>Ga0224558_1000082_pt1 | contig 106265 bp, 96 predicted proteins | sample 714S32024metaG_FD_180682 | JGI IMG/M metagenome (GOLD analysis project Ga0224558, IMG submission 180682) | Peat soil microbial communities from Stordalen Mire, Sweden - 717 S3 20-24 | ecosystem: Environmental > Terrestrial > Soil > Wetlands > Peat | place: Sweden: Norrbotten County, Stordalen... | reverse complement strand
CCTGGTCGTTGCTGGCCCATCGCCAGATGCCAATTCCTTCCGTGCAATGCACCACCGCTTGGTCCATGGTCAGCCACTGCGGAAGTGCGTGCTTGCCCGCAACCACCACGTTGACGTAATTCCGGCTGCGCAGGCAGTGATCGAAGACCGACAGCAGACAATTGGCATCGGGCGGCAGGTAGACGCGCACGATATCGGCCTTTTTGTTGATCACGTGGTCGAGGAAACCGGGATCCTGGTGCGTGAAGCCGTTGTGATCCTGTTGCCAGACGTGGGAGGCCAGCAAATAGTTCAGCGACGAAATCTTCCGGCGCCACGGCAGTTCCAGACATACCTTCAGCCACTTGGCGTGCTGGCTGAACATGGAATCGACGATCCGAATGAAGGCCTCATAGCTGTTGAACAGCCCATGCCTCCCGGTCAACAGATATCCTTCGAGCCAACCCTCACACTGGTGCTCGCTCAGCATCGAGTCCAGCACGCGTCCGGCGGGCGCCAGGAATTCATCGTTCTTTACTTCCCGGGCGTCCCACTGGCGGTTGGTGACTTCAAAGACCGCGCCCAAGAGATTAGAGAGCGTCTCATCGGGACCGAAGACACGGAAATTGCGCTGATCCTGATTCAGCTTGGCCACGTCACGCAGGAACTTGCCGAGCACGAGAGTATCCTGGCCCTCGACGGCGCCAGGCGATGGCACATTCACCGCGTGGGCGTGGAAGTCCGGCATGCGCAGGTCGCGCAGGAAAATGCCGCCGTTGGCGTGCGGATTGGCGCCCATCCGCCGGTCGCCCTTCGGCGCCAACTCAGCCAACTCCGGCATGAGCCGGCCATTTTCATCGAACAATTCCTCAGCCTTGTAGCTCTTCATCCAGCTTTCAAGCTGCTTGACATGATCGGGATGTTCGGAATCCACCAGGAGCGGCACCTGGTGAGCGCGGAAGGTGCCCTCGATTTGCAGGCCGTCGACTACTTTCGGTCCCGTCCAGCCTTTGGGCGATTTGAGGACAATCATTGGCCAGCGCGCCCGAGTGGTGTCGTTGTTTTTCCGTGCGTTGCTTTGGATTTCGCGGATTCGCTCGATGGCATTATCCAAGGTGGCGGCCATGAGTTCATGCATTTTTTCCGGTTCATCGCCTTCCACAAAGTAGGGCGTCCAGCCGCAGCCGCGGAAGAATTGCTCCAGTTCCTCATTCTCGATGCGGGCCAGGACGGTCGGATTGCTGATCTTGTATCCATTGAGGTGCAGGATCGGCAGCACGGCGCCGTCGGTGATGGGGTCGAGAAACTTGTTGGACTGCCATGCGGTGGCCAAGGGGCCCGTTTCCGCTTCACCGTCGCCGACCACGCAGGCGACGATCAGGCCGGGATTGTCGAATGCCGCCCCGAAAGCATGGCTGATCGAATACCCCAGTTCGCCGCCTTCGTGAATCGACCCCGGCGTGGTCGGCGCAACATGGCTGGAAATTCCGCCTGGGAAAGAGAACTGCATGAACAGTGTCTTGAGCCCGGCTTCGTCCTGGGTGACGTTCGGATAGACGTCACTCCAGGTACCTTCGAGGTAAACATTGCCGACAATCGCGGGGCCGCCGTGGCCGGGACCGGCTATATAGAACATGTCCAGGTCATACTTCTTGATCACCCGGTTCAGGTGCACGTAGATGAAGTTCTGGCCCGGCGTGGTGCCCCAATGCCCGACCACCAGGGGCTTCACATGCGACAGTTTCAGCGGCTCCTTCAACAGCGGATTGTCGTAAAGATAAATCTGGCCGACCGACAGGTAGTTGGCGGCCCGCCAGTAGGCATTCATCTTGTGGAGCAAGTCCGGCGGGAGTGTGTTGGTTTTCATGGTTAGCTCCTTTTCGTTCACCGCGTCGGGTTTCATGTGGAGCCGTTCAGGGGTCAGTGTCTGTGTTTGTTTTTTCATGTTTCGCACCTAAAATCACAACCTTACTTTCCGTAACCGCAAGGCATTGCCGATGACTGAAACGGAACTCAGGCTCATCGCGGCCCCGGCAATCATCGGGCTGAGCAGCAAGCCAACGAACGGGTAGAGAACGCCCGCCGCCAAAGGAATACCCAGCGCGTTGTAGAGAAAGGCGAAGAACAGGTTCTGGCGGATGTTCCGCATGGTGGCCCGGCTGAGCCGGATGGCTTTGGCAATACCGCGGAGGTCGCCTCTCACGAGCGTGATGCCTGCGCTTTCGATCGCCACGTCCGTGCCTGTGCCCATGGCAATGCCGACCTCAGCGGCGCTGAGGGCGGGTGCGTCGTTGATGCCGTCACCGGCCATCGCAACATGTTTCCCTTCCGCACGCAGCTTCTTGATATGGGCGACTTTCCCGGCTGGTTCAATCTCGGCTTCCACCGCATCCAGGCCGAGTTGCTTGGCCACCGTGGCGGCGGTGCGGTGGTTGTCGCCCGTGAGGATGACGAGTTTCAACCCAAGCGCGTGGAGTTCGCGAATGGCTTCGGGTGTGGTTGATTTGATCGGGTCCGCGACAGCCAGGATTCCGGTTGGTTTGCCATCGATTGCGACGAACATCGCGGTCTTGCCCTCTTCTTCCAGTTTAACGGCCGAGGCCTCAAGCGCTTCCAGGCCAGTGATCTTTTCGTCCCGCAGGAAATCCGGTTTGCCGATCATCACCTTGCGACCAGCGATGGCGCCGGCAACACCGCCCGCCGTCACCGAGCGGAAGTCTTTCACGGTCTCGAAAACGATACCTTGTTCCTTCGCTCCCCGCACAATCGCGGCGGCGAGCGGGTGTTCACTGTTCTGCTCCAGCGAGGCGGCAAGACGCAGGAACTCCTTCTTGTCGAAACCGCCGGTGGGCAGGACATCGATGAGCTTGGGTTTGCCCTCCGTGAGGGTGCCCGTCTTGTCCACGACGAGCGTGGTGACCTTCTCCAGCCGTTCGAGCGCCTCGGCGTTTTTCACGAGGACGCCTTCCTGCGCACCGCGTCCGACGCCGACCATGATGGACATAGGAGTTGCCAGGCCAAGTGCGCACGGGCAGGCGATGATGAGGACCGCGACAGCGCAGACGATGGCGTGTGCGAGTTTTGGCTGCGGCCCAAGCCACATCCACAGGATGAAGCTGAGCGCCGAAATCGCGAGCACCACCGGCACGAAGATGCCCGCGACCTTGTCGGCGAGACCTTGAATGGGCGCGCGGCTACGCTGGGCCTCGGCGACCATGTTCACGATCTGCCCAAGCAACGTCTCGCTGCCAATTCGCTCGGCGCGCATGACGAAACTGCCCGGGCCATTGACAGTGCCGCCCGTCACCTTGTCGCCGGCGGTCTTTTCCACCGGGAGCGGCTCGCCGGTGAGCATGGACTCTTCCACGCTGGAGTGACCTTCGACCACCGCGCCGTCAACGGGCACCCTGTCACCCGGAACCACGCGCAGCCAATCGCCGACTTTCACCTGGCCGAGCGGGACCTCATGATCGCCCCCCGGTGCGACCTGCCGCGCGGTGGCCGGCGCAAGGTTTAGCAACGCTTTGATGGCGCTGCCCGTGCGGCTGCGAGCTCTGAGTTCGAGCACCTGACCGAGGAGCACCAGCACAACGATCACCGCCGCGGATTCAAAGTAGATGGCGACCTTTCCCTCGTGTTGCATCATGGGAGGGAATATGCGGGGCATGACCATCGCGACGGCGCTAAAGACGAATGCCGCGCCCACGCCGATCGAGATTAGCGTGAACATGTTCAAGTGCCACGTCACGATGGAGCGCCAGCCACGCTGCAACAACGGCCAGCCTGCCCATCCGACCACGAGCGTGGCGAGCGCAAATTGCACACAGCGTGAGACGCCGCCATCCACCCAGGACTGCCTGGCCAGTGCCGGGATCAAGTGAGCCATCGCCAGGCCAAACACCGGCAACGCCAGCGCGGCGCCGAACCAGAAGCGCTTCGTCATGTCGCGCAGTTCGGCGCTCTCATCGTCATCCGTACCCGCTGTCACCGTCTTCGGCTCCAGCGTCATGCCGCATTTGGGACACTCGCCGGGATGGTCCTGCTGGACTTCCGGGTGCATTGGGCACGTGTAGATGGGGCTGGCCGTGGGGGATTCAACCTTCGCCGTCGAGCGGCTTCCGTGCTCCACTTTACTCCCGGATTCGTCGGTGGATAACTTGACCGGCATTACGCTTGCCTTCCTGCTCAACCGTTGCTATGTCGAGCGGATCGCAATCGCACAATCATTTATGGGACACCTTGTTCATCACGACGACCAGCAGGAGCACCACCACTACGACAACCACGGTCCATGTCCACATTCCTCCGCCCGCCCATCCGCCCATCCATCCGTATCCGTGGTTCATCATAAAGTCCCTTTCGTCTCGCTCCTGGAGCTGGCCATGCCAAGTCCGAGAATGCGGCGCACCGAGCGCGCAATCATCAGATCTTCGTCCGTGCGAATGACGCGAACCGTGGCCCGGCTGGCGTCCGTAGAAATCACCCCGGCAGTTTCGACATTGCGCGGCTCGCTCAGTTCGATGCCGAGGAAGCCCAGTCCATCGCAGATCCGCGCGCGAACGAGCGGCGCGTTTTCGCCGATCCCTCCGGCGAACACGAGCGTATCCAAGCCGCCAAGCGCAGCGGCGAAAGCGCCAATCCACTTTTTCGCCTGATAACAGAACAGCGCTACGGCTTCCGCGGCCCGGATATCATGAGCTTCCCGCGCGAGCAAGTCTCGCATGTCGGAACTCGTCTCCGAGACGCCGAGCAGGCCGGAATTGTGGTCGACCATTACGGAAAACTGTTTTGCGGTCATCTGTTCGGTTCGCGCGAAATAGGGGAACAGACTGGGGTCCAGATCGCCGGACCGGGTGCTCATCACCAATCCCGCCGTGGGTGTGAAACTCATGCTGGTGTCGATGCTCTTGCCGTCGCGCACGGCGGCCATGCTGGCGCCGTTGCCCAGATGCGCGAGGATGACGCGGCCTGTCGTAGCCGCCGGGTCGCCCAAGCGTGCGAGTTCTTCCATCAGATAGGCATAGGACAAACCGTGAAAGCCGTAGCGTCGCACTCCCTTCGCGTCGTAGCGACGTGGAATAGGAAGCAGCTTGGCAACACGCGGCATGGTACGGTGAAACGCCGTGTCAAAACAGGCCACTTGGGGCAGTTTCTGATGACGCTGGTGGAATACCTCGATCAGTTCGATCTCGCTGGGCAGATGGTCCGGGTCGTACGGGCTGATGCGATGCAGTTCTTCCAACAATTCCTGAGTGACCAGCTCGGGCGCGGTGTGTTGCATGCCATATACCACGCGGTGTCCCACGGCCCGGACCGATTCAAAGCCATGCTGCTTTTCGAGCCAATCCATCAGAAACGTCGCCGCCGATTTGTGGTCGGAAGCGTCGAGGCTGACGCTGCCCTGCCGGTTTGTTGCCGGGACTTGGAACGTCAGGTTCGTCCCGCTCATACCGATTCGATCAACCGTTCCATGAAGGCTTCGATGCAGCGGGTCGCCAAGCTGGTACTCCGCGAATTTGATGCTCGATGAGCCGCCATTGATCGTCAGGATGGATGGGTTAGCGGGTTTCATGGACGATTCCTTCATAATGCCCGAGGGGATTTTCCCGACCGCCAGTGCTCTTCAATTTGTTCCAGCGTTTTACCTTTGGTTTCCGGCACGAGCAGATAAAGGAAGACCCAGGCGCCGATCGCGATTACACCGTATAACCAGAAAGTTCCCGCGTGCCCAAGAACCCCGACCAGGGTCAGGAAGGTCACGGCCACCACCAGATTCAATGCCCAGTTAGTGACCGTCACGGCGCTCATGGCCGCACCACGAACCTTCAGTGGATAGATCTCGGAAATCAGCAGCCAGAAGATCGGCCCGAGTCCAAAAGCGAAACAAGCGACATAGATCACCAGGCCGCAGATGGCGACATAACTTTTGAAACTCGCCAACTGCTGGAACTGGAAGGCAGCGCCCAAGATCGCCAGCCCAATAATCTGGCCGGCCACTCCGGCCAGTAACAAAGGCCTCCGGCCGACACGGTCCAGCAGGAAAATGGCCAGCACATGAAAAAGCCACATCACCATAGTCAACCCCGCTCCGGCCAGGATTGCGGGTCCGGTGGCGCTAATTCCGGCGAACTTAAAAATAGTCGGGGCATAATAGATGACCGTGTTGATGCCGGTTATCTGCTGAAATACAGCCAGTCCCAAGCCGACGATCATCGGTATCTTAAGTGAAGGCTGGAATAGTCCCTTCATCCCGCCGGCGCCCTGTTTTTCCATGCTTGTCTGGATGTCCGTGATTTCCGGGCTTACATCCGACACAGTCCGCGCGCGCTGTAAAATCTGCCTCGCCTGTTCAACTCTTGATTTGCCGATCAACCAGCGCGGGCTGTCGGGCAGTCGCCACATGCCAATGACCAGGGCGATGGATGGTATGGCCGCCAAGCCAAACATATATCGCCATCCGTGGATGCCGGAAAACGCATAGTCCACCAGGTAAGCAACGACGATGCCGGTGGTAATCGCCAGCATGTTGACCGCCACCAATGAACCGCGGACTTTTGACGGCACGAGTTCGGCAATATACATCGGGGAGATAAATGAAGCGATGCCGATGGCGATTCCGCTCACCGCCCTGGCCGCAATCAACCAGCTAACCGTTGGCGCCAGAGCCGTGCCGATGGCGCTGACCGTAAAGATAGCGCCGGCCAGTATGATCATCTTGCGGCGGCCAAAGCGGCCAGTCAGAGCGCCTCCGATAGTCGCGCCAACAACGGCGCCCACTAAAACGGAGCTGACGACAATTTCCTCCATGGTGGCCGACAGGGAAAACTGATTCTTAATGAACAATATGGCCCCGGAAATAACGCCCGTATCGTAGCCAAAGAGCAGGCCGCCGAGAGCGGCGACCCCCACAGCGAAGTAAACAAATCCGTTCACTTCCGGCTTGGCTCTATTTCCCATTGGTCCCATTCCTTTCAGCCGGGACAAAGTCCCCTCTGCGCCAAGTAGCAATGCGAACCATGAAGTCGTTGCCTTCCCAACGACTGGCGTCCGGCCAGTAGAACGTGAATTTGATCTGCTTTCCTTCTGAAAGCGATTGGGTCGGAAGATCGGCCAGATGAATCTCCAGCCCGGCATCGTAAGTCTTCAGGTCTTGGCAGGTTTTCCAATCGTCGGCGGTCCAGTGAACGACCGCCGGAGCCATCAACTCGATGCGCAGGATTTTTCCGGGCGGCAGCGAGCGCAGCTTGTGGTTGTACCGCCACGTCAGGCGCGGGGAAACGGTTTTCTCCTTCAGATAGCGTTGCACGGTTTGTGGTGGCAGGTCGAAGAGCCGCCCGTCGCGCAGCGAGCGCCGCAGCTTAAGATATTCGGCGTGCGCCCAGACCAGCGGCATGGCCGAACCGGAAGGCCGGCCAAAATGAAGCTCGCGTTCCCCAATACCTGGGGAATCCCAGACTTGCTCGGAAATCAGACCGCTTTCGTTGGCGAAAGATTCCATGGCGGTCAGAAGTTGAGTGGCGACTTCGGCGCGGCCAGCAGCCAGTTCGTAATGCGCCCGCTCGCCGGTGAGCAGCGGCCAGCCACGGCCAATCCCCGTTCCATCGAACGGCGAACCATCCTCATGCTCGCCGTAGCCATCGTCGTTGTAGCGATGCCAGGTGGAACCGGCCGGGGTTTCCAGCTTGAGCAAGGCGTCAATGACTTTGGCGGTGTCGCGGATGCGCGGGTCATCGGCCGCGCGCAAACCAAAACGCACCAGCGCCAGCGCGTCGGGACTTATCAGATGGCTGGCCCGGCGGGTGTCCTCGGAGGCCGCCACATTCTTGACTCTGATATTTTCCTGCAGGCTGGCCCCGTCCGTTCCCGTTGTCTTCGGGGTGATGCGGACGTAATAGCCTGCGACCTTGAATTTCTGGCACCAGTCCGTGGCGGACATATACATCCAGCGTTCGATGGAAGTGCTCCACACATCGGCAATCTCGCGCAGGTGGTTCCCGACGGAGGCTTCACGATTCAATTCGGCCATTTCCGCCGCCGCCAGCAGCGCTGCGATTTCCGCCGCGACCGTGAACGGTGTATAACCTGGATCTTCCTCCCAGCGATCCTGCGGAGTGACCGGGCCGTTGCGCGCCAGATAACCGGCCGCCTTTTTCAGCATCGGCCAAAACCTGGTCAAATCGCCGTCGGCCAATGCCTTTTCGCGATGGGCCAAGTCCACCAGGAGAATCGGCAACGCCGTCTCGTCCAGTTGGATTCCATTCCAATAAGGCGAGCCATCCAACCACATATTTTGCGACCAGTGGCCGTCCGGCTGCTGGGTTCGTTGCAAAAACGCGAGCACGCGGCGGGCATCTTCGTGCGCGCCGGCCGCGAGCAAACCGCCCGCCGTCTCCACCATGTCGCGGGACCAGACCAGATGGTAACCACCCTGATCTTCGTCACCTTTGCTAAATCCCCACGGAATGGCGAGGCTGGCGATGAGGGCGCCGGGCGCCTGCTTGGACTCATGCGTGCGCACGACGGCAAGGCTTTTTTCGGTAAGGTCGCCGACACTTCTATCGCTTTTCGCCCGCGATGCGTGCGTCTTCGTCCATTCCTGCCAGCCGCCTACATAGTGGTGCTTTGCCTTGTCAAAACCGTCGCACAGGCTTGCGACGGCATTCCGGGCTGCTTCATCCGGGTCTTTGCCAAAACCAAGCGCGAGGACAAAGTCTCCGTGAGATTTAATTAAATCAATCCCGGCAGTCAAAGCCACATTGCCGTTTTCCGCCCGGGTGTATTCCCAAGTCATCCGATTGTGCGCCTTCAAGTCCCGCCAGCCATCCGAAGAACCGACGTAGCCGGCCGACCGCTTGGTCCACGGCGCGGTACATGCCAGAGCCAAGGCGCAATCGTTCCGCTGTGCGAACAGCACGGGCCTCCCCTCAAATTCACCCACCCACGCAGTGTTGCCCCCACCATGATTTCCCAAATGCGGCGCAAGCAGGACGTGCAGGCGATAATCCGACAACGCACCCTGCAGCGTGTGAAACTGAACTTGCTGCAACACCGTGTCCCGATGCGGATCGGTCACGATCTGCTTTTCGATGCAGTAACGGCCATCCCGGCAGGTGTTGACCAGCTTGAACGCCGGCACGCCGTCGGCCAGCCACTCCACCTTGTGGACGGCATCGCGTTTCTCCTCGGAGAAAAAGTTCGTACCGTCCGTGACGATCAGCCCCATGTCACGGATGCAGGCCTGATCAATGCGCGGGTAATAAATCTCGTTGAAAATGCCGTGGCTCAACGTGAACCAGACGCGGCTCTGGTTGCCCATGGCCGTGCCTACGCCGGTCTTGGCGCTGGAAGTCCAGCGCGCGGGAATTCCGGGCTCGCCAGGTGCTAAACGATTAGCTGGTTTCATGGATAACTCCTTGGTTCGATAATCCGAACGAAGCCAATCTCGCGCAGGTGGACTTGTAATCCGTGTGAAGGACGCTTGGAATGCCCAGACCTTCGGCGACCTGGACGAACATCGGGGTGTTTTCGATGTAGACCACCTGCCGGGCCGGCGCCTGGGCGATGTCCAGCGCAAGCCGAAAGATGTCCGGGTCGGGCTTGCGGATGTGGACGAAGCAAGAGGAGATAAAGGCATCCACAAACTTGTACAGCTTGAACTTGTGAATCCGATAATCATTCACTACGCGCGCTTCGTTGCTGACAACGACGATCTTCAGGCCGTGCCGGACCTTGAGCTGAGCGATCAGCTCGATCATCTCGGGATAAGGTTTCGATAGCTCGCACATGAAACGCCGAAACTGAGCCCGGCTGAACGGCCGCTTTTGGTAAAAGACCACGAGGCCTAAATACTCTTCGAAAGTGAGCTTTCCTTCCTCGTGGGTTTCGAAGGTCAGGGCATGCCGCTGCTCCATCTCGGCCCACTCCAGATTGAAGTGCTTCGCCACCTTTCCGCGGGCGATATGGTCCCACCCGTTGTTGAGCAGGACACCGCCGATATCCAGGAACAGCGTCGTGATTGGCATCGCGCTTTTCACTTGGGCTCCGTTCCCCGAGCCAGGAGGATGGCGCTGGATCGGGGGCTCAGATGGTAGGTTCGTGGATCCTCCCAGAGCGGTTCCTCGCCCGCGGCAGACAGATCTTGCGGCGCTTGGCGAGAGGTGTCAACGGCCAGATGCCAACGGGTCCCCGGCAGGACGGGGGGCAAGGCGAAATCGACCGCATCGGCTCCGGCATTGAACATCAGGTAAAGTGCACGATGTTCATCTTCATGGATCAGACAGGCAAACTGTTTGGCTTTCGGGCCGGCCCAGTTGGGCAATCCTCCTTGCGGGCCAAACCAACGGATCACGGTGTCCGTGTAGAATTGCTCCTTGCTCAAAATCGGATGCGCCCGACGAAAGGCGATCATGCCGCGAACAAACCGGTGGATCTCCTGGTGCCGTTCCAGACAGGTCCAGTCAATCCAACTGGTTTCATTGTCCTGGCAGTAAGCGTTGTTGTTGCCGCCCTGCGTGCGGCGAAATTCGTCGCCGCCCAAGAGCATCGGTACGCCGCGCGAGATCAGCAGGGTCAGAAGGAAGTTCTTAATCTGGCCTTTCCGCAAGGTCTCGATTCCGGTATCCGTCGTTTCGCCTTCGGAGCCGTAATTCTCGCTGAAGTTGGCGTCGGTACCGTCATGGTTGTTTTCTCCGTTTGCTTCATTGTGCTTATAGCGATAACTCACCAGGTCGTTCAGAGTGAAGCCGTCGTGGCAGGTGACGAAGTTGATGCTGCCCTCGGGGCCCTTGCCCGACTTGCTGTAGATGTCGGCACTGCCGCAGATGCGGCTGGCAAACAAACCGAGCATCCCATCGTCTCCGCGCCAGAATCGCCGGACATCATCGCGGTACCTGCCGTTCCACTCCGCCCAACGCCGCTCCGAAAAACTACCCACCTGGTACGCACCGGCGGCATCCCACGCCTCGGCGATGATTTTCACGTCTCTCAAGATCGGGTCCTCGGCGATCCGTTCGAGAAGAGGGGCGTTGGCGAGCAACTTGCCGGCGCCGTCCCGGCCGAGCACCGACGCCAGGTCAAACCGGAATCCATCCACATGCAGTTCGACCATCCAATAACGGAGAGCGGCCAGGATGTGGTCGCGCACCACGGGATGGTTGGCGTTAATGGTATTGCCAGTCCCGGTATAGTTCTTGTAGTAGCGTTTGTCGCCCGCCAACGTATAGAAGATCGCGTTATCCATCCCACGGAAGCAGAGCGTCGGCCCCAGTTCGTCTCCCTCCGCTGTATGATTGAACACCACGTCCAGGATCACTTCGACGCCGGCGTTGTGAAAGGCCCGGACCATTTCCTTGAATTCCAGCTTCTGCTGCCCTAAACCTCCCGAACTGCTGTAGGAAGCTTTGGGGGCAAAGAACGCTACGGGATCGTATCCCCAGTAATTCCTCAGCGGTTGATGTGTTTGCGGATTGCTGCGCGTCACAGAAGCTTCATTGAACTCCTGCACGGGCATCAGTTCCACAGCGGTCACCCCTAAAGTCTTGAGATAGGGGATCTTTTCCATCAGGCCTCGATAGGTGCCGCGGTGGTCCACGCCCGACTTGGGGTGAATGGTAAAGCCGCGAACATGCGTTTCGTAAATGACGGTCTCCGACCACGGATGCCGGAGTGGCTGGTCTCCACCCCAATCGAAGGGCTCGTTGACAAAAACGCATTTCGGCATCGACTTGGAATTGTCCAGCTTCGAGAAAGACAAGTCTTGCTCGGGAGCGGATGGGTCGTATCCGCATGCCGATGCAAAATCCCACGGGGGCAGCCGCGAAATCGCGGTAGCGAAGGGGTCCAGGAGAAGCCGGTTGAAATTGAACCGATGTCCTTCCGCGGGTTTGTAAGGGCCATCCACGCGGTAAGCATAGATTTGACCGGGACCGATCCCCTTCACCCAAACGTGCCATACGTCGCCAGTGCGGTTGCGCGCTGAATCCAGATCGATTACCCGGGCCGGCGCGGCGTCTTCGGGATGGTCGAACAACTCCAGTCGAACGCGGCTGGCGTCACGGCCGAAAATGGCGAAATTAACTCCTCCTCCGCTTTCCTGGGTTCCCAAAGGCAGAGGAGAGCCAGCCCGAAGGTCAGCGTGCTCGGAGATCTCCGAGATGTAACCGTGCAACTCGCGTTGAGCCGTTTTCATCATCGTTGCCATAGGATTCGAGCGGATTCCAACGGAACCGCCACGCCGGAACGCTGCGGCACCACTCTCGCCGTGTAGTCTCTTGCCGGACGTGTAGTGGGTACCGTCGCGCGATAAACGCACAGGCGAGAGGCGTCAGGTAGCGGTCGCGCGCACTTCATTTCCACCCGTACGGGATCGCCGCCGTCGATTCCATCCGCATAGAGCTCAACTCGCGCCGCATGCCGGTCGAGATCGTTCAGAAAGATTTCGACTTCAAACACGTAGTAATCCGCGTTGGTTTCGACCCGCAAGTCGCCGAAGCGCAGCGAGCCCCACTTTCCCTCCACTTCGTGCCGCCAATCGACCACCTGCCTACCCGCTGCGCCTTTATTCGCCGCGCGCTCGCGATAGGCGGCTGCGGCCGGGAGGTAGTGTTGCTCCAAGTATTCGCGCACCGCGCGGCTGGCGGCAAAGACCGGCGTCAACCGCGCCATGCTTTCCCGCATCCGTGCTACCCAGGCCGCAGGAATACCATTCTCGCCGCGAGTATAGAACTCAGGAATTACCTGCTGTTCCAACAGGTCGTAAAGGGCTTCGGCTTCGGCGGCGTCCCAGGCTGGGTCCTCGCCGTGTTCCTGGCCATCTCCCAATGCCCACCCGACTTCAGGCGTGTAAGCTTCCGCCCACCAGCCATCCAATTCGGAAAGATTGATGCCGCCGTTGACCAGCACCTTCATGCCGCTGGTTCCGCAAGCCTCCCAGGGACGCCGTGGGGTGTTGATCCAGACATCCACGCCCTGCACCAGGTGCTCGGTCAAGAGCATGTCATAGTCACTGAGGAAGATCGCATGAGGACGTGCCTCGGGCCGCCGGATGAAATGCATCCATTCCCGAATCAGGGCCTGTCCAGCCTGGTCCGCCGGATGCGCCTTACCGGCGATGATGAGCTGCACCGGGCGCTGCTTATTGGTCAACAAGCGAAGCAGGCGCTGCGGGTCGTGCAGGAGCAAGTTTGGTCGCTTGTAGGTTGCGAAGCGGCGAGCAAAGCCCAGCGTCAGGGTATCGGGGTCGAAGAGACGCTTCGCGGCTTCGACGTCCGCGGAGGGCGCGCCTGCCGCGGCCAGGTCCCGGGACAACCGCTCGCGAGCGTACTCGACAAGAGACTTACTGGCGGCGGTGCGAAACTGCCAGAGCTTGGCGCCGGAGACCCGGCGAATGTCCTGTTCCAGGGTCTCCGTCGTCCCCAGCCAGCGATCCTTTCCACAGGTCTCGGTCCAAAGATCGTCGGCCGGGGCAGAGTCCCAGGTGGGCGTGTGGACTCCATTAGTCACGTGCCCGATTGGGACTTCGTCTTCCGGCCAGCGCGGGAACAGAGGCAGAAAAAGGCGCCGGCTTACCTTTCCGTGCAGGCGGCTTACACCATTCACCGACCCGCTTCCCCGGATTGACAGATAGGCCATGTTGAAGGGCTCCGAAAAATCATCCGCGTTCTGGCGGCCCAGAGCCAGCAAGTCATGGAGCGAAATGCCGAGCTTTTCCTTGGCGTATCCACCGAGGTATTGCTCGATGAGGGCAGGGGCGAAACGGTCGAAGCCCGCGGCCACCGCCGTGTGCGTGGTGAAGAGATTGCCGACTCGAGTCGCGGCCAGTGCCACCTCGAAGGGCTGGCCCGCTTCTTCCATGAAGCTCCGGGCACGTTCCAGAACGGCCAACGCTGCGTGCCCTTCATTCAGGTGGCAGACCTCCGGTTGGAGCCCGAGCGCGCGGAGCAGCCGCCATCCCCCGATCCCGAGCAGCATTTCCTGCTTGAGGCGCAATTCCGGCCCGCCCCCATAGAGCTCGCTGGTAATTCCTCGATGAACCGGGTAGTTCGCCGCGTCATTGCTGTCCAGCAGGTAAAGCTTCACCCTGCCAACCTTCGCCTGCCAGGCGCGCAGCCAGACCGAGTATCCAGGCAACGCGATCTCCAGCCGCAACCATTCCCCGTTTGGCTGGCGCAACGGCACGATCGGCAACTGCCCAGGATCGTTATACGGGTAGAGGGCCTGTTGATCTCCGTTTTTGTCAATCACCTGGCGAAAATAGCCCTGCTGGTAGAGGAGTCCAACGCCGACCACAGGTACACCGAGATCGCTGGCGGCCTTGAGCTGGTCGCCCGCCACGTTCCCGAGCCCGCCGGAGTAGATTGGCAGCGCCTCGCTCAGCATGAATTCCATGCTGAAATAGGCGACGCAGGTCAGGGGAGCCTCCGCATGATTCCGCTGGAACCACGCGGGAGCTTCCGCCGCCTGCCGACTGGCTTCGACCAAACCATCCACGTTCTTGCGGAAAACGGGATCGCCTAACACGCGTTTGATCCGGTCGCGGGAGGCCGTCTGCAGGACTACCCAGGGGTTGTTCGTGATCTCCCACAGGTCGGGATCAAGCTGCCGCCATACTTCGTCGGTCGCGTGATTCCACGACCAGCGCATATCCAGGGCGAGTTCCGCCAGGGAATCGAACCCCTCGATTTCCGTGGGTAGGAGACTGTATATGGGGTGGCTGGCACGGTCCTGTTTGCTCATGGTCTGTCGCTCCGGTCCGGCGCCTTCATCTGTTCCCGGTACAGGCAAATGGCCTGATTGATGGCAAGGATATGCCATTCATTGAGCCTTGTCCAATGAGGAACCACGCTGTCCCGAGGTGCCGAAGGCAACCCATTGTTCCGGCACAGAAGGGTCGGGCTGGTCCGTATAGTAGGCTGTAACGAGCCTGGGTACGTTCACCAGCATCGCTGCTTCAGCAGGCTTTCCCGCATTCGGACTTACTTTCATGCTTGTCTCGTCAAATGCCGTGCCGACCTTTGCGCCACGGTCTCCATCAGTTTGTCGAACGGTTTGATGAATTTCTCGACTCCTTCGTCCTCAAGCTGCCGAGTCACATTGTCGATGCCGATACCCAGTTCCGGCAGTTCCTCCAACAGCCAGTGGGCTTCTTTGACATCATGCTCGAGCCGGGTTTTGGGCTCTCCATGGTCGCGATAGGCATTCAGGGTTTCGAGCGGCACCGTGTTGACCGTATCCGGTCCGATGAGAGCCTCAACATATTTCACGTCACTGTAGTCGGGGTTCTTCGCGCTGGTGCTGGCCCAGAGCAGCCGCTGGACTCGAGCGCCTTTGGCAGCCAGCTTTCTAAACCGCTCGCCGGCAAAGATCTCTTTGTAGTTGTGATACGCCATCCTGGCGCTGGCGATGGCGATTTGCCCGTGGGCCTTTCTCGCCAAGTCTGACTCCTTGCAGCCTGGTCCAATGAGTTTTTCCAGCAGCGGATCGACTAGCGCATCAATGCGGCTTACAAAGAAGCTGGCCACCGAGGCTAAATGTTTCAAAGGCTGCCCCTGGGCCGCGCGCGCTTCGAGGCCGGCGATGTAGGCTTCCGCCACTTGGGCGTACCGCGGCAATCCAAACAGCAGCGTCACGTTGACGCTGATGCCTTCGCCGATCAGTTGCTGGATGGCGGGCAGCCCATTGGCCGTTGCCGGCACCTTGATGAGGACATTCGGCCGGCCCAGCGCGGCCCACAACCGGCGGGCTTCCGCAATCGTGCCCTTAGTGTCGTGCGCCAGGTGCGGATTGACCTCCAGGCTGACATATCCATCTTTGCCGTCAGTCCGGTCGTAGAGGGGCCGGAACTCGTCGGCGGCGTTCTGCACGTCGTGCTGGCTGAGGGTTTCGTAGATTGTCTCAGCGCCTTTTCCGCTAAACGCGATGGCACGAATGTCTTCGTCGTAATCGTGGCTGTCCGCAATCGCTTTTTCAAAAATGGACGGGTTCGAGGTCATTCCCCGTAATCCATCCTCCTCGATCAAACGGCGCAGTTCTCCGCTGGAGATCAGATCTCGCCGGATATAGTCCAGCCATAGGGATTGACCAAGGGCTTCCAACTCCTTCAAGCGATTCACACTCATGAAATCTCCTCCGTGCTTTCCAAACTTGCGATCTTAGCGAGACGGCGCCGGTGACGTTCGGCGCCGCTGAATCGTGCCTGCAAGAATATTCGGACCAGATCCCACGCGACGGCATTCCCGACCACGTGCCCCCCCAGGCAGATCACATTCATGTCGTCGTCCTCGACACCCTGGTGCGCCGAAAAACACTCATGGATCAGGCAGGCCCGCACGCCGCGTACCTTGTTGGCGGCAACGCATGCGCCCACGCCACTACCGCAGATGGCCACGCCGCGATCCACCTCGCCGCGAGCAACTGCACGGGCCAAGGGCACAACGAAATCCGGATAGTCGTCATCCGGCTTCGGCCGGCCGTCGCCAAAGTCGAGCACTTCATAGTGAGCCGCACGCAACATCCCGGCCAGATACTCCTTCAACTCAAATCCTCCATGATCGGCGGCGACACCGACCCGTTTCGGCGTCCTTGGCAGCAATATCGGCGAATCAGGCATTGTTCTTCCCCAGCAAGGGTAGTTGCTCGCTGACAGAGGTTCTCAGCGCTCGAGCCCCGTTCACGCGACAGCGCCGGCGCCGGAGGGGCGTGGGGACTCCGGTGCCTCGCAATGCCGGCGGCCCGCATAAGATACTTTCTGTGGCGGCCCGCCGATTTCAACGGTGTGCGGGGTACTTGGCAAGTTCCGCCAGTAGTCTCCGCGCTGGCTGAGGAACCGCAACTTTGCCTTGAACGATCTCCTCGTGAGTGACATCGCGGCCGTACATGGCTTTGTCTCCGCTATGATCGGCCTGCACGACGGCGCCATCCACGCTGGCTCCGGCAAAAACCCCTTTGCTGCGCGAATAACTCAGAATCTCCGCATCGAGTTTGATATCCGTGTTGGCGGATGCCTGTCTCCCCACAGGACCGGCCGCCACGGTTACGTCGCCGCCGATCTTGAATTTGTCGCTCATCAGGCTCTGCAAGGCATGGTCGTTCATAAACAGCATCACCACGTCGGTGAAAGAGGCTCCAATCTGGAAGCCGACGCTTCCGCCTCCGACGGCCACAAACATTGGCGCGCTCCAGCCCGAGGCAGTACGGCAGGTAGCCAGTCCCTTGCCGTAGTTGCCGCCGAATATGAAGGCTGCCTTCTCCTCTCCTGGAATGATGGCAACGCACCTCGCTTTTCCAGCAGGTCCCGGGGGATGCCCTTGTCGGGCGTTCTCATGATTTGCTGGAAGACCTGGGTCGCTTTTTGAATACGCCCAAGGTCGTCGTCGCGATCCGACGCCAAAGCGGGCAGGACCAAAGCCAAGCTCGCTACCGAAACGATCAACAAGTTGTTCTTCACGATATTCTCCTTATAGGTTCCAGTTTTTCAGGGGCTGGTGAAAGACCAGCCGATGACAAGATTATCTGACGCTCGCCCCGGCGAGTTGCCCACGCGCCGCCGCGTGTACTGCAACCTCCATCGGGTGCGTCGTCTGCAAGATGTCCCTAGCCTTGGCCACTTCTTCCGCCGTGCCATGGGCCAGAAGGATAAACTTGTCGGACTTGAGCGCCGCCTCGTATTTCACGACGCTATCCTTGGGGATGCCAATGCTATACAACCCCGCGCCGAGCGCACTCAGTCCGCCCACCACAACGGCGCCTTCAAGTCCGCCGATAATCCAGGCGACCAATGGGCCGGCTACCAATATGGGCCCGATGCCTGGAATTGCGAAGAAGGCGAATCCAAACAACATCCCCCAGAGGCCACCCCAGAAGGCGCCCATTTTGCCCCAGTACTTCATGCGGTCGCCGGTGTTATAGTATCCGACGACGTGCTCGTCGGTATGATAATCCTTGCCGACGATGGACATTTTCTTCATGTCAAACCCAGACCTCTGCAGTTCCTTCACCGCTTCCTCTGCTTGAGTGTGGGTGTCGTAAATGGCTACAACCGAGTTCGTTTCAAACATGACTTACGTTCCTTTCCTTCCAGATCGATTTTGTTGCATTTCCGTGTGAGATTAAAGCAAGCGAGGCGGAAACTCCCCACGTGCTCGCGGACGGCAACCGAGGCCCCCGCCAGTTATCTAGTTCAATCCAGTTCGCAAGATCGGTGGGCCCTTAGTTACCACACGAAAAGGGAGGCGCCGCCGCCCGAATGGCGGAGCCGCCCCGCCATGACCGGGGTATCGCGCACCGGAGTCATGTTCTCGCGAACCACGCCGGGTAACTGCGGTTCGGGGCCACTGGTCTCTTCGATCTCCACCGCGCCGTGCCGGTTCATGATATCCGCCGCGGCCTCCACCTTCTCGTCCGAGCCTGTCGCGAAAACCAGGGCCCCTCCGCGCCGCAGTCCTGCGACGTAAGCCTGCGCCTCCGCTTTGGTCGCCCCGATCCTGGTAAGCTCCCGGATCGAGTCGACTTCGAAATCGAGACGTGAAAAGCTCATCACACCAGTGACCTCGAAGGTCTCCGGCTCCTGCAGACTGCGAACCTCTCTCCGAGGAAAACCAAGGGCCTCGATCTCGCGGACGACGTCGTCCACGAGGCCGGGATTCTTAAACAATCCAACTGTAGTCTTCGGCATATTATTGCGACCTCCATCGCAAAGTGTTCAAATCGCGTTTCTCCGTTCCGGAATGCACACTACACTCGTGAAACCGCCTATCGAACATGTTCAGATCCCTCAGCCCCGGAGAGGTCCATTACCCACACGCACTGTATCGTGGTTAGCTCCCCCGGCGGCCGCCAACCGGCGCAGGCGGGAATGCGGCTCCTGTTTCTCGGAAGGTCGAGGTTGCTCATTGTGGCCCTTCGAGTTCCTGCCGGGCAATCGAGCCACGTTCCGTCGCTTGAGGAGCAAAGTCAGGTCCGGTCTCGCTAACGCAAACCCGTGTGATTCTTGAGAATAATGACCATTTCGCGGTGCAGACGAATGCGGTCTGGTCGTCGGTGAGCCGAATGAGGACTTGCTTTTCGAACAGAGGTCTAAGTATCATTTTCGTCTTCTCCTGTTATATTCAACTCTCGTACGCTACGCCCGACGTAATTTGGTCTCCAATACAGGCTCGGTGACCCCTCGCTAAAAAGCCGTTCCGGCCGGCCGCGCCGTTCCGCGGCACGGACAGACCCCGAATGCTCCGTCTTCAATGCGGAGCGGCGCTGCCCGGATTTGGCGGACGGCATGGCGCCGGCGCTCTTCTCGATGCCGATGTTCTGCCGGTTGGGTTGCGGCGGCGCCCCAGCACCCGCCTGTTGAGCTTGCTTCTTGAACTCTTGTACTTGTTCTCGTGTCACGCTACCTCCTTTGCCGCTTGACGGATAAGGTTCCTTATTGCCGGCCGCCTTCGCCTTTGCCGATTCGTCACGCGCATGTCAGCGAACGATATTCGACGTACGGTGAACTTCCCCATTTACGGCCTCCGACATCTCGATGTTGTTTCTTTCCAGAAGGGTTCCCGTCACCTCTTCATATTGAATCAATGCCTTGGCATAGGTGACGTGGGCTCTCACGACATGGCCTTGGGCTATGGCCAGATTCTGTTGTGCCGTGATGACCTCTTCCACCGCGCACAAAGCCCGGGTGAACTTTTCCTGCTGCATTTGAAGCACCTGGCGCGCGAGCGCCACCAGTTTCTGCGCGGCCTCGAGTTGATCCCGGGACTGCTTCACCCCGCTCCAAGCTTTGTTAACATCCCAACCGGCCTGGTTCTTCGCATCCTGTAGCTTCACTTGCAACCGCCGTTGTTCCAGCAGCGCCCGCTCGGCGTCGGCCTGGGCGGTACGGTTGCGGAGGGGCATGTCGAGAGTCACCCCGAAGGAAAAGTTGGGGAAATCGCCGCGGAGGATATTCGCGAAGGTAGGGCGCAAGGCCCCATCCAGCCCCGCGAGGTAATAGGAGGCATAGACATCGAGCGAGGGCAACAGCGAATTGTGTATTGCCTGGATCACGACTTGCATATTGCGCAAGTTCAACCCGACCTGCTCGATCTCCGGCCGATGGGTGGCAGCTTCCCGCAAGGCCTCGGCCAGAGTGGGCACATCCTCGGGACGCGGATCAGGCAGCCGGTCGGAGGGGATAATCTTCACCCTCGCCAACTCCTCATTGAAACTCTTGGAAAGTTTGGCCTTTAGCCATTGGCCGTCTTGAGAAAAGGCGTTTTGCGCTGCCAGCAAGACCTGCTGCCGCAAAGCGACTTCCTCCTGGCTCCGTAGCGCATCATACTGGGCCGCAGGCCCACTCTTCGCTTCCCCTTGGTTGTCTGCCAAAAGCTTCTGCGCATACTCCAGCCCTCCCTGTGCCATGCGAATGCTTTCCTGATCGGCCAGCAGGTCGTAGTAACCGGTCATCACGACCGCCACCGCGGCGATCACGTTCTGAGGGAAGACACTCGCGGAGTATTTCGCATCATTACGCGCGATGAGGATGAATCTGGCGTTGGCGCGGGTCCCAAAGCCGCGCAACAAGTGCTGACTTACACCTACGGAAAAGTCCGAGACAAGCTCAGGATTGAAAAGGCTTGTTGTGGTTTTTGAATGTAGACGCGAGCTGCTCTCGGACACAAAAAGGCTTGTACCGGTCAGGAAACCCTGGCTGTAGCCGGCGAAGGCCGCCTCCTGGTGAGTGATGTCAATCAGCACACCGCTCACTACCGTATAGTTCAGGGGTGTAATGGCGTTGCTCCAGCCATAGCTGACATACAGGTTCGGATCGCAGCAGGGCGATGAACCCACGCGGTCGATGCCTCCTCCCAAGACGCCTCCCGCGCCACCTGCGCCAACGCCTCCGGCGCTGCCCACACCTCCGCCCAGACTGCCGGAAAAAAGGGTGGTGGATTGATAGGAGCCCGCCACGCCACGTGTCGCACCGCCCCCCTTCGCGCGCAACAGGTCCGTTTGGGCAATAGGCAGATCGTACCGCGTCACGGCGATCTCCAGGTTGTTTTCCAGGGCCAGCGCGATGGCGTCATCAAGTGTCAGCCTCAGTTTGCCGTCGACAATCAGGTCTTGGAGCCGTTGCGAGTTGTCCAGTCGCGGGCCGGGGAGGAAGGGAACGGTGTAGGGATAAAAACCACGGGGGAAGCTGTGGCTGTTCGAGTAGTCAAAGCGGATCGATTCATCATGGACTGACGTTCCTCGGGCCTCTTGGCAAGCTGCGGGCCGAGGGAAAAACAAAACCAGGAAAGGAATTGCCGCAAGCAGCCGCCAAAATTGCACTCTTGTCACCATGCGCACTGCTCTGATCGGCTTTTGAGATCCCTTGCATGGCGCCTCAGTTGTAATGTAATCTCACCGCCACCCATGCCACAGCTCTCCTCAACTGCCCGGATGTAAGATCCATCATTGTTGAACCGCTGATTTTGCCGGCCCTGTCAGCGAGCGCTTGAGCGCATCCATCGCCTTGCCGAAGTTTCCCCAATTCCCCTGCTGCATGGCCTTCTGTGCATCGTCGAACTGGGCCCGCGCCTGGCCTAATTCCGGTTGTTGCCGGAGAGAAGCCTGCGCAGGATTCTGGGATTGCTGCGTCCCAAAGACGGTTTCGATTGCCTCATCGAGCGTAGGTTCCATCGCCACTTTGTCCCCCGAAATTACGATTACGCGCTTGAGTTGGGGGAAGTCCGTGCCTTGCGCCGTGAGGTACAGCGGTACCACATAGAGAAAGGAGTTCTCGATCGGTACTGCGATCAGGTTTCCACGAATGACTTTGGAACCTTTTTGGTCCCAGAGGGTAAGTTGCGCCGCGATTGCAGTGTTCTGATCGATCATCGCCTCGATTTGCATCGGACCGTAGATCAGCTTCTCCTTGGGCAGTTCGTAAAAGAGCATCTTTCCGTATTCGGGGAAATCGCACCTGGCAGCCAACCAGGAGATCATGTTGTTTCGCTTCTGAGGCGTAAAAGGAGTCATGAGCAGATATTCGAGTTGGTCGCTTCCGGGGAGCTTCATCAGGATGTAATAGGGCTGCATCGGCGCGACCGTGCCCGCATAGTTCTCTTGGGGGAGCACCCAGAGATCCTCGCGGTTATAGTAAACCTGCGGAACCGTCATGTGGAATGTTCTGTATTGGTCGGCCTGGATGGAAAAAAGATCCTCCGGATACCGGAGATGCGTTTTCAGATCTGGCGAAAGCTGATTCAGGTCTTTGAAAACCCCCGGAAACGCATGCCGGTAAACCGCCAGGACGGGGTCGTTCGGATCCATGACGTAGAACCGGACGGTTCCGTCGTACATGTCCACAACGACCTTTACGGAGTTTCGAATGTAGTTCAGCCCTTGGTCAAAGGCCGCCGCGTGGGGGGTGGAGTATGGAAAGTGATCCGAGACGGTGTAGGCATCCTGGATCCAGTACAGTTTACCCTCGCTGACCACGGCGTAGGGATCGTGGTCGAGGCGTAGAAACGGCGCGACTTGCTGCACGCGCTCCTGAACGCGTCTCCAGATCTGAATTTTGCTTTCTGGCTGAAGATAGGACGTAAACAGTATATTGACGTCGGTCTGAGTCCAGGCGAACAAGAGCCGCTTCCACAAACTGTCGAGGGGAATGCCGCCAGTGCCTGCATAACTTGTGTAGACATTTTGATTCCCCTTAGGGTAGTCAAACTCCTTAACGCTCGTCGCGACGATCCGATATCCGGCCATGGACTCGCCGTAGTAAATGGAAGGCTGGTTTACGGTCAGGCCATACGCCGACTCGGGCGGGATATTCTCAAGCACGTATTGCGGAAATCCTCCCCCCATCGTCTTCGAAACGAAGCTCATGACCACGCCATAACCATGGGTGAACTGCAACTTCTGGTTAACCCAGGTTTGGGCTTCGGCAGGAAGCTCCGCGGAAAGCTCGCGAGCCGAAAGCATCACCTGATGATAACCATCCGGCAAGTGATAACGGTCCACATCAACCCCGTAAAACTGATAATAAAGTCGTATCTCCTGGGCTTGTTGGTACATCTGAAGCAAAGGGCGATAGTCCCAGAGACGGATGTTCTGGATCGTATCTTGATTTCTCGCAATCACGTCAGACGTCAGGTCCGCTAGCGCCGGGTAGGACGTTTCCTGGATCGTGTCGAGGCTGTAGGCCTTCCGGGTGAATCCTATGTTGTTCTTGAGATACGGAGTCTCGCGGGCCAACTCGTTCGGCTGCACCGCGAACCTCTGAAAGAGGGCCGGTGCCAGCCAAACGGCTATAACATACACGCCCACGTAAATACCGGAGCCAATCAGCATCGCTCTGGATCGCGCCCGGAAAATATTCAGCGCCAGGAGCGCGCATAGCGCCGCCGCGGCGCCGACCATGATCCACAAGGCGATCCTGGTCACATGATCCGCCGTATAGCCGGCTCCGTAAACTACTCCCTGAGTGGAATAGAGGAGTTCGAAGTGATCCAGGTAAAACCCCCATCCCCAACTGGCGACCAGGACGAAGAACAGGATTGACAGATGTGGAGCGGTCTTCGCGCTCCCGCCCGCCATTTGTCTGCTGGGGCTGAACCGCAGTAACCCGAAGTACGCGTAGAAGCCCAGGACGGCCAAGAGCGTGATCAGCGCCAATGCGCTCAGGCTGCTCTGCAAGAGCTCATAAAAGGGGAGGCGGAACAGATAAAACCCGGCATCGACCCCAAAGAGAGGATCGGGCAACCCAAAGGAACCGCCATAACGAAAGCGGAGATACGTATCCCATTGCCCGTAGAAGATGAGCGCATAGAACAGAGCGGCGACAGCAGCCACCGCTCCCATGGCCGCCTTCAAAACCACGGGAGAGATCTGCATGCCGAGTTTCGCGGCAACGGCAGACTCGCTTGTCAAATTACCCGCTCGAAATGTGGCGCCGTTTCTCGACGCAAGGCGGAGATTGATCCAAAGGTATAGAAGCGCGACAACGAAAGCCGCGCAAAACAGTGCCCACTTCACTGACAGGATTGTCCAGAAGACGCCGGCATAGCCGAGCTCCCGCATCCAGAGCCATTTCTGCGTCCAGCCGGCAAAGACGGCCAGGAGAACGACGAGTGCGACCGCTGCAGCAATGATGAGTTTCAGCGGACGCCATCGCCGGAAGATGCTGTAAATTCCGACGGCACTGCCGTGGTCGCCTGCAGGCGGCCTTGGCGACTCGATGGGGGTTAGTTTCTCGATCATGTCATTACCTTTCCGTTAGTCCGAAAGTGCGGACATTCTCCTACGGTCCGCTGCCCCCCCTTCTTTAGCGGTGCTTGCCGCAAGCCGCGTTCCCAGCGGCTCCAGGCAGCAGAGAAAGCGACTCGCAACACCTCCTCCGGCTCAAAAGGCTTCATCAGCACCTCGAAGCCACCCAGATTCAGCACCTTCGCCCATACCGACTCGTCAGCCAGACGAGAGAACACAATGAGGTTCGGCGGAGCCGGCAGGCTCGCCGTGGCGTTCAAAAGGTCTTCCCAGTTGCCGTCGGCGTGATCACGCTCGCAGCGGAGCACCGGAACACTTTCGTCGCGCGACAACGCCAAAGCTTCCCTGTAGTCTGACGCCTCATGCAGTTTCAAGTTTCCCTGGGAGCGGATCTCTCGAAGTCGAATGCCATCAGCGGGCAAAGCACCGAATGCAAGGACCGCTGCGGTCCGCTCGGGCGATGGAACACACTCCTCTGATCGGCCGCTCATTGATTTCTCAGCGCAACGCTACTCCGAATGTTAGCCTTCGATATCGGCCGGTGGAACTGGGCAAATGTCCAGTCCTGGTGAATGAGCGTTGCCTGCATATGGCCAAAGCCGTTAGCTACGCGCCGTTGCTGCATTTGGAAGCAACCCATCGGCCTGGATGCAGTTGGAAGCGCAACGGCGAATTCTCCGAGCCCTTCATTGGCAGTTTATGCGCCACTCGGAGACAGTGGAGCGAGAGAGTCCAAACGCCGATTGTTTCGCGCCGGCGGCTGAGCCCGAGAAGAGACTGCCATAGAACCGGTATTCGCAGACCGCTCATAGGCAACTTTTGCATTGCAGGTGCAGCTTCTACCTCTCGGCTCCGGTCAATTTCCTTTGCCCCCACGCCAGCTCAGCGGCCTCAGCCCGCGAATAGCGAGGGTTCTGTTCTCGACCATATCGTGCTACAAACCATTGGCGGCACCTGCAAGCGAGCGGGGTGGGCGCGGCAAGACTTAGCTTTGAGAGTTTCTCGGCTTTTGGCGCTGTGCCGCATGTCCTCCAAGGTGCAGCAAACACGGCTCTGGACGGGATGACAGGCGTGCTCTTCGCGCAGTCGTTCCCGATGGACCTCGGAATGCCTCTCGTCCGTCGTGTGCGACCAGCCAGTCGGAGGTGTGCAGGCATGGTGCCCGACAGAGCGAAGAGCCGGTGGCACAGATTCGAGAGCGAAGGAGAAGAAGCAGATGAATGTTTTGAGAACAGTAACAACTACCGCGTTTTGCCTTGCGCTGATGGGCGTGGCATTCTCGCCAGGCGCAAAGGCGGACGAGTGGAACAGGAAAACGGTGATGACTTTCAGCGCGCCTGTGGAGATTCCGGGAGTCCACCTCGAGGGGTGGGGGGTATTGCCAGCCGGCACCTATGTGTTCAAGATTCTTGACTCGCAGTCCGACCGCCACATCGTCCAGATCTTCAACGCGGACGAAACGCAGGTCTACGCCACCATCCTGGCCATCCCAAACTATCGCCTCAAAGCGACGGACAAGACCGTGATTACTTTTCGGGAGCGGCCGGCAGGTGAGCCGGAGGCACTCCGGGCATGGTTCTATCCCGGCAGAAACTGGGGCGAGGAATTCGTTTATCCGAAAGCGAGAGCAGTAGAGCTTGCCAAAACGGCCAACACCCCCGTTCTCTTCACGGAGGTCGAGATCCCGGTTGAAGTCGCGGAGCCGATCAAGACGACAGACCACCCAGTGGTGCTGAAACTGAAGCAAGCGCCCGTCATGGCGATTAAACCCACAGGAGAACAGGTGGAACTCGCTGCGGCGGTCACCCCACCGCCCGCCTCGGAACTCAAGCCGGACACCGCGCCGACACAAACTGCGGCTGCGACGTTGCCGAAAACGGCGAGTCCGTTGCCGCTGATCGGGTTGCTCGGATTGCTAGCTTTGGGCGGAGCCTGGGGCCTTGGACTGATGCAAAAGCGCATTAGGTAAGTCCCGGTCGAATGGGTGTACACTGTGCGCCTTTAGAAGGCAAAAACGGAGATTCCGACTATGTACTACTTTTGGGGAATGCATGGGTATTGGTGGGTTTTCTGGATCTTCCTCTGGATCTTGTTCTTTTCCTTCATAATGCCGGTGCGGCGGACTACCTACCGGCAAATGCAATCGCCTTTGCAGCTCCTGCAAAGGAGATATGCCGCCGGGGAGATCACAAGCGAGGAATACGAAGAACGACGGACCAAACTCCTGCGGGATGCCAATGTGAAGTAGGCTACTTAAACTCAACCAGCCACAATCTATAGTGTATGCGGCTATGAAGGATTACCAGCGTACCCGGCAGCAGAGTTCAGCATGCGCGAAGTATGTAGCCGCGCGTTGCTACCAGTGCGTGGCACATTTCAGTCGCGCCTGTCCCCGTTCCGACACGAGAGGGCGACCACCCTCTGTAGAGACGTATCCTGGCTCTGCATCCGAGGTCGATGCCTCGAACCGTTAGCCAGCAATTACAGTTAAGTCGGTTGAAATCCGACACCATGAAACGCAGCACGTAAAGTGGAGGCGCCCGGAGCGCCACGCCGGAAGTGGCCGGACGGGCCTTCGCTCAGGTATTCGGAAAACCAGGCCGCGGGCTCCACTTCTTCGTGCAGAATACCCAGCGCCAGGTAGTAGGTGCGATGGTCCTTACCGAACGTCATATTGCAGATGATCGGCTTATACGTTCCCCCTTTCGACCACGGTTCCTGTTCCAGAGGAAGAACACAGGCGGGTGGGCTACGACGCTTTCAAGGCGCCTGTCTACGCTTGTGCGTGATGCAAATTCACGCGGTGATCGGCCCAGGAAACGGAGTTCACCCAGCGAGTAGGAACTAGAACCGAGCGGTTGTGAAGCCAATCCCCGGCTTTCACATCCAAGTAGCCTAGATGCCAGGAGGCGTCGTCCATGATGAAGCCCTCCACGCGCCCGATCTCACCGTCCGTGGCCCACACTTCGTCGCCCGCCAGGTCCCAAGCACTGCGGAGATGCGGGTCCTCCGCGTTGTGAACCGAGTATTCCCTGCCTGTCGGAGCTGAAGACGAAACGCCAAACGCACTGTCCTCCCAATAGGCCGTCCAACCAAAGTACTCACGCAGAGCGATTTCTTGCTGCCGCGAAACCGGCTTCTCAGAATCAACATCGGGACTATTGCGAACTTGCTCCTTCGTCAGGTGGACGTGGAAGGTTTTCTTCGCCCAATCCGCCTGTTCCACCGCTGTGATCGCAAGAACCACAGCCCGCCGCACTAGCCAGCTTCCCACGTCGACTACCAAATACCTAATCGTCCATGACTGGTCGTCGAAGAGGAAGTTGCGGATACTTCCCATCTCGCCGTCTGTTGCAATAACAGAAGATCCAGTCAAGGTGTCCAGGTCGTGAATCATGTTCCTCCTCCGGGTACGTTGTCGGGTCCTGAGAGAATCCAAGTCCAGTCCCAGCCCGCAAGGACTATGCCCCTACAGTAGTTACCTTCAGCATGGACCTGGCTCATCTGCTGTCTTAGTATTCTCGTCAATCACGCAGGCTCCTCCTATTCAAGCGCGCGGTTTACTCAGGACGTCCTTCACTTCTTGGAGCAGTTCAGCTGCGGTATATGGCTTTGGGAATACGTCAAACCCTTGCAGTGCTTCGCGATATTGAAGCCGGTCGTCGTCAAGAAGACCCCCGAGAATTAGAACCTTCATTTTCAGGCATTTCGTGCGCAGATACACAGCCGCATCGTGACCCGACAAGCTCTGAACATACGTACGAGTTATCAACAGATCAGGCATGCACTCTTTCAACCGGTCTACCGCCTGCCCCAGGTCGCCGGTAGCCAGGACCGTATATCCTGCGCGGTCCAATGTCTCAGAAAGAGTGGAACGTACGATCGGATCGGAGACCAAGAGCAGGATCGTCGTCTTCGCCAAGGAGTGGTCCACCACGGTTATTCCTTTTGCCAATTACAGTATAACTGAAATCGCGGAGAGTCCGTCAACAGCCGTCGCGGCCTGCCTACTGCTTTTGTTTGGGCTGGACCGGCCTCGCCTCCGGGCGGTTGGTCTATTCGCGGTGGAAGACAAGCGTGATCGGCTTGTGCTCCGGCCTTAGGACGTTGACCATCAAGGTGCCATCCGCGGCAAGGGTGTAGCTTTCCAGAGTAGTCGCGCCGGATTTGGTGGTCGTGACCTTCAGGACGTCATGATCCCATCTGGTCTTGCTTTTGAGGTCTTTGCCAGTGTGAATCGTGGCATTGTTCTCGGCGTCAGTGATGTCGCGGTAGAAGTAGGTCTCGGTGGCGCCTGCGTACACGAAACGGCGAGAGACGATGATAATGCCCTGCCGGTCGGCGATCGTCACCGTGCCGGTTTGAACGACGGGCTGGCCGGCAAAATCGCTCTTGGCAGGCACCAGCGTCCAGGTGCCGTTCAGCAAGGTGTGCTCGCGCGCGAAGGCGGAGAACGCGAAGAGGATGGTCGTCAGGACGGCTAGGGTAACTGTAGTGGCTGGATATGTCTTTATGCTTCTCCTTCCAGGGGCTACCGTTTTCAGCAAAATCGTATGTAGCCCTTTTAAACGTAACAGCAAGCGTGGTACCGTTCAGCTTCATGCTTGTCTCCAGTTCAAAAGAACGGAAGTTGAGTTGAAACGGCAGCAGCACGAGCGAAAGCATGAGCGTCCGGTTTACCGGGCGCCAACGCCCTTAACTTAAACGCCGCTCAGAGAATACGAAGGCTTGTGTTCGGCTTCGTCCAGCCAATACGGCGGCCGGCCGTAGTGAAAGTAGAGCCGGTTTTCATACTCTCGAGTGATCGGCGTGGACTCGATGTACTCAGGGGCGTCCTTGATGGCTTCACGGGAGAGGCCGACGTAGACTTTAGAATTCGTCCAGCTCACGCCTTCAATCCACGCGGGTGAAACCAGTACCTTCTTGCCCGGCAACCAATTCCGAGTTGCCACTTCCATGTAGCGGATAGCCCAGGTTTCATCGTCTATAAAAAACCCGTCCACATGGCCGAGTTCACCATCAGCCGCCTCAATGTGATAGCCAGTCACGGCTTCGGTGCTGCGCAGATGCGAATCTGTCGACTCTCTCCATATGCTATCCTCCCTCAATTCCGCAGAAGCAGTTGTTGGATTAGCCAATCCCGCCGGGTAGAACGCTGGGCCCCACAAATAGGGACCACCCCAATAAAAGGGATACCCGTAATACCCGAAGTATGCGGCCTCATGCTGCCGGGAGACGGGCAGATGCGTATTGATATCGGGGCTATGCTTAACCTGCTCTTTCGTCAGCGCCACATTCACACGCTTGGCTGGCCAGTCCGTATGGACTACGGAGATTGGCGAGATCAGCACTCGCCGGCCGCCAAGCCAACCGCCGGTTTCTACCGTGAGGTAGCGGATGGCCCATGTCTCATCGTCGAAATACAACTGTTCTACAGTTCCAAGCTCGCCGTCCGTAGCTCGAATCACAAGACCTTTCAACTGCGCATTCGTTAACATTGGCTCTGCCCTCCTGGGCAGTTGTTGACCGCGTTTTCGGTATCCAACGATCCACACACCAAGGGCGCTGTCCTTATGGCCACCTAGTACTTCGGGTGAGTACAGCGTCACATTGATTGGCGGTGTGTTTTCGATAATGTGCCTCGCTGTTTCGACTTCCGCGGCCGCACCATGCATCCACAGCAAGAACTTGGCCGTCTTGAGCGCCATTTCGTACTGAACTGGCAGTTGAATTTGCAACGACTGTCGATATACGGTTGTAACCCAGCAACGAGTGCACGCGCAGCACCAACCTTATGTTTACGAAGAAAACTGTTTCGGGCCGCTGGCTCGCAAGGTTTTTGTGCCCTTGATCCATACGCTAAGAACTGTGGGTGCAGAATCTGCCGGTTCGAATGCAAAGTCCGCACCGGGAGGACGGTCGTCAAAGCGGTAGCAAATGACTCTGGTCAACCCACCGATCCAGAAAGATTGGTCCGCCTCGTGCACATGCGAGGAGCGTTGCCAACGCTTCCACAGGCGGAAACAGCATGCGCGAGGCACGCCGGAGAGCCGCCGAGCATCACGATCTTGCGGCACAGGCCAATCGCACTGCCGCAGAACACAACGAAAAAGCGGGGTTCGCAGCGGCAATCTGGCATTGGCAACGAGTACTGGAGTACTCGGATCAAGCTTTCAAGCTTGCAAAGGGAGCCCACAACAACGCTGGACAGATCAAAAGGTGTTTAAATGCCTTACTCGCTATAACCGCGGATCACATTACGAAAATCATCAACGACTTGCTGAGTGGCTACGATGAGCGTGGGCGGCACAATCGTCAGTGCTGCGGAAGCCCGTGAGAAGCAAGTTGTAATGGCCTATCAACCGCACCTCCTGAACCACCCTACCGACGTGGCGGGTATTCTGGGGGTACTCGCTGTTTCCGGACCGGGCCGGCAATTTCTTCCAGGACCGATGGCCGAGTTGCAACGGCGCGGAAGCTCTGCGGTCCACCTGCGGCTCGATCTGGAGACGGTTGGGAAACGCGGAGTTTTGCTGCAAAGCGCCGACGTGCTAGGGGACTGTGCCTGACCGCAAAGCCAAAATCCCGTTGCTTATAATAAGCCGTAGCTTTTGGCGATCCCAAAGTGGATCTTAATTCGCGCGCCAACACGAGCCGGGAGTTGCCGCCGCTCTTCACGCAGTGCCGCAATCGGTTCTGCATTCTAGCAGCCCGCGTTGGAGCGAGTACCCTGCATCGAATTGCGTTCGTCTTCGTGCTGCACGAATTCGAGGATGTCGAAGCGTTTCAGCGCTCGATCCGGGAAGAAGCTGTCTACGGCATCGTGCTCATCGCTGAAGAACTCAAATGCAATGGCCAGCTTAGTCAGTAAGAAAAGTTCCAGATGCGACCGATTGACGTTTACCAGCGCCAGCCTTCCACCGGCCTTGCGAAGCCTGGCGAGTCCAAATACCAACGTCCCCAGTCCAGTGCTGTCGATCTCGCTGACGTCCTTAATTTAATATTGTTTAATATGATATTGACCTTGCCGGATTGATGCAGTGCGGATAATCTGTCGCGCAGTTCCAAATCTCCATGACCTGATCTGAGTGGGCCCTTCAGGTCAAGAATGACAATGCCTTCGTTTTCCCTCTGCTCGATGTGCAGGCTCATGGTGAAGTTCGTCTGACGCCGATCAGTGGCCACTTATGGCTTTCGGCCGCAGCATCGTCCGTCTCAGTTTAAGAACTTATAATTGGTTACGCGTCCCCACATTCCGACCGCCTGCAAGACCCAAATTGCCACCGCGACGACAATTACTACATTCAGAATCGTCTTGATGCTGCCGGCCATTGGGATATACGTATTGATCAGCCATAACGCGACACCGACTACGATCAGCGCAATGACGATGTTTATTAAGGGCATGTTTTACTCTCCTGGAAGGTTAAGTAGCAATCCCCTGCCCAGTCGCCGGATTGGTCTGGGTGCGTCTCATGAACTAAACGATTTGAATCCAGCAACGACTGTTTCGATTCGGTCGCAGCGTAGCAACTAGTGCACGCGCAGCGCCAACCTCTCTCTTATGACGGAAACTGTTTCGTGCCGATGGCTCACAGGGTTTTGTGCCCTTGATCGAGACGCCAAGGCCGTGAAGGTGCCGAATCTGCCATTGCGAGCGCAAAGTCCACACCGGGAGGCCAGTCGGCAAAGCGGCATCAAACCACCTTGGCGCCATTGAAACCTAAAAAGAGGTCGTCAGGGGGACGGGCCTTTTCGACGCGAGCCGCGGTCTCATGTTCGACAGGGCTTCGGCGCGCGTTCTGCCATTCCACCGTTGATGATTCGTTGGCGCCTAGATTCGGCCACCCGATTGCATGCTTGTCAAAGTTTACGGCGGTCTAGGGCCATTCCGGAGAGGTATCTCCGATCCGCAGGAGTTTGGTCTGCCTCGTGCACAATGAAAGGGAGTGTTGACTACACTTCCAGGGGAGGAAACACGATGCACTCGGCACACTACCAAGCCGCTCAGTTGGAAGACAGCACGACGAGTAGTGGCGAAGGTGGAGTTCCATGCCGGGGAGTTGGTTCGCGCGCCTGGAGTTCATCGTGACCAACCTCTAGACCTAGCTAGCTAGCTAATCTAAGGCTGCTCCGGCAACACCGGCAGAACCGCCATGTTGACTACGGACGGGTCGTCGCGCAGCTTGACATACAGGAGAGTTCCTGTCGGACGCGGCACCGTCAGAGTCTTGCTCACAAACCCATCCGGGACCGGCACGGAATGGGTGAACTGCGGGTCGGCCGCAATGGAATCAATCAGGAACAGCTTGGAGCCGCTGAGTGTGCATGGCTTGTCCGCCGCGTCCGGACAACGGACATCCTTCAGAGAAGGAAGCCGCACTAAAGTTGCGAGCGGTTGCCAATCGCCTTCCGCGCCGTCCGCGTCCACGGGCCGAAAGCGAAGCGGCCCGAACGACGACGGCCCAAAGTTCTTGAGCGGGTCGAGTAAACCCATCGCGGTATGGGAATCCTGCAACGTCAGGTTGCCGTCGGCGAGGCCGAGCAGCACACGCACAGATTCATCACCGTTGGCGACTTCAATCTTTTCGGTCCGCGGAAAGCTGCTGGGGACTTCCGTTTTCACAAAGAAGGACAATTGTCCGTCCTGTGGAAGCTCGTCCGGATTTGCCAGGCGAATCGCCGAAGGATCGGAATCCTTGGCGGGCTGCACGCTCTTGCTAATTAAGACCACTTTTGGCCGCGGTGGTTCGATGGTTGTTTGCGCGTCCATGTCCCGCCCATCTTTGAGTGCGACATGCGCCACGAGCTTGTCCTCCGCGGGCAAAGCAGCGGTCGCCGTGGCGTCTGGAGCGGACAGCCGGAGCTGGTCCTGCTTCCCGGCGTGCGAAAACCCGGCGGGCGCAAAATGAATCCCGTTCAATTCGAGACCGGCGACTTGATCCAGGCCTTTTCCAGTCAAAACACCCTGCCGGGCACCGGCGCGGATCGCAAAACGGTCCAGATGGGCGGCTTCGGAATACGCCTGGAGCTTGACCTCATCGGGCACGCTTACCCCATATTGCTTCAGCGATATTGTGACGGGACCGGGCGCCTCCCCTTTCATGGGGACTTTCACTTCCAGTTCCTCAGGCTTCGCCAGTTTCCAGGTGGTCTTTAGTTCTTTGCCCCGCTCGTCTCTGGCCATCACTTTGGCTACGCACGCGGCCCCGTCTGACTGCAAGTGAAGCGTATCCTCCCCGCCTACAATAAGCGCGCGCCGGTCCGCCACAGTCCAGGTTCCCGGGTGAGCGCTTCGCAAGTGAAAGGCGGGTCCGTTGAATGTCTGGAATCCCCAGTAACCGCGGATGGTTCCACTGATCGCGCTATCCAGATTATCAGGGTCGAGCGAACGTGTATCGACGACAAATCCCCCTAGGAGCGCATTCACTTTGGCGGGCAACTCGATGCCGTCGCCTGAACTGCTTTGGAGATGCAAGGTGAAGTCGTGGGCCAGTTCCGTGGAGAAAACCAGCGGCGCGCCTTGGGCCGGCAGCAGGAGCGTAGACTGTTGCAGGCAGAACACCTGCTTCGCGTCGACTGGGCGAAGCGGGGGGAACTGCGCAGATTCCACCGGCGGCAGGCCCGTGACCAAAACCGATTTAGGCTTGTGGAGCGAGGGAGGATTGTTGAGCTTCAGATCCAGATCCTCCTGCTGCGGAAGCCCAAGCGCCGGAATGTACTGATACGCCGCTGTGCGCAAGTTGTCCAAAATGCGGGCCACGTCGATGAAAGCGCCCACATACGGGCTGTAGTATCCGCCTCTGGCGATGGGCGCCGTGCTGATCGCTCCAATCAGATCGGAGGCGGAACCGGAGGTGAGCGCGGCTACCATGGACGCGCCGTGACCGTCATCCAAAACAAGCTGATCCAGATCGCGCATCAGGCACGGCGCCTGCTGCTCGCTCGGCTTGTCGAAGCACTGTTCATCCACCTTGATCCCCAGGCTCCGGGCCAGAACAATCGAACGCTGATGCAGATCGCCGGGATCGTGATCCGAGGTTTCTTTCACCGCCCGGAGGTATTTGTCCAACCTGGTTCGATCAAGGCTGGCATGGTTCAAATCCTGTGACACGCGCACGAAGGCGCCGGGCTTGCCGCTGACGGCGGAGCGTAAAGTCTTGAAGTCGCCGGCCGTTTCAGGAGCCAGAAACAGGAGTACCTGCTGGGCCCCCTCCGGAACCGGAACGACGACGCCTTCGTGTTGCACCTGCTTACTCCAGGTTTCCGCTTTGACGAACCAATCCTCGGGTGGGGGATTGGTCGAGCCGCGAAGAAACACGGTGATCAACAGGTAGTGTACGGAATCGGCGTCAGGCAGCTTCGGATGCAGCCACAGCCGGTCCCCCGGTTCCAGGTTCGGCACCTCTGCAATCGGCAACGTCTTGGTTCCCCGCGTTACTCTCACCTGTATCGCCGGCCCGGCCAGATCGAAAGCGGCGGTATCTGCATGCACGAGAGGCGCCAACACCAGCGCCATAGCGTAACGTACAGAACCCAATCGTAAGACCATATTCACATTCTACTGCGATGCCACGCTGCAGCTCAGCTGCACGCGGTAGTCATCTGATCTCCGTTGCTGCGGCGTGCGATCATCGGGTCAATCCGCGAGGCGCGCCAAATCAAAGGTGGTACCTGCTGGGAGCTGACCTCCAAAAAGAGCTGGAAAATGGGTCCGACCACGTGCTCCGAAGAAGCTCACTCTTTGTGTTGAGTTGCGCAGGGACGCGCTAGGCGTGCCGCTGTCCCGGCGGCGTAACGCGTCCCTCGACCAGGCTATATGATTTCAAGACTACAGAATCGGCAGGCCGTGCGTCTATCCTGTCCGTAGAGTATTCTCCGTCCTCAGTCCTTGGATCGCCGGTCACGGCTCAGAGTGATGGCTTTTAGTAAAACTCTGATCTTTTTTCGCTTCACCATGATGGATGCGAACCGTCTGGGAAGGTTGCGTTGTATGGCAGGAAATACGGCATCGACAGGATAATCCGCCTGTCCGGCCGCGGCGTCAAATAAAGGGAGGAGAAAAGGAACTGAAGATGAAACTCAGAACGCTGTTTTGGAGTACTTGCATTTCCGCCGCGATGGCAGCATCCACCGTACCCGCGGCTGCCGCGGCGGCACATGAATGCGTGCCCGGAAAGGTAACTGCTGCATCGTACACATGGGACTTCAAGGGCGAAGCCAACACGATCCTGAAGGACGTTCAAGCCGAAGCACAGCAGGCTTTGAACCATGCCGACCGGTTGCAGGCCCTCGCCCGGGACAACAACGTGGACTGGGAGATCCACGCAGTCCACTTGAGCGACCTGAGAAGCGAAATCAACGACATTGGGGACAAGCTTTGCAGGCTCGAAGCGATACGCCGCGTGTTGGCCCCGTGGCAGCAGCGCGTGGTCGATCAAGTCGCAATCACCACCCGGCTGTTGGCCGACAACGCGCAAGACGCCATAGTGTTCGGCAACAACAACCGGGAAGGACTGTGGCTGGCCTCGTATCAGCGCTACGTAAACAACCTGTACAACGAGGCGAAGAGCTTGACGCGTTCCGTCGGGAACGCTGTCGAGTTCGCCGGTGTTTCGAAAGAATATCGGGATCTCGGTCACAACATGGGGGTCAAATCGTTATGAGAGTCGAATTGTCGATCCTGGCCACTGCGACTTGCGCGCTGTTGTTGGCGTTTCCCCTGGCTGGGGCAAACGGGTCTGCCGCAAAAACGAACACGAACAAGCACATGACGAAGACCGCGGGCATGAGGAGCGCATGGGCGCCGGAAACGCTCTCCGGTAACATCACCATGGTCGATCCCGCTCAGAACCTGATGGTCGTTGAAACACCGAATGGGGTTCCCTTCGATATGGTTGTCACTTCGAAGACCCGGATCCAGTTCGGCGCTCAGGCCCTCACCCTCAAAGACCTGACCCGGGATTCGAATAAGACTGTCTCGGTTAGATTCATTCCCGAGCGGCGCGGCGACGTGGCGAAGTCGATCCAGATCAGCGGATAGGTCCGGTTTCGCGCAAGGGCCTCAAGAGATGATGCCCTTGCGCACCGCATAAAGAATGAGTTCCGGAACGCTGTGGATATCGAGTTTCTGCAAGATATGGCCGCGATGAGTTTCGACGGTGGTCACGCTGATATTCAGAAGGTTTGCGACTTCCTTGTTGGAGTGCCCCTCGGCAATCATTTGTAGAATCTCGCGTTCGCGATCCGAGAGCAGGTCATAACGGTCTTCCAGGCCGCGCCGCTGCAGTTGGCTGATATAGTCCTCCTGGAGGATCTGAGCGACCTTGCGGGTCAGGAAGGAGCGCCCTTGAAACACCGCCCGAATTGCCTGTACCAGTTCGCCTCGCATCGAATCCTTGAGTAGGTACCCCTTGGCGCCGGCCTTCAGCGAGCCCAGGACATAGCTCTCGTCCTGGTGCATGCTCAGGATCACGACGCCCACCCGCGAATTCGCCGCGCGAATGCGGCGTGTGGCCTCCATGCCGTTCATGTTCGGCATCGCGAGGTCCATTACTACGACATCGGGTGATTCCGTCTCGGCCAGCCGCACGCTCTCCAGCCCGTCGGCCGCTTCCGCTACCACGGCTATGTCGGACTCGCGCTCCAGCAGGGCGCGCAGTCCGTCGCGGACTACCGTATGGTCGTCAGCCAACAAGATACGAATCGGTTTCATGGCCATTCCTTTGGTCCAGCTCGGCCACCGGCAGTCCCGCGTGGACCATGGTCCCTCGCCCCAGCTCGGAGCTGATCTTGAGGCGGCCTCCCAGGCGACGTACCCGCTCCTCCATGCCCAGCAACCCCAGACCACGCATGAAGCGCGTATCGAAGCCCGCCCCATCATCCTGCACGGTTACGTTCACCATCTGGTCCTCCCTTCGAACCGCCACTTCGACGGTGCGCGCCTTGGCGTGGCGGACTGCATTGTTCACCGCCTCCTGCACCAGCCGGTAGATGCACGTTCGGTGCTCGTCCGGCAGGCTGTTGATCGTGTCGTCGGCTGAGACCATTACGTTCAGTCCCGTTCGCTTGCTGGTTTCGCGCGCATGCCAGTTCAATGCCGGCGCCAGACCGAGATCATCGAGCATTGACGGCCGAAGCAGAAGCGCAAGATCGCGCACCTGGTTGACCGTCTTTTCCGCCAGCGTCTTGATCGAATCGAGGTGCTCGCGGACGTCGGCCGCTTGATCCGCGCATTCAGCGCCTTCCGTTTCCATCAGGATCGCCGACAGAAACTGCCCGACTTCGTCGTGAAGCTCCCGCGCGAGGGCGCGGCGCTCGTTTTCCTGTGCGCGCAGGAGCAGCGTCGATAGTTCCTGCAAGTCGGCGCGGCGCAGGTCGAGTTCCCGTTCGAGCCGAAGCGTAAAGCCGGTCGTCAGCAGTGCCAGCACCAGACCGCCGATGAGGGTACCCGCGAATGTCAACATGAGGGAACGCCGCAAGCTGTCCGCTGAGGCGGCTGACCGCACTTCCAAACGCGTCAGGCCACGTTCGTCCACCGAGGCGATGCGGTCCGCGATCTGTAGCATGGCTGTACGTCGCGGGACCAACTCCCTGAAAAAGAACTGGAATCGCAGGCGATCCCGTTCCTGCGGCGACCACCCCACGGTGGCGTCGAGTACCCGCCAGTAGGCGTCAATCTCGTTGCGCAGCGTCAGAAATGGCTCCCGTTCTTCGGGCTCCAGATCGCGTCCGTAGGCATCCAGGGCGTTGTGGGTCTGGCGTTCTAACGTGGCCAAGTGTGCCGCCTGCGCCTTGGCGGTATCGGGGTCCGGCGAGAGCAGGAAATCGCGCACGTATGTGCCCGACAAATAGATTTGGGCGCGAATCTGATCGAGCGCGCTGAGCCGCTCCAGAAACGCCTTCCGCGACTGGGTTTCGGTATTGCGATCTCGCTGAAAAGCCACCAGCGTGCCGACGGCGGCCGCCACGATACAAATGAGCAGTCCTCCAAAGCCGAGAGACAGGATTAGCCATGACGGCTTGCGACGCTTCTCGCTCGAACGGGCCACCGGACTGCCTGAATAGGAAAGCAATAGGGGAGCGCACCCTTCTCCAGCTTTGAGTGTAGTTCAATGCCGGTCAGCCAAAAATCCTGTGCGAACAGGATGTCGCGAGGCGCCACAACTGGTTTCAATGGTAAGTAGAAAAAGGAGCATTTATGAAGCCCGCTCAGAAACGAAGCCTAATTGCAGTTGCGGCCGTCTGTTTGCTTACCGCAGCTTGCGCCAAGAAGAACGTCGCGGTCGCCCCGCCACCACCGGCCACGGCTGCCACACCCGCCCCGACTCCGAGGACCGCTCCTCCGCCGGCGCGCACCGCCGCTACGCGGCCTCCCGCTGCCACCACGCCGTCGACGCCATATCCGAATGCGGTCACCCGCGCACGAATCGACGAACTCCTAGCCAAAATCGAAGACGCCTATTTCGACTACGACAAGGCCGCGCTTCGTCCCGATGCCCTGAAAGCCCTCCAGGCCGATTCGGCTGAGTTGCGGGACATCCTGAAAGATTACCCCGACTACAAGCTGACCATCGAAGGCCACTGTGATGAGCGTGGTTCCGAAGAGTATAACGTCGCGCTCGGCGATAAGCGTGCCGCGGCCGCCAAGGACTACCTGGTCCAGGTCGGCATCCCCTCGGTTCAACTCAACGTGATCAGCTACGGCAAAGAACATCCGCTTTGCCAGGAGCACGATGAAGCCTGCTGGCAGCGAAATCGCCGCGTACACATCGTGGCGATGGCGCAGGCGCAGAAATGAGGGCGTATCGAGGAAGCGGCTTTGTTCACGGACTCGTTGCGGATGTATGAACGGTCCAAGTCGGAGACGCCCGGTTGAGCAAAGGAGAACCGATGATAGCATTGATGGTCGCCTTGAGTGCGCTGCTATTGGTGAGTTCCGCTTTTGCGGACGACGATTCCAGCCGCGCCAAGCTTATGGGCCGGTGGCAGCAGAGCGACGGAAATGGGGAAACCAAATCTACCTGGGACTTGGAGGGCGTGGGCAGTTCCATACATGTGACCAACTCCAAGGGCACACAAACCGTGGTGGAGTTCGAATGCAATACGGTGGGCAAGGAATGTACAGTCGAAGATGCCGGCCGGCGGTCAAAGGTGTCGATGTGGTTCAACGGGCCGAAACTCGTCGAGTTGGAGACCAGGGGAACCGAGATTGTGAAGCGGCGTTTCAGTATCACTGGTGATGGCGACACCATGGACCTGGAAACCATCCCAATTGCGTCCGGCAAAGTCGAGACAGCGCATTTCAAACGCATTCCTTCAGCAGTCGCGAAACAATAGGATGATTCCCAGTTGTTGAGTTGATGTTGGGATTCATGCTGGGTGTCCTACTCGGGTCACAAGGTACGCCTACTGGAGCCGACCTTTGATCTGTTCGCCACCCGTCGAAACCGGTGGCACGGAGACGGGAGCTTTCTGGAGATTGTGATGCATAAGGTGACGACCAGCGCGGCAGCCATGACTCCAATTGCGACTTAGAAGACGGGCTGCGGATTTGGGAACGCATTGAGCGCTGCGTGCGGTGTTAATCGCGCCCCCAGGCTGACGTACCAGTTCGCGAGTACCCGTTAGCCGTTGGGAGGTGGTTGCGCAACTTATTTGATGTTGCGAACGATGTGGCTTCGTCCGGACCCGCAGAGAAACATCCCCGACCCTTCGACGAGACGCGTGCTACGTTGGGTCGGAAGGTGGACTGTATGACTACGTTCAACCTTGTCGTGACGATTATCGGCGCTGTAGTCCTGCTGGGACTGGTGGTGTTGGGGAGAGTCTTCGGCCGCGCTTACCTGAGGTACCGGGGTGACCGCGTGATTACGTGCCCGGAGAACCGGCGGCCAGCGGGCGTCGTCGTGGATGCAGGCCACGTGCTGCTGACGGCGTTGGAAGGCAAGCCGGATCTGCGGCTGAGGTCCTGTTCCCGGTGGCCGGAGCGTCAGGACTGCGGCCAGGAGTGCCTGCGGCAGATCGAGGCCGCGCCGGAAGATTGCCTGGTACGCCATATCCTGACCCAGTGGTATCAGGGGAAGACCTGCGCACTGTGCGGCAAGCCCATCGGCGAGATTCATTGGGCCGACAACGAGCCTGCTCTGCTGAACGCGGAGCACCGAACGGTCGAATGGCACGAGATGCTGGCGGCCGATGTGCCCGGCGTGCTGGCGACGCACCAGGCGGTATGCTGGAACTGCCATGTCGTGAACCGCGTAGCGGGCGAGCATCCGGAACTGGTCGTGGACCGGAAAACAAAATGAGTTCAACCGTCACAGCCTGATATACCCAAAAGTTGGCTGCACCACATACAGACCCTTGGGATCGACGACCTCGCCGCTTTCGTTCGACGCGCAAGACGATGGATAACAACGAGCGACCATCTTGGACTGCCAAGCTCAGTAGGAGTCTGGAAGGACTTCGACAGCGAGAAGACCAGTTGTCGCTGGTGCTCAGCCTGGTGATCGGCGCTCTGGTCGGCCTGGTAGTAGTCGCGTTTATTCTGCTGACCGGACGGCTCGCGGCCCGCATGTATCCAGCGGGAGGATCGGGCTGGCGGCGGGTTCTGGTTCCGGTGCTCGGTTCGCTCAGTACGGGCTATCTCCTGTGGCGATATTTCCCGTTTGCCCGAGGCAGCGGAATCCCGCAAACGCGGTTCGCACTCTTCATCAACGACGGACGAATCCTGTTTCGCACGGTGCTGGGGAAGTTCTTCTGCTGCTCGGCCTCGCTTGCCAGTGGAATTGCGCTCGGGCGTGAAGGACCGTCCGTCCAAGTTGGCGCAGGGCTCGCCTCGGTGATAGCGCGGAACCTGGGGCTCAGTCCGAAACAGGTCAAGGCGCTCGTACCGGCAGGTTGTGCCGCGGCACTGGCTGCGGCGTTCAATACGCCGATCGCGGCCGTGTTGTTCTCGCTCGAGGAGATCATGGGCGATTTGCACGCATCGGTACTGGGCTCCGTCGTGTTGAGCTCGGCCACCTCCTGGATGGTCCTGCACCTGGTTCTGGGCGACGATCCTCTCTTCCACGTGGCCAGCTATCGGGCGGTCCATCCAGCGGAATTTGGTGTCTACGCTGTGCTCGGTGTGGTTGGCGGACTGGGATCGGTTGCCTTCGTCAAGCTTCTGCTGGGACTCCGCGCGTGGTTCATGCGTTTGCCAAAATGGACGGTTTGGTTTCAGCCGGTCGCAGGCGGCCTGACGGTCGGGCTAATTGGCTACTTCGTGCCCGAAGTGTTAGGGGTCGGCTACAATCACGTCGAGAAGGTGTTGAACGGTGACATTGTTCTGAAAGTCGTCGTGCTGCTTGCCGTCCTCAAGATCGTCGCGACCGCAGTCTGCTATGCCTCGGGCAATGCGGGCGGCATTTTTGGTCCTTCCCTGTTCATCGGCGCGATGATGGGTGCGGCGGTCGGGGGCGTCGCTCACACGCTGTTCCCCAGCTACACGGCGGGTCCCGGCGCGTATGCACTCGTCGGCATGGGGACCGCGTTCGCGGGAATCGTGCGCACGCCGCTCACGTCGGTGTTCATGATCTTCGAGATCACACGCGATTACACGATCATCGTTCCGCTGATGATTTCCAACCTGATTGCGTACTTCATCTCGCAGAAGCTGCAGAGACAGCCGATCTATGAAGCGCTTGCCGCCCAGGAAGGTGTTCACCTGCCCACGGCGCATTCCCGTTCCCAAGCGGAGCGGATTCAGGTACGCCAGGCAATGCGTTCGGCGCCGGCAGTCTTATCGCCGGACCTGACAATTGCCATGGTTCTCCGTCAGACGAAGGACAGCGCGTTCGATGCCTGGCCGGTCGGCGACGAGCAAGGGCTATGGGGAATGATCCGGAGCGGCGAGCTCGAACGGGCCGCAGATGAGGGCGCGTCGCATCAGAGGATCGCGGAGATTCTCAGCGACCCTTCCCGCAGCGGGCAGGCCACCGCCGAAGGCCCACCGCACGTTCATCCCGACCACAGCCTGAGCGTGGCACTCGAACGGATGGGAAACACTGGACTGAATGTTCTTCCCGTCGTCAGCCGCGCGAACGTGCACCAGTTGATGGGGATTATCGCCCTGGAGGACATTCTGGACGCCTTCGGCGTGGCCAAGCGGGGTAGGCCGATGGAGCCAAGCCACTAATGGCCAAGCCTTTCGCAGGACGGTCGTTCTTAGGAACTTTCGCGTTGGTCTTCCTGGCCATCGCGGCACTCTTTGCAGCGGATATGTTTCTCGCCAAGACGGAGCGGGCGGAGAGCCGGGTTGAGGCGGCACGTCTGTTCGGGCAAGGGCGTATCTTGATGCAACGCGGAGAACACGCGGAGGCGATCGGACGCATCAAGGACGCGCTGGCGATTGGGCGTGGCAATCGCGACTATCTGAGGACACTCGCGCAGGCGCAGTTTGCGGCTGGAAAGACTGCCGACGCCGAATCGACCCTGACCGAATTGCTGCAGAGTGACTCTACCGACGGTCTCGCCAGTTTGATCACGGGCCGCGTCTTGGTGAAAGAAGGGCGGTTCGCGGAAGCGGTCACGTATTATCGCCGCGCAATCTATGGCCGCTGGAACGAGGATGCCGCAGGAAACCGACTCCGCGCCAGGTTCGAACTGATCGATCTGCTGGCGCAGCGCAACTCCAAAGAAGAGCTGCTCGCCGAACTGCTCCCGGCTCAGGATCAGAGTCCTCGCGATCTGAAGACGCAATCACGGCTGGGGCGGCTGTTCCTGCTAGCAGGCGCTCCGGCCCGAGCTGCCGATGTATTTCGCGGGATTCTTCATGATGCCCCCGCGAGCGCGGACGCCTATGCCGGTCTCGGCGGGGCGGAATTCGAAAGAGGTAACTATCGCGCGGCGCAGCGGGATTTTCAGACCATGTTACGGTTGGCGCCTGGTGACCAAGCGGCGTGGCGACGCCTCGACATCTGCAACGAGCTGCTCATGCTTGACCCTACGACGAGGGGCCTCGGCCCGGTGGAGCGTTTCGCACGCAGCCTCAAGCTTGTCGAGCTAACGCTGGGCGAGACGAGCCAATGCATCGGTCAAAATCCATCGGCGGAATTGCAGGGATTGCTCGACGAGGCGGCCAAGGCGCTGAAAGCTCATGTGAGCGCCGCCCATCAAAGCGAAGTTTCCGAGGCCAATCTGGATCTTGCCGAACAGCTTTGGCAGGCTCGCAAGAAAGAATGCAAGTCGCCACCAGCTGCGGATAGTCCGCTTGCATTGGTTCTGGCGAGACTAGCTCAGTAGACAACTTTCTCTCTGGGTAGAAATCGATGTAGTTATCGTGAGGAGCGAACAGGACACCGTGGTCTTTGCACACGCGTACGAACGCGGCGAATTCCTCCTTGGTCCCGTATTGCGGGTTCGGCGGGTAGATGTCCGGCAGGCGGTAATTGAGCCCCAGCGCTGCCTATCCTCCTTGCGGAACGCCGCGAGAACGCTCCATGTGAGCGAGGATGTGGCCGATTCGCCTGGTCGTGGTCCGGCAAACAACTGGCGCTGGTGCGCGGGAACACGACCAGTGACGCGGTCCTGCTCCGGCCTCTCCGGTAAGTTAAAGTTAAATCAACGAGCCGCGATTCCCGATTCGGCCCGGCTTGTCGAAAAACGACGGCCGGCGGGTCAACATCTCCCTGGACTGGCTCGCCGGGGACCCAGGTACCCCCCCGAGAAACAGCGCTTTACTCTGGGCGCGCCCGACTGCGTGGATGGCAATGCGCTTGAAGTGCCGTATCGACGGCCTGCCATTGCTAGTACGTCGGGAACATTAGCTTACGCGTACATGGTCGGACCCATTTTTTCGACCACCGTGCGCAGTTGAGCTGCAGCCTGGCAACGCAGTAAATGTGAATATGTGAATATGGCTTTGCGATTGAGTTCCGTACGTTACGTTATGGCGCTGGTGTTGGCGCCTCTCGTGCATGCCGATACCGCCGCTTTCGATCTGCCCGGGCCGGCGATACAGATGAGAGTAACGCGGGGAACCAAGACGTTGCCGATCGCAGAGGTGCCGAACCTGGAACCCAAGATCTGGTTTTCAAAATAGCAGCTCAGAAACTCGTGCGGCAGGTCTCGTACACCGCCGTCTCGTTGGGCACGTTCGGCGGCAACAGGTTTGCGCGTTCCGAGTGATGCGGCTGGTGAGAGGAGAGAAAGGTCAGTGTCATCACTCCCCAATGAACGGTCCGCTGTTGCGCTCGCGCGCGGCGTGGCGCTGCGAATGGTGCTGGGCGACCGGGAATCTCACAGCACCCAGGAGATCGACCGCCAGCGTCACCAATTGGGGCGCGTGGTGGCCGTACAGGCGATGCTCCTGCAGTGGCCTCCAGAGCGGCGGCCTCGGGACGAGCAGGGTCACGCGGGCCTGATGCACGTCAAGGCCGCGGTTGCCGACTCTCGCGTCGCATTCCTTACCAGCGCAAATCTCACCGAAGCAGCCCTGGAGCGGAACATGGAGTTGGGTGTGCTGATCCGCGGCGGCCACCTTCCTGCTGCGATTCGTCCGCCTGATCGACGCGCTCCTGAAATGTGGCGAAATGCAGGCGGGTTAGTACTCGGATGCGTCCACCGCAATTATCAACCTCACTGCGTAGGGCCGTTCAACCATCCCTACTCACCGGTCAGATCCCGAAGGAGGGACCTCCAACTGCAGGCTGGTATTGAGACCGCGTATCGATGTGTTGAGAATCCAGCGATTTCGAAGATAATAAGGAGTGCAAGACTCACCAGGGTCGCTCTCCAGTTGCAGCCGAACGCGAAGCCGCCCGAATCTCGAGCTCTGTCCAAACTCGGCGGGCGTCACCGCGCTAGCGGCCACGCTCCTGAGTGTTGACGCGCTCACGGATATCCCGCACCTGGGCGTGATCGTTCGAATAGGCAATTGCGACGTTGTCGCCGGCGTGCGGAAGGTGTTCGAGCAGATGTTTCATGTGAGCCACAGCAGTTTGGGGAGACAGGCGCTGAACAACATGATGCGCCGTCTCTCCAATGATTCGCCCGTTGTACCTACCGCTATCGGTCTGGGCCCCGAATGTCCGTGCGGACTCGCCAAGGGCATCCGCAGTTACTTGTTTGGCAGCAGCGAATGACGCCGCCAAGTTGCCAGTGTTCGCCGCGCTCCGATTTGAATTATCGTCGGTTTGACGGGCTTTCTGCCCTACACCATTCTCATCGAATGCCCGCCGGTTGGCGGCGTCGGCCACTAGCTCTCGGTCGGGCTGAAAGGTTTCGACTTCGTCGCGAGTATCCTTTTGTCCGCGTGACCTCTCAGGAGACTGCAACGAGCCGGCGGCACCCGAACCCGCCAGTTCCAACGTTTCCGCTCGGGAAGCCTCCAGGTCCAGTGATAGAACAAAATCGGTGGCCGCTGACGCCTCGTGCGCCGCCCTGAAGATCTCATTCTTGTCTTCGCGCAAAGCTTTGATCCAGGAACCCACGTACGCCGCGTGGTTTGCTGGATCGTGCGGCACTCCCAATTCCGCTGCCATGAAGACACTGGCTAGTTCGGCCCGGAGTTCCTCCTTAGCATAGTTGAGGTCGCCAAAACGGTACGATTCCGACAGGGTGGGCCGATTCAGACGTGAGGGATGGCCGGTCCAATGCGCGAGCTCGTGAAGAGCCGTTCCATAATATCCCGGCGCGTCTTTGAAAGTGTCCTTTGGGGGAAGATGGATGCTGTCGGTGCGTCGGTTATAAAAGGCGTCGTCGCGCTGATCGTGTTCTATTCGAGCACCGGAATTGGCTAGAATTCGCTCGCCAGCTTGTACTGCCTCAAATGGGGTCCGTTGCTTCGGCTGGTATTCCGGAATTCCGTCAATTTGGTTGGCGTTGAAGACGGTGTACACGCGGTGTATCAGCCGCTGGCCGTTTTCCTTGGCTGGAGATTCGCCGCCATTCTGATCAGGTCCAGCATCTTTCTCGTCTGAACGCTCCTTCACCTCCCAGAACTCGATATGAGTCCCTTTTTCGCCTCCGCGTACCTGCCAGCCCTGTTCCGCGGCCTGCTTGTAGGTCATCCATCGCGGATCTGCGTATTCGCGCCCAATTCCGGTGGCCAAGAGGTGCAGGGCGTTGCCGCCACGATACGGCCTCTCGGTCGTTGGATTGAATGGCATTGCTGAGCCTTCCCATGGTTTTTGCCACGGAGCAACGCCGTCCTCCAGCATCTTAATGATCGAATCGGTTACTTCGCGGCGGTGATCGCGCTTCTCGGCCCTGTTTGCGTTTTCGGATTTGGCGGGAGTCATCGGATGGTTTCCCCCACAGGCTGCGTCCGGTCCACGCTGTAGTCGGAATCAGGCAGCTCGGCTTCAAAGCCAGATCCCAGCAGCGGCTCGCCTCCAAGCTCGGTGAGCGCCGGTATTAGAGTCTCGTCGAGGTTGTTCATGTGCCTCCTTACGCGTCAAAAGATGAGTCAGTGCCCTACCCGGTAGGCCCTCGCGGGGCATCGTCGTGACATCGAAAGCTGCAAGGCCGCTAGCGCGCTTGGGGTTCTCGGTGGCGCTGCTTCAAGGCGTCCCTTGGAATTGAAGCGGCAGCACTGGCGAGCGCGGCTTGATAACGGCCTAACCAGCCGCTCCAGCCAGCTTCGGCGGGTAGGATGCCTTGTTTGACCAGCGGTCGAACGGTTGCGTCGAGATAGCGCCGGTTCCGTAATATCTTCTCTGCATCGCCGAGGTCATCAACTGCAAGAATCCCACGGCCGTTCTCAAACTGCTTGCGGAGCCGGACGAACGAATTTGGGCGGAGTTGTCCTCGGCTACGCGCTTCCTCCAACGCAGGCGAGTAATACACCAGGTGCACACTGGCGTCGGTGCCTTCGATGAGGATGTAGTGGCGGCCAGCGCTGCTGCCCAGCTCGCCTTCACCATGTACCAACACACGGCCTTCCAGGGATGTCAGCGTCCGCTGGTCCAAGACGACAAGTTGCAGACGCTCGTCGGAGAGGAGTGCGCCATGCGCGGCGAGCATCTTCTGGCGATCCCCGGCACGCTGCATAGCCCGCAGAACGCCCTCAAAATCGCGCCGGACCCGCCATTCACCGGACGCGGCCTGCTCGGCGAGGCCCATTTTCTGTAGCGCAATCAACCTGGCGGCGATGTGTTGCTCCCGAATCTTCGCGAATTCGCCGCGGGCAGCGCCGTTCACGTTCCGGCGAACAATGAAGTGGCCGGCGTCATCGGACCCGTTGACCTGCCCGGACCCGTTCGCCCGGTTAATCATACGGTCCAAGGACGTAAACCGGCACTCCTGAACCTCGCGCCGTTCGGCCGTCATCGCGTCCACCTGGTTCCGGTGCCCAATTTGGCCCGTGCAGAGATCTTCGGCAATGGACCGTATCCCGTTGCGAATATACTCACGCTTCAGATCAAGCGGAGAACCGTCAGCTTTGATCCCGCGCATGGCGACATGGACGTGCGGGTGTTCGGTATTGAAATGCTGTACAGCAACCCACTCCAATCGCGTGTCCAGGTCTTTCTCCATTTTGCTCATGAGATCGCGGGTCAGTCGGTTCAGGTCGATCCGTTCGCCGAATTCCGGCGAGATGATCATTTTCCAGAGCCGCGGGTCGCCTGCCTTCTGCCAGTGATCGAGGACCGCCGGCGGCGCGACACCTTCGCCCTGGTCGCCAAGAGCACGGGCTTCGTGGCCTTGCGTTGCAGTGTCGCGGGCGATGTAGCGACCGTGCGCCCGCCACTGCCCGGTGGTCCTATTTGGCGAGTACATCATGCGAACCGCGCATCGTTGGTTGAACTGCCGCCGCCCTCCTCCAGAGGCGCTGTGGGAACGGCGTTTTTGCCGGCGTCGGGAGCTTCTGGCGTAGCGAACAACCGTCCGCATACCGGGAGACCAGGGAAACGCTTCGTTTTCGCGTGGCGTTCGGGGACGCCGCGGCCGAATCCGGAACTCGCGCTCGCGTTCAGTTTTCGTGGCCACGGCCTAACAACTCTGCCATGGCGGCTTGGGAATCACCCACCATTGCCATGCCCACGCTCTTGAGAAATCGGTCGTAGCGAGCCTTGCCGCGGGCGACGGCTTGGTCGTGTACATCCCTCGGCGGTTCCGGAACACAGGTCAGGAACGTCTTCGCCAGTACGTCTACGAACGCGAACAACGCCTGCTGGCCTATCCGCAGATTGCGAATTTCTCGGGCCATGCGATCCAGACTCGCGGCGATCCGCTGTTCCGCCGCATCGACGCCGCTTTCCCGGCCGGCCAGTTCCCGTTCGATCGCTGCGCGTATGAACGCGCTGTGGCTTGAGAACCCGCCTTTCTTCGTCGCCGCCTCGGTCCGATTGTTAAGCTCTGCGTTATATCGCAGACCGTGGGTGACAGCCTTCTGTTTCCGTACCATAGCCATGGATGCCTACTCTGTAGGTGCGGGGATGGCTGGTATGTGACACCAGGATCGCCGTTGCACAACGTGTAACAAAATCGATTGAACCGTTGCACGCTGAAAGTTGTTCACGATGCGGCTATTAGGGCTCAATCCGCAGTCAAATGTGTCGCATTTCCTTTATGTTCCACTACCGGTGTTTTCGGCGCCTGATGATGTGGGTTGGCTGCGCAAGAGCGAACAAACTGGCAAATCTTTGAAACTATCTGAAACCGCTGGCTGGAAATACCGGGCTCTGAAACTTGGGCGATACATCCTGCTGAATTTCTGAAGAAAGACGTCACGCAGCGTGCCGCTCGCGGCGTACTGCTCAGAACCGGTGAACTGCAACTTGAGTGAGCAACTCGACCTAAACCGCCTCCGCACGCGTCTGAGGGAAAAGCCGCGCACAAAGGTGGGTCAGGTCCGCCAGGCATGGCCGGATATCAGGGATCTGCTGGCCGCCGGCCACAGCCTGAAGGACATCCGGGTATGGCTGAACGAAATTGGACTGGAAATCGGATATGCCCGGCTCTCCGACTATATCGGCCGACTGCGGCGCCAGGATGGAGCAGCGCAGTCGGAGATTCGAGCTTTAAAACCGGGATTGCACGAAACCGGCGCGGCGCTCGTCACCGAAACCAATCCTGAGAGACAGAACCGTATGGCGCAGGTACCGCAGCCGATAGGTGATGACGGCCGGCGTCGAGATCCGCTTGCAAATGTTTTAGAGCGCCAGAGCAAGCGCCCTGGCTTCAACTACAACGCCGAACCCGATCCCAAGAAGTTGATTTGACGGAGGAAAGAAATCCCAATGCCAAAAACGTCAGGACCGACCGGGGCCAACGGTAGCGATAACCGCGGCGGCATACACCTCACCCTGCAAGGCAAGGGAGGTGTAGGAAAAAGCCTGATCGCCTCAGTGCTGGCTCAATATTTCCTGAAGGACGGTCGCGATGTTCGGTGCATTGATACTGATCCCGTAAACCGGACACTGGCCCAGTACAGCGCGTTGGGCGTTGATCGGCTAAACCTCCGGGACGAACACAATCGGATCGACCAGCGCTCGTTCGACACTCTTATGGAGCGGTTCTTGACCGAGGACGGCGCCACGTTTGTAGTGGACAACGGCGCCTCGACGTTCCTGCCCCTTTGGCATTACCTGTTGGAAAACAACGCGCTGGAATACCTTCGCCAACAGGAGCGGCGAGTTTTCGTTCATACGGTAATTACAGGTGGCCAGGCGCTCATCGATACCCTGAACGGCTTTAACGAACTGGCGCAAACGACCCAGGAACGCAATATCGTCGTGTGGGTCAACGAATATTTCGGGCGCGTGGAAGCGGACGGGAAGAAGTTCTCGGAGATGGCCGCGTATCGCGAGAATGCGGACAAGGTCTGCGGCGCTGTGATCTTCACAAAACGGAATCAGGATACGTTCGGACGCGATGTCGAGGACATGATTTCGGCCAAGCTCACTTTCCAGGAAGCCATCACCACAGCCAGAATGCCGATCATGGCCAAGCAAAGACTGAAGGTCGTTCAGCGCGACCTCTTCGAGCAGCTAGACCGGTTGGCGATTTGATTGGTGTCCTCTATGCGCCAACTGGACCTAAAGCAGCTCGCCGCGAAGATCTCGGTCGAACATGGAATCAGGGTCGACCCGGATGACCCGATTATGGCTGTGGTCACGTTGAACCGCCTCGTATTGGAGCAGGCGGCTAACGAAATCGTCGAAGAGGTCCGATCCGCCACACGCGAATTTGAGCACGCCGCTGAGCGTGTCCAGCTTCGGGCTGGGGCCCTCGTAGCACAGAAGGTGCGCGACTGCGTTGCGGTTCTGCGGCAGGAAATAGTAACGGACATCGGTAACGCTTCCACCCGCGCCCGAAAGAGCACCGGGGATGCAGGCCGAGCCGATGAAAGCCACTCTGTTCAACGATGGGTTGCAATAGGACTGCTTTCGGGAGCGGTGTTGTTTGGTTGCGGCGTCTTGATGGGAACAATGTTGCGATGAACTGGCCCGGCCATTGACCACCTATCCTGGGCGTCCTCTGGGTGAGGACAATTGCAGCGCATCGAGCAACCCGTGTGGCTGCCGCCAGCCAAGCACGCGGTTTGCGCGCTATGCGGCAACTTGACCGCTCTGTGGCCAACTTCCGGATGCGCCGTGATCCAGGACTAATCGCCTCGCAAGAGCATTTTCTCATCCAAGAATGAGCCTAGGGAATCGGTATCGGATATACGGGTCTCCTTTCTTTGAATGTTGATTCGTGTGCCACTGTCTCAGGGCCGACCAACGGGAGGCTGGACAGTGCCTCGGGCTGGGATGGTTTGGTTTTTCCTTTTCATTGGAAGGTTTTTGTGTTTTGAGGCCGGAGCTCTCTGCAGCGCCGCAGGGCCGACCAACGGGAGGCTGGCCTCTGTCACATGCGGACGCTGCCCGGGTGATTCGCCTCATGCGGTCCGCCGTTCTGGGAAGCTCGCAAACAACTTCCGTTTGGCCGCTTGCATGGCGGTGGCCGCCTGCATGTCCGTTTGCCGCCGCGCCCAACCCTCCAACTCCTGGATCGTCAAATCGCCCTTCAGGTCCGCCACCGTGGGCCATACCCAGCGGCGCGACCCCGCCACGCCCGGCAACTGGCGCAGGATTTCCCAGGGTGTGGCATACCAGCGGTACCGTTTCCGTTCCTTTCCCTTGGCGTTAATCACCCCCTCCGGCACGCCGCACGGCCGGTGAAAATTCAAGTAGGGGTTGAAGTATTGCAAGTAGAAGGACTGCAGGGCGGCGGCGTGTTCGGCAGCGATGTATCCGTATCCGATGTGCTTGCGGATGACCGCTCCATTCTTGCACTCCGCCAACGCGTTGTCATTGCAGTGCCGCGGCCGGCTCTTGGTCTGCTCGATCAACAGTTTGTTGAGCAACCCGGCCACGATGTGGTTGATGAACTCACTGCCGTTGTCGGAATGAAACCCGAGAATGCGGAAGGGAAACTGACGCAGCATGGCCTCCAGCACTGGTTTCAGAGCCGCTTCGCTGATCTGCGCGGTGGCGCTTACCACCTCCCATTGCGTCACTTCGTCCACCGCATTGATGTGATAGACCCCCTTCACCCCGTCCCGATCCCCCTGATGCACGGTGTCCACCCGAAGGTACCCCGGCCGCCCCTCGGGTTGCGGCGCGCGCCTCTGCCCAATGGCTACCTGCACGGCGCGCGTACAGTGGTAGACCACGCGCTGCTTCCGATACCCCGCACTCTTGCGCAAGCGATAGATTTGGGCCACCGAGATGCGCGCCAGCCGATCATAGCGCTGGTCGCCGAAGTCGTAAGCACTGGCGCTGCAGGATCTTCTGCGTGGCCGGCCCGCTGAGCGTCTCGTGCGCTTCATCCACGCTGACCAGCAACGCCACGTCCGCGGGGTTGTACAGCGGCGCGAAGCGGTGGCGCCGGCTGCGCTTAACCCGCACGTCTCCATCCTCCCCGTATCGGGTGATCAGACGCGTGATCTGTGCGCGGCTCAGCCCGGTCATCTTCTCCATATACCGCCGCACCAAACTGCGCGCCGTACGCCCCAACTGGTCCCAATTCTGCGCCCTCAGGCACCTGCTCACCCACGCGTAAATCTCCTCCTTTTTCTCGCCCGCAAAATGCACGCCTTCGCTGGCTTTCAAAAAAGCCCGGATCTCGTCCAGGCTCATTCCCGGTTTGTTGCTCACCTTGATCGTCAATACCCAGCATGGCCGATCCCCCCTCCAGGCTCATCTTGCATGCGAAACAGCCCCTCCCACCAGGCTCATCTTGCATGAGACAAGACTCAAGTGCCCGGCGACTTGCTGACAGACTACAATGGAGCGAATATGGACGGCGGCGAGCTGGGGCATTTCTCCCTGCTGGAAAAGATCGGCGAGGGCGGCATGGGACAGGTCTACAAGGCCCGCGACAAGCGCCTGGATCGTTTCGTCGCCATCAAGCTGCTGGCCGAAGCGCGCAGCAGCGATGCCGACCGCCGCGCCCGCTTCGTCCAGGAAGCTAAAGCGGCTTCCGCGCTGAACCATCCCAACATCATCACCATCCACGAAATCGGCGAGCAGGACGGGCAGACCTTCATCGTCATGGAGTTGGTGGATGGCAAGCCCCTCAACGAACTGATCCCGCGCAAAGGCATGCGGCTCACCGAAGCGCTGCGCATCGCCGCGCAGGTGGCCGACGCCCTGACCGCCGCGCACGCTGCCGGCATCGTACACCGGGACCTGAAGCCCGCCAACATCATGGTGGACGCGCATGGCCGCGCGAAGGTGTTGGACTTTGGGCTGGCGAAGCTGTCAGCGCCCGCCGCCGTCGGCGCGGACGAAGCGACCCGCACCCTCACTGCGGACCAGCCGGTCAGCGAAGAAGGGGTGATCCTCGGCACCGTCCCCTACATGTCTCCGGAACAGGTCGAGGGCAAGCCGGTGGACGCGCGCAGCGACATCTTCTCTTTCGGCGCGGTGCTCTACGAGATGATCACCGGGCAGCGCGCATTTCGCGGCGAGTCGAAAATATCCACTTTGGCCGCCATCGTGGAGAAGGACCCACCGTCGGCCAGCGAAATCTCTTCCAGCACGCCGCCGGAAGTGGAGAGGCTGATCGCGCGGTGCCTGCGCAAGGACGTCAACCGGCGCAGCCAGAACATGGCGGATGTGAAGCTGGCGCTGGAGGAATTGCGGGACGAATCGGCATCGGGGAAGCTGGCCCGTACCGCCGCGGTGGGCGACGCGGGATCGCGCCGCTGGGTATGGCCCACGGTGGCGGTCGCATGCGTGCTGATCGCCGCGGCCGCTTTCATCTGGGTTTATTTCAACATTCGCGGGACTCAGTCGAAAAGCCCGGAACTGGTACGAGTGTCGCCCGATGACGGACATTCCTATGGCCACCCGGCCATCTCGCCCGATGGCGGATTCGTGGCATACGTTTCGGACCGCTCCGGCAAGAACGAGTTGTGGCTGCAACAGGTGGGCGGCGGGGGCCCGATCCAGTTAACCCATGACAACGAAAACGAAACGGTAGAAGCTCCGGCGTTCTTCCCTGACGGCAAGCGAATCCTTTACCAGAAAACCTCCGCGGACCGGAAAAGCATCATTGCGGTGATTTCCACGCTGGGTGGGGAGCCAACCCTGCTGACCGAAGGCTGGCAATCGACGCTTTCCCCAGACGGGCGCCAGATCGCTTACGTCGATTTCAAGCAAGGCGCCCTTCACCTAATGACGATCTCCTCCAGCGGCGGCCAGCCGCGAGAATTGCCGGCCTGGGCACGCGTGTCAAGCTCGGCTGTCGACAGTCCCGTATGGACACCCGACAGTCGCTACCTTCTCTGCCTGATCGTGAAACCGTCCGAAGCCGCAAAGGCCAAGGAATCAGAGTGGTTTGCGTTTCCGGTGGACGGCGGCAACCCGGTGGCCACGGGAGCAGGCGCAGCGCTGCGCGCGGCGGGAGTGGCTAGGGGCACTCCGATGCTGATGACGGGCGATCGTGTTCTATTTGTTGCTGAAATGGCCGGGCGGTATAACCTGTGGGAGATCCGCCTCTCACCACGGTCTTGGGGGGTGCAGGGCGTTCCGGCCCAACTGACGTTTGGAACGCTGAACGAAATGCCCTACAGCATCAGTGCCACAGGCACTGTGGCGCTCGATGTCGGAAGCATTCGCAACGACCTCTATCTGATTCCTCTCGCTGCTGCCTCCGGTCAACCCACTGGTGTCGCCCGGCGGCTCACCCAAGACGAACGCTATAAGCAGATCCAAGAGGTTGGGTGGCTTCAAGGGGGTGATCCTGGCAGTGCTTACTTTGACGTGTTTGCAGGTACGACTGAAAGTGTCTACGGCGTGGACCTGGTTAGCAGCAGGCAGACACCCATGATCGCAGGGCTTCCTGAGTCGAGCGGGTCAGTGATCTCGGGCGACGGCCGCCGGGTCGCGTATTCCGTCGCGGAGGGTGATTCGTACTCGATCCGCCTGGGCGAGGCTGGCGCTGGTCCTTCAGAGACGCGTGCCCTCTGCAGGGAGTGTGGGGCGGTTGAAGGCTTTTCTCCCGACGGGCGATTCCTGTTCTACTGCCCCGAGTGCAAGGCCAAGAACGACCCCAAGAGAAAGCGAACTGTTCGGCTTCTGGATGTGGCCTCCGGCAGAGACAGGCCCTGGCTGGAACACCCGACCGATTCTGTTGTCGTCGCTGGTACCTTTGACAACGGTTCCCGATGGCTGTGGGTCTGGCTGGGGCCGCCGGGATCTTGGCAGTCCTCGTGGCGGGAGTACATGGTCCCCTGGCGGGAAGAGCCGGTGGCGCAGCCGGACTGGATAAGGACCCCATGGTCCGGCCTCATCGTCCCACGGAGCGCTTCCCCCACGAGAAACTTCGTCTACTTCTTCGAGGGATCAAAACTCATGGCGGTACGCTTCGATCCTCAGAAAGCTTTCTTCAGCGACCCTCAAGAAGTCAAGTTCGTGCCGGGCTCCGCGATGACGCCCAAGCCCGACGACCCCTTTGCGGTTCGCGGTCCGGGCCTGGTTTTTTCGCGGCAGGAGACCGGTAATTCCTCTGTGTGGCTGATGAAGTTGCCGCGTTGAGCCGGGCAAGAGATACCGCCGCTCCGGACCAGCTACAACGTCTCGTCGCCCCTCGCGTCGCCCATCCGCCCGCTGGCGGTCGCGGCGACGGACGACGGGCGGATGGCGCTGGGAATTGCCGCGTGCGAAGCCGCCTATACCAAGCCGGCACGTTAGAACTGGCCACGCAGGATTTCGGCGTAATTCGCGACGTCCAGCGTCCCCAATCCGACTCCGGGATTGTAGCCGTTGCTGCCCTTGTAAAACCAGTTGTCGCCATAGGCGATCGCGTGCAGCGGAGCATTCGGGCCCGAGTAGGCTTGGCCGGCGGCCGCTTCGCGCGGCGTGAGGCCGGCGGCCGGGAACTCCTTTGACAGCCATTAGCCTTCAGCCATTAGCACCGGACTGCTTCCTTCGCAGCGAGGAATATGTCCGGGAAGCTGAAGACTGATGGCTGAAGGTTACTTGCTAACGGCTACCTGAACCTCCACCGTGACATTCTTCGGTGGCAGGCACAGCTTTGCACTGCACGTCTGGTAACGCGCCGAGACTTTCAGAACGTGCTCTCCCGGCGTCACGTCCGCGGCGACGCGCACCGGCAGGTCGAACTGCGCGCTACCCAGATAGAACTCCACGGTCATGCCGAAATGCGGATCGTCCATGGGAATCGGTTCGGGCGAGTCGATCTTGCCATCCAGAGTGAACGGCTGCCCTGGGCCTATGGCAAGCGTGGTGGGAATGGGTCCCCCCTCCAGTTTCTTCAGCGAATAGAGATGCCATCCCGCATCGATGGTGGCTACCACCGGGACCCGGATCAGAGACTCCGCTTTCGCCTGGATCTGCGCACCGGCCGTTCTCCAGTGGATCGGGTTGGCTTCCTCGGCCCGCGCCGCCACGCACAAGAAAACTAGAAGGGCAATACCCGCCCGGCTCACTCCGCGTGACCTCCCGCACCCGGTGACAGGTCTACCGACGCCGCTTGCAGGACGGCCTTAGTGGTATCGTCCTCGAGGAAGGCCACCACCACCAGGCGGTCGGCATCCACATGTTCCAGCCGGTCGGGCCAACGGAATGTGCCGTCCGGGTTGTGCTTGTCGTCATGCTTCTCGAACGCGTCGTGATACTCCTTCAACTCGGTCGCGATCTTGTCCAGGTTGAAGCTCTGGGCGATGCTCGCCGCCCGATCGTCCACAGCAAGCCGGATGACGCTTCGCACCACCATCGGATGGAAACGAATCCCGCTCCCCCCCGAATAGCGGATCGTCTTTTCAGCGATCACGATGTGCAGTTTCAAGTGGGTGGCCCCAGGGTCGATCCCCCCGATCTTCACGCTCACCGGGATGCTACGCCCGTCGCGCGAGGCCTTCAGTTCGATGGTGGCGCGCGCTTCCGTCCCCAGTGCCTTGTCAATCAGGTCGCCGTACCGCGCGGCGAACGCCGCGGCGTCGCCGTAGCCGCCGCCGCCGGTCTCCGGCTTTCCGTCGATAGCCACGGTGGGCACGCCTTCCGGTGCAAAGTAGGCGAAGCGCGCCATGCTGCTGGGATTGGTCATCGGGTCGGGCGCCGGCCGGTTCTGGTGATACAGCAGGAAGGCCACGTCGGCTTTCGGGTAGCGCTCCATCAGTGCGTCGAATGCCAGATCCATACCCAGGCACGGGCTGCAATCCGATCCGGTGAGCAGTTCGGCCAGCACCGTGCGCTTCGTCGGACCATGATACCGTTCCATGTGCGCCGGCTTGGGAAACTGCCTCTCATATTCTGCGTCCAGGTAAGGCTCCAACCCGTCCGGGGAGTTGTTGTGCAACGGCTTATAGAGCGCCTCAACCTTTTCGTGTGCGACCTTAGTGGGGTCGGCCAGAAACGCCGCCGCCATCCAGCGGAGTTGGTCTGCTCCATTGCCGGCCTTGGCCGCAAGGGCGGCCAGCCCGCGCGCCGACTCCGGTGAGTACGGGTCGGACTTCGTCACCTCGTCCAGGGCGAGGCGAGCCTCGACGGCCTTGCCCAACTTCACGTAAACCAGCCCCAGGGTTTCCACCTGGCGTATCCGGGCGGCTGCGAACTGCCTGCGAATGGACTCTTCCGTCAGTTGCTGGTTGAGCCACACGCGGTCGGCTTCGGTGACGAACACGCCCAGGCGCGTCAGCGCCTCGTAGTACTCCGGCCGGCTCGCCTTGAAGTCGTCATAGGTGAAGCCATCCACGCCGATTCGTGCGAACCTTTCCGCATCCGATTGGGCTTTTTCGAGTTGCAGCAGGGACGCGGCGAACTGTCGCGCCGCCTGCGCCCGGGCCGTGCCCGCCATGGAACCGAGAAGTTGGTCCCCCAGCTTGACGAACTTCCCCGGATCGTCCGGCCACGCGCTCGACGCCGCAATCCCCATCGCGCTGACGGCATCCTCAGCCATGAGGCCGGAGGGATTCTCCTTCAGAAACTTGGCCAGCGCCTCCACTTTCGCGGCGGGGTCCTTGATGCCGTTGGCTGCGTCGAAAGCCTTCATCTCCGGCGATGTCATCGCCGGAGATTCTGCGGGCTTCCCGGCGGGGTCGGGCGCGGTTTGTGTTGCCGGCGTCTGTGCCAGCAGTGCGCCCGCCGCAAAGGCGAGCAGGACGAGCGGGAAGCCCTTTCTCATGGCACCAGCCTGACACCGGCAGTCTTGCCGCCGGTCCTCATTGAGCGGAATTGTCGCCAGGATTCTGTTGGTTCTCGTAAATTCGCTCCTTTGAGGATTACCGTTTTGGCTCCTGGATTTGGTAAAGCTTATCACAGAACCGCAGACCTCTGATTCTCCAAATCGCAATTTCTGGTAACTCTTACTCCACTCCGGGCCGGCTCTTTCGGCTCGGCCACGCGCCAATTATGCTCCACCCGAAAAACCGGGATTCGGGAAGCGGCGTTGTTCGGTGACGTGAGCTCGATACAGTGGGTGCGCGCTAGCCCCGTCCCTCGGGCGTGGTCATCGCGTCGCCCGGCGAGCGCCCTGGCGGCTGCGTGAAGGCCATGGCACGGATAAGCGTGGCGTCGCCGCCCGCGCCGCCCATCCGCACGCCGGCGGTCTCGCAAGGACCACGAGCGGCCAGATCATCGAGACGTCTGTTCTCCCGTCGGCCCCGCTACAGCTGCTTTTGCCGCTGCCGCCTCCGGCGCCGGACGTCACTGCGCCAGCGGCGGCGGCTTTTAGGGCGCATCGTCTCGCGCGCGCCTAGGGAGTGGGGCAATGTGGGTGATCAATTCAATCGCGTCGCCCGGCGAGCACGGACGGCGTGCGCGAGGCTGCGCGTCGGGCCGGACTCTTCTGTCCGGGGATATTGGTTACTTCACCTTGAAATTGCCGCCGCGAGCCACACCTCGCCCATGCCGCCTTCGCCGATCTTCTGCAGCAGGTGATAGCGGCCGATCACGGTCCCGGCGGTTTCTCCCGGCGACATGGCCTGCGTGAGTTCCGTGCCTTGGTTCGAGCCGGGCGCGTTCGTAGTGTTCAGAGGTTCTTCAGCAGACATGTCGCCTCAATTCACGCAGCTTCCATCCTGCTGTAAAGTGTAAAACAACTCATGGGCTGGCGCTCGCGGCGACAAGTCCCAATCGTACACCGGTTGCGATTAGTCCTGAGTTTCGCGCTACTCGGAGAAAGCCAAGGTTTCCGACCCGACAACTCGGATCGGGAACGGGAAACGCGCCTACGTCTGGGCATCCGCCTCCGACATGAACGTGTGGTCGGCTACGCTTCCCTCTGCTCCCGCCCGCACGGCAGACTCACCGGGCAAGTGCGCGTGAACCTCGGTCAACGATGGTCGCTGCCTTTCTTAGCGTGCGCTCGACGTATTCGGCTTGCCGCTTCTCGTTGCCCTTGTGGGTCAAGTCGCGGCTGCGAATGGCCGCGTCAATCTGAACATCCGGTACCCCGTGCGCGAGAGCGTAAATCGCGTATGCGAGGTCAATGCGGGTGCCGTCGCCGGCGTACGTTGGATTCGCGCGAAAGCTGTCAATGCCTCGCAGTGCGCCCGAAGCTGCCTCGCGCGCCACTGCCGTCCGGCGCCGTTCGCGCTCTCGGCGATCGTGGTCGACTTGCTGCTCAATCTGGGCAATGAATCGGTCTGCTTCCGGATAGGGTAACCCGTTCGCCTGGCGCAACATGACGAAAGGAAAGAGGCCGGCAGCCTTATATTTTTCCTTCCGGTTGGTGAACCCGGCTAGGCGGCCGAAATGCCGCCAGTCGGCAGCGCCCAGATCGCCACGGAAATCCTTCGCGAGCGCTCGGGCCGCCGCCGTGCTCAGTTCCCGCGAAAGAATCCGCGAGTGCTTGAGCCACGCCTGGAAATTCCCCGGCGAGGTCTCGACCACCAACGCCGGATGAAAACCCTCTGCTTTCATACGCTCAATCGATGCGGCCGTGAGGTCGTCAATCAGGCTCAAATTGTGTTCGCCTCTTGGCCGGATATAAATGTTTCGCCCGTTGCGATTTTGGAGCCGCAACCATGGGATCGACTTCAAGACAGCTTGCATATCCCAGGTTCGCGGAATCATCGGAGGTTCACTGTTGCCAGCGCCCTCGGGCTTGTACAGCCCGATCTCGAATACGTCGCCGCCCATCGCGACAATCTGTCGCGTGACCGCTTCGTTGGTTCTGTCCACGTCTCGGCTCCGGCGTTTCACTAGTAAAAACAAACGCTCTACTCGGTAGGCCGCGGGTCCCGGTGCCGGTGACGCCGACGCGGCGCGGGTTCGCCGCGCGAAAGAACTCGGAAACAATCTGAAACTCGGGGGTGTGTAATTTTTCGACAGTACTCATCGCTTAACTGTTTTGTGAACTTTCGCAGCATTCTGTGAAACCTTCTGTCACGCTGCCGGGTTTGAAGAACATACAGTTTAGATGGCGGTTTCAGTTCCGCGCGTGGGCGAGGTATGTCTTGAACGGAGTGCGCAAATGCGACTGGCGCTGGCTCGGTGTCGCTGCCAAGATAATCGCAGCCGGGATGATGGCCTCCACTTGCGGGCACGCGCAAACCCCGAGCGAACTGCTGTCTGAGGCGGATCGCCTTGCCGACCAAGGAAACTGGTTTAGAGCCGCACCGCTCTATGCCAAGGCGGAGAAAGGATTTCAGCGAGCGGGGGACCGGCGAAACGAATTGTACGCCAAGTTTGGCCGGCTCCACGGGGACACAGAAGCAGGTTTATACCGGGCCACCCGCGCGCAAGTGGTGCTTGACTTGACCTATCCATTGGTGGAAGGTGACCCCCAGTTGAAAATCCGGGCCTTGGCGCTGCTGGGCACCATCGACCTGAATCTGGACACGGCCGCCGCAGGGGACGACTGGCGGCAATTGCTTGCGGTCGCAACCGCCACCGGTGACCGCAAATGGCAGAATCGCGCCAGCGGCTACCTGGGATTGGTCGCAGGATTGAACGGCAACATTGGCGCCGCGGGTGGCGCCCTCTATCAGGCCGTAATGAAAGCAGAACAGTTGGGCGACGCGTCGGGTGAGGTTTACTTTGCGACGTGGATCGCAAATGGGATGGCCGTAAACAATATGGCGGACAGGGCCGTTCAGCTTTTGGACCGCGCCGAGGAGTTGGCACGAAAGAGCGGCTTCACCGAGATGCCGCTGCAATTCTCGATTGCCAAAGTCCGTGCGCTCTTGCAACTCCCTGAACGCCAGAAGGCGCACGGTCGGGAGGAAGGGAAAAAGCTGCTCGCCGCCACCTTGGACGTGGCGCGAAAGAACGGCGTGAGCGGAGCCGAAACAGAGCTTCTAAGCCAAGCTGGCCAATTGGCGATTGAAGAGCGCGATTTCGCCGGCGCTGAGCAGTCGTTCAAAGAAGTCGTGGAGATTTCGAAAGCAGCGGATCTGCCGAGAGAGGAAGCCGACGGTCTCTTGCACCTATCGCAGCTATACCGAACCGAGGACGCGCCAACAAAGGCGGTGCCGGCCATCAATCGAGGCATAGAAGTTCTCCGGCGGGTTGAAGAGGCTTACGATTTTCCTATGTACGTAGCGGAGAAGGCCGAGGTGGAGGCTGCTTTGGGAGCGCTGGCCGCCGCCGACGCACTCTATGACCGAGCAACCGATCTGATTGACGGCCTGCTCGTAAATGCGCAGACTTCGCGCATGAAGACCGAGATGATCGCCGCTGTGGGTGATATCTACGTTGCACACTTCCACCTCGCGTGGGATCGCCTTCACGATCCCGATAAGGCCTTCCGCATTGTCGAAAGCGCCCGTGGGCGCGCACTCTTGGATTCGATCCGTTACGCTCGGCAGTCCGGTCCGCTGTCGCCGGAGACGCCAGGTGCACAGGAGATCGCCCGGCTGCAGGGAGTACTTGTGCACGAAGACCTCTCCGCTGCTCAGCGGCACAAGTTGTTAGACCAACTCGATCATGCGTATTTCTGGATGGGTCCCACCGAATTTGCCCAAAGCCGGAAGGAAATGGAACTCCTCCGGCGCCCGCCCGTGTCGTTGTCCGCAATTCGCCGCCAGTTGGCCGCTAACGAAAGCCTGATCGAATTCGTACTCGATACGAAGAAGTCGTATGCGCTGGAGATTTCTCAGGCTGGCTTGGAAGTCCACGAGCTTCCGGGACGCCCGCAAATCGACGGGCTGGTCAGTCATTTTCTTTCTGGCATCAGGAACAAACAGGAATCGGTCGATCTGGCGAAAGCGCTTTACAGCCGCGTACTGTCCCCGGCCATCGCGAAGCGCACGACGGCGATTGTCATCGTTCCTGACGGGTCCCTTAACCTGGTCCCGTTCGAGGCGCTCCTGGATGAGAACGGCGCAACCATAAATAAGCGGGTGACCATCGCGTCGGTTCCATCGGCCACGATTTATTTGACTCTGAAGACTGCCCCAACGCAAACAACCCCCACAAGGCCATTCCTGGGAGTCGCCTATAGTCCTGAGCAATCCGCCGCTGTACAGCTTGCTTCCAACACGCGGGGTATTTTTGACTTGCGAAAATCGGAGTTGAAGCCGCTGCCATTCGCGCGCGAAGAGATCGCGGAGGCGGCGAAAGCGCTGGGGAAAGATAGCGTGGAGCTGGATGGCGCCGCTGCTTCAGAAGCCGCTCTCAAAGCTCTGGCGCTGCGTGATTTCAAAATCATCCACATCGCCGCGCATGGTATCGCGAATGAAGCCGAGCCGGATCGGGCAGCGCTCCTCTTGGCTCCTGGCAATGATTCTGAAGACGGGCTGTGGCAGTCGCGCGAGATCCGCCAGACCAGGCTCAACGCCGATCTTGTCGTGTTGTCCGCTTGCGACACCGGTACCGGCCGCCTTGAGGGTCAGGAAGGCATCATGAACCTGGCACGGGCGTTCCTGATCGCGGGCGCCAAAAGCGTCGTGGCGAGCTTGTGGCAGGTGGATGATCGCTCCACCGCCACGCTAATGAGTTTTTTCTACGAGCACCTGGCTGCCGGTTTGGAGGTCCGCGAGGCCCTTCGCCAGGCGCAGCTCGATTTCATGAAGGAGTTTGGGGACAAAGCGCAGCCGTACTATTGGGCTGGCTTTGAGGTGATCGGAGATGGCACGAGGCGAATCAATTTCAAAACCAACAAACCTAAGCCGGGACCAGCGAAGGCAAATATTCGATAGAACCGTCGCCAAGGTAACGAAGCACTATTTTGATCCGAACTTCAATGGAACGGAATGGCCGAAGCGTGCCAGGGAATCCAGAGACGCCATTCTATCGGCGGGCGATCCAGATGAGTTCGAGCTGCGCATGCACGACCTGGTCCGCAGTCTTAAAACCAGCCACACCGGATTCTTCCATCAGTCCGTGCGGCGGGTTCCGGGCAGGCTGGCGATCGGAGCGAGCTTCCGCAGAGCCGAAACGGAAGTCGGTCCACGCTGGGTCGCGCAAGATGTACATGAGGGCGGTCCAGCCCATTCCGCCGGGTTGAGGCCTCTGGATGAGCTGAAGTCGATCAACGGGACTCTCGTGTGCCCGCCGGAACAACCGATGTTCCCCATGGGAACCCAGGTAGACCTAGTGCTTCGGAGAGGTGCCGACGAGATCGCGTTGAGGGTGACCATCCCTGAGCCGCGCTCTCGCAAACAGCCCTATTCGGAACTCAAGGCCGTCGCGTGGGCGCGCATGCCGAACAGTGTGGGCTACCTCAAGGTCATCATTCTTCCGGGCCAGGTGGGGCTGGACGTGTCGCGCGCCATTGACTCGGCAGTGGCCGAGTTGATGTCCTGCGACCGATTGATCCTGGACCTGCGCGGACACCTCGGCGGCGGCCTCGGCGTGCTGCGGTTGATGAGCCATCTGACACCAGCCAAATTGCCGATCGGATACACGATCACGCGCCGCCGCGCGGAATCGGGCTACGACAAATCGAAATTGCCAAAGCTGGACCGCCTTCCCACTCATCTGCCCAATTTCCTGGGCGTCGCATCGATGGTGTTCAAGTTCGCGGGCAGGGACCCTTCCGTGCTCCTGGTGTCCGAGGGCCTTGGCGCGAAGAAATGGCACGGCCGAATCGTAATCCTGGTCAACGAGCACACCGTAAGCGCCGGCGAGATGGCTGCCGCGTTTGCCGCGGAGAACCATTTGGCGACGATTGTGGGAACCGAAACCGCAGGCCGGCTGATACCGGGGTCCGGCTTCAAGGTCGGCCACGGCTACATGCTGATTATGCCGAAGGCCGAATACATCACATGGCAGGGTCACCGCTTCGAAGGATCCGGTGTTAAACCGGACTTCGAAGTTCCCTGGTCGCCCGAAGCATCCGCGGCCGGCCGAGACAATCAGCTAGAATCCGCCGTTCAAATCGTAAGCAGGATTTGAACAGCCTCAAGGTTTGATGCGCGCCGGAGCTTACCTCGCACGCCCACGGTAAGGACAGGTCTTGGCGTCACGGCGCCAAGCCCGCTTGGCCAACCCGGACGAAGCTTGGCGCAAATCGTATGGATCATCCGGTTTAAGGCTAGCAGCACTTTCGAACAAGTGGCCAGCCACCGGACTGAGAGCGCTCAATTTCAGGTGCGTTTGCCAGGATCTATCGCCGGAATTTCCCTTACTCAGCAGTCCGCTATCACTCGTGGTGCTTGGAACTTGTCGCTTTGCCGAGTCGAACCTATAACCGTTTGCTTAACAACCGAACAGTCGCTGGCTGCATCGCTAGCTAGTTGCATCATATTGTAAACAAGACACTTAAACGCCCACAAATGCGGGTGGTCGTTAATTGCGGGAACAAAACGTTGGGCTGCATATCATTCGCAGATAACGAATCTGTCCGACTCGCCCCGAGTCGCTCGTCACCCTCATCAACGTCAAGCACAACGCCACGGTCAATGCTGCGGCAGAAGCGCTGGGATCTCATACGTCTTGGGCGCTGCCCTACCCAACCGGTGCCAATCGAGGCTCCACTTCTTCCAATATCCGGGTTGCCCCTCAAGGATCGGCGAAACAATCCATGGCTTGGTGGATGTGATTTCCACAAAGACCAACTCTGAATGCGTAAATGCCAGTTCAGCCGCGCATGACGAGTAAACTGCCCACGCGAAACCATAAGTAATGGGGCCACTCATGCCAAACATTGACAGGCAATCAGGTCCATCCTGCCAGAGCTCTTTCAGGTAGACGATGTACCCAGCTGTGCGCCTACGATTTCTAGCGTCTCGCTTGTTCTTCCAATCAATCCTTTCAGATCCTCCATCGCCGAAGGCCTTGTAAATGGCGTCGTCGTCAATCTCGAATTCTGTTTGGGCACGGTTCTCGTACCCCTTGCCGAGGACGGCGGCTCCCTCGTCGGTCAACACGACGTGTTTCCTAGTCAACAGCTTGAAGTATCTCTTCCATCCCATGAGGACCTGATGCTCAAGCCAATTGTCACCTCTGGGCACAGGCTTCCGGGAATCTTCGGGGCTTAATGCCAATCGCGTCGTAGTCAACACACGGTCTTGTAATCCCATTAGTTTGCGCACGGCAGATTCGCCCAAGTCATCAGCCGACACATCGAAGAGGTCTACAAGTTCGTCGCCTGGATTCTCGTTCAAGCGAGTCCAAAGATCCATAGCCACAGTATCACGATCCTGGTTCGGCTTAACCAGGCGTGGCGCTGCCGGTCCGTCGCTTTTGGGGGTAGACGGCACCCGAAACCTGTAAAGATGGCGGCCCATGTGAATCCCATTATCGCGCCAGGGCTCTGGCAAGACAATCTCGGACCAGAGCGGGAGAAACGTCGACGGACACCTCGCCCAACGCCAACTCGCTCCCCGCCGGAATATTCGTTCGCGGAATTACGTCCGCATGAAAATGCCCCGCCCCCACGCGCACCACAAGGTTGTAGGGAGGGAGGCCGCCTAACACACCGGCCAGCCCACGTACGGCAAGTTGGAAAATCATTGCGAAATCGCCGGCATTCACAAACCCCATCGAATCGTGACACGCAGAAGAGACAATCCTGAGACTCCAATTCCGCGGCGGTGCCGGATGCGCAAGTAATCGCAGACTCTCCACCGCGGGTATTGGAATATGAAGCGCCCCTCTTTCTAGCAACCGGCAAGCGGCGCACCCCGATGCCTGTTTTCGCGCCAACATCTGGGTATAGAGGCCAGGGGTGTGCGCGAGGAACTGGACTTGGGTGTGAGGGCAGAGTACGGAGGCACCACTAAGCGGGTTAAGACTGTTGTAGAAACCTAGAAAAGTTGCGTCCTGCTGGTGCGCCGCTTCTGCAAGGAGCTTCCAGAGAGCGAAATGACCCTTCACCACGTAATCGGGGCAGGCAGCCAGGTCTGTCCCGTGACAGAGCGGATTCGAAGCCACAACGAAACTGTCGGAGATGCCGGTGTCGCCAACGACAGCCAACGGAGCAAGATTCGAAAACGCCACCGCGTCGGCACAGCGAGCGAGCGCACGATTATAAGGTGACAATAGGATCAGGAGGTTACGGAAGTTCTCGGCGGTAGGAGCACCGTTCAGCCGAACCCATTCAATTCCGGCAGCAATGGATTCCATTTCGCAAGGGACAATTACCGAACCGTCCCGGGCAATGCACAGGACTGCAGGGGTCTTGCCCTGGCAAAACGCACAAGCGTCCCGCGGTAATATCGGCACCTCACCTCCTGCTTTCCACCGTGGGCGGTGTCTGCCGCGCTCTCCATCATTGACTCCCACCGTATTACCGGTCAGAGGATCAATTTCGATGCTTGGGGTACTTCGGCGCTGGAACGCGCGTGACTGGACGACGCGATAAACCAAGGTTTCTATTTGATCCATATCTTGGATGATAGAGTCGGCATTCAGAATTTTCACGCATTCCTTAGACCCGTCTGACGGCCCGTGCTTCGGGTCCGAACGTCGACCAGACGGAGTTTCATGAGGTTAGCGACGGTGCACTCCGCTGAAGCCGACGGAAGCCAGGGAGAAGTTCCCCGTTCGATGGCACGGTTGGGTTTGCACGGAACACCAACAGGCCGCGTGCTCGAGACGATAGCCGGGCCGTTGCCTTGCGGGTTGGCCCAACCGTCGGCCCGACGGTTGGGCCCAGAATCTGGAACCCAAAGTCATCCTTCGGTGGTACTTTATGATTGAGGACCGGAGGTTCACTGATGGAGGATGCCTTGTTAATCGCGATACGGGGCCTTGCCATGGCGGCGGTGGCCCTCTTGTTCGTATGGGTCCCCCTGAAACTAATCGCTCGGCGCAGCGAGCGCCAAGCCTGGCGTCGCGCCCGCGGACTGCAGGGGCAGATTCGCACCGACCCGGACGAAATTCCACCCATACAATTTGAGCCGGTCCAGTGCGCTTGCACCCATGACATGGAGGATGACTACCAGGACATGTATAGCGGTGGGGCTTCTGTGAACATGATCTTTGTTGGCAGACGCTGCAGGAAGTGTGGTTATTCTGAGGGGATCGATTGGGGGAGTTAAGAGGTTCATTCGAGCATTCTTGGAGACGTAACAGCCTGATCTTGGCTCATCCAAATTGCAGCCGTCGCGGGCCATGGACCGCTGGGTCGGCCCGATTCGAGCCTGGTTTCTTGAGTGGCTGAAAAGGTGAAACGGTGATCTCAATAATTCAAAACTTCAAGGACGAGCGAGCACGCTCCAAAGCTCGCCGAATCGAGCGCTCTCAGGCGCTCAAGACGGAGCTGCTCCGAATTGCCACTGTCTTGGCAGGGAGCTCCGAGGGAGCCCTTTCGCAATCGGAGGCTGAGCAGCTTCTGTCATCTGCGGCCAACCTCATGCAGCAGTGCGCCGGTCGGCTCACCCGCGACGAACTACGCCTGATTGGCGACCTTCCAGCTGAGCTGCAAGTGCTGGCGCAAGTCGTTGTCGGACAACAGGAATGTAGTGGATACTGCAATGTAAATTCGACTGATTCCCATGTCGGCCCTTGTTTACATACGAACGGCATGATTGACGTCTACGGCTCGGCGCCTGTTAGCTTCAGTTGCAAACCACTCATTAGCAAAGCCAGGAAGGAGCTTGACAGGCGGACCCTGAGTCAACTAGCTTCTTGAGAGCCTTCGGATAAACTGCTGGCGCGCCTACGGGTTCGTTGTGACAAACGCGGGCCTGTTGCAGACGAGTTGAGCCGTTCCTGCATTTCGTCTCCACGTAGTTGTCGAGCACACCCCGCAGATAGGGGGTTTCCCCCTGGTTTTCCAGCATGGATCCCGGTTAAGTCCGCGGCGCATCAACAGGACAGGAAGCGGCATCATCGAGCCGAAGCCGAGAGGTCTTGGAAGACTATGCTGGGCGGCGCAAGGTCGCTCAACTGGTGGTCTGCAATCGTGGCGCGCATTGCACCCTTCTTGTCTCAACGGATGACCACTGGGTAGCAAGTCCAATCCCAGGGCAGTCGGCGAAGACAGATAAAGTAATTCCCGATTTCGAATTTTGAAAGATCCATTTTCGCGGTGAGGGCCGTCGTGCCGTTCTCAACCTTGGCCTCGCCAGTGGCAGATAACAGCGGGTGGCCGGCGCTCTTTTGGATCTGAACCTCGTATGCACCCTCTCTGCTTCCAAAGGGAAGCCGGATGGTCAGCGCCTCGGGTTCCCGCTGAAGCACGATGGGCTTCGTATCCTCTTTACCTTCCTCCGACCGCGTCATCGCGCGTCCTTGGAGGTCCACAATGCGCTGCCGGAACACCAGTTCGGCATTCTGGGGGCGCTTTGGGCGAGTCGATTCCCGAATGGCCAGGAATGTACCGCCGACGATGAGCGCCGCTGCGGTGGCCGCCGCCAAGCCAATCTTGGCCAGGCGGGCCTTGGCCTTCCGCCGAGACTCGGCGCGCAACCCTAGGAAATCGCGATAGCATTCAGAGCAGTGGGTCACGTGCTGCCAGTGCGAATCGCCCTCCAGGCTGTCGTTGAGGGGGCGGGCAGCCAGTTCTTTCAGGACCGGACCACCGGGACATCCCTTCCGCTCTGGATTGGGATAATCGCTGAGGATCGAGTCCTGAAGCTGGCTTTTGAGTCTGTCGAATTGGGCGTCAGGCGACTCGGAACGCGGCATCAGTCCATGACATTATTACACCCATCACGGTGAGGGTGAGACTATTCTGCGAAAAAATTTACCAAGTGATGCCGCTGGCCCGCGCGGCCCTGCGTATCCCTCGATAAAAGCGCTGCGAAAGGGTGTTGCGCGATTTTCCGAACCGGACTTCGAACTCGTGAGCAGTACAATCTCTCAGCATCATTGGCACCATCTCGCTAACGTCATGTAATCCCTGGCGGTCCAGCTCCTTCATGAGCCGATCCAGAGTGTCGGTTGCCTCCAGTTGCGATACCAGGTCGAACTGGTCTTGCAGGGTTTCCAGCTTGGCGGTAAACAGCTCGACTTCCGTCTTGCGGCGCGCCCGCCGTCCGCCCGCGCGAAGATCCTCGGCATACCAATGCGCGCGCTTCAAAACGCGGAGGCTTGGCTCATCACCCACATCCCAGCAGTGCTTCCGTGAAAGCGAGTGTACGGCGTGCTCTGTGATTTCCGATACACGCCAGACGTCGTTCAGGACGCGGCTCGCGATCTTCCTCAGCGGATCGGCGACCGGGATAACGCCCTGCTCCACCCACGCGCGATGGATCGGGTTTCCATCGGGATCGATATCCCCGATGCAGATTGGAACGACCGAAAAGTTTGACTCCTCGTTGTAATCAAAAGGAACAATGATAACGCCCATGGCCCAGTGCCTCGCTCATCGAGAGGTTTGTCATCTGTCACAGCCGCGACACTTGGCGGCATACAGGGTGTAGGCGCGATCACCTGTTTAGAAAAAAGATACCACAGCCTGAGCAAAAAGCAATGGCGACTTCGATTGTTTTTCAGAACGACCAGTACTGCCGGCTCGAAGCGAAGTTGAGGCGGGAACTGGGCGAACCCATCCTGAACCTGCTTGCCGAAGAGGATGTTGAGGACATCGTACTCAACCCTGATTCCTCTCTGTGGGTCAAACGTCGCGGCGCGGGCTTCGTGACGGTAGGGAGCATCGTGCCTGCCACCGCTGCCAGCGCGTTGGGAACTGTAGCGGCCTGGCGCGGCACAGTATTGAATCACGATCACCCCATTCTCGAAACCGAACTTCCCCTGGATGGCAGCCGCTTCGAAGGGGTAGTCGCCCCGGTTGTGCGCCAGCCAGTCTTCGCCATACGACTGCGACCCAGGAAGGTCTTTACCCTCAGCGATTATGAGGCGGCTGGAATTCTGACCGGCCGGCAAGACGTATCCAATCGCGTGCGCCAGCAAGAGGATTTTGCGGCGGCAGTGCGCGGACTTGCACATGCCGAGATCATCCGCGCGGCGGTCCGTGAGCGCAAGAACATCCTGGTGGTGGGTGCCACCGGATCCGGCAAGACGACCCTGCTGAACGCGATCTTGGACGCCATCGCGGAGCTGACCCCCTTCGACCGGGTCATTTCGATCGAGGACACCACCGAGCTGCAATGCCGCGTCCGGAACTATCTCGACCTGCGCGCCGTGGGCGAGGTCACGATGCTCGAATGCCTGCGCGCTTCGATGCGCCTGAAGCCAACTCGCATCGTGGTCGGCGAGGTGCGCGGCGCCGAGGCGCACACGCTTTTGAAAGCCTGGAACACCGGCCACCCCGGCGGCCTCGGGACGATTCACGCGAACGGAGCCTTACTCGGCCTCACGCGACTGGAAAGCCTGGTGGCGGAAGGCACTGACGCCCCGCAGCAAAAGTTGATCGCGGAGACGGTCGATCTGGTGATCTTCGTGGATCCGGAACCCTCCCTCAAGGCCGGGCGCAAGGTCCGCGAGATGTTGTTAGTCAATGGTTGGAAAGAGGGGCAGTACCAAGTCGAACAAGTTTGAAAGGAGCACACCTATGACGTTTTTCAGACGCAAACTTTCCGGCTCCCGCATCGGAGCCTTACTGTTGGTCACGCAAGCCTTCTTGGCTCGCTCTTACGCCGCGCCCGCCGGCGGTGGTCTGCCGTGGGAGAAACCCATGACCCTGATCGCCACCTCGCTCACCGGCCCGGTGGCCTACGCCATCGGGCTGATCGGCATCTGCATTGCCGGGGGCACGCTGCTGTTCGGACACGAGCTGGGCGAGGTTGGCCGGCGCGCCTGCATGATCGGGCTGGTGGTCGCCGTGCTAGTCTTCGCGGCTCCCATGCTGGCCTCGGCATTCGGCGTCGGCGGCGCAGTGGTCTAACCATGGCAGACGCTTCCACACCGCGGACCGTGCTGATCCACCCTTCCATCAACCGGCCCAATCAATTGCTGGGCGGGGATCGGGAACTGGTATTGATCACGGCCCTGACGGCTACTACTTTGGGCCTCAGTTTGGGCTCCTGGTGGGGCGTTTGCCTAGCGGTGATCTTTTGGATCGGTGCCGTAGGTGTCCTGCAACGGATGGGAAAAGCCGATCCCATGCTGCGGCAGGTTTACGTGCGGCACATCCGTTACCGGCAGTTTTATCCGGCCAAGAGCGGGCTGCATTCGACCTGCGTGCCGGTGAGGAGGAACTGGAGGTAGACAAATATGGGACTGCGGCAGTGGCTCGAACACCAACGCGATAGAGTGCTTGCGCTCAGTGCGGCCCGTCGAGGAAATGACCCCGTCGCACGCATGATCCGTAGTGGCAATTCCGCCGGGATCGCCGAAGTCTTTCTCCAGCAAGCCGAGACCGAAGGGCTACTGCGGGATTTTCGCGAGCGCGAGCGTCACTTGCTCATCGAACACCAAGGCGCACTAGCCCGCGCATTAGGTAGGGACTTACTCGACAACCCACATTCGCATCAATCGAACGATTGGCGGGCGTGGCAAGATGGCTGGCAGCAAGAGCATGAGAATCGCTCGCGCACGCGCCCGTTCACGCCCGTCAAATCCCGGCCACATTCTAACTCACTGGAGCGATGACGATGTTCCGTAACGAATCCCGGAGACTGCCCCACGGTCTGGCCGACCTGCTGCTGCCGTTCGCCTTGATTGACGACGGCATCCTACTTCAGCAGGACGGTTCCCTGCTCACGGGCTGGTCCTACCGCGGCCCGGACATGCTCTCCGCCAGCACCGCCGAGATGGAGGCGCTCAGCGCGCGCCTCAATGCCGCCCTGCGGCTCGGTACCGGATGGATGGTGCAATGCGATGCCATCCGCTCCCGCGCCCCCGGCTATCCCGAACGCGGCAGCTTCCCCGATCCGGTCACGCGCGTGATCGACGACGAGCGGCGCCAGCAATTCATGCAGGAAGGCGCGCATTTTGAATCCGAGTACTTTCTCACCTTGACCTATCTTCCCCCGTTGGCCGCCGAAGAGCGTGTCAAAGGCTGGCTGTACGACGGCCGGAACAACTCCACGGGACGAGCCGCCCAGGCAGCTCTGGAGCATTTCCGCGCTAAGGTCGATGCCTTTGAGAATGTATTCGGTGCGCTGTTCCACACGGAGCGGCTCACCCGTATCGCAGACGATACTGGTTTCACGTTCGACGCGCTGTTGAGATACTTGCATCGCGCGGTTACCGGCATCGACCACCCCTTCGTACGACCCGCGATCCCCGTCGATCTGAACGATGTCCTCGCCTCGGAGGATTTCTCGGGCGGCGTGGAGCCGCGCATTGGCCGCAAGCATATTGGCGTCCTGGCCATTGACGGCTTTCCTCAATTGAGTTCACCCGGCATCTTGCGCGATCTGGACGCATTGCCAATCGAGTACCGCTGGCATACCAGAGCCATCCTGCTCGACTCTCACGAAGCGCAAGGGTTGCTGGACACCCACCGCAAGAAGTGGCGCTCCAAGATGCGCGGCTGGAAGGATCAGCTCCTCAAAACGGCGGAGGGCGCCATCAACCTGCATGCCCGCGACATGGCCGCCGACGCCGAACAGGCGATGTCGCTGGCGGCATCGGGAGACGTGCAATTCTCCCAGTACACCAGTACGATCCTGTGCCTTGAAGAGGACGCCGCCACCTTGCACGACAGCGTGCGTAATGTCAGCAAGACAATCCAGAATCTGGGTTTCGGCTGTCGCCTCGAAACCATCAATGCGGTCGAGGCCTGGCGTGGCTCGATACCGGGGGATGGATATTCCAATGTCCGCCGGCCGCTGCTGCATACTCTGAATTTGGCAGACATGCTGCCGGTCACCTCGGTATGGGCGGGCCTGCGCGAGAACCCTTCCGCCCTCATGCCCAAGCACAGCCCGCCCGTGCTCTATGCCGCCACGACAGGCGCTACCCCATTTCGCTTCAACCTGCATGTCTCCGATGTTGGCCACACGTTGATTGTGGGTCCTACGGGAGCCGGCAAATCTACCGCGCTGGGTTTGATTGCGGCCCAATGGTTCCGCTATCCAAACGCCAAAGTCTTCGCCTTCGACCGCGGTTATTCGTCCTGGCTGCTCACGGTGGCGGCGTCCGGTGCCTTCTATGACCTGGCAGGACCGCGCACCTCCCTCGCATTCTGCCCGTTGGCTGCGCTCGACGAGGATAGCGATCTGACTTGGGCCGTGGGATGGGTCGAAGCCCTGTGCGAGCTTAACGGGTTGAAGTTCACTCCGCGCCACCGCAACGCCGTTGCTGAAGCTGTTGCGCGGCTTCAGCTCTCGCCCACCCGCACGCTGACCGAATTGTCCGCCAACGTGCAGGATACTGAGATCCGCGATGCCTTGGAGCACTTCACTGTAACGGGACCGCTCGGTTCGTTGCTCGATGCCGAACGCGACTTACTCAGCGACGGTCGCTTCCTTACCTTCGAAATGGAGAACCTCCTACAGCTCGATGACAAAGCGGTCATCCCGGTCCTGCTCTATTTGTTCCGCCGCATCGAGCAATCACTCGATGGCTCCCCCACGCTGGTCCTGCTTGACGAAGCATGGTCCTACCTGCAGCAGCCAACCTTCCGCCATCGGCTGAAAGACTGGCTCAAAACCATGCGCCGCAGAAACGCCGTGGTGATCATGGCTACTCAACAGGTCAGCGACATCGCCAACTCGGAGATCGCCGATGTGGTCCTGGAGAACTGCCCGACTAAAATTCTGCTGCCCAACGCGGAGGCGCGCAACCCCGGCTCGCGCGAGTTCTATGGCCGCTTGGGGCTCAACGAGCGGGAACTCGAGCTGCTGCAGGTGAGCGTTCCCAAGCAGCACTACTACGTGGTCAGCAAGTTGGGCCGCCGCCTGGTCGATTTGCGGCTGGGCAAGGTGGCGCTGGCTTGGCTCGGCGTCAGCGGCCAGGAGGACCGCCAGGTCGTCCAAAGCGTCATCGACGAATACCCCTCGACTTGGCGCACCGAATGGCTTCGTTTGAAAGTCCCCACCTGGTCCGATTACTTTCGCAGTCTGGAAACTCCTAAGGAGGAAGAATCGTTATGCGTAAATCTTTAGTCTTGCTGTTGCTCCTGCTTTTGTTTTGCTCCCCGCCCGGCCCCGCCGTGGCGGGTCCATACGCCACGGAAGTCACTCAGATCTTGAACCACATCCAACTCGTGCTGTCGTATGCTGCCCAAGCCAACCAACTCGCAACTCAGATCAAAATATTGGCCGACGCGATTAAGAATACCGTGAATAACCCGCATCAGCTTTTCTGGAACATCCAGGCGGACCTGAACGCGCTGGCCGGTATCGTGCAGGGCGGGCGCTCCCTGGCCTACTCGCTCGGCAATTACGACGCACTGTGGCATCAGACCTATCCCGGCTACGGCGGCTACGCACCGACTGGTTATTACAACCGATACCAGGCCTGGTCGCAAACCACACTAGACTCTGTCGTCGGCGCGATGCGCGCGGCCGGGCTGCAAGGCCGGCAACTCAACAGTGAGGTCACCCTGATCCAGAACCTGGAAGCCCAATCGCAAAGCGCCGATGGTCGCCTGCTGGCGCTTAATGTCGCGACCCAAATGGCCGATCAGCAGGACCAACAGATGCAAAAGCTGCGCGAGCTCATGATGGCCGACATGCAGAGCAAAGCAGCCTACTACGGTACCGTGATCCAGCAGCAGGCCGATCAGACCGCGGCTTCCCAGTATTTCTTTCAATACGCGCCGGCAGCCCCCGATGGTAGTGGATTCTTGCCCGGATGGCACTAAGGGAGAACCGAATGAGAACACACGTAATCCTAAGCTCTCTGTTGCTGCTGATGCTCTGCTCCTGTACGCGCGAGCGGCCCAGCCGCATCGTGAAACTGGCGGAACAGGCCGGCGCCGGTCAACTTTCTGAAGCAAGCACGGTTGATATGCGCGTGTGGTTGAACGGCCATCCGCAAATCGCCATCCGCGTGGATGCCCTTTGCGCTCCGGTGCGGACCAATGCACCAGCGGCTTGGCCTCAAACTACCGAAGGGCGGTTGTGCACAGCCGCAAGAGTCTCGGTTAGCAAGATCGACGCACAGCGTCATCCGCGTCCCAACCCGGATACCACGGGCTTTCTACCTGGATGGAAGTGACTATGGACCGTAAACCAATTCCCTTAGAGCACCCATACGCTGCGGCGCGTCACGAATGGGACGAGCGCTATGGAGGGCTGCTCACGCGCGCCCGAAATTGGCGCATCGCGGCGCTGCTGGCAGGCATCACCGCCTTTCTGGCAGTGGCGGGACTGCTGTGGTCCGCGGCGCATTCGCACGTAGTTCCCTTCGTGGTGCTGGTCGACCGGTTGGCCCGGCCGGTTGCCGCAGGTGTAGCCGACGAAACCACTGCCAACGACGACCGTCTCAAACGGGCCGCGTTATTCGGGTGGATCGAAAACCTGCGCACCGTCACTCCCGATGCGGTCGCCCAGCGCAAGGCCATCGACCGGGTCTATGCGCAGATTGCCAGCGCGACCCCGGCCCAGACTTTTGTTACGGAGTTCTATCGCGCCGCCTCGCCCTTCCAGCGCGCCCAGACCGAATCTGTGGCTGTGGAAGTCAAATCAGTGCTGGCGACCAGTGATCGCACCTACGAGATCGAGTGGGATGAGACCACACGTGATCTCTACGGCGCAATCAAATCCGCGGAACGCTGGAAAGGCTCGTTCACCATCGCCCTCAATCCGCCCAAGGACGAACGCAACATTCGCATCAACCCGTTGGGCCTGTATATCGTCAACGCCAGTTGGACCAAGGTCTTATAAGGAGAAGAATCATGAAGCTCTTTTTTCTGTTTTCTGTTGGCTCGGTCTTGCTTGCCCAGACCGTCCCTGTAACCCGCAGACCAGCGCCTCAAACTCCACCGAACCTGCAGGACATCGCCGCCGGTGTCCAGGCTCTCGAACAAGCCGAGCCAGTGGTACCGGGCTTCGGCAAGTCTGCGGCGCCCATACCCAAGGACTTCAAACCACGCACCGATGTACCACTGTCTCCGACCGCTGCGGCGGCCGTGGCCGCCAGCCAGCAGTGGGGCACGCAGACTAACACGCCCGCTGCCGGTGCGGATGGCCGCGTCCTTTACTCCTACGGCGCAGGCATGCCCACAGTGGTTTGCGCGCCCCTGCGCGTTTGCATCGTCGAGATGGAGCCCGGCGAAAAGATCGTGGGCGAGCCACACATTGGCGACGCAGTGAGGTGGAATGTCGCCCCGGCGATCTACGGAGAAGGCCCGCAGGCCACCGCGTTGATCGTTCTGAAGCCGCAAGCTCCAGGCCTCGACACCAATATGCTCATCACCACCGACCGCCGGGCGTACTATCTCCGGCTGATCTCGAAGCCCGCCGACTACATCGCGCGGATCGCTTTTGCCTATCCTGACGACGATCAGCATCGCTGGCAGCGCCATCTGGTGGAGCAGCGGGCAACGGAGGAGCAGACGCGCGCGGAAGTATCGCCCGCCATCATCGCTATTAAAAAGATGCATTTCGATTACCGGATCGCTGGCGGCGACGAGCACCTGCGACCGCTGCGGGTCTTTGACGACGGCGCCAAGACTTACATTCAAATGCCCGCCGCTATCGAGCACATGGAGGCTCCCGTGTTGCTGGTCATCGGCACAGACGGCCAGGGCACCATGACCAATTACCGTGTCCAACAGCAGACCTACATCGTCGACCGGCTCTTCGACCGCGCGCGCCTAGTGCTCGGCGCCGGCAAGAAGGCTCAGAAGGTGGAGATCAGCCGGGCAGGAAAAGAGTAAGCAAGATGGAATCAACCAACGAGCCAAGCGCCAGCAAACCGGCAGTTCCGCCCATCACCGCGCCCACCGGCATCGACTTGCACCCTGCGCCTCGCCCCACCGTGCGCATCAGTAAGCGCGCCGGGATCGCCATTATCTGTGTACTCGCGTTACTTATGCTCGGTTTGGCGTGGGGCGGTTACCGGCGTAGCCTTCAGAACCAGGCCACCGCCCGCCAAGCTGGCCTGCCCCGAAGCGTCACGCCGGCCCACGCCGACGACCAACTGCTGCATGGAATCCCACCCGCGGACGCTTCGCTGGTGCACCCGCAGAATGGCCTCGTACCCAAAGGCCCGAACCTTCTCCAAGCTCCCAACTTAACTGGCCTTTCGAACGTTGGCCCTGGTGCCGCTCTCAACTCTGCCGCCCCGTGCGGCCTGGATGCGACCGGCATGCCCGTGCGCTTCAACCCGCAGACTGGACAGCCCTGCGATCTCCCTGTGGAGCGCGTGGTCGTGCGCCAATCGCCGCCCAGAATGTCTCACGGCAGCATCCCGCCTCAGTCGCCACCCGAAGATAACGCCCGCGACGCTGCCTGGCAGCTTGAGCACGAAGCCATGCTGGCGCCCACTGCGACGGGTAGCAGCACCGCGCTCGGTGCCAGCTTGAAACCCGCGCTCGCCCAACTCGCTTCCTCAGGGGATCAGGCCACCAACCTGGCCGCCATCGGCAAAGCGCTCGGTTTAGGTTCCAACGCCAACCCCACGTCGGCCGCTGCCGTGACCGAGACCGATTATGAGGCCCAGAACGCACAAACGCGTAAGGATGCATTCCTAAAAGCCGCCCAAAACAAGGGCGCTGCCGAAGACTACCTCCGCTACACAAGGGATGCGCCGCTGTCCCGCTACGAGATCAAAGCCGGCTGGGAGATCCCCGCCGTTTTGGAGCAGAGCCTCAACTCCGATCTGCCGGGCGAGTTGAAAGCATTAGTCACCTCCAACGTTTACGACACTGCCACTGGCCAATACCTACTCATCCCACAAGGCTCCCGGCTAGTCGGCAAATACGACTCCCGCGTCTCGTATGGCCAGGACGGTGTACAGGTGGTCTGGAGCCGGATCATCTTTCCGGACGCCTCCTCCATAGACCTCGACGGCATGATGGGACTCGATTCTCACGGTAACGCGGGTCTGCGCGATAAAGTCGACCGCCATTATAAACGCCTCATCGGCATGGAGGTTCTCACCTCTATGTTCATGGCCGCTTTCGCCATCTCCCAAAACCGCAGCCAGACCATCCTTGCCTATCCCAGTCCCAGTCAGGCTGCCGAAACCGCGGTAGGGCAGGAGCTGACTATGAGTGGCGCGCAAATGGCCCGCCGCAACATGAACGTGCAGCCGACCATCAAGGTGCCGGCGGGATACCGCTTCAACGTGCGCGTCAACCGCGACATCCTGTTTGAAGCGCCCTATGAACCGGCCCGGCCGCAAACGTTCGAGCCTCAGGCCCAGCGCTCCGCTTTCAGCGCCAGCAGGTAATCGCCATGCAAGTCAGCCCTCCCACCCAGTTTCTCCAGACCTTCCAGCAGATGCGTGGCCAGTGGTTCGCCGCCGTGCAAGGACCGGCCCAGACCTTGTTCGGCCTGCTGGCCCTCATCGAATTCGCCTGGAGCGCAGCAGTGCTGGCCCTAGAACGTACCGATCTGCAATCCTGGACTGCCGGCCTCATCCGCAAACTGATGTGGATCGGTGCATTCTATGCGCTGCTGGTCTTCGGTCCCACCTGGATCCCCGCCATCATTGACAGCTTCACGCAACTGGGTCAGCAAGCCAGTGGCGTCGGCCCACTGCAACCGGGCGCGGTTTTCCAGCGCGGCTTGGATATTGGCGGCGCGTTATTCGGTGGCGCCTCCGACGCCGGCTTCTTGTCTAATTTCGGCACTGCGATGGCGATGGTCTTCGCCGCCATTCTAAGCTTTGTGGCCTTCTGCTTCATCAGCATCCAACTGGTTGCGGCCTTGGTGGAATCCTATATCGTCGTGGCCGCAGCCTTCTTCTTCCTGGGGTTCGGCGGCTCTCGCTGGAGCGCGCCATACGTAGAGAAATACATTGCGCTGGCCGTGGGCGTGGGCGTGAAGATCATGGTCCTGTTCCTTCTGATCGGCGTGGGCATGGCGCTCTCCGCGGGCTGGGTAGCGGTCGCCCAAACCGTCGCCACATCCCCCAATCCGGCCATGGGCGCGCTCGACATCGTCGGCGAATCCCTGATCTTTCTCGCGCTCTGTTGGTTTGTCCCAAAGATCGTAGCCGGCGTGCTGGGCGGATCGCCAGCATTCACTGGTGGCGAAATCATCGCCGTCGCCACGCCGATCGCCTACGGTGCGGTCATGGCAGCGCAAACCGCGGTCAGTCTGGCTTCCAGCGGCATCGGCGCACTTGCCGGCGCCGGCCCTGGCGCGGGAGGTGCCGCAACGGCCAGCGCCGCGCCGCCCGGTCCAGTCGGACCGCCCGGCATGAGTGGTGCGAGCGCCTCAGGCGGCCAACCTGCGCCTCCGGCACTGCCCACCATGAACGCCGGTACAGGCCAGCCAGCGCCGCCGTCGAACAACAGCGCCGCCTGATGGACGTGTCTTATGCAAGCGCAACCAATTCCGAAAACTCCAGCCAAGGGCGCCATGCTCCAAGCGTGGCAACAATCCCTCAGTGAGGCACACCAAATAGCCAAGATGGTGCTCGGACGTGCGGCCTCCACCGTCGTCGCAGAGCGTAACAGCGGCATCTACCGCGGCGTGATTATCGGCCACACTCGCGATTACATCATCCAGCAAATCGGCAAGCAGGCCGCCGCTGTTATCCACTCCAAAGATCTGTTTCACGCACCCGATCGCGAGTTTCCATGGCCGGAGGTCGGCCGAGCGTTTTCCATTCATTACTCGCGGTCGCACGCCGTCGCACGGGAAATTCGCGAGAAGCTGCGCGAACACGGGCTAATCCGATGAGCCAACCCCAGCTCTACCGAAGCCCCGCCAAGCCCGGATATTTGGGCGGATACAACTGGCCCGCCGTAGTGGTAGGCCTGCTGGTGTTGGTCATTGCCAACTTCTTCTGCACCCAATACATCGCCAACCGGTTCCAGTATCAGCCTGCCCTTGGTACGCCGCTCTTGCGCTTGCGCGCTGGCGCGATCTATCAACCCTTCGCCTGGGCCAAGTGGGGCTGGCAGCACATGACTGACCAAGACCCAGCGATCCGAATGCCGTTCCTACTGGGCATGCTTGTCCTGGTTGCCGGATGCTTTCTCACCGTTGGTGTCTTCTTTGCGATGACGAACCGCCGGGCGCGTTTGCTCTCCATGAACGCCGAGCACCTGCATGGTTCTGCCTGCTGGGCCGAGGAGAGCGATATCCGCATCAGCGGCCTGCTCACCTCGAACGACGGCGTTTTCGTGGGCGGCTGGTCGCCCGCAGGCAAGCGCCTGCACTACCTGCGGCACAACGGCCCAGAACATATTCTGGCTTTCGCCCCGACCCGAAGCGGCAAAGGTGTGGGGCTGGTGATCCCCACTCTGCTGGCGTGGTCGGAATCCGCTATCGTCTACGACATCAAAGGCGAGAACTGGGCCAAGACCGCCGGTTTTCGGGCTCAAGCCGGGCATGTTTGCTTCAAGTTCGCACCGGTCGAACAGCACGCCACTTCCCGCTTCAATCCGCTGAGCGAGGTGCGGCTGTTCACTCCACGGGATGTCAGTGACGCGCAGAACATTGCCAGCATGATCGTCCGCACCGGCGAAGATAGTCCCCAAGAGCGCTACTGGCAGGATGCTGCGACCTCCATCACCACCGGCATGGTCCTGCACGCCTGCTATGCCGCGGCGCTCGAACGGCGCCAAGCCAGCCTGGCGGATCTCGCGCACTTGTTCACTCGCCCCGGATTGAGCTTTAAGGACACGCTCGAAGAGCTGCTCAATTTCGAACACGACCCCGGCTTTCAGCACCAGTGGCGGATGCCGGATGGCTCGCGAACTGTCACGCACCCGGTGGTCCGTGAAAAAGTGCAGGAAATGCTGGATAAGGAAGACAAGGACTTTAGCGGAGTGCTCTCGACGGCTAAAACAGCACTGACACTCTACAGCGATCCGCTGGTGGCTAACAACACTTCGGCCAGCGACTTCGCCATCAACGACCTGGTCAACCACGAACGCCCTGTGTCGCTTTACTTGGTGGTGCCGCCCAGTGACAAAATCCGGTTGCGCCCGCTCATCCGCCTGATCCTCACCATGACGGTCAACCGCCTGACGGAGCGGACGCTCTACGCTGGTGCAGAGCAGCAGCATAACCGCCATCGCCTGCTGTTCTTGATCGATGAATTTCCTTCGCTGAACCGCATGGAGATCTTCGCGGATGCCTTGTCTTACATGGCCGGCTATGGTCTGAAGGCGTATCTCATCACGCAGGATATCCGGCAGATTGTCGACGCCTACGGCAATAACGAAAGCATCGTCTCGAACTGCCATGTGCGAATCGCCTTCGCCCCGAACCAATTCGAGACCGCCAAACTGATCAGCGACATGAGCGGTACCACCACTGTGCAGAAGGCCACGTACAATTTCAGCGGCCAGCGCCTCTCGCCGGTCATGGGGCACCTCAATGCTTCGGTGGACAACGTCGAAAGGCCTCTGATTACCCCGGACGAAGTATTGCGGCTGAAGCCACCGCAAAAGGCCGGGCACGGTATTCAGGAACGCATCGTGGCGCCTGGACAAATGCTCATCTTCGTCAGCGGACTCCACCCCATTCTGGGGATGCAAATGTTGTACTTCCTCGATCCGACCTTCAAGCTTCGCTCGGAGATTCCGCCACCGGCCAAGTTTGTGAGCCTCAAGGGCAGCCAGGTTCTGGAGCAAGACTCTGTAGAACGCCCGCAGTATCTCACCAGTCCCCCAGAGACACCGCCGCCCGACCGCTCACGCGTCGAGCAGGCTTTCTTGGACGGTCTCGAAGAGATGGACGAATACCAGGAATTGAAGGAGGAATCTCATCATGCAGAAGAATCGCATTGAAGTCAGTGGCTGGCTGGCGGCCAAGCCCGCCGTGCGCTATCTCCCCTCAGGCACGCCCGTGGCCAGCGTGCGCCTCGGCGAGACGTATTCGTACACGTCGCAAGGCAAGGCGGAGCAGCATACCAATTGGCACTCGCTTTCGTTCTATGGCGATCTGGCCAACCTGGCTGCGGCCCTCAACAAGGGCGACCACCTGTTTGTGGAAGGCAGCATGGAGCAGCGTCAATTCACGCCGGCAGATGGCACCAAGCGGACGATCTGGGAGTTGATCGTGCACTCGTTTCATCTGATCGGCGACCCCAGGCCGAAGGCCGCAACCCCACCGCCCGAGAGCGTAAATGCGAGCGACGGGCCGGCCCATCATGATGGTGCCGATTGGCCGGTAGGGGCGTAATGGCGATGCGCGGTCGAATCCTGATCCTCGCGCTGACTCCCGTCCTCGGTACCTTTGCCCTGTTTAGGGGCGCGGATTTGCGCATCAACACCTCGGCATCTCTGCCTGTGGGCCTCTATATTGTGAGTTCTAACGGCACCTTCGTGGAGTTCTGTCCTGACGATCAGAGTCTATCTGCCCAGCGCCATTACCGCGCCAGGGGAGTCTGTTCGGACGGAGCAGCGCCGCTTCTCAAGCCCGTGATTAGCAACCCTGCCGATGAGATCGTCCTGAGCCCCGCGGGTATTGCGGTGAACGGCAAGCTTCTTCCGCATACTGCACCGCTGGACCATGATAGCGAGGGACGGCCCCTGACGCACTGGCCTTCCGGACGCTACATGGCCGTCCACGGAACCCTATGGGTAGCGAGTTCCTATAATTCGCACAGTTACGATAGCCGCTACTTCGGACCGATCCGGGAAAGCGCCGTGCGTGCCCGGCTGCGGCCTCTGATCGCGTGGTGAGCCATGAAGATCCAGCACACCTTACGCTGTCTGGCAACGGTCGTCCTCGGATTAGCCGTCTCCAGCGCCCACCCTGCTGGCATCGTGGCCGCCTTCCTGCTGCTGCCGGCATTCACATTCCGGCAGCCATCCCGCCGGATCTGCTATGCCGCGGCAACGGGCTACTATGTGGGTGCACTTTGGCCCCTCGCCGTGGGCGCGAAGAATTTCTTCGGTCCGGATGTTTCGGTTGTTGGAGCGATAGCGTTCTGGGCGGTATGCGCTGTGTTGCTGGCCCTGCCCTACGCTTTGCTTTGGACAGAGAAAACCCAGCAACTGCTTTGGCGGGTACCCGTCGCTCTCCTGATCGGGGTCATCCCGCCTCTGGGCCTTATTGGCTTTGCTTCGCCGGTGACTGCCTCAGGCTTTCTTTTTCCGGCGTGGTCCTGGGGCGGTTTCGTTTTGTCCCTAGCCGGATGCGGCTTGATCGTGGCCTATCCAAAGGTGGGTTTCCTCGGCTTCACTACTATGGCCCTCGTCGCAAACATCTTGCACCACGGCGACCGGCAGCCGCCATCGGGCTGGCAAGCGGTGGATACTCACCTTGGGGCCATCAGCCATGGACCGGTCAGCCCTCTGCGCGAATACCTTGCCGCGCAGGACATACAGGCCCTGGCCGTCGCTTCGTCCGCGCGGATCGTCGTGTTGCCGGAGAGCGTGGTGCCCCGCTGGACCAGATCTACCGATCTGTTCTGGAAACCAACCATCGATACGCTTCGTCAAAACGGCAAGGTCGTTGTGATTGGCGCACTCATTCCGGAATCGTTGCCGCTCTCGAATACCGATATTCACGCTGCAATCGATCTGCTGCGAACGGCGCACGCAGCGCAGCCGATCCCCCGCCAGGCGGAACCCTACTCGTATCGGAACGTGGCGATTATACGAGGGACTCAATCTGGCATCTTCCTCCAGCGGGTGCCCGTGCCGGTTTCGGTGTGGAAACCGTTTTCGCGTGGAGGCGCACCGCTCGATTTGGGCGGACCGGCAGTGCTGGAGTTAGGCGGCGAGCGGGCAGCGTTGCTGATTTGCTACGAGCAAGTGATCTCGTGGACGATGTTGACGGCGGCCCTAGCGCACCCCACACTCTTCGTGGGGATGTCCAACGATCATTGGGCGACCCGGACGCCCATCCCGCAATGGCAGGCGCTTTGCCTTCGCGCTTGGAGTCGCCTGTTTGGGGTACCCTATCTGCTGGCAGTGAACAGTTGAAGGAGGTCTGAACTATGTGGAATTTTCTTTTTCTGGCGTTTCAATGGCACAGGGGCAAACGGGGTTTTGTCATCCTGTCCCTGACGTTCCTGGCCTTCCTGCTGTACGCGGTGGCGAACGTCCATTGAACGGTGCTGGTGCTCATCTCGGCGGCGATCACACAAAATCCGGCCATACATGATCACGTGAAAACCGGCCAATGGAACCGGGCCCTGAACAAGCTGTTTAGCGTGCTGAGTATTCTTCTGGCAAGTCTGTCTGGCCTCGATTCATGGCCGAACTCCAAGATCGGCCAACCTGATCCAATCCGTTGGCAACTCTGGGACCGGTGGGCTGAAAGCTCTGGGGCACTCTTCTTTTTTCATAGCCAATTTCTTTCCCCAAAATCAGGTGACTTTTTGAACCCCAACCATTTCAGTGCTTGGTTTCTTGCGGGTCGAGCGGCTCGCCCAACTGCCTTCGGTTCGTGGGGCTACAACGCGCAACGGTGTGTGCGTCCGGCGCGAGGCCATCAAAGGCCGGCCTGCAGGCCGTCAAAATGGAAAACAAGCGAAGCCAGGTCAATTCACGGTCTGCGAGATCGACCCGGCGCTCCCACTGAAATTGGCGGCCGCAGCGTACGTTGCAGTAATGGTATCTGTTCCTGCCGGTAAAGTTGTGACCGCCAACCTCGCCTTGCCTGCCGCCAGAGCTGCTGTTCCAAGCGTAGTGGACCCGAGTGTGAACGTCACAGTGCCGGTCGGAGTAGCGTAAGCCGACGTAACGGTTGCGGTGAAGGTGACCGATTGGCCTGGATTCGACGGGTTCCTCGAAGACGCTATCGCGGTGGCGGTCGCGGCTTGCGTCACGGACTGGCTCAATGGCGCGGAGGTGCTATTGAGTGAATTAGTGTCTCCCCCGTAAACGGCCGTGATGGAATCGGCCCCGGCAGCCAGCTTGCTGTAGGCCAACGTCGCCATACCGCCAGAGAGGGTGCCTGTCCCAAACGCCGCCGAGCCGTTCTTGAACGTCACTGTGCCGGTGGGAGTGGGGCCGGCGGAACTGACCGTCACAGTGAAGGTAACCGATTGGCCGTACGTTGAAGGATTTAGCCCAGAGCTAACCGTCGTAGCGGTCGTGTTCTTATTCACCCTCTGGTTGACCACCGCGGACGTGCTCGCCAGATAGGTGCCGTCTCCCGCGTAGGCCGCTGTGATTGGGTCAGTGCCCGAGGGCAGGGACGAGGTCATGAGAGTCGCAACGCCTGAGACGGTTGTCCCCGTCCCGATGCTGGCCGTTCCGTTGTAGAACGTCACGTGGTCTCCGCTCGGTATGCTCCCTAAGGCCGGTTTGACGGTTGCGGTAAAGGTGACGGGCTGCCCAACCATCGACGGCGAGCCGGAAGATTTGAGGGAGGTGGTAGTGGGCACGGCGGTAGGCGCGTAGATTGTCTCGCTCAAAGGGGGTGATGCAGGGCTGGGCATGAAGTCTGTATTGCCGTTGTAGACCGCTGTGATCGAGTACACGGCCGGGCTAGGGAAGCTGGTCGTGACGCTGGCTTGCCTGGCCGCGACCGTGCCGGGCGATCCGATCTGCACGCCATTCGAATAAAATGTCACAGTTCCAGTGGGGTTTCCGCCATACTGCCCCGTCACCGTCGCTGTCAAGGTCACCGACTGATTGGCCAGTGCGGGGTTCGCGTTGGATTTCAATGTCGTCGTGGTCGTGGCCTGAACCACTGACTGGCTCAAGGGAGCAGACGTGCTGGTCAGTGATGATGCGTTCCCGCCGTACACCGCCGTAATTGAGTTCGTGGCAACGGGCAGCGTAGTCGAGGTAAATGTCGCGACTCCGCCGGAGAGCGTGCCAGTCCCCAGCGTCGCCGAGCCCTTCTTGAATGTCACTGTTCCGGTGGGCGTGCCTGACCCGACCGCGGGAGCGACAGTAGCCGTGAATGTCACGGCGTTACCGTAGGTAGAAGGGTTCAGGCTTGAGACGATGCTCGTGCTTGTGTCCACCTGCGCGACGAAATTGGCTGTCTGGTTCGTGCTCACGTTCGTAAGCGGCTGGCTCGGCGGAACAAAGTTGCATCCCGCTAACGAGGGCGTCACCGTGTAGGTGCCGCTCTCCAACACTGTGAAGCTGTAATTGCCCGAACCGTCGGTAGTAGCCGTACCGTTCTGCGATCCGCTAATCGTCATTGTGACGCCACTCAGCCCGCTGCCCGAAAGCGTCACCTGCCCGGAGATTGTATAAGTGACATTGCCCCCCTGCACCACTGAGACCGGTTGCGTTCCTATGGTCAATATCGCCGTCCTTTGCGACGTTCCGTTGTTCACCGCCACCGCATAATTCACGGTCGAGCCGGACGGCGCGGCGGTCACCCAAGTCGCATCGCTCGATGCGATCACCGGACAGGAGGTTGTCACGCTGATCGAACCACTGGTTCCCGCGGCGAGCGCGTCAATCTGCGTCTGAGACAGAACGTATGTACAGGCGGTCGCGGGCTGCGTTACAAACACCTGGATGCCAGCCAGTGTGACCAAAGCAAGCTGCGTGCCACCAGAATTATTCGCCGTCGCACTCAGCGTAATCGCGCCGTTTCCGCTACCGCTGGCGCTTGTAAGGGGCAGCCACGCGGCGCCGCCTGTAGCCGCCCAGGCGCACCCAGGTTGGGTCGTTACCTGAATCGCTACCGTGCCTCCCGTGTTGGGAACGATCTGGTTCGAAGGGTTCAGAGCATAGGTGCATGGGCCGACCGCGATTTGAGCGGTTGCCGCTATCCCGCCATAGGAGACATTTAGCAAGTCCACTCCATTGCCATTGGCTGTGACGGCGCCGCCGGAACCGATGCTAAAAACATTCGCGGAACCGCTGCCTGAGGTGTACACCGCCGCTTGAGTCACATCGACGGGGCCGCTGGCGAAGAGCGCATCGGCGTTGATCACCAGGGAGCTTCCCACGGTCATGCTCGCCACGGGCGTATTTAGGAGGTTCAGCGCATACGGACTGCCGCTCGTTTCAAGCGTATAGCTCAACGTCGTCATAGCGAAGGTGTTGTCGCTGAATACCGCGATGGCGACGAAGCTTGCGGTTCCCAAGCGCGTGGGCGTAATGGAGATGGTGAACGGAGACTGGGTCGAATAAAGCAAGACCGTATCCGTCGGGTCCGCGACGGTTTGCAGTAGCAGCACCTCGGTGATCGTCTTCGTCGAGGAAGTAGCGGCGATGTTAGTGGCGCTGTTGATCGTAAGGATCGAGCCCGTTGCGGGCTGAAAAACCACGTTCGTTGCCGCTACCTCGCTGTACCCCGTTAGGTCCAGCACAGGCAACGGGGCGTTCGCCGCCGGCCTCGGGGCCTTCCGGGTCTCATTGGGGCTTGAAGCCGGCGCCGAACCGGTGCCTCCAGTGAGCCACCAGTAGGCTTGATTCCAGACGGCTTGGCTCAATGGCTCCCCCGTGTCCGAGCATGGAGGTAATACGGACAGCACCAGCGGGGGAAGGCCATCGCACAGATTAATGTGCTCAATTCCGGGAATCAGCGTCGTGTCCGCGGCCCCAGGGGGATCCTGGCTTGATCCTGGCACAATCGTGTCGTGTACCGTCGTACCTAGGATACTCTCGACGGTCTGTTGGGGAAGGAAACCTCCGACGATTTCGTTCATGAGCAATTCGGTCACGCTGTTAAAGGAGGCCACGCCCTCGACTGCGCTGAATTGATTGGATGAACTGAGCGTATTCAGGGCGCTGCTGCCCGGCTCAAGGGACAGAACACCGGTGTCCACCGTCTTGCCCATGGAATTGAAGAAGTTGCCCAGCTGGCAAGGCGAAATATTATTAGCAACGCAGTATAACCCAGGCAGCGAAAGCGGGGCCGCTGGCGCAGTTAGATTGCCTGCAAGGGCGGTTGCCAACAACGTGCCCAGGTGAGGAGTCCCAATCGTGATCAGCTTGTGTACCGGGTTCGGGAGCAGGGCGGGATTGAGCAAATATCCAGCCGTACTCAGAAAATACCGGGTCACCAGTCCTCCCATGCTGTGCGCAACGACATCGACCGTGCGCGCGGCCATCCCCGCCGCGGCAGCGCCAGCGACCGCATTCGACATTGTCGCCAAGAATATGTTCTGTATCCTAGGATCGCTGAAGGCCAGGTAGCTAAAATCCGTCGCTGACCCAGGCTGTCCACCGTAATCGACCGGGTATATTAGGCTGGGGTTCGGGTAGTTGGTTGAGATAAACCAATTGAACTCGAATCCTGAGTCAGTGGAGAACCCGGCCTGCTTCGCATCGGACCAGATGCCGTGGACGAGCAGCAGTGGAGGAGGCATAAGCGTGATGGATGTTCCCTGGATCGAGCCTCCCTCCTGCGTAGCGCCGACTGCAAGGGACACCGAGGGGAATACGTTCGGCACGGGCATGGCATTTGGCGCCCACAGCAGCGCCAGAAACGTATAGTTGCCAGCGGCGTCTTGTTCCGAGGTAGGCGTTGTGACTTGGTAGCTCTGCGCACTGTTGGTTACCGGTTGTGGGCTCCAGAGGTAGCCAGGATCAAATGCACCCAGCGATCCCACTGCGGCGCCCGGCGGCAGCCCCGCGTCACTAGCCGAGACGGAAAACGTCACTGGGGCGTTCGACTGGGACTTCAAAGCCAGGACCACTGCGGATTCTCCGTCTGCCGCCAAACTGGCCGCCGGAGGCGAGGCCATCACGGTTGGTACGTTAAGCGTTCCAGGGGCCAGTTGGCCAGAAGCGTAGGGTGCGAAGGGATTCAACGGGACGACCTGGAGAGGCTGTATTCCTCCTGTTCCTAATACTGTAAGGGCCCAGTCACAACCTGTCACGCCATCGATTTCGGTTTGTCCAAGGACGTGTGGATTTGTCAGGTTGCTTTGGAAGCCGGAGCCGCAAAATGCACCACCAGGCGCACCTGATGATTCAGCCCCTGACCAAACGAACAGATACACCAACGCGTTGTCGTTCACGCAAACGGGCGCATCAGGCAGATAATAAATGTTATCAGGGACAATGATTTCTGGTAAGAACGCCGAAAATACAATTGAGCCATTGACAAATTGGAATGCATCATAGTTACCACCTAGGCACGCCCCAGGCGTCGCCGAGGTTATGGTCGCTCCGGGCCCCGATATCGTGAACGAAGTGATGGCGGGACAGGGCACTAGTCCGTTGTAACAAGTGCCCGCCCACCCCGCCCAGCCTGTGTACCCCAGTGGCAGATTCGAAAAACTAATAGTCGCGGTTACGCTGCCGCCAATGCACTCCCCGTAATGTTGAAGATAGGAGCACGTTGCGGCATCAGTGCTTAATGGTGGGCCCGTAAAGGTGTAGGTGGCGCTGCTCTGGGCTGCTGCCGACCACCCATAGAGGGCAAAGACGGCGGGGACAAGCTTGAAACCTGCTTGGCTGGTCCTTCTCGTTGCACGCCGCGCGTGAACGGCAAATCTGGCGATCTTCGTGGCGATTTGACCCAAGATGTCCATTTTGGATTCCTCGGAAAGCCCGATTGTACCTCCAGTCTGCGCAAACTGTTCTACTCATTTTCGTACCCGACTCGTGCGCTCCGGGAAGGGGAGGCGCTTCCAGGTGAACGTTGGCCGTGGGGCAGGCGCAGTAATCGCGTAACGACGGCGTCCGCCTTCTGGCGAGCCGCACTCCTTCTTCGTCTCCGCCATGGCGACTTTCATCCTGCGCTTGTCACGATTCACCGCTGCCGAGGCGTGCAGGGTAGGGCACCCATGGAAGACAGATCGAACATTCAGACGATCAAGGAAGTCGCTTTGGCATACCCCACAATTTTCGTGGGATGTCCGATGGTCATTGGACATCCCGGACCCATGCCGCAATGGGCAAGCGCTTTCTCTTAGCGCGTGGAGTCGCCTGTTTTGAATACCTTATCTGCTGGCAGTGAACACTTGAAGGAGGTCTGAACGATGTGGCCTTTTCTTTTTCTGGCGCTCCAGTGGCACAGGGCAAACGGGGTTTTGTCATTCTGTCCCTGGCGTTCCTGGCCTTTCTGCTCTACGCGGTAGCACATGCCCACTGAACGGTGACTGCTTCTCATGGCCGCGCGCCGGACTTTTGACTATTCCCAGCAGCTTGACCTTTTCGGAGGCCTCGGCGTAGACTCGTGGACAGAAGCAACAGAGGAGGTCGCAAATGTACCAGAGAAACCGGCTCGGGCAGATGATCCTCGAACACTGGCAGAAGCACCGGCCGCAAATGGTCGAGGAGTTGCAAAGAACGTACCAGTTGGACCAGATGATCTACGAAGCGCAGGAGACGACCGGGGACCTGCTGTACGAGCTGGTGTCGGTCCAGAAAATGGACTACCAGGCAGCCTGGGAGATCGCGATGCGCGAGTGGGCACTACCGGCGAGCCCGGCCCGCCCACAGTCATCCTTGGCGGGGACGCCGACGAGCCGCTAGCCAAGCCGTCCCGCGATTTCCGAATAACAGCCGCGCACAGGATCGGTGAGGGGAGCCTTCGCGAAAAAGCTCTCGCCAACCTCGCCGCCATCCGCACACTGAAACAGATCGAGGCTGATGACCGCGAGGCCACCGGCGAGGAAAAAGCCATTCTCGCGCGTTACAGCGGGTGGGGCGCGATGGCAAACGTCTTTGAGGCGCATCCGCCGCGGGAGTGGGAAAAGACCGCCGACGAACTGCGCCAACTGCTCACCGCGGACGAATACGCTTCGGCGCGCGCCTCCACTCCCAACGCGCATTTCACGTCGCCTCTGGTGATTTCCGGTGTGTGGGAAGCTCTCGAACGGCTCGGCGTGGGGGCCGGCGCGCAGGTTCTGGAGCCATCGACGGGCGTAGGGCATTTCTTCGGGCTCATGCCCGAGGCGCTCGCGCCAGGCGCCCGCAGGACCGGTGTGGAACTCGACAGCCTGACAGCACGCATCGCACAGCGGCTCTATCCCGATGCAACCATCTTTGCCAAGGGCTTTGAAGAGACGCCCCTGCCGGACAACTTCTTTGACGCCGTCGTTGGCAACATTCCGTTTGGAAATTATCCGGTGTTCGATCCCGCTTATCGCGGCAGTCCGGCCGTTACGCGTGCGATCCACGATTATTTCTTCGCCAAATCGCTCGATAAGGCGCGCGCTGGCGGTGTGGTGGCGCTCATCACCAGCCGGTACACGATGGACAAGCAGGATGCAACCATCCGGCAATACTTGGCCGAACGCGCGAACCTGATCGGGGCCATACGTCTCCCCAACACCGCTTTCAAGGCCAACGCTGGTACCGAAGTCACCACCGACATCCTCTTCCTGCAGAAACACGGCCTAGGCGTGCCCGCGAGCGGCGAGGCCTGGCGCGAGCTTGTACCCATCGACACCCCGGATGGGCCAATACACGTCAATGAGTACTTCTCGCGCCACCCGGAGATGATGCTGGGCCAAATGCGGCTTGAGCACGGGATGTACCGAGGCGGAGAACCGTCGCTTGTCGGCGAGTTGTCCCAAGCAAATCTCGGAAGGGCCATTGGGTCATTGCCCGCGGCCGTCTACGTCGCCAGAGATGCAGGCGCCAGGGTGCGTGCAGACATAGCGCCGGCGGAGGCCACCGAACTGGGAGCCATCAAGGAGGGAGCATTCTACGACCGCGATGGTGTCATTGTCGTCAGGAACGGGAACCGATTAGACCCTGCCAACCTAACCTCTTCAGTCGCCGCACGCGTCCGTGGAATGCTGGCAGTGCGCAATGCAGTGCGGCTGGTGTTTCAGACACAGCTTGAGGATGCGCCCGAGGAACGCATTACCGAGGCGCGTAAAGCCTTGGGCGCTGTCTATAATTCGTTTGTAGCAAGGTACGGTCCAGTATCGTCGCGCGAAAACGTCAAGGCTTTCGCCGGCGACCCCGACCAGCCGCTGCTTTTGTCCCTTGAGAACTACGACCCCGAACTGAGAACCGCTACTAAGACGCCCATTTTCGAGCGGCGCACCCTGGAGCGCTATCGTCCGGTGGAGCACGTCGAGACGGCCGCCGAAGCCCTGGCCGTATCGCTGAACGAGATGGGCGAGATTCACTGGCCGCGCATGGAGCAGCTAACCGGGCGGACCGTGGGACAACTGCGGCGCGAGCTGGGGAGCCTCGTGTACCGCAACCCGGAGGGTGGCGGCTGGGAGACCGCCGATCGATATTTGAGCGGTAACGTGCGCGCGAAGCTCGCGACAGCCACGGCGGCGGCGGAAATCGATTCGTCGTACCGGCGCAATATCGAAGCCCTAAAGGCCGTGCAGCCCCCAGACTTGGAGCCGGGCGACATCGAGGCGCGTCTCGGGTCGTCGTGGATTCCGGCAACGGATATCCGCGATTTCGTATCACAGTTGCTCGACATCCCCGTGTCTGATGTGCATGTGGCCCACGCAGACGCAATTGCCACCTGGACCGTGCAACTCGATTCCGGCGCGAGATGGCACGTGAGTAACACCACCGCCTGGGGCACGTCGCGGTTTCGTGCATCCGAGCTGATCGATCAGGCCCTTAATGGGCGCACGCCGACCGCGTACGATGAGCACGAGGATGGTTCGCGCACCATCAATCAGCAGGAGACTATCGCCGCGCGCGAGAAACAGCAGCAGCTCAAAGACCGCTTTCGCGAGTGGATTTGGCAGGACGGCGAGCGCGCATCACGGCTTGCCCGCGATTACAACGAGCGCTTTAACAATCTGCGTCTGCGCAATTTCGACGGATCGCATTTGACCCTGCCCGGCATGGTGCGCGATAACCTTCGCGACCGTGACCTGGGCCGCCATCAGAAAGACGCAGTGTGGCGTATCCTGCAGAGTGGCAGCACACTGCTGGCACATGTGGTAGGCGCCGGAAAGACCTGGACCATGGCCGCCGCCGCCATGGAAATGCGCCGCCTGGGGCTTGCCAAGAAGCCGATGTTCGTGGTCCCGAATCATTTGGTCGAACAGTGGGGCGCGGAGTTCCTCAAGCTGTATCCACAGGCGCACCTCTTTATCGCCGGCAGCGAACACTTTGCGGCCGGCAACCGCGAGCGCGCGATGGCGCGCATAGCCAGCGGCAATTACGACGCGGTAATCGTCTCGCACCGCTCATTCGAATTCTTGCCCGTCTCGGACAAACTGTTCAACCGCTTCATTGACCGCCAGCTCGATCAGTTGGAAAACGCCATCCACGAAGCAAATGCTGAAACCGGCGATAACCGCCGCATCGTGAAGGAACTGGAGAAATCCAAGAAGCGCCTCGCCACCAAGTTGAAGCAGCGTGCCGACCGCGAGCGCAAAGACAACACCATCACTTTCGAGGAATTGGGCGTGGACCAGATTTTCGTTGATGAGGCTGATCTCTATAAGAACCTGTTCTACACCACCAAAATGAATCGCATCGCGGGCCTGCCGAACTCGGATAGCAACCGCGCCTTCGATATGTTCCTGAAGACCCGCTACCTGCTGGAGCAGGCTGGAGGCCGGGTGGTATTTGCCACGGGTACGCCGATCTCCAACACCATGGCTGAGATGTACACGATGCTGCGCTACCTCGCGCCGGGCCTGCTGCAGGAGCGCGGCGTGGAGCATTTCGATGCCTGGGCCGGAAACTTTGCGGAGGCCGTGACCGCCTTGGAACTCGCGCCAGACGGCTCAGGCTACCGCATGCACACGCGTTTCGCCAAATTCATCAATCTGCCCGAGCTTTTGACCATGTTCCGCACGGTTGCGGACGTGCAGACTGCCGATATGCTGAAACTGCCCCGGCCGGAGATTGCCACGGGGCGGCCGGAGATCGTCGCAGCGCCTGCGAGTGAACCGCTCAAAGCCTTTATCAAGACGCTCACAGACCGCGCCGAGCGCCTCCGGTCGCAGCGCATCGATCCTTCACAGGACAACATGCTCAAAATCACTGGTGACGGCCGCAAGGCGGCGCTCGACATGCGCCTGGTGGAAGAATTCGCCGATCCGCACGGCGATACCAAAATCAGCCGTGCCGTCGAACGAGTTCACAACGTCTGGGAAGCGACCGGGAACTCCCGATCCACCCAGCTTGTATTTTGCGACCTGTCCACGCCGGATCCCTCGCGATTCAACGTCTACGATGAGTTGCGCTCGCGGCTAATTGATAGGGGCATCCCACAACAGGACATTGCCTTTATTCACGACGCCGACAGCGACGCCGCCAAGATGAGGCTGTTCAACGCGGTGAATGCGGGCAGGGTGCGCATTCTCATCGGCTCGACCGAGAAGATGGGCGCAGGCACGAATGTGCAGCGCCGTCTTGTCGCCTTGCACCATCTGGATGCGCCCTGGCGCCCGCGCGACATCGAGCAGCGTGAGGGACGCATCCTGCGTCAAGGGAACCTGAACTCTGAGGTGCGCGTTTACCGCTACGTCACGGAGGGCTCGTTTGATGCCTACATGTGGCAGACCTTGGAAACCAAGGCCCGCTTTATCCAGCAGGTGATGAGGGGACACACATCGGTGCGTGCCGCCGAGGACCTGGAGGCCAGCACTCTCACCTACGCGGAAATCAAAGCCATCGCCTCCGGTAATCCGGCGGTGATGGAGAAAGTTAAGGTGGATACGGAGGTTCGGAAGCTCGACCAGCTCCGCGCGGCGCACGTCAACCAGCAGCACAGCATCCGCCTGCAGCTTCACCGGCTGCCGCTGGAGATCGCCGAGGCCCAGCGGGGCATTGCCACGGTCGCAAAGGACATCGCGATGCGCGACGCGCATGCCGACGCCGAGTTCAGCATGACCGTGGGCAACCGCGTGTATTCCGGCAAAGGCGCACGCGAGGAAGCGGCTAAGGCCCTCACGTATACGGTGCTCTCCTGGCGTGACGACACCAGCGTGCAGGTGCGCGGCACATTCCGGGGGTTCGAGATCTTAAGCAAAGGTAAATTGGCCACGGGGTTTAATCCGGAGGATGAACGTCTGCCGGAGCTTTTCATTCGGGCCGCGGGCACCTACCCCGCGCATCTCAACCCCGAGAATACCGTGGGTACTGTGCAAAGCATCGAGCACACGCTGCGGTCATTGGAAAGAGTCGCCACGCAACAACAGGAGCGGGCCGATTACCTGCAAAAGACGCTTACCGACTATCAGGCCCAGGCGAACCGGCCCTTTGAGCATGAAGAGCGCCTCAAGGAATTGCTTGTGCGTCAGGCCCAGGTTAATGCTTTGCTGGACCTCGACAAAGGCGAGCGACAGGTTGCGGAGGCGGCCCGCGACCGGGACGATCTCACGGTGCCCGACCAGACGATGGAGATCTCAGCCACTCCGCGCGTTGAGCATTCCGCCCTGGCGGTGCCCCGGAACGGCTCACAGAAACCGGCGGAGAACGGCCGGGCTGACCTGGCCCGGTCGGCAATGGAATACATGCGGCGTTCGCGGATGGCGATAGCCGACATGGCGATCAGCGAACGAACTCCTCCCCACGCCGGCATAATAAACGGAACGGCAGTCGCGGTCAACGGCACCCATCTGGCCGTCGCCACTGCTGGAAATCGGTTCATGGTCCTCGAACTTGATGGTTCCAGCGGCAATGTTGCGCTAGGCGTCGGCGTGCGCATACGCTTCAGTCAAGGACGAGCCACCGTTGAGGCTCCAGAGAGAGGCCGTGGCCGGTGAGCGGGTTGCGCCAATTGAGAGTCGCCACCATATATCCGCGCCGCTGGTGACCAAGCCGTGGAAGGGTGGCTCTCTCCCCATGGTGTTTTTCCGGCCCATTTCCGAGCCTGACACCGCATACCTCGCGCGAAGGGCTGTTGGCGACAGCGGCTGCAGGGCCAGCAATGGCACTTCAAAGACAAGCCGATTACACGCTCATGTGGAAAGCGGATCATGCCAAGACGCAAGCGCGTTTATCATTCCTAATCCTTCAGTGTTGCCGACATCATGGTGATCTATCGACCGGGGCGGGACACATATCACGGACCGGGCGGCCCCAATCTTGCTTATCGTTTCCCGATCTGGCCAGGCTCCCAACAAACGAATTAACGTCCAGCTTGGGAAGACGACGATAAATTGGAAACAAAGACAATAGCGTTTCCTGCACTTCGTTCTGGAGATAGGGAATACGCGGGATTTCACTTTGTGCTCTGCCCAGCTCGCTAACAGAGCACAAATAGAGCACACTGACTAGGGGAGGCCAGCTCGTCACCGCCCTTACGCTTGATGGCGTGAGAGCATCGCAGCTAGATCCCACAGCTTCCCGCCCACTTCCTTCCCCGGCCGGAATTCACGTCGCGTCCACTTAAAGAGAACGCCATTGGTCAGCAGGTAATTCGCTACTTGGGCAGCAACTAGCAACTGGGCGTCCATCTTGCGCTGGTCAAGAAGCTGGTGAATGATCACGAACAAAATATACGCTTGATCGCGGTAGAACTTGTTGGGCGAAGCATAAACTTCCTTCAAGTCCTTGAGGGCATCGAACAGTTTACTTGCGGGCAATGATTGTCCAGCGTCGCAAGCGGTGAGCATAAGAAATTCAGGGTTGAACCGGGCGATCCATTCCCCAACGGCATTCCAAGCGCAAAGAGGGTCGCTGGTCAGCTTGAGACCCCGAACGTTGCTGTGTCCCACAACCAGAACGGATCTGAACCGTGGATGCTTGGCGAAGGTATCCGCGAGATCTTGCAGAAGCTGCCCTGTGGTCGAGGTCTGGATCAGTACAGTATGTTTTTTGGGGAAAGCAATCTTTGCAAGGCGCTCGATTTCTGTTCCGATCGCAAGATCGTCCGCAGCCAACTTCTTGGATTCGCACTCAACAATCAATAGGTGGGCGGCGGGCGAACGCCTTGCAGGCGGGCTGGGCCGGACGGGTTTTCGCTTGGTGGCCATCATCTCAATATGCGCCAATCTTCATCGAGTTGGTAGTCTTCGCGAACCGACCAAGGGTTTTCGACGGAGCTGACCTTGCACTTACCGCCTACCATTGAGAAAAGCTCGCAGTCGCTGAACGCTGGCGGACAACCCTACTTTGCGAGGGGCCTTGGCGGAGGCGGTCTCCGACAGGGGTGCCCAGAATGGATCGCCAAGATCGTCCAAATGGCTGAAGTGTTCGCAGGTCGTATTGGCCAGAGCTGCGACTCTCGGGCTCAGTGTTGTCGTGTGGCGATTGCCGTCGTAGTCGTAGACTACGGATTTCGCAAAGCTGCCGGAATGCCAGGGGGTAACGAGTTCCATAAACAGCCCCACTGCGGTCGATGCAAGGATTCCGTTAGGCCAGATCACCTGCGGTCTTCCACCGGCATCGCCGTATTTCTGTGCTTCAAGTTCCAGCAGTTCTGGCCGGATGAAATTGAAGCACCGGAGGCAAAGACCGCCTGGCATCGAAAGGATGACTTGGCCTTGAAGGGCATAGCCGTTTTCAATCTGGTGGACGTCCATGCCTACGTCTAGGTATGGAATGTGATAGCGGCGACAGAGGTTTTCCAACTGGTCACGCTGCATGTAGCTGTCAACGCAACTGAACGCAGCATCGCAATCACGCACTTTCGGAAGTGCCGTTTGCCACCGGTCTTCAACCGTAACTACATCGGCTTTGGGATTCACGGCCAGAATCAACCGTTTGGCGATCTGCACTTTGAGCGTACGCTTGCGGATGTCCTCAAAGGTTCCGCCCACCGTCCGGTTATGGTTCTTGTCCTCGTAGTGATCGAAATCACAGAGGACGAAATGTCCGATGCCAATGTGAGCTAGTTCCTGACCGATCTGCGATCCGCCACCGCCAACTCCGGCGATTAAGACCCGCTTTTCCTTAAGGACTGTCTCGCTGTCCGAACCCAAAAAACTTTGCCTCTCCTGCCAGCTCATTTCACAGCCCTCCACGATTGCATGCCCCGCCCTACGATACTGAAGCGTTCGATCGGGATCGGTTGTTGTCTCTTGGGATACCAGCACCATCCACTCAGTCGATCACGGCTCAGGATCAAAGCTCCATGGGGCAGTTGGGGTCGCACATGCCAGAAGTTGGGAACGAATTTCTGCCATTCGGTCCAATCAACTCCGCTGGGCCCCGGCAAACCGCGATGGTCATGCAGGTGGACGTGAAACATGCCCACGTCATTTGAGAGCGCAACCTGAAGAGCCGAGCGAATCGCTCCGGAGTTCATGCGCGCACCGACCCCAGGATCAAATTCATAATTTTCGTCGAGCACCGGGTGAAATGTGTGCGCGAGAACCATGAGACTCGATTCGGAATTGCCGAATCGGCAGGACACAAAACCGACGCGCTCGGCAGCGTGTTCGTGGGGACGCAATAGGTCGCGCACGATCGCGTCCCGCTGGCTCCCCAGCATCTTGAGATGGATTTTCATCGGAGCGCCCTTAAGTGACCGGCCAGCACTTGTGCGGCCCGTTGTTGGGCGGAAATATCCTTCCATGACCATGTGTGCCATGTCCGATCAAGCAAGCAAACATTAGTCCAGTTCGCTCCGCGATTGGGTATCGGTAAAGACAGATAGAGGCGAGTGGCGTACCCGTCACGTGCATGGAGAGCGAGCAGGGCATCCACCTCCGCCGGTTGGCAACCCGGCGGAAGCTGAAGACGCTCCATTAGGAGGAACGGCTGTTCCCCCGGTCGGAACTCCCGGACGCTGGTGCACAGTGGTTTGAGTTCGTCAATTTGATCCTGCGGAATCACGATGACGCTCCACCCCGCACATGGCTGATGAACGACTCGCATCCCCGGATTTGAAGCTGGGCGTCATCGGCAAGGGGAACCAGCTTGCCGCCTTGCATTTCTTCCAACTCGTACGTCGGATCGACTCCCACGGCTTTCTTGAACACGCTGACGATGTACCGGCCAGGATGAACCTGCTTGGCTTCACCATCCACGGTGACTGTGACCAGGTGTGGATGACGATGCCCGTGATGGCCACCGCGCTTCTCAATCTCGATGAGCACCAAAGCGACGTGCTCCGGCGTGATCTCTTCGACTATTTCAATGATCTGTTCTGACATCTTCGACTCCTTTCTATAGCCGGGCCCTTAATTGGCTCCGACGCGCTAAGTATCGCATGGTTTGCTAAGTTTGTCAAGCGAGTCCTTTATGGCGCTTGACGCGCTTAGCAGACAGGCGGTAAACTTTGGGCATCTTGAACTATTTCCACGTGGATAGCAGAATATGAGTGCCAAGAAGGATGAGTCGTCCGGCGAACCAGCCAAAGATCAATCACTCGGCGAATTCCTTCGCACCATCCGGCTGTCGATGCCGATGACGCTCCGGGAGGCGGAGGACGCTTCTGGGGTGTCAAATGCCTACTTGAGCCAACTTGAACAGGGCAAAATCCTAAAACCCTCGCCCCACTTTCTGCACAAGCTTGCCGTGGCGTATGGCGTCAGTTATGAGGCGTTGATGGAGAAGGCGGGGTATGTGGACAAAGGGCCGACGGCTCGGCTGACTGGACGTCTTGCCACGTTCGCCAACAAGAAACTCACGGCGGAAGAGGAGCAGGAACTCCTGAAATTCCTGGGGTACATCCGGTCTCAAAAGAAGAGCTAAATCTATGCGTCCAGACGATTGCAGGCTCGATGAGGGTATGCTTGGAGAAATCCAGGAGCATGTTGCGCGGGCGCTGAAAGACTCGGGCGCGGAGGGCATCCTACCCACCCCAGTAGATCGAATCGTAGCGGCAGCGAAGCTCTCAGTCGACACATCAGTCTCGCTAGATGAAGGTTTTTTCACGAAATTGTATAAAGGAGCGGGAGCCACGATACGCCGAGCCGTCTCCAAGGTTCTTGGGCTCCTTGACGTTAAGGCTCGGCGAATTTACCTCGATCAAACCGTCCACAAGAAGCGACAGGCCTTCGTAACCCTGCATGAGACCGGTCATCATACGCTTCCTTGGCAACGCGATACATACGCCTTTCTGGAAGACAGCGAGGAGTCCCTCGATCTTGATCTGAAGGATAAATTTGAGCGTGAGGCGAACGTCTTTGCGTCGGAGGTTCTCTTTCAAGGAGATCGGTTTCGGCAGGAAGCACTAGGGCGACCGTTTTCCATCAAGACGCCGATGGATCTCTCCAAAATGTTCGGAGGGTCGTTATACGCTGCGCTCCGGAAATACGTTTCGACGACCGAGCAGCCTTGCGCGCTACTCGTGTATGAGCCGCCCCTTCAAATAGTAGGACAGGGGCTTGGAGCGGCCCTGCGCCGGGCCATTCCATCAACGGCATTTGTAGAGCGATACGGTGATATCGAATGGCCTCGGCGATGCACGAACTCGACATTCTTATCGTCGCTTTTGTTTCCCAAGTGGAAGCTAAAAGAGTCGGTCAAATGTGCGGTTACCTTTGGAGAGGAAGTTACTCCCTGCCGATTCGATGCATTCAACAATGGCAAGTACGGCTACTACGTCCTCGCATTTCCCGAGTACGTTCGACCACCTCGACGGCGCGGAACTCAGGTGACGGTGTGAGCCGGTAGCTGCTCCCTAGAGGTTTGTTGCGCACATCCGGTGTACGCCACGAAGTGACTAAGCAACGCTTAGGGGATGGTGTCTCTCTAGCACTTCTGCCTTTTTCGGTCGTCGTTTCCCCCGCGGTCGCTTCTACTTGCTCTTGAAAAACGGTGTTAGGTACCGGGAAGTCGGCTTGGCGACCATAACCCTCCCAATGGCGGCAACGCGACGTATAACGTGCAAGCCGGAAACTTGACGGCTGTGTTTGTCGCGCCGGATTCCTCTCGTGAAATCCCCCCAACAATGAACCGTGTCGGGCTGGTGAAGCGAGCGGATCGTTCCGTAGCCGGAGGTGTCAGACTGGGCGACCCGTTCCGCATCGCCACCTAACCTTAACATTCCTAGGCTGCTCCAGAAAACGGGACACATCGCGAATTGTCGGGACACGAGCCGGCCTGGAACAAGGACTCCTTTCTCCGCGCAGGCGCGCTGCGGTTTCGCCTTTAGGAGTAATCCACAAATTCACAAGCATTGGAGCCCCTACTACTGGTTCTGTATAGGGCATACAGGATTATATGCCCCTAGAATGCCGACGCTGCGCCCCCAGAATGCCGAACAACAGCATCAAATGCGCCCCTGGATTGCCGAGGAAAACTCAGCTTTCAACAGGCAGGTGTGGAAAAAGCGCCCCCAGAATGCCGACCCGCGCGGCTCGCGGTGCCCGCATCTTTCGCGCGGACGACCAGCCGAGGCCGAACAAGTTCTTGAACGCGGGAGCGCCCCTAGAATGCCGAAGAAACTGTGCGCCTGATCCCGTCGGCTGTCTCGGGTGCAAATGTTGAATGAGAGATGCGTCACAACCCGTCCCTGCCGGGGCGTGCAGAGCAGAGGGGCACATGGAGAATACATCGAACATCCTGACCATCAAAGAGGTCGCCGAAATCCTGCGCTGTTCGAAAGGCCATGTGCAAAACGTTCTTGTGGGGAGGGTCCGCGGGGTTCCGAGACTGGCCCATCTCCGTATGGGTCGCCGCAAGGTAGTTCGCAAGGAATGGCTCGACCAGTGGATGGAGGCGCACAAAACGAGTTAGTATTGCATCATGTCAGAATGCAACGTTTTGGGCGCAAGAAAGAGAGCTTTTCATGCGTCGAAACCGATTTCAAAAAGGAAGCGTCCGTCCTCGCAAACACGGCTGCCACAAGGTTTGGGTGGCCCAATGGTGGGAAGGCGGGCAAAAAAAGTCGAAGGTGCTTGGGCGGTGCGCCGACATGCCGAAGGGCGAAGCCGAGGCGCTGATGGCGGTGATTCTCAAGCCGATGAACGACAAGGCAGGTCACAGCCAAAAACCGGTCTACACCTTTGGAGTGTACTTAACCGAGGTGTTCCTTCCACTGTGCCGGCGGAAGTGGAAAGAGTCAACTCGAATGACCACTGAACCCAGGATGGTCTATCATTTGACGCCACCGTTTGGGGCGGAGTTGCTTCACCGCATCACGCGGGACCAAATGCAACTCTTTCTGGACGGCAAAGCACAGTGCCTATCACACAGCATTGTGGACCACCTCCGCTGGGACTTGAACGCAGTTTTCAAGACTGCTCTGAGCGACGGGCTGGTCGAAACAAACCCGGCGGCAGCACTGTTCACGCCGCCATGCAAGCCTGATGCGGATAGAAGGGTGTTGACCCCAGAACAGATCCGCCAGGCTTTGAGAGTGCTTGACGCCCGCGAACGCCTGATCTTCAGGATGGCCGTCTTCGACGGAATGCGGCCAGGCGAGATTCTCGCGATCCGACTCGGCAATATCTCGAAGGATTCGATTCTCGTCGATCAGCGCGTCTACAAGGGGAACATCGATACACCCAAAGGGCGAAGGGGCAAGCGCACATCGCGTGTCGTGGGTCTATCGCCGGGGACGTTGATCGAACTCGGGTTGTGGCGGGCAACTCTAACCGATGCGGACCCGCAGGCGCTCTTGTTTCCGACTGAACGGGGCACACCCTTGCGCCGGGACAATGTCTGGAACAGGGGGATGCTGCCCAAGTTGAAGACCGTTGGCCTGGAATGGGCAACGTTCCAGGTGCTGCGGCGGAGCAACGCCAGCCTGTCTCGGAAGGCGTTGATCGATGATAAGGTCGCGGCCGACCAGAGAGGACACGGCCTGGGTGTGAGCCTTGAAGTCTATTCAGTGAGCGATCTTCAACAGAAGATCGAAGCGGTGAAGCGCCTCGAATCCGAGGTGATTCAGTAATGCAACCCGCGATTCAGGGGAGGGGAGAGCGGCCGGGATTGCAATCGTTTAACCGGTCGCCGGAAAGAAAACGGAGTAAACGGAGTAACGCGTGAATTTCGGAAGTTTCCAAGTTATTGAAAAGATGGAGCGGGAGACGGGACTCGAACCCGCGACGTCCAGCTTGGGAATTAGGGGCCCGATTGATTACACAGGTGTTTAGCGTTCATCTCCGTATCTGAAGATGTTCCGAGATGCACGCCGAATCGAGTATTTGGACGCCTGACTAACCAATCCGTCGTAACGTCGTAACGATAATTCAATCAGCCGCAGGCAAGACTAGGCCTCACATAAACGAAAAGCGCCGCTCGTTAGGCGGCGCTGTGAGGTTGGCAGTGCGTTTGAACACTACGAGTATACCTGATTGCGGCCCGGACCCGCCAGGGTGGTGCGCTACTTGCGCGTTGATCGCACTTTTGGCGCTAATCGGCCTCCATGTTAGTGTCAATACGAAAACTGCACGTTTGCGGCACAAAGGCACCGCTGCCTTTTGTTCGGTGGGGTTGCCCAAACACATCGACGTAAAAAACCTCAGCTTCGAATCTGAGCACCGCTTTTCCATCCAGAATGTTTCGCGCGGTTTCCGCAGTGATCCACTCGCCGATCCGGTGGAAATGAGGCTCCAGCGTTTGCCCGGCTGCGAGCACGGCTACACTGAGGGGCCTTTGGAAAGGGCCGGCCAACGCAACTCCGGTGATGAGGAGTTCATTTCTAACCTGCACCTGGTTGGCGCGCGTTCTCCCAAAATTCTTGAAGGCTATGCTGATGACAGAAGCGGCGTCAAAAACGGGATGGTTGGAGATGGGGACCGCTTCGATCAATATATCGGCGCGCTCAGTGAGAAGCAGTGCCCGACTTGCGGTGTCGGCACTCTCCTTTGCGGCCTTAGCGGCGACCGTGGACGCGGAGGCGGCAATACGCGAAGCTCGGAGGCCGACGCGGGCAATCCTGCCTTGTTGCTTTATTGCGCCCAGAGTCTTCAGGCCGACGTACGCGGCCACTACCGCGAACAAGGACAACGCCCAATTGGACAGGTAGGCTGGGGCGAACGCTTCAGACAGGTATTTCCGCCATGGGCTCTCCGCGCGGCTGTCTCCCTTACGTCCATCGGCGTTGCTTGGTGGCTGGGTTGGCGCAGCGGTGCAGATGGACGTCTGCGTAAGTTCTGGCGAACCGTTCTGGCTTACGGCTTGCTGTTGCTGGGCAGCTACCTTTTGTTTCCCGCCGCGCGGTGGTTCCGATGACTGACCAAGTAAACTCGCTGCAAAGCACACAAGAAGTAGGGTTCGCATTGGCGCATTGTACCGCCGCGTGGCGCTTTGCAATTTGTGCGTTCATTCTGGCGGCGATGTGCCACGTGCCGACTCTGGGTGCGGCGGGAGTACGCGCCTCACTTGGCGATGGTTTTCGGATCGCAGGCCTCCAGTTTGGTTTTGTCGGTGAGGGAGTCGTAGTAGAAACAGAACGCCACGGGTGTGTACTGTTTTCTGAAGATCGGCGAATAGACCGGGAACGAGCCTTCCACGCGAATGCGGACAGTTCCGGTGATCAAATATTGGACTCCAGATTCCGTCAAGTGCAAGCCGAAGAATCCGGCGGCCCTTGGAAAATCGCCAACTTCAAAGGTGTCCAGCGCAAGGTTCGTCACCTCCCCGCGTGGAGAATGGCCCGTAGGATCGAAAAGGTAGTATCCTACCGTCCCGCCACGTATGATTGCAGGCGACCGCCCGCTATTTCTGATGTCAAAAGAGATGTGGAGGGGCTCGCTTGTCGTGAGCGGATCCGCGAGACGGGCAGATACGACCTGAATGTATGGGCGCGTGGAGAGTTCAAAACTTCGCTTTGTGTCCTGAAGCGCTGCGGCTGCGGTATCCGCCGCACTCTTCGCAGCAGCAGCGCCGTCCTGCCCGGCCTTGGTTTGCGCGATAGCTTGGTTTATCAGCGTTTGTGTTTGCGCAACCCCGACCTTCATCTGGTCCAGTTGCCCCCGCATGACGTTCCATTGCTTTCCAGAGTAGTAGGTATACAACATCAAAACGATAAGGGCAATGATCTCAAGCCAAGCCCGCGGATCTGTCAGGAGTTCTCTGAGTTGGTGGGTGTTAATGCGGTCTTTAAGGCGGCGAAAGAAACGACGCTGATGATCTGCGGGATGTGCTGTCTGGTGGCTGGATGGTTCCTGATTCGAGGTGTGTTGCCCGATCAAAGACACGCCCTCGGAGCCCTTAGCGTTGGACTCCTCGGACTGCTTCTTCTGTTCTGTGCTCAAAGGCTTATCTGGAAGTCATTGGACTTGTTTTACGAGGCCATCCCGCACTCGGATTTCCGGGTCCAACCAGCAGTATCTTCGGATCCGTTGCGAATGGCAATACTGTCAAAAGTAAAGAGGCCCAGCCAGGAGGGCTGGGCCTTTGATTCTATGGTGGTGGACGTTCAAGAGACGGTTGCCATCCGATCACGCCGCCTCCAGAAGCTCCCGCATCGACCACGGGTGGTCTGTGATTCCGGCCTGCACGGCGGGCGTGACGCGCAGTGTGCGGTGGACACGAACGAAGTTATACCAGCCGAAGTGAACGCACAGCGCCGCCCAGTGGTTGTCCCATTTCTTGCTGAAGGCGTTCGTCAGCCGGGTGAGTCGCCGCATGTGTATCCGCATCGTGAGATTCTGGCGCCCGATGTGCGACGTGCATATCTTGTCTGGATCGGGATCGCCCATGACTGGGACTTTCTCCGCGCTGGTCACATCGGGCGGGCTATACCGGCGCCGCTCTTCCTCGGGTGCCTGCGCATAGACGTTGACGAGCTGGGCGAAGTCGCAGCGGTCGCTCAGTGTCGTAGTGATCGCGGAGACGTAAGGCTGGAATCCATCGGTGCTGACTTTAAAGCGTTGCGGCCCGGTGGCCTGGCGCAGCCCCTCAACGAACACGTCGGTGGTCGCCTGGCTCCGGCGTCCAAGGGCGAAACTCAGATCCAGACGCGTGTTCGCATGCTGGCTCGCGAGCCAGTTACCCCGGGTTGTGTCGGCACCGCGGGCGACGGCTTTCCTTTTAGACGGTCGCGCCCGGCGTCATTGCCCGGCGTTCCTGTCGTGCGCACGCAGCCGCACGAGGTTCGCAGCCGATGAGGCGTCGTCAAAAGCGCGGGAGGGGAACGCCCCGTCTTCATACTTTTTGGCCCGTTGGCGTAGCGGTACCTACGCCAGTGCTCGGAGGTTTGGTCCATGGCGCAAGTGCATGAAAGAAAGCAATCCCGCTGGTTAGTCATTCGGCGGTCATCCAGCAAGCCCAAGCGTGACGAAGTGGTGTCCCGCATTCCGGGTGTGGAGTGGGAGGTGGCGCTGGACGTGTGCCTGCGCAAGTACGGGCCGCGGGCGCGGCTGACCACCTGGCAGCACGCCAGCAAGGCGCAACAAAGAGCCGCCGAGTTGCTGCCGGTGACGTATATTGCGGAGGCGACTGGCGCGGGCGGCTATGCACAGATGGGCAATGAGCCGGTGGTGCGGAGCGCGGCGGGAGGTGCGCGATGACCCTCGACGTGCCGACGCGCTTTCTGACCGTTATCAGGCTCCCACTTGTATTGCATCACTACTGTCCGGTTAGAAGTCGAATAGAATCAACTGGTTGCCGGGATCGAGTAAATCGGTATCGGAAGCGGGTGCGTGGAGTGCCTGCAAAATGGGCGTTTTTTCAAAAAGTGTGACGCTCAA
>Ga0224558_1000081_pt1 | contig 106495 bp, 89 predicted proteins | sample 714S32024metaG_FD_180682 | JGI IMG/M metagenome (GOLD analysis project Ga0224558, IMG submission 180682) | Peat soil microbial communities from Stordalen Mire, Sweden - 717 S3 20-24 | ecosystem: Environmental > Terrestrial > Soil > Wetlands > Peat | place: Sweden: Norrbotten County, Stordalen... | reverse complement strand
CCTTAAGGGTAATGAAGGGCCCAGGTAGACTACCTGGTTGATAGGCAGGATGTTGAAGCGCAGTAATGCGTGTAGCTTACCTGTACTAATCGCCCGTTCGGCTTGACCATAAAATTTACTCGGTGCATTCAACAGCCGTCAGCACTCAGCTATCCGCTTTCAGTTCGAACTTGTTCGAAAGCTGATAGCGTCCTCAGGAAGCGTCAGAATCTGGACGCCACTGACCACAAGTACTGACGACTGGCGCCGACGAAATTGTAACGATCAAGGCTGATAAAGCTGCGAAACACCCAATCTATTCAGTTGTGAGGCATCGTCCTCACGCTCTTTTACAAGTTTGCAGCTCCGATTCTGAAACGTAGCGCGATGCACCAGGCGCCGCAGGAATCGAGCTCGAGGCTCGTAGCTCGTAGCTCGTAGCTGCTCCAAGTTGTCGGTGATCTTACCGCGGGGGTTCCACCCGTTCCCATCCCGAACACGGAAGTTAAGCCCCGCTGGGCCGATGGTACTGCACGCGAAAGTGTGTGGGAGAGTAGGTAGTTGCCGGCATAAATAAAGGCCAGTCTGAGAAATCAGATTGGCCTTTTCCGCTACCGCGAATCGGCCCTTTCTAAGCCACCTAACCATTCCCACCGAATCCGGAGGGCCGATCCGCCGGCATCAAGCTCTCAACGATACGCGTCAGACCAAGACACGTTTGGCGGGTTGAATCCGCAAGCCCGCGTCGACACGCCGTTGTGGACCATCGATCCAGTTTTCATCGCAAGTACCACGTTTCGAATCGTTAGCTTGAGGCCCGTACATAGGCTAGTGCGCTCCCTTTGTGTTGAGCAGCCATGCTTCCCCGCTGTCCTGGCTGGTGGAACTGGCCTCGCCGGAGTACCCCGCGACTGTCCCCTTTGAGGCCTGTTACGTCCCGTTGCCCGTCAGAGGGATTTTTTGCACGCTAGTGAGGGCGGAGTCTTTGATTGATAAAGTCCCAGTTCGCGTGCCCGTCTGCATGGGCGAGAAGGACACGTTGATAGTGCAGCTCTTGCCGACCGTTAGTTTGGCCGGGCAATTATTGGTTTCGGCGAAGTCTCCACTGATGGTGATGCCGGTGACTTTCAGCGGCGTCGCGCCAGGGTTGTCCACAGTAATGACTTGCGCGGCACTTGTGGTTCCCACCTTTTGCGCTGCGAAAGTGAGGCTGCTGGGCGTTAATCCGACGACCGGTTCATTCAACAGCACGGTTACGGAGCCTAAGTCGCCGGCCGTTGTTCCGTTGGCCGTCGCCAGATCCAATCCGCCATCGCCATTGAAATCCGCAGCTACGATTCCAGACGGCAATGCGCCGGATGTGAGCGTCACTCCGCTGCCGAACGTTCCATCGCCGTTTCCGGGGAAGATGGTGACGAACGCGAAGCTGCTGCCTGCACTCGCGGTGGAAACCGCCAGATCCAGATTACCGTCATTGTTGAAGTCGCCAACAACGACTCCGTTCGCGTTGTTCAACGTGTCGTAAGGCACGGCCTTCTGAAACGTTCCGTCGCCGTTTCCCAACAGAACCTCGATTCCGCCAAAGGCGCTGTTCGTCGCCACCGCCAGGTCGATGATGCCGTTACCGCGGAAACTGCCAGCCGCGAGGAACAGTGGGCCGCCTCCTCCCGCTGCAGGGTAGTCCACTTTCGGAAGGAAAGTGCCGGACCCGTCGGCCTTGTTTAGCAGAATGGAGACTGTGCCGCCGCGCTGGTCGGCAACCGCGAGATCGGGCCAGCCATCGCCGTTGAAATCGCCGACGGTGACCCCGTACGGGAAGCTTCCGGTCGCGTACGTGGCGAAAGTCGGAAAAGCGCCGGTTCCGTTGCCGAGCAGGACAGATACGGTATTTTCAGTTTCGTCAGTCGCGACGATATCGAGATTGCCATCTTTGTTGAAATCGCCCACTGCGATGCCATAACCGTAGCCGTTGATTGGGTATTGCGTGTAGGTCGGGAAGGTTCCCGTGCCCGAGTTGAGCAACACGGAGATGCTGCCGCTGCCTCCGAAATTCATCACGGCGATATCTGCTTTGCCGTCGTTGTTGAAGTCGCCCGCCGCTACGGCGTTCGGACCGATTGGCAGCGCGTAGTTTACGGGTGCATCGAATGTCCCATTGCCTTTGTTTTTCAGTATGGAAAACTCGTAAGGAGTGTCGGCGTAGGTGATCGGAACAATCAGGTCCGGCTTGCCGTTTCCGGTAAGATCCGCCGCTGCAATTCCGCTGTAGGCTCCAGTAACGCTTTCATTGCCCACGGCGTAATCGGTGCGTGCGCCAAACATGTCTTTTCCGTTGCTCAGCAGTACCGAGATCGTAGCGATCGTGACTCCGAAGGGGCCGCCGTTGTCCGAGGTAACTATGTCAAGTTTGCCGTCACCGTTGAAGTCCGCAGCGGCTATGCCACTCGGGCCATAGTTGGTGCCGAACACGACTGGGGCTTTCAGTGTTCCCGAGCCACTCCCGGGCAAAACGGAAACCATGTCGTAGGTTCCGTCATTCGTGACCGCGACGTCGAGTTTGCCGTCGCCGTTGAAGTCGCCGAGCGCAACTTGATACGCAAGGGCAGGAACGTCATAAGCCTTCGCCGCTTTAAAAGTTCCGTTGCCGTTCGAGATCAGTACAACGACTGCACTCCCGCAAGCCGCGACAATGTCGAGCCTGCGATTATCGCTAAGGGCGCCGGCGGCGAGGCTGAGGCAACCGCCGACCGCCGCGGTGGAATAGTCCATGTGCGTCTGAAATGTTCCGTTGCCATTGCCGAGCCGCACAGAGATCGTCTCGCTGTCTACGTTGGCGGTCGCCAGATCCAGCTTCCCGTCGCCGTTGAAGTCGCCCACGATCACCATCCGCGGATCCTCCGCAGTTGCGTAGGTGACCGGAGCCTGGAAGGTTCCGTCGCCGTTGCCGAGCATGATGTCGACGCCCGAGGCTGCCAACTCCGAGTCGGAGACGGCTACGTCGAGTCTGCCGTCGCCGTTGAAATCGCCGACCGCAATGCTGCCGCCCTGGAAGCCCGCGACGGTGGACTTGAATGGCTCTTGGAAGGTTCCGTCTCCGTTTCCTAAAAGCACGGCGACTCTGGCATCGTTAAAACCGTAGACGACGACAATGTCGAGTTTGCCGTCGCCGTTGAAATCGCCCACGGCGATACCGCTGGGCGCTGCACCCACCGCATAATCGACGTGAGCAGCGAAGGTTCCGTCTCCTTTTCCGAGCAATACAGAGACAGTGTTCGCCGTGTCGTTATTGCCAGTGACGACGTCAATGAGGCCGTTGCCCCTGAAGTCGCCCACGGCCACCACCGCCGGGCCTGTACCCGTGACGAAATCAGCGCGGTTGAACATAAAGGTCTGGGCCGAAGCCAGCGGACTGGCCACGCTGGCCAGCACCGCAACGACAAAGGCAATCAGCGTCAGCGTTGTACTTGCCCGTAGAACTCTAGTTGCGAATTGTTGTTGCACGAAGTTGGTCATAGTCCTGCTCCTCGTATTCGATTTCTTCTTTTTCGCGTGCTGGCCCGTTCGGCGAGTCGATTACGGTCCGACCGTGGCCTCATACCCGTACACCGTTCCTGAGTTGTCGACATATTCGCCAACGATTACGCCTTTGTTGCTGAGGGCAGAGGGTATGGTTACGGCTGGCGGCCCAAAAGGTACATCGGCGTTGGTGAAATGTCCGCCCTGATAGATGAAAGCATGCTGAGTGTAGTAAATGACTCCGTTGACGGTCATCGGTTCTCCATACCCGCCAACGATCACACCCTGGTTGTTGATGCCGCCGAGATAGTTCTGTGAGTAGCCGCCGGGATAGTCGATGGTCGTGAACGTGCCATTCTGGAGCAGGAATCCATGGGCGCTGCCGTCGCTGTTACCATATTGGCCGACGATCTCACCGGTTTTGTTAATTCCAAATGCGTTCGTGTAGGCCGCGCCCGGTACGTCGATACTGGTGAAGACGCCCTTGGCAAGAAGAAACCCGTGGGCAAGACCGCAGCAATACCAAACCCCGACGATGTCTCCGGACTTGTTGATTGCGTTGGCTGTGGAAAGGCTTGCGCCGGGATAGTCAATGGTGGTCCAGGTTTTGCCAGCCAGTTCGAACCCCTGTTCGCCATTAGAAGCCGTCCCGTATTGTCCAACGATTACGCCGGAGTCGTTCATGCCATTCGGTTCGGTATATGTCGAGCCTGGATAGTTGACTTCGGTAAACTTCGTGCCCTTGAGGAGAAAACCGCCACCGGCTAATTCTGGCCCATAGGCGCCGACAATCTCGCCCTTATCGTTGACGCCGTAAGCAATGGTCTCCATCTGTCCAGGAAAGTCGACCATTCCGAAAGTGAAGCTTATGTCAGGTGAGCCTGGTGACTGCGCCTGACGGCTTGGGTTACTCGTTGGCTGAGCTTTCATTCTGGAAGTCAGAAGTCCGAGGCGAGAGTGGGCGGGCCCATAGGAATCGCCGCTGGGAGTAAGTTGGCCAAAAGCGCCAGTCAACAAACTTACTGTCGACAGTACGAGTAACACTAACTGTGTCTTTAGGTGGTTCATGGCACGCTCCAGACTGTTTCTTGTCAGATCACTTTCGGACTACGAACTTGCCGACTGCGCGGGAGGGGCCATGACTCGCAGCCTTGGCCCCCTCCAACGCAGGTTGAGCAGTGGCTACTTCTGGTTGACTTCGGGTCGATGGGCCTGCCTGGCCACATGGGGCAATGGAGCTACCTTGGGCAGCACTGGCTTCGGCGGAGCGGCAAGAGTGATCGACCGCGCCGGCGAGGCGTTGCCGCGATGCAGGTCGGGCCGTTGATGGTGCACGATCTGCTCGCTTCCCGGCGGTGGCGCCTCGTAGCCAATCCGCGAGCTTGTGGGTGCTCCGATGGCTTCGGGATAGAGGTAGCGGCCACGATCGGCAGGATCTTTTTCGACCTCGACCGGAATCCGGTTCGCGTTGGCAAAGGCATCCTGGCGAATGCCCGTCACTTGCCAGGAGACTTTCACGTTGGGCTTGTCGGTGCGAATGCCGAATTGGTTGCTACTGATCTCGGAAGCCACGATGGCCTGCGCGAACTGGCCGATTACGGTCAACTGATAGCGGAAATCGCGGTTGAGCGCCTCGAACCAATCCGGCAGGGTGACCGTGGCCAGACCAGCGCTATCGGTGGTGATGGTCCCGTCATAGATGTTCTTCATATCGGGCGATTCGACAAAGGAGTGGTAGAGATACTTGTTGGCGGGATCGAGCGGGTGGTCAATCTTGAACGAGCCACCGCCTTTGGAGAGCGTGCCGACCACGTTGACTCCGCTGCCGGAAGCCACCAAAGCGTCGGTATTGTTGACGCGAAGGTGTACGGTTTCACCGACTTTGGCGTTAAGGTACGTTTCGCCGTTGTTGCCTGCGGTCAGGGTGTAGTTGTTACAGCCCGACATGCCGCCCTGGCTGAGTTGGAGGGCGATACGATTATCCCCAGCACCGCATCCCGGGTCTCCAATGATCGCCAGAACACTAGCACCGCCGCTCACCAGATACGGCATAGACGCTTGGAAGACCGCGCCTCCGGCGGTCGTTGTGATGTTTTCGGCGTAGATCGTGGCTGCACCACTACTGTCGTTGAGGAAGATAGAGGCCCAGTTATTATCGGCGGTCCCAAGTACGCCTGTCCCACCGGCGCCCCCATAGTCGCCCCACACGCCGGTATTGTGCGAAACGGTCTCCCCTGTATTGCTGAGGCCGGACGAAGCCCCGTAAACGCCGACAGTGGGACTGCCGCCCACCACGCCATAGGGCGCACCCTCCGTCGAAAAAACTATCGATCCGGGGAAGCCTACTACGCCCGCGAACGGACTCGAACCCGTAACGCCCCAGCCACCAGGCGACAGCGCTTGGCCGAGCACACCAAACGTAGACCCCGTTGAGGCGGCTTCGTATCCGTATACGCCGACGCCAGAGGTGGACGCCGCCGCACCGGTTACGCCATACGTGGTCCCCGTTGGGGCGTTCGAAGCGCCCTGGACGCCGGTGCCAGAAGTGGACACCGTGGAGCCGCCCACACCAACCGTCGTCCCCGTGGGCTCGCCCGCGGTGCCGTACACGCCATAACCACTAACTGAACTAGTCCCGCCCCACACGCCCGCCGTGGTCCCCGAATCGGAGTCCACAAAGCCATATACGCCATAGCCAGCGGGCGATTCCGTCTGACCGTACACGCCATAGGTCAGACCCGTTGTCGAGAATGCCTCTCCAAATACGGCAAAGCCAGAAGAGGACATTGTCTGGCCTTCCACTCCAATCGTAGCCCCCGTTGTGGCCGCCGCGTAACCTCCTACGCCAGCCGCAAAGGTTGCGGTGCTGGTAGTGCTGCCGGTGACGCCGAAAGGGTTGCCCGTATTGGCCGTAACTGTGCCGTCCACCGTCTGACTCGTCGTGAACGTGTTGACCGCGCCCAACTGCGCGTACAAGGCATTGGTCGCCGCCGTGTTCAGACTGAGCGTGACGTTGCCGCTCGTGCCACCGCCGGTCAGATCCATCCCTGCCGTCACGCCCGTGATCGTGCCCGTGCCCGGAGAAGCGCAGGCCCACGCGCTGCCGTTCCATTGCAGAATCTGGCTCGACGCGCAGGTATTCGTCAGCGACAGGTTCAGCGTGCCGCTGGTGCCTCCGCCGATCAGCCCGCTGCCCGCGGCCGTGGTGATGCCGGTGATTCCAGTGCCGCCGCCGCCGGCGAATACGATATCCAACTCCGCCGTGTGGCTCGTCTTCGTGGCTTCCTTGCTGTCGAAGGTCGCGCTCAGCGGACTGTTCGCCACCAGCGCGATGCCGTCATTGGGAGTTCCGCTCAACCACGCCTGCACCGCTGCCGTGACGTCCACCAGGATGTACTGGTTCTTATCAGCGGAGGTGAGCGGCACGCTGGCCTGAATTGTGGTTCCGAGCGCCGGAGCGTTGCTGGCGTCGATCGTGCTCTCGGACCAGGTGCCGTTGACGTAATCGACGTTGAAGCTGCCCGCCGTGGTCACACCATCGACGAAGAGCTTGAGCGTGGCCTTAGTGATGTCGGCGCTGGTGTACCCGGAAGGAATCGACGACAGATTGAATTGAATGAAGGTGGTTTGCGTACTCTCAACGTCGAGAGTCGTCGCGGCACCGAAGTTCTTGGTGGGAGTTGCCGTATTGGTGTAGGAATCGCCGCTGGGAGTAAGTTGGCCAAAGGCGGTACTCGCCAGCATGATCAGAGACAGAAGTGAAGCCAGGCGCAGATGAGTGGTCAGGTTTTTCATAAATCTCTCCAAGTGTGTTTTTGTTTGCTTGCCGTTCGTGATTTCCTTGCAAACTCGTTTTCGGCACAGCTAACGCAGACGCGTTGTTTTTTGTTTTCACTGCCCTCTGGGAGCGAACAGATTCTCCGCCAAGGGGCCCAATGATCCGGGTTGAAGTAACCTTCAACCCGGATCTCGCGCCGGAACAAAGATCATCTGGTAAGGTCTCCAGGCGCGGTTGATGATGAGTTGCGGCAAGGAAGCCCTGCCTCAACCCAGCTACGGAGTCACTTTGTAAACAACGCCGATGCCGAACGAGCCACCGCCAACGGTGGTGCCGTAGAGATTGCCTTGCTTGTCGAGGATCAGGCCTGCGTCAGGTTCCGCCCCGTCCGCACCGCCGGTAAAGGTGTAGAGCACGGTATGCGTGCCTGACGGCGAGATCTCAAACACAGTGCCGTCGCCATTACCGCCGTTGTAGGTCGTGCCAAATAGGTTGCCCGCTTGATCGCGGACCAAGCCGGCTGTTGGATTGGCCCCGTCCGGGCCGCCCGCAAAGGTATAGAGCACTGTCTCGGTGCCCGATGCGGAGACCTTGAACACGATCCCGGCGCTGGAGGATCCACCGTCGGTGGTTGTGCCGTACAGATTGCCCTTGCTATCGAGAATCACTCCTCCGAATGGAGTGGCTCCATCCGACCCACCGGCGAAGCTATGGAGCACCGTTTCCGTGCCTGACGGGGTTAGCTTGTAAACCGTGCCAAGGCCAAAAGCTCCGCCCTGCAAAGTTGTCCCGTAGAAATTTCCCTGCTTATCTTCGACCACGCCCGCATACGGACGACCTCCATCCGTGCCGCCCGTGAAGCTGTACAGCACGCTCTCCGTGCCGGCGGCACTAAACTCAAACACCACTCCGTCTTCAAAAGTGCCGCCGGAGTAGCCCGTGCCATAGAGGGTGCCTGCCTTGTCGAGAATCAGGTTCTCACCATAGGGATCGGCACCATCTGCCCCGCCCGTGAACGCATAGAGCACCGTGTGCACGCCTTTCGGGCTGACCTTGTACAAAGTGCCGTAGGTGTCGTTGTCTCCGGTGTAGATAGTCGCGCCGTAGAGATAGCCCTTCTTGCCGCGCACCAAGCCTGCGTAGGGATTTGCACCTTCTGCCTGACCGGCGAAGCTATAAAGGACCGTTTCTTTTCCGTCGGGAGCCAGTTTGAATACTGTGCCGAGGCCAGAGCTGCCGCCGTTGTCGGTTGTCCCGTAGATGTTCCCCGCCGCATCAAGGGTCACGCCTGCGACAGGATTTGCACCGTCAGGTTTTCCCAAGAAGTTGTAGAGAACGGTCTCCGATTGTGCTTGCGCCGGGCGGACGGCGCCGAGCAGCAACACGCAGACGAGAGTCAGCGCCGCCGAGGTTGGTTTCCACAAGAAACGGGAAACATCGAAACTCTTTCCTATAGCGATATTCTTGTTTTCTGAATTCATGGTTGTTCTCCTGGGGTAGATTTCTCTTTCTTGTTAAGCTGCCGGGCCGGGACGCCGTGATTCACCGGGACGTACCATCCACCGGAAAAGGTTCTTTCGAAACAGCCGTCTACGGCGTTGCCAGGAACGAGACAGTAAGCCCGGCAGCGTCCTGGTAGTTCCCGAGCACCACGCCGTTGTTATTGATGTCATCTAGAAACGTGTAAGGTTCGCCTGGGATCGTGAGCGTCGTGTAGACCCCTCCGCTCAACACAAATCCCTGCGTCAAGCTGGGATCGCTGGTGAAGTAAACCCCGACGATGACGCCGGCGTCGTTGATGGCGATGGCTTCGGTATCCACCGCCCCTGGGACTTCGATCGAAGTGTAGGTTCCCCCGCTCAGCAAGTAGCCCTGGTTACCGTTTGAGTCTGGGCTGATGTAAACGCCGACTATATCCCCATTGTTGTTGACGTCCTCGGCAAAGGTGTAGGTCGCGCCCGGGTAGTTGAACGAGGTATAGGTGCCTCCGATCAGCGTGAACCCCTGCGATATCCCGCCATCGGACCACGAGCCGACAATTTCGCCCGAGTTGTTTATCGAATAGACGAAGGTCCCCTTGCTGCCGGCAAACGGTACGTCAATCGTGGTGAAATATCTGTCGCTCATCTCAAAACCATGGGTAACACCCGAGCCGTCTACGTATTGGCCGACGATCTGGCCCAAATCATTGATGTCAATTGGAACCGCGTTATGGGGATAAGTCACCGCCTCGTAGGTCTCCTTGATAGTTTTCGTTCCCGACACATGCGAGAGAAATGCGCCGGCACTGTAGATTCCAACGATGTCAATCTTTGAAGTGGTCGCACCCGGGTTGAGGCCACTCGCATCTGTGTCAAGGGAGCCGGGGAAGCTGAGCAGGGTGTAGGTGTAGGATGGCGCCCCCGGCGTCTTTGCCTGATGGCTTGCCGCTTGCGCCGCGGCGGTTGCCGGATTCTTACCCGGAAGCTTGGACGCGAGTCCAACCTGGGCCAAGCTGGTGGACGGGATCAGCGCTGTTCCCAACAGACTCAGCGCCAGTGCGAAACTCTTCAAAGTTTGCCTTGTCACAAAACGCTCCTTAATTGCTTCTTTGAATTTCGAATCTTCCCCCTCTCGAACTCCTGGACTCATGGGGAAGTACCATCCACCGGCAAGTCGGTCTGCGCAGTCGAATCCTGTTGAAGACGAAGTCTTGCTTGCTCCGCCTGCGCTGGGGCCAGCTTCTGTCCGCAAAGCGGGCAGTTGTCGAAGCCCGCCGCCACGCCACCCACCAGCAGGGTCATGCCTTGCCGCTCGACGGTGACCTCAGTGCGCACGGTGCGGCTTGTGCCGCCATCGCTCGTATCAGAACGGAAAGAGCTTGCCCGCTGAGTCAGCCATTGGTAGAGTCGGTGCATTGCGACCTCGTCGTTCAGGCCGCGAATGTTGCTTCAGTCGCGCGATAAAGGCCAGTGATTCATTCTGAAAGATCCTGAAAAGTTGTGAATGTCCTCGATGTCAATGAAAACGGAAGGGGTATTCCAATTCGGAGAGTTTCAGATTGATGCCCGGGCTCGTGCGCTGCGGAGGGAAAAAGCGACCGTCACCGTCAATTCCCGGACCTTCGATGTGTTGCTGTATTTTGTCCAGAACCCGGGAAAGGTTCTCACTCGGGATGAACTGTTAAAGAACGTCTGGCCAGATTCCTTTGTGGACGAGAACAGCCTGGCGCAGAGCATCTCAGCGTTGCGGCGGGCGCTGGATGAGAAGCCGGGCGACAACAACTACATCGTCACCCTGCCGGGACGCGGTTATCAGTTTGTCGCACCGGTGCAGGTCGTTGCTCCAGAAAGCGGCGGTACTCTCCCGGCGTTTGCAGCGAGTTCCGGCAACGTCTCCTCCGGGCTCTTTCTTCAGCAACAGACGATCCGAACCAGTGTCATAACCGAAGCGAACGAACAGCCGAGCTTGCCAAGCCCCCGGAATCGAGCGGCGGTGACTCTGGGCACGGTTTTAGCCGTCGCTGCGATAGCGGTTGCAGGGTTCTATGCGTGGCGGCAATTCCACCGAGGTCCGCCCGCGACGCGTTCAAATGCAATGAGCACGATCGGGGCGCCGGTTGCGGCGCGCCGTTCCATCGCCGTTCTCGGCTTTCGCAACCTGTCAGGCCGTCCCGAAGAAGGCTGGCTTTCCACGGCCCTGGCGGAAATGTTGAGCACCGAACTAGAGGCCGGAGAAAAGCTGCGCCTGGTTTCTGGCGAAGACATCGCCCGCGCCAAACTCGATCTTCCTCTGGCTGACGCCGACAGCCTCTCCAGAGACACGCTGGCTCAATTGCACAAGAACCTGGATAGCGATTTGATTGTCCTCGGCTCCTATACCGCTCTCGTTGAGAAGCCCGGCACCCGCATCCGTCTCGACCTACGCCTTCAAGATACGGTCGCCGGTGAAACGATCGCTGATGTCGCTGTGGTTGGAGGTGAGGCTGACCTGTTTGACATGGTGTCTCAGGCTGGATCCCAGTTACGCGCAAAGCTGGGCGTGGAAAAAGTTTCTCCGGTGGAAGGAGTGAGCGTTCGTGCCTCCTTGCCTTCCAATCGTGATGCCGCTCGCCTTTATTCGGAGGGACTCGCCCGGCTGCGTGTACTCGAAGCCCCAGAAGCACGAGATCTTCTGCAGCAGGCCATAGCGGCCGATCCAAAGTTTCCCCTGGCTCATGCCGCTCTGGCCGAAGCCTGGTCCCGGCTGGGCTATTCCAAGAACGCGCAGCAGGAAGGCCGGCAGGCGTACGAACTCTCCACCAATCTCTCGCGTGAAGACAGGTTGGCGGTGGAAGGCCGCTATCGTTACGTCGGTCATGAATACGAGAAGGCGGTCGAGGTCTATCGCGCACTCTTCACGTTGTTTCCCGACAACGATGACTACGGTCTCAGACTGGCAAGAATGCAGACTCGCGCCGGAAACGGGCATGATGCCGTGGCCACGGTCGAGGCACTACGCAAGCTTCCGCCTCCAGCCTCGGAAGATCCCCGGATCGACATTGTGGAGGAGGAAGCATGGACTTTGCTGGGCGATTCCAAGCGTCGAGAACAGCTCCTGGCCCGGGCGGTGGAGAAGGCGAAAGCGCAAGGATCACGTCTGATCATGGCAGATGCGCAGGGAAGGCTTTGTGGGTTGTCAGGGTCGGTTTCCGGCTGCCGCGAGGCGAGGGACATTTATGCCGCAGCCGGGGATCGGGAACACGAAGGCAGGGCTTTGCTCGTGTGGGCCCAGGTGATCAGTCAAACCGATAATCCGGAAGCCATCCGCCTCATGCAGGAGGCGCAAACCATCTTCCGCAGGAATGGGTCCGATGTGGGTCTGGCGGTAGTGCTCGACAACCTTGCCCTCGCCTATCAAGGTCAGGGCGATCCCGCGACCGCCGAGAAAATGGAACGAGAATCTGTGGCCCTTTGGCGGCGCGTTGATGACAAAAGGAACCTGTCTCTCGCTCTCGGGAACCTCGCCGGCCAGAGGTGGGATCAAGGCGATCTGCCAGGCGCGATCCACCTCTATGAGGAGTGCCTCCAGGGATGGGAGCCAGAGGATACCGGATATCCCGCTCTCGTAGGTCTAAACATCGCGGCCATTCGCCAATTGCAGGGGGACTTGGCGGGCGCCAGGAAGGGATTCGAACAATCCCTCGCGATGTGGCAGAAAAAAGACGATCAGCCGGGTTTGGCATCTGCAAGGTGGGGGCTGGGAGGCTTGCTTCTCCAAGAGGCCGATTTTTCGGGGGCCCGTAAGATGTACGACCAGGCGCTGGCGATACGGACCTCAAGAGGCGATAAGATCGCCATCGCCGAGACCCAGCTCGGGTTCGCCGATTTATCGCTGGAGGAGGGGCGTTCTCCAGCCGAACAGGAAGCCACGGTCCGTCAGTCTCTCGAGGTTTTTCAGACACAAAAACTCCGCGACGACGAAACCCAGGCCTGGTGCGTCCTTGCCCGCACGCTGCTCGCCCAGGGTAAGGCGGCGGCAGCGAAAGAAGCGATACAACACGCGCGGCTTCTCGCCGCCAAGAGCAAGAATCCAATCATCCGCTGGCCAACCGCGATCACAGCAGCGCGCATCGAGATCGCCGATAAAGACTTTGCCCACTCCGCGGCCGCCGACGCAGCACGCAAGGAACTGGCCACCATCATCACGAAGTCGCGAGAGCTCGGTTATATGGGCATCGAACTCGATGCGCGACTGGCACTCGCTGAAATCGAAATGAGGTCGGGACAAACGACGACGGGACGCGCCCACCTGACCGCGATCGAAGCGGACGCCAAAGCCAAAGGCTACAGTCTCATCGCTCGCAAGGCCGCCACTGCTCGCGGCTGAGTTTTCCGCTCAACCAAGGGAACGGCATTGTGCCCTCGATTTCGATCCAACAGTAGCTCGGTTGCCGGCTTAAATAAAGGCAACCTTGCGAGAGTGCCATCGCATTTTCCCTTTTGCCGGACTGAATGCCGCGCGGCTCACCTTGAATGCAATCGCAATACCGCTCGGAGTCCGCGCCTTCGAACTCCACGCCTGGTTTTTCCACGTCGAAATCGTGGCCGGACAGGCGCGAACTCATCAACATTACCTTAGTAACTGACGATGGTTCTTCGAGAACGCCGCACGTTCTAGTCCCTATGTACCCTCGCCCTTAGTGCGAAACACGACTAATCTGCCGCCTGAGGGTTTCCAACTACATGAAAAATACACTTACCACTTCGCTTTTAGCCCTGGCAGTGGGCGGCTTGCTGCTCGCCGGTTCCGCTTCTGCTCAAACCTCAACCGCCACATCGGGTGCGGGCCCCGGAGTCGCAGATCCCGGCCATCCGCGCGTGAACGAAGTGAACAATCGCGAAGCACGCCAGCAGCAGCGCATTGCCAATGGCGTATCAAACGGCAAACTGAGCGCACAACAGACCGCCAATCTCGAAAAGCGCGAAGCCAGCGTTCAGAACCGCGAACAGAAAGATATGGCAGCGCACAATGGCCATCTCACCAAAGCGGAGCAGCGCGGCATTAATCGCCAGCAAAACCGCGTCAGCCGGAGCATCTACAAGGATAAGCACAAATAAGTCAACCTATGTGGCGCGGGCGCCCTAGCCCGCGCACTAAGCTCGGTCGCTCCCGCCCCGCGCATCTCGGTTCTACACTATCCTTAGTTCCTTGCATCCGAGCAACTCGTATTCCACGCTCCGAGAGGATCTAGTACCTCACTGGTGCGCCGACGAAATCTTCGAAATCCAAATGTCCGTGCGCTGGCACGGCGCCCCTCCGCACGCGGTAGGACTGGCCTTCTGTGTCCCGGTTTCCGTGTTACCGGAGTTGGTCGGAGCGCCCGCCACCGACGCGACCACGAACTGATTGCATGTCCCCGCGTTCGAGTCCGCGTTATCGCACTGCCAGTTATTCGCCGTGTTGGGACCAAGGGTAAGGGTCTGATTAAGCCATGATTCGGCGAATCCGGTCAGCGCCACCGTGCCCGCACGCGTCCCGCAGGAGTATGTCTGCACCGCCCCACTGACCCAGTAGTATTGCACCCCCGCAGTCGGGCAGAACTGATTCGACATAGTGACCGTGACGTTAGGCGGACTCGCCCCGTCGCTCGTCCAGGTCACCGCTGTCCCACTCGCATTCGGAGCCACCGCTTCCCATGACGACCAGCAATTCGTTGTGGTCAAGTCTGTGCACCCAAGCGTCATATTCCAGTCGCTTGGGTACGCGATCCAGTTTCCGTCTGGCGACATAATGCCCATGCAGTTCTGCCCAGTGAACAGCCAGTTGTTATCGCTGCAAAAGGTGTGATTGAAGCGATAGACGCACGGTGCCGCGCCACTCCCGTAATTGCAGTCCGCTCCCACCAGGTTGCCCGGTGAAGATCGAGTCGCCCAGTTTTCGACCCCGATTATTTCCGAATCCCAAATTGATGAAAAGGCCCCCTCGCATGGAAATCCACCCACTCCGCCGCTGCCCGCCTGTCCGCACACCTGCGTCGTCACGAATGCCGGCGGTGTCAGGTCTGCCGTCCCATGTCCGCCCATCGTCCCGTGCTGATCATCGGTCACGCTGAAGGGCAATAATTGAATACCATCCGGGCCGGGAGGAGGTGTAAGCGGCCCGGGATAGAGCGTCCCGCAAGGACTTCCTGCTACCTGGCAGGCGGGGTTGCTACTGCCCGTGTTAGCAATTGTTGTGGGTGTCCATGGAGCCAGCTGATTGATGGCGGTGTAGTACTTTCCTTGGAACGTCGTATGATCGCCATCGCTCGAATGGCCGGTAGACATCAGGTCGGCCGCGACCAAAAGTGTTTGCGTCTGCCAGTAGTTTGTCCCGCCAAACCCGCCCGCGCTGGACTGCGTGTCCTGCGGATAGGGCGTCATCGTCGGGCAGTTCTTCCCGCACCCGCTTTGGCTTTCCGTGTCCGTGAAATTGGTGCCGCCCCCAAGCGTATCGGTGACCGTGATTGTTCCGCTCGACCCGCTGGGGTAGTACCCGCCGCTTCCGTTCGGCAGCGCCACAGCGGTGAATACGGGGCAGTGGTCGGTGTCCCCGCAGTTCATGTACGAATCGTGGGCTCCAAGCAGGTTGAAAAAATTGAACTGCTGACCGGGACTGTACTGGGCACCATTGCTGTACGTGATTGTGCTCTGGTGCGTGCTCGCATTGTAAGAGACGCCCGTCACATTCATGTCGGGCTGTTGCACCAACGAGAACTTAGACAGTTGGTTATTGGGCGATTGCGCCGAATCGTGCATCACGTCGGGATAGTAGAACGGCGCATTCGTCGGAACCGCCGATGGCGTCCAACTGGCTCCGTTCGTGTCTCGCCACACGTGGGTGGCATCGGCCGTTCCGTAGATTACTCCCGTGTAGGCTTGCGTCCATCCTGAGGCCGCGCACGCTCCGCTGGAATTGTTCAAGCACCACAGTTGAGTTGCCGCCCCAGTTACGTCTTGAGTCCATGCGTCATCCAAACCAGGAGTGCCAGAAACCGTGCCCGGTATCAGATAGGCTTGCTGGTCAAGCGCCTGACCTTGCGGCCCCCAGTCCCCACTGATCTGGTCCGTCATCGTGTTGAGGACCCGGCATCCGTATCCTCTACGGTAGTTCGCGAGATAAATCGGACCTTGGCATGTGCCGTCCGGCGATGCGGGGCAACTCCCAGAACCGTTGTATCCCGTGTGGTTCGCCTGCCCGTTGTCGCCCCATGTCACCGTGAAGGTAGTGTCATCGGTGGCGGGTGTAAACACTCCCGTATAGTTGGCGGGGAAATTTTGCGGCAGGCAGTTGTTTGGCCCTTGCGGGAAGTGAATTGTATCCGGCGGCGAGGGCAGGTAGTTGAATTCGAACAGGAGAGACCACACCACGTACCAGCAAGCCGGGTTCGTGTCATTCGTCGCGCACGTTCCGCCCACTGGATTGTTTAGGCATACGGCATTTTCCTCGGCGTTACTGGTGCCATCGCAAATGGTACCCGCGTATATCGTGGATGCATTGGGAGTGCCCGTCGTTCCAAAGCCGGAAGGATTGCTCACGGCGCTAAACGTTGCCCCGCTCGATTGCCCCGTCCACACATTGCCGGAGTAGCTGCCCGTGGTCGAGACGGCATTCAGTTGCGCGAAGCCCGAACTCGGATTGATGGCAGCGAGCGTCGCGCTCTTGCTTCCATTCTTTACCGTCTCCGGCGTGATGAAGCTTCCCGTCAATCCGTTAAACTGCACCGTGTTTTCCTGATCTGTATTGACGGTGTAGATAACATGCGGGTCGGTGCCGGAGAAAGATGCCCCGCCTGGGAAGTAACCGCCGCACAGGTCCGATGGCGTCACTGTGCCCGTTGTAGGGTTGAACGCCAGAATGGTTGGCACTCCGCCGCTGCTCAGAATACGGAGTTTCGATTCATCTGCGGCCCATGCCAGCGTTGCTGTCCCCGCGCCCACACTGAATGATGCGCCAAAGTTCCCGCCGCCCAGGCACGTAATGCTTCCATTCACGGTCGCGTCCGTCGCGCGAATCATCGTCGCCCCAAAATCCGGGTCAGCGACCTGCTTATTAAGTCCCGCTAGATATGAGTTCAGTCCATTAATGTTCGTCCCGCTTACCGTCCAGCCGGCCGATGGCGGAACCGATGTGGGTCCGCCCGTGTAGCTCAACGCCGCGCCCTGATGCCCGGTGGTCGCACTTGCATTGTAGGCATTCGCCAAACAAAGTGTGTAGGCCGCCCCACTCTGCGATGCGCAACCGGCAGGCAACAATTCACCCGTCACGCCTGTCCCGAATACGGCAGCATCCGTGCGCGCGGAATAGGTTAAAGGTCCGCTCTGTCCCCCGCCTGCCAGCAAACTCTGCGACTTGAACGCCCCGGACATCACCGAGCGCCCCGATTGCACACTCTGCCCACTCAGCGCCCCGCTCAATAGCAGGAATGCATTCACCAGCACTATAACTATCCGCCGCATTTTCACCTTCTCCATCTCCTCGCCATCTAGACCTTGCACTCTTGCACTCCCCTCTCATGTAGCGCGCACTCCGGCTCGCTCCCGTATCGCCAAGACGTCGGCAACTGGCTCGACACTTCGCGTTCATCGCGATGTCTGGGTTCGTGTGCGGCGTCCGCGCCCTGCCGTTTTCAGGCGTCCGCAAATTTCTGCCCTGAGGCGCGAAACACACGCGCTCTCCACCTCGCCCGCCGCATCACCGGCTGCGCCTTGGCTATAATGTTTGTTTGCTCTTATTCGCTTCCGAGCGGCCTTATGGAAAGGGAACTATGCCGACTGACGTAGTCATGCCCCAGATGGGCGAATCGATCTTTGAAGGAACCATCACCAAATGGCTCAAGAAGCCTGGCGACAAGGTTCAGCGCGACGAGCCTCTCTTCGAGATCTCCACCGACAAGGTCGATGCCGAAATCCCCGCTCCCGCCACTGGCGTCCTTCAGGAAATCAAAGTCTCTGAAGGCAATACCGTTCAGGTCAATACCGTCGTCGGCGTGATCGGAGACGCCAATGGCGCCTCCGCCGCTGCGTCAACTCCCGCCAAGCCCGCGGCCCCACCGGCCCCCGCAGTGAAAGAAGCGTCCGCTCCTGCGGCCCCAGTGCCCGCCCCTGCCGCATCGAGAGAGAAAGACGACGACGAATCTGACGTCCGCTCCTCCCCGCTTGTCCGCAAACTCGCCCGCGAGCACAACATTGATCTCGCTCAAGTCACCGGCACCGGTACCGGAGGCCGCGTCACCAAGCAGGACGTTCTCGATTTCCTCGCACACCGCGGTTCCGCTCCCGTCGCCGCGCCCTCAACCTCCGCGCCGGGTGCCCCATCCAAGCCCGGTGTTGGCTTGGGTGGGCCTGCGGCGCCCCCGCCGCCCGCTGCCATTCCCGGTGACCTCGTTCCTATGTCCCAAATGCGCAAAATCATCGCTCAGCGCATGATCGAGTCTCGCCGCACCAGCGCTCACGTCCACTGCATGTTCGAGGTCGACATGACCCGCATCGTCAACCTCCGCAACAAACTCAAAAATTCCTTCGAGCAACGCCATGGCGCCCGCCTCACCTTCATGCCCTTTTTTGTACGTGCCGCCATCATCGCCCTTCAGCAGTTCCCCATCGTCAACGCCTCCCTCGAAGGCGATAGCATCCGCTATCACAAGCACGTCAATGCCGGCATCGCCGTCGCCCTCGACTGGGGACTCATCGTGCCCGTCCTCAAAGGAGCCGACGAGCTCAACTTCCTCGGCCTCCAGCGTGGAATCACCGACCTCGGCGAGCGCGCCCGCACTAAAAAGCTCATGCCCTCCGACGTCGAGGGCTCGACCTTCACCATTACCAATCCCGGTCAATTCGGCGCCGTCTTCGGCCTGCCCATCATCAATCAGCCCAACGCCGCCATCATGGGCGTTGGCGGAATCACCAAGCAACCCATGGTCGTCACCGACAAAGATGGCAGCGACTCGATCGCCATTCGTTCCGTTGTCCATCTAACCCTGGGCTACGATCACCGCATCATCGATGGCGCCATAGCCGACCAGTTCATGGCCGCAGTTAAGAAGACCCTGGAAACCTGGAGCGAAGACATTAGCTAGCGTCCCCGCGGACACCCACGCCCGCGAGGATCGAAGTGTGTTTTGTTGGAAAGAAGCCGGTATTCGGGCTAGGACAACACACGCCACATGCAACTACCGGCACAACTGGCAGGAACTAAGAGTTGCAGAACTCGGCAGCCTAGCGACTTAGGGCGAGCCCTAAGCACTCTGCTTTGTGCTATGCTGCCTTCTTAGGGTGCGCTGCATCTGTTCCTTGGGCGGCCTTGCGTCTGCGCTTGTCGCGCAAGCCCCAGAAAAAAATCGCCCCCACGGCAAATCCGAACATCGCGAACGGGATCACATAGCCCATAGTCTATTCGCTCCCCCTTTCCAGCCAAATCCCGGCAGCAACAATCGCCAATCCCGCCAGCGCCGTCACTCCCAGGATCACTCGCGTCCGAAGTGTCAGCTGGCCCTGATAAAAAACTGCGTCCAAGGGAACGAACACCACGAGCAGAACCCCAATCTCTCGTAAACTCTCCCCTGCCAATTCCGCCGTTCTTCGCAAGCCTTGCCTTCCCGCATCTTGAACTCCATGAAAGCACAATAGAAGATGCCTTTGGTAACCAATATTGGCGGTTCTACACCAAAAGGCGCCCTCTAGGGGAAAGAAATTCCGTTCCTTCGCCTGCCCGCAAGGGCGGGGCCTAAATTGCCCCACCCTCACGACCAGAAAATAACCTTACCACTTCGTCGTCACCCGCAATCCCTCCAGTTGCGCATACGTCACCGGCGTCCCCTGCACCGCCAGCAACTTCGCAACCGCCGCTTCAATCTCCGCAATGATCTCCGGCGACATTCCCCCAACTTGCGCCGATGCAAGAATCGATTGCAGCAATGTAACCACCAGGCCAATCAGAGTCGCCGCTCCCATTAGAATGCTCCCTTGATCTGAATTGTCAGTTCCGCCGCGTTGCTGATCGCCGCTTCCAGCGCCCCCGCCGCCGATTTCACCGGCACGCATGTCGCCGTCGGGTCCGGAGGCGCAAGCGTCGTCGACCAGCCGCAGTAAGCCTCTACTGCGGTGATCAGCGCGTTCTCGCCAGCAACTCCGTTGTTAATAAGTTCGCACATTTCCTGATTCGGATTCGCTTTGCAACTGCCCTCGTACTTACTCTGCGCCGCCACAATCGATCCCGATAGTGCCGCCGCCGTATCGCGGGCCTGTTTCTCCAGCGGAGAACAGCCCAGCATCGGAAGTAAGAACAACGTCGCAACTGCAATCAATGCTCGTTTCATCGGTAACTCCCTCCGCAATCCCCGGCGTCCGTGTGGCTCCTCTTCGGGGCCACGCGCCAGCCGGAGTAAGTATCTTTTAAGCAACCCCATCGACCGCTACTTCGCCCGGATATCGAAAACCGACGGTAAAATCGCATGTAACAGCTGTGCCGCCGCGTTCACCCACGCAAAAGCCAAAGGATGCCCCGCAATAAACGATGGCGTTAGAATTGCCGTTCCAATAGTTCCGGAAATTGTCGCCACCAAAGGTCCGTACTGCACCAGCAAGTTCATAACTGCTCCTATCTATGATTGGCGCGCTTCAGTCACGCCGGCTATCCAATGCCGGGCATAGGTAAACCTCACGCGCAGACACTCCCGTCCGCACAGTGGTGAATCGCCGCGCCCGATCTTCTGAAGGGTCGCCTCGAAGTCCTATAGGCCTCGCTGAGAACCAGGAACTGGGAACTGAGAACCGAGAGCAGCAACCTGCCCCCGCTACCTCAGAACAAAGTGATCGTGCAGTGCGATCAGCGCGCTCGCCACAAGGGCAATTGCCCCGATCACAATGCGGTCATACACATTTCGCTTGGCGTCGTCTCGCTCCAGCGCTATCAGCCGATCCTCGGCCAATCGCATTCGCCCCGGCTGTCCGTTGCCCATTAGCATGTCCATCTTCACTTCGAGCCGCCCAAGCTTCTCCAGCACATCAAGCTGGAAATCGCTGCTCGTCTGCACGATAACCGGAATCCGCCCCACGCTTACATCCCCCGCATGCTCTTCATAGCTCTTCATAGATGATTAGTCCAATGGATAGTCCACATGCAACGCCGTCGAGTATCTCGAATACCTCACCGGCGTGCTGCTGTCATAACTCCGAAGAAAATAGTCTTGTGCCCGGGCGAACCGTGGCAATGTGAAAGTGCTGGTTGTAAATCGCCCGATCAGGTTTCGATTGTTACCCATTCCCCAGCCGGCGTCCGAATATCGCACTTCGATACCGCTCCCTTCCACCGGTGTGAATCCCACGTCGATGGTGACAGTCGTGGAGGTTATTGTCGTAGCCTCCGCGCTGCTCACGTCAGGTACATAGGCGTTTCCCACTTCCGTCATGTCAATCGCCGTCAGAGCTTGCGCCTGTTTTACCAGCACCGACTCGAATGAAAACGCCAACGTCGGATCGCCCGCATCCACAAACTGTAACTTGTACCGCACTGTTTCCCCGCCCAGGTCAACAACTAAGAGGTCTACCGCTCGCACGATCGCCAGCAACGATGCCAGGCGCGACGGGACATTGATCGCCAGTCCGTTCCCGGGAAACAGATCCGCCGCTCCTCCGGGCAGCGAGTTACTCCAAATGTCATACTCTCCCGCCCACCCCGCTCCCGCATCGTCCAGTAGCGCCAATGCCGCAATCTCGCAGTCGGCCGACGTTCGCGGCGCTGGAATCCCAACATGCCGCACTCCGCTCCGTACACCGTCGTCCGCTCCGTTCTGGTTCGCTTGAATGCTTTGCGAGTTCATAACTCGGGCGGCAGCCTGTCCACTGCTTCGGTAAGTCACCTCAATCGTCTCGTTGGCCGCCGGAACATACTCGGGATAAAACTGCAGCGTGGGCGTGTTCGATATCCTGCACTCGGCCCCCTCCAGCAGCGTTCCCGCTTGTACCGTTACCGTGGCTTCCTGCGGTAAAGTCGTTCTCACCAGCGCGTCGATCGCTAGATAGATATAAGTGAAGGCTACCGAGCATTGCATGTCTTCGACGTTCATCAACGCGTAAGTGCAAAACCCGGGCGCATTACTGATCACGTCGTCGTACAGCACGGTCGCCGGAGCAATCTCCGTCACTGGATTCGCTGGGTCAATGTCGTGAACCTGAAGCCCCACTCGCACATCGCAGGGGATCGCCCCGCCGCCTCGCGCATTTCCGCTCGGGTGCGCCGACGAGTGAAATACTTGTTGCATCCGATAAATCGCCGTCGGATTCAGATAAGTCGTAAAAACGTAATGATGTCCCGCCTGCGTCGTCAGCGGCGTGCCTTTCACGGCCCCGCCTACCAGCGCCTGGATGCTGCAATTCCCTCCCGATGGCGTGACTCGAAATCCTGCGACGCAGTTTGCGATTTCCACAGCCCCGTTGTAAAGCCCACCAATCACGCCGTTCGACGCGGCGTCAAAGACAACATCGCCATGCTCTAGAACCGTCGAGCCGCCGAGTTCTACCTCTTCCACGAACTCCAGACAGGTCTGTCCGTCATTACCTGTCCCCCCTGCCACATCTAACATTCCTCCGCTCACCGTGAACACATTCGCAGGACCGCTAATTACCCAGTGAGTCGGGTCCAATTCGGTATATTCCTCATCCAGTATCGTCCGGTTGTAGGCGGCTATCTCATCCTTCCGCGTAAACGGAATCTGTGATAGGTAGAACAGGGAAGTGTATCCATCCCCCACGAAGTAGTCCTTAACATGTGCCTGTGGTTCTAACTGCCCAAACACCGTCAAGTCATTAGTCAACCGGTTTACCGTCTTGAGTTGAAGGCCGTCGGGAGAGAAGAGAGGGTCGCCCTCTGCCAGTGAATAAGTATTCTGCGCAAGTGGAGTAAAGAATAACTTCCCCGCGTCGTCCCGATAACTGCATCGCGCGGCCAGCGCGATTTCCGTCGCCGATTCCACCCATGACTTCGCCGGATCGACGCTGAAGTACGGAATGACATCTCCCGCCTCCACTCCCGACAAGTCAAACCAGTCTGGCATCGCGTCGAGCGTTAACTGCCGGAACGCCCCTCCCGCGGTCTGCGCAACAAAAGGTGGCTCTGTGGACGGAAACTTCTCGTCCAGCACCATCGCGTCGCTGAGCGCCGTGATCTCATTGCGATACTGCGCGCCCTCATTACCCCATCCGATGTATTGACAAGATGGCGCGGCCGTCAGATATCCCGCAAATAAGTTGCTGCCATCCCGCCGAACCAATAAGACTCGTGCTCCACCAATCGGAGGCATGAAGCCCTTCCCGTCTCCAATTAGATTAAGGGTGAGCGTCGACGGCTTATTCAGCCTGCGCGCAATGATCACGCCGGCCGTCATATCGACGAATGCGGTGCGGTCCTGTGGCCCACGTCCATCAAGATTGTCGATCAGCAATTTCATAATTAGGTCCAGACACCTATGCTTCTCCGCCTTACAAACTGCAGAACTGGCCCTTTCGCAATCTATTTTGTCGACCTGTTGATCTCGGCTTTTCTCTGGCCTCGAGCCTTTGCGCCCAACCCGTAGCCGTTAACTCCTGCTCGTTCACCGCTCACTCCTGACCTGACGTTAGTACAAGTCCGCCGCCGCCGCCGGAAAGTAACTCCGATAACACAACACTATTGCGGCGTCATTCCCGTCCGTCGTCGGCAGGGCCGCGAATGCCGCCGGCAGAGTTATCTCCTCGATAGGCTTCTGAATCTGTACCAACCCCTCTCGTGGCCACGCTGGTTTCGGGGTGCATGGACTTAGCAGCGGATAGTAGAAGCACACGCGCCCGCCCGACTCTTCCTCCATCACAAACAGCCCCGACCACCTTTGCAGGAACGATCCCCCGTCGCGATCCACGAATGCAATCACGTTCTGCACGGCTGCGCCCGCCGCCGGTACACCTCCCGGAAGCGCCTGGGCCAGAATCAATGACGTGCTGGTAATCTCCGCCACGCGTCCTACGTTGAACGTAACTCGCCGTACATAATTCGCATCCTGTTTTACGTCTTCCGGGCTTGTGACGTATGCCGCCGCAATCCCCGTGCCCACATATCCGATCTGCTGCGCATAATCTACGTCGCACGCCACAACGCGCCCGGTCCCGAATCCCGGGACTGCCGCCGCGCCGATCACTAACTCCTCTGCCGTTGATCCCGCAAGCAACGGCACCGCCGCGATTGGCGCTCCGCCCGACCCCGCGGGCGCCGCGCCCGCCGCCGTCGCCAGCGCATTCATGTGTTCCGCGCCGCCCGCTAGCGCCATCTGTAACTTTCCCCAATCCCGAAACTCGAACTCCACCCGCGCTCCCAATCCCCGTCGCGCCTGTCCCGTCACCGCTCCCGCCACTCCTCCGGGCAGTGCTTCGATCTGCGTCGTGCTGGTTCGCGCAAAGTTCTCGATCCATCCCAGGTCGATCCACGGCGCCGGCGGCGCGTCCAACTCAAACCCCGCGCTCTGCGATGGGTCGAAAATCGCCGTCGGCCCGTTCACCGGGTCCACCGGCGCAAAATACGCGCGCGTCTTCCTCGCGACCGGTCGTAATCCTGTTCGTGTCATGCTCCCGCTTTCGGCAAAAAGAAGTAAACTTTCAACTGCGCGTAATGCGCGATCCGTGCCGTTCCTGCGCTCCACTCCTGCTTCGCGATCGGCGTTTCTCCGGGATCGTTCCCCAACTCCGGCGCCGTCCAGAAAATTCCCGACCCTAAGTCCGCGCTCGGACTCTGGCTGTAGTCCATCATCTCGGCATGCGGCGGATCGCAGATTTGCAGAAGCTCCGCGTCCATTTCCGCCAACACGCGCCCCCGGTCTACTCCTGTCCCGCCGCTCCCCTCGCTCGCGTACCAGATTCCGCACTCGATTCCCAGCATCGGCCGCGTGCTCTCCGCAATCAGTACTTCGCCCCAATCGACGTAAAACACCCCTGGCTGTGCTTCATTGAATCGCGGTTCCATGTTTTCCCGCACCACGATTGCCGGAATCGTTACGCCGTCCATCACCATCGTCCGCCCGGGGTTGAGTGCGCTCAGTCGCTCCCGCAGCGCCACATAAAAACTGTCCTTTGCTGCCTGCATATAGCTCCTGCTTCCGTAACCCACAAAACTAAGTCGACGAAACCGTAGCCAACTAAGTGCTCTTCGTTGATAGCTGACGGCTGATATCTGACGGCTGCATTTACGCCACCGCCAGCACTCGATACAAATAAGCCACGCCCCCAAACCGCTCCACCACAAATCCCTCGATGTGAAACATGTCTCCCTGGTACACGATCCCCAGCGCTGTCTCGAACAGCACGTCCGCCGACGCCACGTTTCTCTGGCTCACCTGCGGCGCCATCGCCGAGCGGCCCGCCAGTAGCTCAATCCGCCGCCTCGGCCCGTTACTCTCGGTCGTCAGCTCCCGGACCACCACCGGCGCGATCGCCGCCTGCTCTACACCCGGATCTACCAGCCCTAGTTCCGCCACCGCATCGCCCGGCATCCCCGCCGCCGCAAACAGCATCACCACCTCGGTGCCGCCCAGGCTCCTCAACAGCGAGTCGGTTGCCCGCGCTGCCGCACATCCCGATATCCCGGTCATGTCATCCCACCTTCTGCGCCACATAAGGCGCAAGCAGCTCCCGCACCGTGTCATCTAACAGGGTGTCGGCGAAGTACCAAAGCTGCATGTTATTCATCACGCCCTTCTTCACGTTCAGCCCCGGCGTCGCCTGCGCGTTCTTCGCAATCTGCGCGCACGCCACCTTCACCGCATCCGGAAATGTCGCCCATCCCGCGGTATACACAATTTCCAATTCATCGAACGCGAACGACAACGCATTGAGCGGCAGCGTCACTTCTCCCGTATCCCCGAAGTAATCTAGGTCCGCCACGTTCAAGTCCAGCCACGATCCCGGGATCCCAAACGCCAGCGCGACATTCCACGACAGCTCGTCCTCCGCCCATTCCCCGCGTCTTGGCACCGCATACCGTGCCCGCGCCGAAACGATTGCCGACGTCGCCGGCGCCACCGCCGTCAGCGGCAGATATGTCAGCCGCACCGGTCTCTGTCCGTCTGTCCGCAAGCGCTCGGTGTACTGGTTCGCCGCGAGCGTCGCCCTCCGGCAATGCGAATCTACGATTGCCGACGCCCCCGTTATCCACGCAACGTCAGTCGTCGCTTCAAGCCCGTACAGTTCATATTCCGATGGCTGCAAGTAATTCATTTCTTATAACCTCTCCACGACCTTTGACTGCCTGCACCTTGACCGAGCGGAGTAAGTGAACTCGCCCTCCCTAACTCTCTAGCTTTGACTCAAAGCTCGCCCGGCATCGCCGGGTTACCTCCGCCCTCTGCGGACTTCTCTTCCATATCGGCACCACCAGGAAAGTCGCCCGGTTCTCAGTCCAAAACTCAGAACTGGGAACCGGGCACGGAGAACGAACTACCGTGTTACTTTCACTTCAAAGTGGGCGTACGACGCGCCCTTCACCACCGGTGCCCCAAACTTCACCACCACGCTCTGCGTCATCAGCGAGCTCGGCAGCCCCAGCTTGAACACTCGCGGATTCGGATCCGTCAGCCAGTGATACTCGATCAGGTCTTCCGTCACGATGTACGCCGGCAATGTCGCGGTCCCGCTTCCTGGCGTTCCCGTGTACGGCAGCGCCCACTCCGGAATCAGCGGTAAGTCGCCCGCCTGCGTGCTCAGCGTCTTTACGGTCAGTCCGCCGGTGATCTGCGTGGTCGTCATCACCACGTTGAACTCCGCCTTCATCTCCCGGTCGATCAGGTCCAGCAGCACCGGGTTCGCATAGATCGCGGTCGGCCGCACTTCAAACGAAGAACTCGAAACCATCTCCGCAATCGTGCTCTTGATTCCGTCCACGATGCTTGATGTCAGCCCGATGTTCGTCGTGTTCCCGCCGGCCTCAATCTGCCCGATCACGCCGAAATACTGCGGGGTCGTCGGATTGCTCAGCGAAGTGTCGTTCCCGTTCCACAGCGCCACATCGTGCGTCCGCATCAGGCCTTCCACCGAGTCCGTCAGGTCTTTCGCCTGTAAGTACGCGAACTGGCTTTCTTGGCTCGTTACCTCAATGTCGAACAGGTTGTAGTTGATCTGCGACACCAGTGCCTTCAGCGGAACGCTCCGCTCCACCCGCGTCGGCGCCTGCAACGTCGGCTGAATGTTTCGTGGATCCACGAACGCCTGCGCCGCGCTCGGCGAGGCGATCGCTGTTTCCTCGAAAAACCGCGACGGATGCCCGGTTGCCGGAACCTGCTTGATCCGCTGCCCAAACACGCCGCGCCGACGCACGATGTCAAAAATTTCCGTTTGATACCGGTTGATTTCAATGGCGCCCGGCCCAAGAAAGTCCGCCGCCGCATGCAAATCCAAGAAATTCGCCTTCATGTCATCTCCTCAATTGAGTTGTTGTTGCTCTGCCTTCTTCTCCCGCCGAGATCCTCGAACGCGGGGTAGTGCAACCTGATCCCACGTGCTCGTCGCCGGCTTCCAATGCTCGCCGTCAAAATAAAAAGGGCGCGATCCCCGCGCCCTCATGCCTATCGACCAACCACTAACGACCAGCGACTTACTCGATCATCCCCGCACGCGCTAACTCCGTTTTTACTGCGACCCGCTGCTCCACGCTCAACGCAGCCAGCGTCCTGTTCAGCACTGCCGGATCGATCTTTTCTCCCTCGATTTCATTCTTCGCAATCAACGCGGCCACCACCGGGGACAGTGTCTTCCGCGCCATCCTTGCGGCCTGCGCCTTCAGGTCCGCATTCGATTTCTCGAGCTCGGCCACTCGCTGACTCAATTCCGAGGCCGCCAGGTCCGCCGCCGCTCTCGACTCACCCGCCGCCTCCAACTTCTGCCGCTCCGTTTGCGCGATCGACTCCTCCACCGCCGCCACGATTCGGTCCACTTTTGCGTTCAGCATCTCCTGCTGCGCGTCCAACTTGCTCAGCACTCGATCCAGACTCTCCGAAGCCGCGGCCAATCGCTCTGCCGCCGCCACCATCTGATTCACCATCTCTTCATTCATCCTCATCCTCCATAAGTTGGACCGCTCATTGCCGGTCAAAGTCGTCATAACCCCGCCGCTAGTACTCGCCGTATCACTTACGAAACCACATTTTGCCTTTTCCCTTTACCCGCGCCTTTGCCGGCCGGGGATACCGCGTCCACCCCCGTCGTCAAAGTCCTTCCTTGCCCACTGTGACGCCCGGCGCTGCGTCTACCAACTCAATCCATGTCGACATATATGCGGCCTTATCCCTCCGCAGCACTGCCGCGCCCGTGAATGTAACTCGATTTAAAACCCACACCGCTGCCTGAATATCCTCTACCAGCGCGTCCGCGATCTCATACGACATCCCTAATCCTGTCCCCGCGGCCCCCTCCTGTGTGGCGCGAAGACCGCGGTCCCCAGCGCGCCCGCTTTTGGCGTGATGGGGTGGAACGCTCGTGTCCGCGCGGCATAGCCCGAACCGCGAGCCCTTGCCCGTGGCAATTGCATCCGCGGTCTTATCCGACGCCCGAGCCGCCCCTAGGCGACGGCCAACCGCTCCACTCAATCCCGTCTTTGGCGGCGTCGCGCTTCTCCCAATCTCCTCCACCATCTCCGGAAAGTCCCGTCCATATAGGTACCCTCCTACCTCGATCTCCCGTCCCACTATCTCCGCGCTCGTAATCACTCCAATCTTCCGGCGCGTATCGTGTCCATCTAGCCTGGGAGAATAGTCCAACCCCATCCCCAGCAACGACGGAATCGCCTCCTCTGCCGCCCTTCGCGCAAGTATCACCCGATGCCCCCGCGCTCCTGCGGGCGCCTTATCGGACGGCGAGTCCACCACGGTCAACACTCCCCGGAACGCCACACGATTCGGATGTCCGGCCACCGCCGGCATCCGAATCGCCATCGACTCCAATGAAATCCCCATTCCGATATCCCACCTATTCGAACAACTGACTTTCGAACTTCTGACCAGAATCCGACACGTTCGACCGCGCCGTCGTCGACCTCTAACAGTCAACGCCTTGGCTTTTACTACTTACTTCTAACTTCCGACTTCTAACTTCCCAAAATCTCCCCCAGCCCTCGTGCCCGTCGAACTTCATTCACCGTCAACACACCAGTGCGTAGTAAGATCTCGTCGATCTGCGCTTGCTCCATCTCATCGGTTGCATCCACATCGGTGAATACGAACTCCAGGTCTGGCCATCCGAGCTTTTTCCCAATCGCATCTCGCGTCAGGTGTTCCGCGATCAGCCGTGCCGTCGGGACTACCGCCGACCGGAACGCCATCTCCGTCATCTCCGCCGCCGTCGCCCGGTTCACATCGCTTGTAACTCCCAGGAATTGTGCCGGTAAGTCAAAGGCGTCGGCAATAATCCGAATTAGAAACTCCTGCCAGGCCAGCCGGAGGTCTGCGTCGTTCCCCGCCGCGAACCGCAGCACCTCCGGCTTCGTCTCCGCCGACATAATTGGGACCCGCCCCGTCCCCTCAATCTCGTCCTGCCACCATCGGATCAGTCGCTCATGATTGGCCGGCGTTAGCCCTTGCAGCCACAGCGCATACTGCACCACCGAATTCGAAGCGAGCCGCCCCGCATACCGGTGCGCGCTCAAGAATTCATTGATCGTCTCGAACGCCACCTCCACCCGGCCCAGCCCAAACGGCGTGTGCGTCCGCGGGTTCAGCCTGATATAACTCAGCTCATCGTCATTTAGTACGATTTGCCCCTCCGGCCCGTATAGTCCCGTTACCTGCACATATCTCGCGGAATCCGGCCGCCCGTCCCAATCCGACATAATCCGAATCGTCGCCCCATCTACCGGCCACATAAGAAGAGGTGACGAAGGGAAAGCGGCCACGGGTTGGCGATGTGTGGGGCCGGGCGACGCGCCCGTCCAAGCCGACCGCAATTCAGCGGAAGGCAGTTTCCACCCTTCCACTAAATCCAATTCAATCGCCCCGAACCCGCCGACAATCACGTCCTCAAGCACCTGCTCCACAAACGACCGGAACGAATCGTCCGGATTCGGTGCTTCAAAAGTTTGCGTTAGGATCTGCGCTCGTAACGCTCCGTTCGGAATGTGGTCGATCGACCGTCCGCTTCGCGCCTGGATCCTCCACCGCATCCCCGCAATGCGGTCCTTAATAACATTGATCGCCCGCCTCGCAATCGGGGTCTCCGCAAACCTCCGCAAATTCGCTGGCGAAAGTTTCGGCAATGCCGAGTTTCCCGACCCACTCTTCGACCGCCCGCCCGCCCCAGGTAGCATCGACGAAGGGAATCCCGCAATTGAAAACGGGGCCAGGTTCGACCCCGTTCCCATCGTTCGCCGCCCACTTAGCCCTCGCGCAAGAAGATTAGTGTTACTTATCAGCGACTGAGTGGAGCTCTTCAACAACTGTGCTGATTGTGCGAGCAAGTTACTCGAGTTGCTAATAAGTGTCGTTGCCCGCCGCCTCTGTCTCGATATCCATTCCCGCACAGACACCTCTCCCGCCCGGCGCGCATCGCCGCCAGGCCTATTTCATCTGATCTCAAAACCTGTCATCTTGAGCGTGGCGGGGTAAGCGAAGCGCGCCCCGCTCAGTCGAAGGACCCCTAAAGCCATGGCACGACCAAAAGGGGGAGTTCTCTCCGCCCGCTGTCCCCAAAAAAGCAAACGGCGCAGCTTCCGCCGCGCCATTTCGTAAGACTTCTTACTTCTGATTTCTTACTTCTAACTTCTCGTCTCTCTCCTTACCTCTTCCGCAATCTCCCCCATCTCCCCAACATCCCGCACCGAAATCTCAGTCGCCCGCAGCATCGCCACTCCCGAAGCCACCTCGCCCCGTGCTCGCATCGCTTCTTCGCTGATCACCGCCGTCATCAGCGCCTCTTCACCCCGTCCCCGCATCCCCGATTGAATCCTCGAATACCGATACGCCATCGTTACCGCCGGCTCTCGGCTCAAATTCAGCGCCAGCGCGTGAAACATCTTCACCGCGCTCCCCACGCGAAATCCAAAGTCCACCACAAACGGATCGTTCTCTCCTGTAAACTCCCGCATATCCAGGTCGCGCTTCATCATCTCCAGCACGCCCGCCTCTGCGAACGCGTCTTGCATCCGGCCCACAATCCCCATTCGCCCCATCCGCCGTGTCCGCTCTCCTGCCTGCGCCACACCCGGCATCGGAGCCAAATAATCCCGCTCCAGCACTCGCATCTCCGCCATCGGATCGCTCGCCACCATCGCCTTCACCGGCCCCACATCGAACACCGTCCCAAATCTTTCTCCCAGCAATTGTGTCAACTCTTCCCGCCCGTGGATGTCCTTCAGTCGCTCCCGAATCTCTCTTTCCAGATGTTCAAAGATCGCAACGTCCAGATCCGGTGCAAAGCACTTCACCCGCTTCCAGTCCCGCGTCATCCGCAATTCTGCGAACCGGGGTCCACGGTCGGCGCGGTTTTCGCCCACTGGGGTGGAAGACTCGCCCCCCGGCTCCAGCACCAACACGCCCACGGTCATAAAATCGTCCCGCAAAGCGTGTGGCACCAACCGCAACAATAACAATTCAAGCTGCCGCGTATTCCCCATCGCCGATCGCGCCCTGAATCACCTTGCTGCTCTTACGAATACCCCAACTTCTCTGCGCCCAGCTTTCGTCACCGCCCGAGCTTTACCTCCTCCTCAGTATCTCCGCATCACCCCAATCACCCGTCCCTGGATCTGCACCGATGGCCCCGGCACAACAATCGGCTCCATCTTCGAGTTCGACGGCTGCAGCCGAACATTATCTCCCTCCCGATAGAACCGCTTCAACGTAGCTTCCGCCGAATCGACCAGCGCCACCACCAGTTCCCCATCCCGCGCCGTCCTCTTTTTCTCCACCAGTACGTAATCCCCATCCAGAATCGCTTCATCCTGCATCGACTGCCCACGCACTTCCAGCGCATACATCTCTCTCGACGAGTACGCAATGTCCGCCATCGAAATGGTCTCGTTATTCTGGATCGCCTCGATCGGGCACCCCGCCGCAATCCGACCCACCAGCGGCAACGTAGTCGCCGTGTTCACCACCATCCAATCCTTCAACTCCCGTTCCTTCGCAACCGCATTTTTCGGCGCCAGGTACATCGCCGTCAGCACATCCATTTCTCTTGCCGGATCCTCCGTCACCACCGCTTTCGTCGGCGCCACATCGATGCTCGTCCCGAATTTCTCGCCCACCAGTTGCACCAACTCCTCGCGCCTTTGCAGGCTCCCCAGTCGCGCCCGAATCTCCTGCTCCACTACCTCAAACCACTCCGTCTCCACGTCCGGCGCCACGCATTGCAGCATCTTCCAGTCGTGTGTCATTCGAACATCGGCGAACCCGCCGTCACTCTCCCGCAGCAACAGTCCAACCGTCACGAAATCTTCCCGCAAAACATGCGGCAGAAATCGCAGCAGGTAAAGCTCGAGCTGTCGCCTCTCCGCCATCGACTCGTTGCCAGGCCTCAGCCTGCCTCGCCCCTTCGCCTTCCCCTGTGTCCAACTCTGTGGTTCAAAGTTTTTCTCAGTGATCTCCGCGAACTCTCCGGTTAACAAGGCCCGGCCTCACGCCTCCTCCCTCCACTCCGGAAACGGTCTCCGCGGCGACGTCCGAAACGCCTGAATCAACTCCCGCACTATCGCCCGCCTCTCGATCAGCCTCTGCACCAGCGCTTCCAACTCATCCCAACTTGCCCCATACCACGCCGGTGGTATCTCTCCCGCCACCCGCCAGATCGCGTCCTCCTCCAATTTCTCAATCCGCGTCAGCCACGGTTCAAACGACCCCCACCCGCTCACCTTCCCATATACCTCATTCCTCGGATATACCCCTCTCAGCGGAAAATCCGGAAACGTCCACTCCCCCGCATTAAAGCAATATCCCTGATCGATAAACGCCGCCGAATATTTCCTCTCCCGCAGCTTCCGCCAAAACGCCGCCTGCCGCCCATCCGCGTTACAGGTCCACTTATCCAGCGCCAAGATCCCCGCAAACGTCTCCAGATTCCGCACCCGGTCCAGCATCTCCGGCGGCAGGTAATCGAACACCTGCCCCTCCACTGGACTCACCACAAACCGCGATCCAAACTGCAATCCCGCCTCCACCTGGATCGCGTTGCTCCCCAGCACGATCGTCAATTCCGGCGTATGCTCCACCAGCCAAATCGAAACATCCACTACCTCCGCCACCGGCACCGGCAGTCCCACCTGCTCCGCCAGTCGCGTCGCCAAAAACTCGTTCGCCAGCACCCGCTCATGCTGCGGATTATTCCGAAACTTCACCACATAATAATGACCATCCTCGCAGCGCATCAGATGGCTCTGCGCTCCGCCCCTCATCCTCTTCACGTGCTGTATCGCAGACGTTGACATTGCACAATCTAGCTAAGGTTCTCTCGCTCCTGAACAACCAACAACGTCGTCATCCCGAGAGGCTGTGACCTTTTTCTCGCTGTCATCCTGGGCGAAGTGAGGCGAATGCCGAACGGAGTCGAAGGACCCCTGCACCAATTCCACCGTCCGCGTCGCCGCAAGGCATTCCCCCCCGTGCTCTCCAGGCCGCGGGTTCGGATTTTCGCCGCCCTAACTCTGCACTCTATCTCTCAATGGCCCCTCAGCCTGTGACCCCACGCACACTCAATTTGTTCACTTTCCGGCCGCTCCATCTTCCCACCATTCCTTCCGCCGCCCTTCCTTCCTCGCCGCGAGTGCAATTCCCATCGCCATCACGCAATCGTCATGTGCCCCCGGAGCCGCTGCCGGCGCCCCGTTCACCTGCCTTACAAATGTCCGGCACTCGTTCCATAGCTTCCAGCTCTGGAATAGCGGCGCCGCCTCCACCAACATCTCCGCCAGGTTCTCAAGCATCGGCGGACGGCTCTTTGCCGTCGTGTACCACCCCTCCGCTCCGTCTTCCCACGTATACACCGGCTTGTACTTCAGCGTGTCCACTAAGTGCACCAGCAACGCGTGCCCATGATTGTTTCTTTCCACCACCGCTACCGCGTCGTTATATTCCTTCCCCAACTTCGCCACCCGGTTCCCCAGCTCTCTTGGCGTAAAGTGTCCATGTAACTCCGCGCACTGCTGCCCTGACTCCCAGTCGATCACTTCCGCGCACGCGTAATCTCCATTTACTCCCCCGCCCGCCGGGTCCACTCCCATCGCATAACGCCGTCCCGGTTGCGCCGGCAGCCAGATCGACAAATGCCCGTTTTCCCGCGTCTCGCATGGCGCGCTCGCCCCCGCCAGCGCCTTCTCAATCACCTCGATCTCGAATGCGCACTCCCCCGACGACCGGAAGCACTGCACCGCATCTTCCGCAAATTCCTGCCCCGCCATTCCCCGCAACGCCGACCACTGCTGCCGCCGCCACGCGATCTGCTCGTCCGTCAGCCCGTTCGCCAGCGCCAACTCTATTTCTTCAGGAGTCTTCTCAAACCCGTTCCCCGGCTCGCTCCTGTAACTCTCCTCAAACCACCATGGAAAAAAGTGCTTCGTGTATCCCGTCTCCTCCGCTTGCTGCCACTCCTCGTAAAACGGTCCCCAAGCCCCGTTCGCGGTCGATTCCAGCACAATCTCTCCCCCCGGAACCACCGCCGCCCGCAGCGATCCGAGCGCGTCCGCTCCCTCCCGTCCCCACCGCGAAACCTCCGTGCAGTGCAGGTTCTGTATCGTCCGTCCCCGCCCCGCATTCTCGTCCGCCGACGCCACCGTGAACTCGCTATCCAGATGCGGAAACACCAGTTCCCGCGCACTCGAATGCGAAGTCTTCAGCGGACCCTCTTGCAACTCCGACGGCAGGTTATCCCAGAAGCGATGCACGATTCGGAAGATCTCCTCCGCCGCCAACTGGTCGTGCGCCACCAGCATCGTCAGCGTCCCCTTCCGCGTGATCGTCTGCACAAAAAAACGCGCCGCCAGGTACGACGTCATCCCAATCTGCCGCGCCTTCAGCACTATGTTTTTCTTCGCGCCCGTCTCCAGGCACACCCGCGAATATTCCCGCTGCACCGCGTTCATCTCGATCGGCGCCGGCTGCCCCACTTTCGTCCGGATCTTAAGATGCTGCTCAATCCAGTAATCCCGCTCCGTCCGCTCCCAGAATTTGCCGCCTCCGATTTCTCTCCTGCAACCCTGTGCAATCTCATCCAGCCGCCCGCCAATCCTAACCAGTTCGTCGATCTGCTTTTCTATGACGCCCCTCGGATTCTTTTTCTCGCCCTGTCCTTCTCCGGCTGCGCTACGATTCTGCTCCTCTTGCGCGATTCGGCCTCCACCTTCACTCCGGCTTTCCTCCTCAGGAGTCGCCGGATCATTCCGGCTTTCTCTTCTAGTCGCAGTTTGCTCGCTTCGATGTTCCGTCCTGGTCGCCGCCGTCTTATTCTCGTTACCTTTTTTCCCCGTCGCCCCCGATTTCGATCCCGCGTTCAACTCCGTGATTACTTCCCCAGCCTGTCCCGTGGACCCATCCCCAACCCGCCCTAATCCCCCATCTTCAAATGGCATTTCCCGGCCCAAACTACTCTTTCAAGTTTTCCCCACAACCGCCGCATACCCTGTCATCCTGCGCGCAGCATAATCATCGCGCAGCGATGATTATGCGGAGTCGAAGGACCCCGTACCCGTCAGTGCTCTTCACCAGCCCCGCAAGGCATTCTCCCCGCACTGCCGTCCGAACGACCAACGACGAACGACCAACGACCGACTTCTCAGTGCACGGCGCTAAAACTCTCGGGCACGTACGCGTATGCCCCCATCTCCCAACTGCTCCCGAACGAATTCTGATTAATTCCCATCAGGTCGTACTGATACTCCGCTGGCAAAATCGCTCCTTTGTCCCGCACCGGAGAATTCGCCGTTGGCCGAAAATCCGCCTCCAACCCAGTCGACGGGCACACATAATACGAACCCGCCACATACCCGCTCGGCACCGCATCGTTCGCCGTGCATCCCAGTAAGAACTCCACCATCTGCGTGTTTGACTCCAGCGTCGCTCCGCCCTGCACCACTGCATCCATAAAATTCGCCACTTCGTCCGGCCGCAACTCGTTCACATGCCAGAAGTATCCAATCGGCCGTCCCCATAGCGCGTTCTTGAATAAGTCCTGACTTACCCGGTTCCGCATTTGCTGGTAAGTCAATCCCTGGTAATTCGGCACTATCCCCTGGCTCAGAATATTCAGCACGTCATATCCCGTCGCCAGCGTCGTATTCGCCCCGCAGCACGGCTTCAGGCTCCCCGTTCCCCGCACCCCCACATATCCCAATCCCGCCGCAATGTTCTCTGTTACGGGATCTTCATAACTTCCCGGCATCACATACACCCGCGCCGCCGGCAGCCCCGTCAAATTCAAATTCATCCACGCCTGCGACCAGCTCATCTCCTCTGTCTCCATCTCCGCCTCATTGAAGTCGAGGTTCTGCGCCGCGCTCAGAATGTCTAGGTTCGCTACATCCGCCAGCGAGATGCTTCGCGCCATGCTTTTCGCGTTCGTATCCATCGTCACCGCATACACCCCGCGCTGCTCCAGCGTGTACAGCATCCCTCCCAGCGTGTCGAGTCCCGTTTCATGCTGCCCCGGCGGCGCCGGCGTCAGATCCCAGAAGATATCCGCCGCCGGGTCATCCGGACTGGTCGTGACCATCATGCACGCCAGCTTTCCCGCCCCGCACACGCTCTGCGAGTGCGAAATCGTCAGGGTCACGCTCGCCGCCAGCAACCCCGTATACTGCAAATTCTCGAACGCATGGCAAGGCACCGGAAACGGCCCTCCCAGCCCGCAACTCGCGGCGGGCGGATCGGCATACTCGTGTGAGATCGAATGTGTATTCACATCCCATCCCGCATTGATCCATCCCTGCACCTCGCCAATCATTCCCTGCGAGTAACTCCCGCCCGTCACCACTGCGATCGAAAGCGGTACTCCCTTCGCCGCGACCATTGGCAACAACGCACTAACATAAGTGTCGCTGTTCAACACCAGTCCCGGGTCGTCATAACTCACCGTCGTATACGCCGGCCATCGCCGCCACTCTCGCACCCACGGCGCTGTCTCCGCCGGTATATTGTTGCTTCCCGCCGTCGGTCCCGGTGTCCCCGCCGTGTCCACCGTCAGTGCCGTCGCCAGGTTGTTCGCGTATAAGTGGCAGTAATCGTAATTTACCGCCCCCTGCACGTTGTCCATGATTCCGTAAGCCCGGTTTCCGTAAGCCCGGCAATTCTTGATCTCGAACGCGCACCCTCCGCTCCCGCATCCGTCAAACCGGTAGCCCGCATAATTCATGTTGGCGTCCGTGTTATACAGATGAATGTCGGTCGGCGTCCCGCTCGGATGGATATAGAACCCTAGCGGTACAGCCCCATTCTCCACCTCGCTGTCTGACGCAATGTTCGCCAGCCACAAATGATCGCTCGTCCCCAGCGCCGGCGACTGCACCTGCACTCCGTATGCGTCGAACCAGTCAATCTGTAAATGCTGAATCTCCAGCCACGACTGCCCATTGATATTCAGCAGGCTCTGTCCGCTCAGCACGATCGGCGCAACCGTCCCATAGTTATCCGCCGGATTTCCTCCTGCGCTGTACACATACAGAATGTAGTTCGTCGCGTCGTACCACCAATCCCGATCCTGCCCCAGCCCCGCCTGGCTCCCCTGCGCAACGCCCCATACCGTCCCGAACCGCACATAATTCAATTGCGTCGGCGGCTGCGTCAGACAATAAAATCCGCGCCCCCCGCACTGCACCACGCTGCTAAGTCCCGTCGTAGTCGAATACAACGTCGCATACCACACGCCCGTCGTTCCCACCTGCGTCCAGAACTGCGGCCCGATCGGCAGATAACCCGTCAAATGCGGCGGCCGACCGTTCCCGTAACTGTCGATCTTGATCAGCGCCCCGCCCGTCGCCGGATTCGTTCCGCTCGAGGGCGGCGTCAGCGTCTCGTTCCACGTGCAATCCCGCTTCAGGTTGACCGTGTCCCCCGGCAGAAAGGTCGAGATCCCAACCTCCAGCATCGTTCGCCACGCCGCCTGCGCGCTCGTCCCCGGATTCCCGTTCGACCCATTGTTGCAATCCACGTAGTAATCCAAGGCACACGCCACCCGCGCCCCTATTAGGAGTAAGAACAACACCTTCTTCATCATGTCTGCCTTAGAGTCGGTAGTTGGTTTGGCCCTTCATTCCACCACGATCGCCGGTACCGTAGCTGCGAAGCTCTCTAACCCCGTCCCCGTCGTGATGCTCCCCGGCGCCGTGCCTCCCGCGCCCACCGAGAATGACGTATTCGAGTAAGAAGTAACAAATGCCGCATTCTCCGCATTCACCGTCGCGCAACTTGCCGTACAGCTCGAAGTCCACAGGATGAAATATTTCCCCGGCGCTAACGCCGTCGCGCCCTCGCTCCATGCCTGCGACATCACCGTGTTCGCCGTCGGCGCGAACGCGGTCCCCGCCGCCCCGTAATGCACCACCAGGGCCCCGCTGGCGTTATAGATCGCCACCGCATAAGTGTTCGCCGAGTTGTCCGCCGTTCCCACCCGATAAACGATCTTCGTCGCTGTCACTGAGTAAGGCAGCGTAAGCGCAAACACCGCCGCCTTACTCGCGCTTGCCGGAAACGTGAACGACCCGCTGCTGCTGTAAGTTACCGGAACCCACGTTGCGCCCAGCGCCCGGTCCACATACGCCGTAGTCGCCAGCTTAGTCGAGTTATCTCCCGCACCCTGAGTCGAAGCCGTAGTCCCATTCGGCAGCGCCGGCGTCCCGCCCAAATTCGCCGCCGTACCGCTCGTATTCGCCGCATTATTCGGAATGTCCCCACTAACCAGCGCCGGCAACTGTGCGTGTGGTAACGTCCCCGTTGTAATATCGCTGGCACTTACAGTCACATTCCCCGATAGTGCGTGCCCATTCACGCTCGTGCCCGTGGGTACATAACCAGGCACCGCTGGACTTCCCGTAAATGTCGGAGAGTTCAGCGGTGCTGCCCCCGTAACTTGCGCCACTGTGTAATCCCCACTCTGCGCAGTTACAGTTCCCGTCCGTCCAAACACGCTCGCGACCGCGCCACCTCCGCCCGTCGGCATGCACGACGCTCCGCTCGCCAGTTGGCAATGGAAAGTCGCATCCGCTCCCACTCCCATCGAGAAGTCCATGCCCGATGGCACCGTTACTGTCGTGCCCGTCCATTCCTTTCCGGACCACTGCGTCGGACTGCTGCTCGTCTGATTGATAGTCCCGGCCACGTTCAAGTTGCCATTGATCATCACATTATTCAAAAAGGTCGGGTTGCCGGCCCACCCCGCCCCACTAATCGACGTCCCATCCGGATGAGTAAGTACCCCCGTAAAGGTCGGCGACAGCAATGGCGCAGCCCCACTTACCTGGCTAACTGAGTAATCCCCGCTCTGTGCCGCGACCGTCCCAGTCCTTCCAAAGACTGAGGAAACGGCCCCGCCACCGCCGCCCGAGCCATAGCCCTGGGCATTCACCCACGCCGTCGTAGCAATCTTCGTCGAGCTGTCGGAAGTTGCGGGTGTTGGCGCGGTCGGCGTGCCCGTGAATGCCGGCGATGCCAATGGGGCAGCTCCCGTAACCTGGTTCACTGAATAGTCTCCGCTCTGTGCTGTTACAGCTCCAATGCGCCCAAACACCGAACTAACAACCGCACTCCCGCTCGGCGCCCCTAGACTTACCCGCACTCCGCCGCTCGCCTCAATCCGCCCAATCACCTGCACTCCACTTGGCCGGTTTGCCGATCCCGTATCATGGCATTTCCCGGCCTGGCTTGTGCTCGCTACCGCATAATCCCCTGCTACCGGGTTCCCTGCATCAAAGTTACATGCCGCTACTCCCGCCCAAGTAATAACTGACTTTCCACTTGTTCCGGCCCCACTACTTACAATTCCAACCACCCCATCCGTGCTTCCCGTCGACGCCGTCTGAACTCCCGCCCCGCTTCCGTTATAGACTGCCAGATCGTTTGCCACAGTGCCGTTGACCCCGTCATTCGCGAACTCAAAGTCCTGTCGCCCGTTCGTGTACATGTTGAACGAGGTCGTCGCAAATACACTGTGAACTGCCTGCCCTGTGTCCGTTCCTATGTCGTAAGTGCTCCCGACATACGGCTTGAATGTCCCATCGTTCCCAAACAGCCACTTAAGACTCGACCCAATATGGATTCCAATGCTCGGCGCATTGCCGCTCGCCGCATCCTCACTGCGTAGTACGTTGTAGTTAGTTCCACTTACGGACTCGGACCCAAGCGACGTGCGGTCCCAAGTCGAGCTATTCGTATATGAGGAGTACACACGGAAGTTCTGTGCGTTTAGCCCGTTTCGTTCTTCCAGCGTATCTCCCGGGTCCCCATTTGGGTCCGAGTTAAACAGGTTGGCGAGCCCCAACTGCATCGGCTGTCCATTATTGTCGATAACCCGCGGCGTGTGCGTCGCCGCGTCGAACCAGAACACCCCCCAATTTGGAATGCCCGCCGGTTGCGCCGTCTCCGCTAGTTGGATGACATTAGGCGTCGTACAATTGGCATTTCCATTTGCCGCGATGCCCGTCGCGAATGCGCCGCTGCACTGTGTCGGAGTGTGCGCCAACGCCAGCGCCGTACCAGCCTGCCCGCTGATATTAGAGCTTGTAAGTGCAACCTGCTGCACCGTCCCGCCAATATTAACCACCGGCAGGCCCGCCGCCGTATCCAACCCAAGCCCCCCGGCCGCCGGCGCATAACCGCTGCCTGCGGGTAGGATCAGGTTTCCGCTCGCCACAATAGTATTGGTAAATGTCTTATTCCCACTTATGGACTCGATGCCCGTGTTATGTACAACTGCCGCGTCTGCCGCCGCCCCTGTTACTTGAGACACGATATAGTCGCCAGCGGTCGCGATGACGGCCCCACTTCTCCCAAACACCGAACTGACTGCCCCGCCGCCGCCACCCGATCCACACGGGCTGCCCGTCGAGCTAATGACGCCCGACGCAATGTTCAGGCAACCGTCCGCCAGTCCGGAAATCGTCACGCTCTCATCCATCTTGATCGGAACGTTAAATTCCTTAAGTCCCGCACTCAGCCTTTCCAGCCAATTTGCATGTACCCCATCGCCCGTCGCCGCAATGTAATTCGTGATAGATACCGGCGCTCCGAACGCGAGTTGCCCCTGATTCAGGCCCACCCCGCCACTCGCCACGTCGGTCCCGATCCAGGTATCTGTCGCGCTCGCCGCTGGCCGGTATCCCCACGTCGACCGCGTCAGGGCTGGTTGCGAGTCCACTAAGGTAATAATGTGGTGCGGTTGCAGGTTTGCGCTTGGACTCGTCGAGAAGTTCAGCCGTCCCTTTGACAGGGCTTCGCCGCCACCCGACGCGGCCCCATCTGTCATCAGTGTGGCTGTCTGGTTCGGCACCGCGTTGTTACTTGCCGTCAGGCTCACTTGGCAGTCCGTGAATCCGCCTGTGGAGGTCGCCCCCCAGGACGTACACTCACTGGCAACCTGGAGCGGGTTACCATCTAACCCAATGCCCACAACGTTGCTCTCTTCGTTGCCCACCGCTACGCTCTTATTCACACTTACAATCGACCCTGGCCAGAAGGCCACGCTGCCGGCGTAGTTACCCTGCTGGATCGAATAACTCACCGTCACCGCCGATCCCGAGTCGGTATAAGTGCATACCAGGCCGGAGCACTGGGCGACATTGATCGCAATTGATCCGCACGCGAGCGTCGACCCACCCGCACACCCCCCTGCGTAAGGATACGTGGCGTTAACTCCGTTCGGCGTCGCGATTCGGATAAGGTCGTAAGTAATCGCGTCGGTCCCATTTGCCACGCGCGGCCAACGTACAGGAATGGAGTCGCTGCCGGTCGAGTTATAGTTGAGGATCTGCATCGGTGACGTCTGTGTGCCTGTCGTAAGATCCTTTGCAACCACAAAGTAAGAATATGCTGTCGCTCCTCCCCCTCCGGTCGAAAACGCCCCTTGTGTACCGCCACTGCCGGCAATTGCGAAACTCGCCGCCCCGCTCGACGGCCCCGCGATCAGGCCCGCGACTCCCGTCCCCGGAAATGGCGAGTGAGCTGGGGATAGCGGATTCATCTGCGGCCCGCTCTCCGAATAAATGTTCTTTAGGTATGCTCCCTGATAGTTACCCGTCGAGTTCGATGAATACACCTGCCATGGTCCGGTTGCCTGCAAGACCGTATTCTCAACGTAGAGGCCATTTGAGTTATAGACAGTCACTCCGTTTGCGTAGTTGGCCGTGATACTCGAATCCCGCAGCGTAATCACCGGTGCGATCTGGTGGCCGGCCCCCTGATTGCCCGCGGAGAACACAAAGGACCCCGACCAGTTTGCGCTCGTGTTCAATGGAATCGCGTTATTGTTGAACTGGTCGATGCTTGCATTCTCGTCATCCCATAGGTCGAAGAAGTTGTTGAATGCCCCGTTTTCCCCCACCTTATCGTAAGAAATATCCGCAAGATGCGTATTCACCGCGTTATCAAGCACCGCGACATAAGTGAGTGCCACCACGCCCGGCGTCGTCTGAGCGGCGATATCGGTGCCGGAATGCGCATATTGAAACGTCGTCGGGTTCGGTACGGCGGTGACGATCGCATCGCCCCAGAACGCGTTGTTATCTGTGAACATGATTGTTGCCATGTCCCCCGGTCGCAATCCGTGGGCCGTCGCCGTCGTTATCGTCACGACCTGAGATAGTCTTTGCGTCTGCGTAATCGCCACGCCCGCAAACGCCGGATTGCTCGAGAGGTTCGTTGGCGTGCGGAAACTGATTCCTTCGACCGTGCTACTCGTGTAATCGTTGGAATTTACCAGGTCGCCGATCTGCAGGCACGGCCCGCGCTCGTTGCAGTTCAATGACGTCCCGTAGCCGCTGAAGATGGATTGGTTCGAATGCAGATAGATTGTGCCCGCAACATTATAGGTATTCAGCGAATGGTTTGGATATCCGGGCCCATTCGATGGCAGCGTTACATTGCATTGCGCGTTCTTCCAGGACGTCGTATCGGTTCCGCACGCGGCGTTTAGAGTTTCCTGAATCCCCGACGAAGCCGAGCCGATGCTGTATCCTGCTGCATACGAATAGAATGGGGTGAACACGACTGTCCCCGACGGCGCGCCCGCAAGGCATCCCCCCGCAGTCGCGATCACGTTGACCGCCTCGCTGTTTCCCCCACCCGAGATAAGAGCTTGATACCCGGCTCCACTGGTTGTGTCAATTCCCATGGGGCAGGGAGTAAGTGTAACCGTCGCTTGTGTCCCTCCCGTTAGCGGACTCGCAATCGTTTGCGACCAGTTCGCCGCGGTCGTCGCATAAGTGATTCCGGCCGGGGCCCCACCGGTGCCGCACGCACCCCATGTGGAGTTTCCGGTCAGGCAGGTGCTCGCATTGGCGTTCCCCGTCCCTAACTCGCTTGTAGGGATAAGTCCGGCTACTAAGTCGGCTTTAGCCGACATCCCGTTGTCAACATACTGACGGTCAGTGGCTTGATTCGGTGCAGTCGGGGGTCCTGGAAGCGTCAGCGGCCCGGTCATCGTATCGCCGGAGAGCAAGACATAATTCCCTGACCCCACGTTTGCGACGGCCTGGTCCACATACTCTTTGTTCGCGGCGTCCGCGCTTTCTGCGGGCGAGGGCAGCAAGGGCGGCACCGTGAATTGTTTCGCGCCCGTGATTGTCTCCGCCCCCGAGAGGTGTACTACCGACGAGTCAAGTGCCCGGTTCGCCACGGCCGCATTCACATATTGTTGAGTGGCCGCCAGATTTCCCAGTCCAGTGCCCGGCGTTGTGCGCACCGCGGAAATCGTCGTCGGTGAGTTCGTTGGCACCGACCAATATTCCGTGCGCACTGTTCCGTCGTCGAGTTGAAATACGACGACATATAGTGTCCCCGCCGGACTGGCGCCTGCATTTGGCACTAATTGCGCATTAAATGCGCCGCCTTCGCCAATCGTCACACTCTGGCTTCCCGCCGCCACCGCGTATCCGTCGGCTGTCTGGAACGATGGCCATGAAATCAGCGCCAGACCCGACGCGGGCGTCCCGTCACCACCGTACACCGTGTCGCTGATCGTGGTCAGCCCCGGCCCTTGCGCATGCGCTCCCGTCGACAATGTTGCAGTCGTCATGAGCACAGATAGGGTGAGAATCAACATACTCACCGTCGTCGCAACTTGCTCTCGCCTCGCCGTGAAATGTCTGCCCATCTCGGCTTTTCTCCTCGTCACCTTACACGGCCCTCCTTCGGGCCAATAAGAAAGCCGCTCTTGTGAGCGGCCACTTTCCTCTGCATTCTTGCTCCTACCATGACAACGTTCAAGCGATTCCCCTGCCGCCAATCACCCGATCAATCCTCACCAGCGCGATCTTGGGACTCCTTCTAGATGACCCGCCCTCGCCAGCGCCCTCGCCTCACAACCTCTGGTCTGAACTCTCCGCCGAATTCTCCTCCCGCACTTCCAGATACCGCCTCACACTTTCCACATACACGTCCGCAAAGTCCACAACCGGCCGGCGGATCGCGATCAGATCCATCGCCTTCCCAATTTCCCACCCCATCGCGCCCAGCAGAGCCAGCGTCATCATCGGTGCACGGTGCACTCCTGCCGCGCAATGCACATACACTCGCGCTTTCGGATTCTCCAGCGCACCCAGCGCAAAATCTACGCCCCGCTTTAGCACTTCCGGTGGTTTCGGCAGGAAGTCATCATCCGTCGGATTCCACAGCACTTCAATCCCGAACGGCTTTGCCAGCGGACGGTCATCGAATTCGATCTGCATGTCCACAACGTGGGTCACACCTAGGCGCGCCAATTCCTCCATATTCCAAACATTCCAGATTCCGCCTCCCAGCGCCACTTGCTCGGTCACCCAGCTTATGTCCATTCCTCTTTGTGGCCTTCCCCTCGCGCTCCTGATACTCCGTCGAGCGATCCTTCGTCTGATTCTACGTTACCTTCCCGTTTCTCGGCTGCCAAACGTCGTTGCTCTCGCCCGACCGTGTACACGCCGCGCCCTCGCATCCCGGACGAAGCACTCAACTGCATCACGCAAGCGACCGTGCAGTTGATAGTGACGCCGGGGCCCGCTGCCATCACATCGAAACCTTCGTCCGTCGAGCCCAATAAAAAGGGGCGCGAATCTTATCGCGCCCTTCAGAATTCTTTTTTCTACTCTTAAGTTTAGGATACCAAATTAAGGGGGGGTACCCTGACAATTTCCCCACATTTATTTCACCTTATATTTGAATAACTTGCGCCGAATTTCCCCATCTTACCCCTTGACACACTATTGTCCCCGCCAACTGCTCTCCTAACAGGCTGAAATATTGGCGGTTAGATCCTCTGCCCGCGGAAACCTGTCCAGCAAACCGCGCGCGATCAGAACCCGTGACAACTGGTCAATCGCCTCGTGCAGAAGCCTTTGCACGGTCCTTTCGCAACAGGCCAGCGATCTCGATATCTCGAAAACTGTGTACTCCTCGAAGATGTGCATTGCAATCAGCTTCTTCTCTAGCGCACCCATTTTGTCTAAGGTATGTTCAATATCCGTTACAAATACGATCGTGTCTTCAAAGTTCTTAGTCGAGTATCTACTGACGCGGGCGCGAAAAAACTCACGTCCCAGCAGGCAGGGCAAGTGTCCAACCTCGACCGAAACCCGCGCATAACGCTTCAACAATGCCGTTGTCTTTGGACGATAAGCCCACAGGTCGATTTCAGTTTCGTCGAAAAACAGGGGCGGCCCTCCCGCCTGACACATAACGGTCCAACCCAGGGTTCCGTGCGGCAGTGTGCCTGTCATAACCGCACCTCCATCCCCACGGCGCCCTGTAACGACTCAATCTGGGCCGCGCCATACAAATCATTTCGTTGAGTTTTCGGTCCTCTGGCCAATCGGGCTGGCCGTCCTCGGCGGCGAGAAGTCGGGGCGAGCACCAGAGCTAAGTCGGGATCGCCGGCGAATCGAGCGCTGCAGTCTATACAGTAAACAACCGCGCTTGCCGGCCTGCGCAAGAACAGTCCTCCGCAGCGTTCGCAGTATTTCAGTTCAACCTGCTCGTGCATACTTTCCATCGAGTCCATGAAATTCATAATCACCTCTCACTCGAAATAAGTGCGCTGAAAATAAAAAAAGCCCTGGTGCCGATTCGCTCGGCCCAGGGCTCGTTTCTCTTACGATGACCTGTTTTTGCTATTTACATTTCTGAAGCGCTTACTGCAGCCCGGCTCCTACGCCTGAAGGTTTGTGCCGGAAGTACCCTTCTTCATAACCAGATTTGAGTACTTGTCCGTTTTGCACAATCACACTCACGCGTCCGGTGAAGTGCAGCCCCCGTAACAACTGTTCGGTAGAGGCCGACAACACCTCCGAGGATCGAACTTTTCGTCGAAACTCGGCGAAGTTCCTTCCTTCGTCCAAATGCGCATCTGCTTCTATCATTGCCGTTAATCCTTTATTGAGTAGTAAGTGGAGCATATGAATGCCTTCATTCTAAGATTCATTTGTTCTCTAAGTCAACTACTTTCGTTAGTCTACTTTCGTATCTCCCTCCTTAGTTGGTGCTGACTTGCCGATTGAATTGGCGGGCAGGTCGGCCATGCTACTCTCCGTCTCACATCCCCGATCCGAGCAAATCTACCGCTCTGGCCAGCTCCGCTGCTGCCAGCCTCTCAATTTGCGAACTTTGCCTCAAAGCGCTAATCTCATGGAGCGCTATCAAATCGAAGCCTATGAACCGGAACACTTTCGCTCTCCTTATTTGTGGACTGCTGCTCTCGACCCTATCCGCTCCTGCCCAACACTCTGCCTCCGAGCCCGTCTTAGATGTCTCCGCAATGGATAGGACCGTCGATCCCTGCGTCGATTTCTACGCTTATTCCTGCGGCCAGTGGATGAAGCACAATCCCATCCCGCCCGATCAGGCAAGTTGGGGCACCTACGGCAAACTCGAGGACGAGAACCGCGCCCAGCTGCGCGGCATTCTCGAGGACGCTGCCAAGCCGAACCCCCAGCGGGACTCTGCTGACCAGAAGATTGGCGACTACTACGCCTCCTGCATCGATGAAGGAGCCATCGAAAAACGTGGTGTCAAGCCCCTTCAGCCCGAACTCGATCGCATCGCGGCCCTCAAGTCCAAGCAGGATTTCGCGGAATATATCTCCACCACCCAGTACCCCCCCGCGCTCTATGGCGGCGGTCCGCTGTTCGCTTTCCGCTCCAATCAGGATTTCAAAGATTCCGCGCAGGTACTCGCCGAAGTCGATCAAGGCGGCCTCGGACTGCCGGATCGTGATTATTACCTGAAAGACGATGCAAAATCGCAGGAACTGCGCAAAGCCTATCTTGCTCACGTCGCGAAGATGTTCGAGTTAACCGGCGACTCTTCCGCCGACGCGGCCAATGAGGCTGCCACCGTTATGCGTATTGAGACCGCGCTCGCCACCGGCCAGATGACCCGCGTCGAACGCCGTGATCCGCCCAAGCTCTACCACAAGATGAGCGCCGATGATCTACAAAAGCTCGCCCCAACATTTCAATGGCCTGTCTATTTCACCAAGACCGGCGTCGGCGGCCTCGCATCGCTCAACGTTGTCACGCCCGATTATCTTCACACCCTGAACGCTGAAATCGACAACGAGAGCCTGGCCGACTGGAAGGTCTACTTTCGCTGGCACGCGATTCATGAAGCCGCCAACGACCTTTCCTCCGCCTTCGTGAAGGAGACCTTCAGCTTCTACGGCAAAACCCTTCGCGGCCGCCAAGAACTTCCGCCGCGCTGGAAGCGCTGCACCAATGATGTCGATGACGACCTCGGCGAAGCTCTCGGCCAGGCCTACGTCGCCAAATATTTCAGCCCGGAATCCAAGCAGGCCGCGCTGAAAATGGTCCGCGAAGTCGAATCCGCCATGCAGAGCGAGATCCAGTCCCTTCCCTGGATGGGCGCTGCCACCAAAGAGCAGGCGCAAGTCAAACTGCATTCCATCGCGAACAAAATCGGCTATCCCGACAAATGGCGCGATTACAGCGCCCTCCAGATCGTGCGTGGCGATCACATCGGTAATTCGCAGCGCGCCTCCTGGTTCGAATTCCATCGCTGGATCGCAAAAATCGGCAAGCCCGTTGATCGCGATGAATGGGGCATGACTCCCCCCACCATCAACGCCTATTACGATCCGCAGAAGAACGACATCAACTTCCCCGCCGGAATCCTTCAACCGCCTCTCTTCAGCGCGTTGTCCGACGCCGCCCCCAACTTCGGAGACACGGGCGCCACCATGGGCCACGAACTCACTCATGCCTTCGACGATGAGGGCAGCCAGTTTGACGCCCAGGGCAACTTGCGCAATTGGTGGACCGATGCCGACCGGAAAGAGTTCGAAAAGCGCGCGCAGTGCGTCGTTGACCAGTACTCCGGTTACACCATCATTGACGACATCAAGATCAACGGCAAACTTACCAACGGAGAAGATCTCGCCGATCTTGGCGGAACTTTGCTCGCCTATCTCGCGTGGAAATACGATACTGCTGGGCAGAAGCTCGAGCCCATCGACGGCCTAACCCCGGAGCAGCGCTTTTTTGTGTCCTACGGCCAGAGTTGGTGCACGAATGAGCGCGATGAAAACAAACGCCTCCGCGCCACCGTCGACCCGCACTCGCCGGAAAAATATCGCACCAACGGCATCGTCTCCAACATGCCCGAATTCCGCGATGCCTTTCACTGCAAGCCCGGACAACCCATGGTCCGTGAAAATAGTTGCCGCGTCTGGTAACCAAGAAAGTGTGGACTGATTTCGGAAAGCGTGGACGCGGGCGACCCACCCCCGTTCTGTGGAGCCGTTCGATGTAAGCGTGACAGGAGAACGCCAGCCCTTTACCCGCGCTCAAACGCGTGTTTCTCCTCCAGCGCCTTCACAGCCTCCGCCATCTCGCGCTCAAACCGCTCCCCCTGATCCATCAGCGCAGGCAACGCCGTCGCATATCGCCGCGCCATCGCAAATAGGCCCTGTTTGGCCAGCCCCGCTCCAATCTCAACAAACTGTTCTGTACTCGTTTGTACGTACAGTGCTTCCGTCGTATCGCCCAGCCAAACGTCGCCTCCCACCAGTCGCGTCTGCCAGTACACCTTGCGCTCAATCAACCGGCCAATCTCCTCATCCGTGGCCTTGCCGAAAACCCACTGCTTGCGCCGGAAGTCATAATGCCGGCTCGAAAACGGCAGCGGCACCAGTTTCGCCGACTTGTGAAACTCAATCTGTTTCTTGTCGATGTCTTTCCGCAACGCATTGATGATCGGCGCCTCAACATCCTTCCGCTCCAGCGAAAGGAGCGCCTCCCGCAGCGTCGCCGAAAGATTCACCGCCACCAGCGCGTGCAGGCTCGCGGTATTCTCGAGCGCAATCTCCGCGTGCAACACCTCAAAATCCGCCCCCGAGGTCGCGTGGCGGAAAGGCCAATCGAACTTGAAGCTCACCGGCAGCCCAGTTCGCGTCACATAAATCGTCTTCGCTGCTACGCCCTGTGTCGTACTCATAGTCGATGATTGATGTTTCTCACGTTTCTTGTTTACGTAGCGTAGAGACGGGGCCCGCCCGTCTCAGATATCCAGCGCTCATCGAGACGAGCGTCCAAACCACCCGCACTGAGTTTAGGCCACTTCACCTCAACCGCCATAGCTGCACGAAATTCCACACGCCCGAAGCCACTAGCAATCCCCCAATCCCAGCCGTCACAAACACGCGGCCCTTCGTCTCCAGCAAATCCGCAAACACCCCGCCGGCGAACACAAAAAGAAAAACCGTCATCGCCAACTCAAATCCTTGCGCCGGCAAGTCCGGCGACGCCACCGCCAGCGCAAACAACATCGCCCCCACAAACAGCGGCGCACTATTTCCAAAGTACCGCGCCCGGCGCCACGTGCAATACGCGATCAATGCCACCGGCAGCGCCAGCATAAACGCCGGGCAATTCGCAGCCATCATTTTCCACGTGTGAGAGTACGACGTTATCATCGCGAATGCGTGCGGCTCAATATCCGTCCAGCGCGCCCGCAGCAGCGCCTGCCCAAACAGCCTCGGCTGAAAAAAGTAAAACGCGAACACATACACCGCTCCTACCCCAACCGCCGCGCCCCAAATCGCAATTACCGCTCGCGGGCGCACCGGCGCCACCCAGAACATCAGCAGCAGCGCGGCCAATGCCACCACCGCCAGTGAAACCTGCGTTCCCACCGCCAGCGCCACCGACAAACCCAGCAGAAAAATTCGCCGCCAGTTCCACAGCACCACTTCGCGCGGCGCGTACAGCGTGTGCGCGGCTGCAATCGCCGTGAAAATTGTCCCAAACGCGCCCCATGTCCCGCCCAGTTCGCCAAAGCTCTTTGTCCCCGCCGCCGCCAAAATCATTCCCGGCGAAAAACAATAAAGCGTCAGCGCAATGTACCCGCCCGCATCTCCATACAGCCGTCGCGACACATACCACAGCGACGCACCCAGCATGAAACCAAAAAACAAATATGGCGTCGCGCCCCAAATCTGCCCCAGCGGCGAATTCGTTGCCAGCACATCCGGTTGCACCAGCGCCGGTGCCGCCGCCACCAGGTAATAAAACGGCGTCCGATCCACATCGTACCCATCGCGCACCCGCAGATGCCCGGCCCGCCCCGCAGATGGCATGCCCGTCGCGGCTTCTGCGTGCAGTGCCTCCGGCGTCGCCGCGATCGCCTTGCCTTTCCACTGCTCCAGTCCGTCGTAAATGCAAAGCGCGTGGTCGGAATCCGGCAGAAACCCATGCACCGTCTGCGCGCGAATCAGCCACGCGCACTGCGCCAGATACACCAGCAGCAACGCGCCCGCAATGTATTGCGGCCTGCCGATCGCATCGGGATCGAGAATTCGCCGTAGGAAGCTCAGACCGAGTGTTTTACCATGTCAGGGACAAGGATGGATACCAATCTCATCCCGCCCGATGCGCAATCAGACCCGCACACCGATTTGCGGTTTGATGCCCAAGCCGATTTGCAGGCCGGTTCGCAGGTCGATTTGCCGGTCGATGCGTCGCAAAATTCGCCTCTTAATTCGGCGGCGCCCGCGCACGGTTCGCCGCCTCAGCCACTTCCCGAACCCTCCCCTCGCTTCAAACATCTCTCACGCGAGTCCGCGCTCTCCCCGCTCACCGAAATTTTCCTCGGCCCCGATGGCCTCTACCCCGGCGCGCGCTGGCTGATCTACCTCGCTCTGGCGTGGCTCCTCCTCGGCCTATTCACTTCCCTTACCAATAGCCTCCGTCCCGAGCCCGTCCCCGTCTGGTGGACAATGGTCTCCGAACTCCGCATGATGCTCGCCGTCGTCTTGCCCGGCTTCGCTATGGCCCGCTTCGAAGGCCGTCCCTTCGGCAGTTTCGGCCTTCCCGCCAAACGCGCCTTTCGTCGTAACTTCTGGGTGGGAGCCCTCTGGGGTTTCGTCTCCCTCTCCGCGCTCATGCTCGCTCTCGCTGCCCTCCGAGCCTTCTCCGTCGCTTCTCTCAGACTGCACGGCGCGCGCATCGTCAAGTTTGGCTTCTACTACGCCGTCTTCTTTCTCATCGCTTCCATTTTTGAAGACTTCCTCACGCGTGGCTATTCGCAATGGGTCCTCGCCCGGGGAATGCATTTCTGGCCTGCCGCCACGCTCCTCTCGCTTCTTTTCGGAGCCATGCATCTCGTCAATCCCGGCGAAGCAAAAGTCGGCATCGCCGCCGTCGTCTGCATCGGCTTCTTTTTCTGCCTCACCCTCCGCCGCACCGGCAATCTCTGGTGGGCCGTCGGCTTCCACATGTCGTGGGATTGGAGCGAGAGTTTTCTCTACTCGGTCCCTGACAGCGGAGGCGTCGCTCCCGGCCATCTCCTCAAATCCTCGCTCCACGGCCCCGATTGGCTTACCGGCGGCTCCGTCGGTCCCGAAGGCAGTTGCCTCCTTTTCCTCCTCATCGCCGTTCTCTGGATTCTCTTCAGCCTCGCCTACCCAAACATCCAGCCCGGCGAGTAGTTCCCAGTAATAGCACCATCAAATTCCGCCCCCCGCAGCGCTTCTACCCGCAATCTCTTCACATCTCGCGCAAATAAAATGGGCCGGACTCTTGCCCGGCCCCCAAAATAACATCTGCAACTGTCTATGGCTCTCCAAACAAATCCGTCATTGCCGCCGTGCTCGCATCGCAGGCATGGTTCAGGCAAGGCAGCTTGAATCCGCCTTCGATAGTCTTCAGCAACGAGAAGTGAGTGTAGAACACGTTGCTCTGCAGGTTGTGAAACCCATAGTTCGTGTCCACGATCGCCGCCACCTGATTGATCGTCGGAGCGATGCTGTAGTCATCCTCGTCCCAGATCGTGACGATCGCATTGCGGCCCTTCGACCACGCCGGCGACGCATGGATCGCCGTCACAATCCTCTGCAACGCCTGGTCGCCCAGCGCCATCAATGCCGGATTCAGTCCATTCTGCGTGCCGTTGTCATTCGGATCGTACTGGCAGAAGATCGTCCCATTCCCGCGTCCGTGCTGGTCGTTGCATTGGTTGGGCACGACGAAAGAGTAGTTTGGCGCTTTGCCCGAGGCCAGGTCGGCATAAAGACCGCCCGGTCCGTCAAACGGAACCGTGTTGGCCAGACTGTTTCCCGGGGTCGCGCCCTGTTGCGTCGATTGAAAATAAGCGAACGGATTGTGCTTCACCGCATAAAGCTGCACGATCTCGCCCGAGTTGAACGTCGGCGGCTGCTGCACCCACAGCGAGTTGAACAGCGTGAAGTCCGTCAGGTTCGTAAAGTTGCCGTCGCTGTAATTGACGTTGTCTGGGCCCCCGAGCGGCAGGCTCTCCTGATAAGTCTTCCACGTCTTTCCCGCTGCCACCAGTTGGTCCGCAATGCTGATCCCCAGAATGTTCGGATCCGCCGCATACGACTTCGTTCCGTCAATGTTGATGACCGGATACCCCGGGTCCTCGTTGGTGTAGTCGATAGCCGGCGTAGCCGCGTCAATTCCGCTCCCCGAGATCGGGCAAATCGGCGTCGAGGTCGCTTCCCAATTCGTTATGCCCGTCGCCAGGTTCGGCGAGCACGACGCGTCGTGCCAGTCGGGCGAGTTGTCATCGAGGATTCCGAAGTTCGATCCCGCGTTCGTCTCCAGATAGTTCGTCAAGCTCGGATGCGCCACGGCGAAATAGTTCGTCCCGAGGTTTGCCGCCGCGGCATACTGCGTCGTGAACGGCGCGGCCGGGTTGTTGAGCACTTGGACAAAACCATGATTCTCCATCATGATGACCCAGACGTGATTGAGCGCCGGAACGCCCTTCGGCACCGGGCCTTGCTGGGCAAACGCGGCGCTGGCGGCAAGGGCCAACACGCCCACAAGCAACACTGTTCTCTTCATCGAAGCGATCTCCTGAAAGTTTTTGGATTTTTGTTTGAGAGTCGCCGCAACCCGCAGCGACAAATGTTACCCAGCCTAACAAGCGTTTGTTACCGCGAGGTGAAGGGAAGATTAAGCTCCTGTGAATGAAGCCGCTGCCCGGCATGAAATTCGGGACAACTCGGCTTCGCGCGCAGAGGCAAATTAGAAATGGTCGGCACGACGAGATTTGAACTCGCGACCCCACACGTCAGGTTTTGCCGTTCGAGGAGTCCCCACTAAGTCAAATGACGCCGCGTCCCCGCGCCGACCGTCCTGCCCAACGCCGAGCGCCTTCCGGTCGATGCTTGCCGCAAATAGAGGTGTTTAACGGCGGTTGTGATGCCCTCCGTCGTGCTGCCGGGAGGCAGTCGCCTCCTTAAAACTGATAGGTGTGACAGCGATGTTTCGCCAACTACCGCAGCTCAAGCCCCAGGCGGGGCGAGTCGGCAACTATCAGATACTCAGCCTCTTTTCCAGACTGGATCCGGCGGTATTTTGTGAACGCCAACTCGATCATTTGCAGAGTTTGGCTCTCCATTTCTGGATCAGTTCTGTCGTTGTACTTCAGTAGCCGCATAACGCATCCGTAGAAAAAGACTATTGCCTCCCCCAATGGGCCCCTGGGGACTGAGAGCAGCCCTCCCAGCTTTGGAGGAAAGTAGCCGACGAAAAAGATGCCGTCGCGACGAAGCACTCGGCAGATTTCGTGCAAAACCACCTCAGGAACAGGAAAGTGTCGCCACGCGCCCATGCACGTAACCACGTCGAAAGAGGCGGAGCCGAATGGCAGTGTCGCCGCATCAGCCTGGATGACTCGAATGCTGTTCGTAGCTTGCTTTAGTCGACGGAGGGATTGAAAGGAAAAATCCACGCCCGTGACGCAGAAACCTCGCTCTTCCAACCGACGGCTGAGAGCTCCAGTCCCGCAAGCGATGTCGAGGACCTTGATTCCATGCGGAAACTCTTCACCCATGACAGCTACCATGGTCCGAATGTGTGACAAGTGATCTGTGAACAACAACTCATAGAAAGGAGAAATCCGGTCATAGAAAACGCGTGTGGAGCGCGAGGTCGCTGCAATGCCACCCAACTTAAGCAACAGGCGCATGTTAAGCATGACTCTTCCTAACGTAGTAGATACGAACCGGGAACAGAGACACGTGGCTCAGCTTCGTGTACTCGATACTCAGCGAAGGCGCGAGTTTCAGGTACCTGCCTAGGGCGATCGGCCGGCAGTGAGGCGCGTAACCAGCGAACAGAAATCTCCAGATACGGTTCCACCTGCCACGGTGGTATCCCAGGCAGTAGAGTTCGTTGGCGGCACGGCAAGCAAATCGCACCGGCTCCTGCACCTCTTCCAATTCCGTAGTCATAGTTATCAGAATGGCATGGCCGTCCGGAGCCAGCACGCGTTCCATTTCCATGACGGTGGACTCTATCTCCTCGTCATTTAGGAGATCAAACAGATAACTTGAGACGTAGAGATCGAAGGTCCCGTCGGGGTACGGAAGATGCCTGCAATCACTCCTTACAAAAAAAAGGGAGGAAGAGAGGAGGTTCTTTCTCGTTAGGTAGTTCCTAGCGGCAGAGATCATTTGCGGTGAGAGATCGACGGCGCTGATTGTCGTTGCATTCTTGGCGTTCTTTACCAACTGGGCTAAGAAATATCCAGTCCCAACGCCCGCTTCGACAACATTGGTTGTTCTTTCCAGCACGGGGCCGCGTAATGCCGCCCTATTTGACCAGCGTTCGTGAAAACCCATGATCCAGTCATAAAAGGGGTATGGATTGGGAAACAGCTTTAAGAACTTGAGTCTCTTGCTGATCGTCTCGAACTGCTGAGCGACTGCAACGGACGAACCGTACCACACGGGCACCTGGCGGTATCCGAACGTGCGGGAATATCGGCGGATTGTTTGCCACATTCGGCTCACCAAATGGGCTTTCATCTCCCGAAGGCCGCATTCTGCCGATTCGCGGCGTGACTGCTGGAGTCAGGGGTCAGTATACGGTACTGGACGACCGCAGACGGGTAGGTCTGAAAGTCCGCGACACAAAGGGCCTGAAATGTATTGGTCGGGACGGCGAGATTTGAACTCGCGACCCCTTGCACCCCAAGCAAGTGCGCTACCAGGCTGCGCTACGTCCCGACATCTTTCGCTGCGGAGAGCAGCGTGGGGTTAACCTGAAAAACTATTCAGAAATCCAATTTGAAACTCTGACCACCAAATTCTACACTGCCCACCCGAAACTTTGCTTGACTTAGCGGCAAAAGCCTTCAAACATTGAAGTGGAGTACAAAACGTACTCAATCATTCGCTCTTTGACAAATAAGCCAGCGACAAACGGCTCTACCCGGCTCCGGCATTGCAGCGCCGAAGACCGCAGCGCCGGGCGTCTCGCCGCCACATCGGGCACCGCGGCTGCCAAAAATTGATTCTAACTCCCACGCGCTCAAGATTTTACCTCTAACCCTCTGCGAATCATGGTTTTGCCGGGAGACATTTTGCCCGACCCTTTGATTTCATAGTTTTAGCGACATAGGGGAGGGGGAGGGGGGTACCTGCCAGCAATCACGCCTCTTTCTGCGAGGGCTCCGGATCCCCATCGTCCGCGTGCCCCAGGCCAAATTTCTTCAGCTTGTAGCGCAGCGCGTCGCGGCTGATGTCCAGCAACTTTGCCGCGTGCGTCTGATTGTTGTTTGCCTGCTTCATCGCGATCTCCACCATCGCGCGCTCCACCTCTTCCAGCGACGTCCCGCCCTCCGGAATATAAAGCCGCGGCAAAAGCCTTCCATTCGGCAGGCTCTGCCCATTGTCCGACGTTACGCTCCGCTCAAACGCCGTCATGCCCGCGCCCGCCTGGTTTACCGCAAACGGCAAATACGCCGGCCGCAGCATCGCCTCATCCTCCAGAATCATCGCCCGCTCGATCGAATTACGCAGCTCGCGAATGTTCCCCGGCCAGTTGCTCTGCAAAAGCAGGCGTCGCGTTTCATCCGTAATCCCCCGCACCGACTTGCGAAAGCGCTGGTTGTAGCGCTCGATAAAAAATTCCACCAGTGGCAGAATGTCTTCCTTGTGCTCTCGCAGCGGCGGAATAAAAATCGCGATGATCGCCAGCCGGTAATACAGGTCCTGCCGGAATCGCCCTTCCCGCACCTCTTTTTCCAGATCGCGATTCGAGGCCGCAATTACGCGCACATTCACCTGCATGTCGCGCACTCCGCCAATTCGCCGGATCACCTGGTCCTCGAGCACGCGCAGCAACTTCGCCTGTAACAACGGCGAAAGTTCGCCAATTTCATCGAGGAAGAGCGTACCGCCATCGGCAATTTCGAACAGGCCCTTCTTCATCGCCTTGGCGTCGGTGAACGCACCTTTTTCGTGTCCGAAAAGTTCCGCCTCCATCAGCGTCTCGGGAATCGCCGAACAGTTGATCGCCACGAAAGGCCGCTCCTGGCGCGTGCTTTCGTAGTGAATCGCTTTCGCAATCAAGTCTTTGCCGGTTCCGCTCTCGCCCTGTATCAGAATCGTCGTTGCTTCGCTCGCCGCTACCTTGCGCACAAAGCTCATCAGCTCGGTCATCTTCGGCGAGTCCGCCACAATCTCGTGATAACCCGCGCGCCGCTTCATCTCCCCGCGCAGCGACTGCACTTCCGAACGCAGCTTGGTCGTCTCCAGCGCGTTCTTGATCGTGACGTGCAGCTCGTCGAAGTCGAGCGGCTTGCCCACGAAATCGTAGGCCCCCAGCTTGAGCGCCACCTTCACATCATCGAGCTGCGGGTCGGCAGTGATCATGATTACCGCAGGCGCGCCTTCACTCTTCTTGAGCTGTTCGAGAACCTGAATACCGCTGATGTCCGGAAGGCGCACGTCGAGCAGCACCAGATCGGGCGACTCATGCTGTGCAAGCTTTAGTCCTGGCTCGCCCGCATCCGCCTCGATAACTTGATAACCCCACTCTTCGCATTTCTGGCGCAACGACCAGCGCACCAGTCGCTCGTCGTCGACCACCAAAATTTTTTCGCTCGCCATTCGGAACCCAGCCTATTCTAGCGCAACGCGCCAATGATCCCGTCAAACCGAACGCCCGCTGCTCGACCGCCCCACGAATCCGGGCCGCACCCCGATCCCCCTGTGATTGAGATCACACTCACTTGTGATGGCACTTGCTGCTCCCGCGCCGCTCAGCAATTAACGTAACCAAGTCATCCAGTGTTCATGGGTTTGGGGATAGAATCCTTTCGACGAGTCAAGTAGACGCGCGATTGCCCCACCTTGGGAGAGAGATCTCTAGGAGTCAAGCATGGCGAATGAAGTCATGACACCAGAAACCGCCTCGACCGCATGGCTGGCAAAGCAGGTTTACGCCCTGGCCGTCGTTTGCCTCGTGATCGGCCTCGCGGTTGGATACCTCTTCCGCGGCTCCCGCTCCACTACGCCAACTCCTCCCGCGGCACGAGTTCAAGCCGGCGGCAACGGAGTCGGCACAATGGCCAGTCAGCCGCCCTCCCTCGATCAGATGAAGCAAATGGCTGACAAGCAGGCCGAGCCCCTCATCGCCAAGTTGAAAGACGATCCCAAAAATACTGACATCCTCAATCAGCTCGGCAAAATCTATCTTTCGACCCATCAATTCACGCAGGCCGCCGAGTACTTCTCCAAATCGCTCGAACTCAAGCCGAAGGATGTCGCGACCCGCACCACGCTCGCCTCCTGCCTCTACTATTCCGGAGACGTCGATGGCGCGCTGAAGCAACTCGCTCAGGCCACTTCCGACAATCCAAAAGACGCAAATTCCCTATTCAATCTCGGCATGATTCGCTGGCAGGGCAAAAAAGATGGCAAGGGCGCTCTGTCCGCATGGACGCAACTGCTCAAAGCCAACCCCGAGTTGGAGCCGAACAAACGAGCGCAGGTCGAGAAGCTCATCGCCGACGTCCGTGCGCAGAGCACAAATTAAGGTTTACGATCAAGGAGCATTCCGATGTCAGATACGAAGACCAACTCTTCAGGCGTGCAGTGGACGGGCGTGCAAGCCTACACTCTCGCGGTAGTTTGCCTGCTGTTAGGCATGGCCGGCGGATGGCTCATTCGCGGCTCGCAATCGCCCACCGCCGTGCCCGTCGAGGCTGTCAGTGCCAGCGCGCCCGCCCCGGGTTCCATGGGAGGCGCCATGGGCGCGGCCCCCTCTCAGCCCTCGCCCGAGCAACTCAAGAAAATGGCCGACACCCAGGCCGCTCCCCTCATCGAAAAGCTCAAGTCCGATCCCAACAATCCCGAACTACTCGCCGGCATCGGCAACTATTACTATGACGCTCAGCAGTTCCCCACCGCCGTCGACTACTACGGCCGCGCGCTCAAGGCCAAACCTTCCGATGCCGCCGTCCGCACCGACATGGCCACCGCTTACTGGTACATGGGCAATGCCGACTCCGCCATCGCGGAATTCAACAAGGCTCTTACCTACGAGCCCAACAAGCCCAATACCCTCTTCAATCTCGGCCTCGTAAAATGGCAGGGCAAAATGGACATCAACGGCGCTGTCGCCGATTGGGAGAAACTCCTCGCCACCAACCCAAACTACGAAGGCAAAGATAAAGTCCAGCAGATGATCGCCGAAGCCAAGAAACACTCCAACGTCAAACCCGGTACCAAAGCCAACCCGCTGCCTCAGTAAGAATCCGGGCTAAAACCTTCTTCCTCCCGGTATGCGGGCCATTTGCCCGCATGCCTAAAGGCACCTCCCAGAATGACAACGGTAACTCTGCTCCAAGGCAGAGTCCCTAAGGTTCTGCACAAACGGTCGATGTACTTTGTGTGCGCAGCTCCTTTCGAGTTCGCCCCACCCCCCTTCTTTCCTCTCTAACCCTCTGCATTCTCATGGCTTCCGGCGTTTCCGCTCAAAATGCCGAAACCCCCCTGGATGCGACCTACCGTTCCGCTGCCACCTTCCGTTCCGACGCCTCCGAAGTCCGCATGTCCTTCTCTACTACCGATCGCGACGACCGTGTTATCGCCACCCTTCAGCCCTCCGACTTCGCCATCGTCGATCACGACCTCGTCATCCGCGACTTTCGCAGCTTCACCCTCACCGAATACAGCCACATCGATGTCACCTTGCTGGTCGACGAGAGCGGTTCTATCTCCCCACAATTTCGCCAGGAACTCGCCAGCGTAACCCGATTCCTCGCCCAATCCGGCGGCGTCCCCGAGCAGAGCTTCTCCATCCTCTCCTTTCGCGACCTCAAGCCCACGGTGTTGTGCCAGGGGAACTGCCGTGCCCTCGATCTGGGCGCGCAGTTCCCCCCGGTTTCCTCCGGCGGCCAGACGCCTCTCTATGACAGCGTCGTCTTCGCCGCTCGTCTCATGGGCCAACGCAGCGATCATCACACCCGCAAGTTTCTCGTCATTTTCTCCGATGGCGCCGATACCATCAGCCTCCGCTCTTTCTCTGACGCCGTCGACTCGGCTCTCGATAACGACGTCGCCATCTACACCGTCGACGTCAGCAAAGCCCCGCATGTCCATCCCGGCACGCTCATTCTGCGCGCCCTCGCCGTCAACACCGGCGGCCGTTCTTTCTCGTTGGAGTCCGGTGCCAGCAATGTTCTCGACGCCATCCTCAAAGATTTTCACGCGACCTACACCGTCGCGTACAAACTGCCAAGCCACGCGGCCGGTTTTCACCTCGTCCGCATTCTTCCCACCCGCGACCTCGGCCTGCAGTTCCATTGCCGGCGCGGATATTACTACCCGAATCCTGAGAATTGAGGTTCTATGAAGCGCACTCTCCTGCTCACCGTCATGCTTTGCTCGCTGGCCGCTCTGTTGTCTGCCGAAAACCGCAATCACCAGCAGGGCACCATCGTTCGTATGCGGATGACCGACTGCATCGCCCCGCAACACGCTTTCATGAGTGCCATGTCTGGCGTTCAGGCCACCATGGCCGAGTCCTGCCCGGAATACGTCCTCGTCACCGATTCCGTCGTTTATGTCATCATCGGCAAAAGCTCCAATCAGCTGATCCCGCTGGCCGAGTCCACCCCGTTCCACTTCCAGAACAATGAAGTCCTGATTCGCGTCGACGATGCCCGCAAAGAATCGCGCTTCCACGTCAAAGAGATGCTCCTCCGTCCCGAATGGGAGCGCAATCAGCGCATCCTGGACGCCGCCGACTCAGCCGCCATGCAGCGCCACGTCAATGGAGCTCTCCTGGTGGATGCGGACGCCCGCCAGTAAACGCCCGATTGGCGCACTGACGTTGTTTCGGCCTGTACAATCTCTCTGGAGAGCGGAGGGAAACATGCCGAAAACCAGCAACAAGGGGAAAAAGACGAAAGGAAGAAAGGCAGCCGGCCTCAAGGGTATGCGAAGCCGGTTGTCCTCGCGTGCCAATGGCGCTTCCCGTCAGGCAGCTAAAAAAGGGAACCAGACTTCGCCGAACCAATCAGCCTCGCTGCAAGACAAAGCCCTCCGTGAGCACCTGCTCAATCTTCTCCGCGCACGCGGCGCTCACATCGACTTCAACGACGCCATGGCCGACTGGCCCGCTCAACTTGCCGGCGCCAAAGTCGCCAACTTCCCCCACACCGCCTGGATGCTCCTCGAGCACATGCGCATCGCTCAATGGGATATCCTTGAATTCAGCCGCAATCCCAAACACAAATCTCCCAAATGGCCCGATGAATATTGGCCTGCCTCAGAATCTCCCGCCACCGAAAGAGATTGGACCGCCTCCATCGCCGCGTTCAAAAAAGACCTGCGCGCCTTCGAGCGCCTGATTTCCGACCGCAAAAGCAATCTCTACGAAAAATTTCCGTGGGGCGATGGCCAAACGATCCTGCGCGAAGCTCTGCTCGTCGCTGACCACAACGCCTATCATCTCGGCCAACTCGTCATGCTTCGCAAATGTATGGGGATATAGGTTCAAATCGTCGGTATCGGCACGATCAATCCCTCAAGCCGGAATACTGGTCTGCCGGCCACTCCCGCAATCTGCAATCTGATTTCTGAAATCCCTCGCTCGCTTGCGGAACACCACTCGCAGTTCCTCGCGCCAGCGCTCGTCAATACCCACCAGATCCCATTCGAGGTCCGGCGACAGATATCGCAAGATCGTGTCCGTCGCCGGATGCACGTGCAGCGCCGGCGTTACTAGCATGAGCAGCGGCTTCTCCAGCGAAACTTCGTGCCCGGGAAAATACCCGAACTTGCCGAACTCTCCCCGCTCCTGGTGCCACGCCACGCGTGCCCAATAATCCAGACCCTGCAGTGGCAAGTGGATGTCCTCATCCGCCTTCAGTTCAATCACCGCCAGCCGCCCCTCATGCGTCGCCGTCAGAATGTCGATCATCCCGCGATCCGCCGCCGAAAACGCCGGCACTTGCCGATACACGCAATCGCTCCTCAATCGGGCGTCGAGGTCCCCAATGTTCGCGCTCGCTATCGATTCCAGCCATCGTTCCGGATGCATCCGCCACAGCGGATGATTCTTCGGCCCATCCTTGCGCCGCACCGCTGCCGCCAGTCGTACTAGGTTGCAGAACTCGTTTTCATTCCGCTCATCGAGCACGCGCTCTTCAGCGCCTAGGCCAAAAACGATCTCCTCGCCAGCCTGAAAATTCCTTGGATCGTGGGCGATTCTCGCTTGCGCAAATTCCAGCCCGCAACGCCGGAACGAAACATGCGCCGGAGACAGCACCACCACTTCGGCCTGCGGAAGAATCGCCCGAATGCGGGCAATCGACGCCGCAAAGTGCTCCAGCGCCTGCCCTTCATCCACCGCCCGCACCAGCCGCGTCGATAGATTCCCGTGATCGCCAACTTCCAGCCGCACCAGCGTGTCTTCCCGCTCGTCGAATTCGTTCAAGTGCCACTTCGCCGCCGTGGGATGCAGATGCGCCATACGCTGCGCCGTCAGAGCGGCTCCGCCTTTCGGAACCACCAGCACTAGGCCCTCTACCACTCGCCGCTCCAGTTGCGCCAGCCGGCATTCTTCCAGCCACAAAATGCCGCACGTCAGTGCTCCGTCAACCGTCCCTTGCGTCTCCTCGTCGTTTACTCCAACAATTGCCAGCGCGCGTTGTCCCAGCCGCATCCACCCCCGCAAATACGCCGGACCAAACGATCGCTTCAGGTCCATGCTCGTCGTCAGCCGAGCCACCGTCCAACCGGGGAAATTGCGCTCCAGCGCCCGCCTCAACCGTGGCTCATACGCCACTCGCGCCGCCCGCCGCGCCACGGGACTCCGCTGGTCTCGATCCCGGCAAATGTCCAGCCGCGTCGGGCGGCTCTGGCCCATGCGCTGCACTTGCAGCCGCAGGGTCGCGCCTTTCACCTCCGCGTCCAGAACGCGCCGCACAACGTTGCGCTCGCTCGACCACAAATGCAGCAGGCACTTGCTGTATTCCCCTGAAATTGAATACTTTGCCTCGGCCAGGTCGAATACCACTGCGCCATCCTCGACAACCACCGCGGCGCGCGAGCCGTTGAGGAACTCCGCCAGCATTTTGCCGAGGGACTCCGGTGTCATATTCAGAGATTATTGATTGGATTGAGGATTGAGAGCAGTGATGACCGTACAGCTCTTTTGTGTCGAATCCGAAGTGAGACAGTCTTACGCCTGTTACCCGCCCGGATATCGCCGCGAAGCGAACTACTTCCCATTCGCCCTAGCGTGCCGCCTTCTCTACGGCTGCGCGCAGCTCTTCGTAAGTCATGGCGCCCGGATGGTACACGGTGACCTGGCCGGCGCGGTTCAACACTACGAGCGTTGGGGTTGTGCTGGCGCCGTAGGTTATGAAATTTCGTTTGCTCAAAGGCACGGGCATATCCAGCAGGCTGGCGTAATAGCGCTGACGGACGGATTCGATGTACTTGCGTTCTTCTGCGGGCGCGGAAGGCTCGCCTTGCGCGGCGTAGCCGTAGAGTTGGGTTGGGCCGATGACGACTAGGCCTTGCGGGGCGAACTCCTTGCGCAACCGCGCAATCACCGGAACCTCTGCTTTGCAGTCGACGCACCAGTGCGCCCAGAAAAACAGCAGCACGGGCGAGCCTTTCGTTGATGCCAGCGTCGGCGGTTTGGGCCCCAGATATTGCGTTTCCTCCAGCGCCGGCGCCGGCTTTCCTACAAAGACCAGCAGGTTCAGGTTCTTCTGGAGCCGCGGCGCGATGGATGTGGTTCCATACTTCGCGAGCGCGGATCGCAAGAGGCGGATCGCCGCCGGTTGCTGCGCGTTTTCCGCCAGCGCCTGCGCCAGCACCTCGTAGGCCGCGCCTAGCGCGGTAGGCAGGTGATCTTCCGCATCCAGTTTGCGCTTGGCCAGTTGTTGTTCGCAGAGCATCCTCGTCTGGTTGGCGTAGGCCTCCGCCTGCGGCCACTGATGTATCGAAGCTTCGCCGCGCGCCATCCACGACAATGCTTCGAGGTACTCGGGCGTGACGCCGTGCTGCTCCTTGTAACGCTGAAGCTCCGCCTCGGCCGGGGAAAACGAGTTCTGCATCAGTTGCATGCGAACATCGTTTACGAGGTCGGCGTGCGCTGCCGCAGGCAAGCAAGCGAGCAACAACGATGTCAGAAGTCCACGCTTCCCCGACAAACTCCCAAAAAACTGCTTAACGCATCGCATCTGTAATTCTCTATTTTTCATATACTTAACGATCAAGCGCCCAGAATTTTCTGGCGATCCCCCGCCAGGTTAGACTATAATGCGAACGCGTTTGATCTTTGCGGTTGTAAGCAGTACCCCGCTCTACGGCGTGCCTGCCTGCACTATCCTGCGAGTTCCAGCGCATATTTCAACACAAAAGGAACACAGTATCACCATGGAAACAGGAACAGTAAAGTGGTTTAACGATGCCAAGGGCTATGGTTTCATCAGCCGCCAGAACGGCGAGGACGTGTTTGTGCACTTCTCCGCCATCCAGGCGAATGGCTTCCGCAGCCTACAAGAAGGTCAACAAGTTCAGTTCGACGTTGTAAAAGGGCCGAAGGGCTGGCAGGCAGAGAACGTCAAAGGCGTCTAATCCACTTCACAATTCGAAAAAGGGGCGAAAAGGCGGCTCCCAAGGCCGCCTTTCTCATTTTTGGGGTCGTTAGGCGCTGGTCGTTAGTAATTAGCCGCCCGCCGCTGCTTCCGCCTCCGCCAAGGTCTGAAAAAACTTAAAGAAATTCTCTACTCGCGTCACTTCCAGCGCCTGATGGATGCGCTGATTCACGCCTACTAGCCCGAGCGTGCGCCCGTCTTTCTGGCGGCTGACGTAGGCTCCGACAAGCGCGCCGATCCCGGCCGAATCCGCCAGCGGCACCCCGGTGAAGTCCAAAATCAGCGCCCGCGACTGGTCCGCGCGCACCTTCGACTGAAATCCAAAAACATTCATTAGCGTCAGCGGCCCGGTAAGCCGCATAATCTGGACCCCTTCCCGCGAACCCGGCATTTCTTCCAACTGTAAGTGCTGTTCAGCCATGACAGAAATGTTAACGGCGAATGAATGCGCCATCATTAAAACCATGTGAATTCTCACTGACTCTTGCGGGACCCTTACCAGCCCGCCGGTTTTCCCGCCTGCCCATCCGCGCAAATCGGGGCGCACGCCGTGAGAAGAAGTTTGTCCATTCACATCTCGCCCAAACGACAAGGCCGGGAAGCGTGGTTGCGCCTCCCGGCCTGCGTGCTTGTTGTTGGGGCAGTTCGCGGCTAGTTGGCGCCGAGGATCTGGCTCTCCAGCCAACCCTTATCCGCTGCGAATTGCGTCCCCGCAGGCACCGCGCCGGCATAGCCTGCCCGCATCCCGTTCGGGTCCTGGGAGACGGCAAGATACGAGCAGCCGGGCTGCACCGATTGCACGTGTCCCGCGAAAGATCCGGGATCGTAATAACCGCAATCGAGCGCCTGGAGCTGCGTGTTCGGGGTTAGGGCCAACGGATACGCTTCGCCGTCGCCGTTCGGCACGGGAACGTTGGAGGTAGCCGCGGCCACGCCGTTGCGAACGCTGAGCGCTTTTTGCACGCGCGACAGAATCTGCCCCGCATCGACCACTTGCTGTCTCGCCCCTGCCTGATAAGTCGGCCAATCGTAGCGGAACGATTCCACGGAACCATCGTTAGTGAAGGTGACGATGACCTTGGAACCATTGCCGACGACCGGGATTCCATGCAGAGTGCGGCCGAAGACGATGCGGTTGCCGGTCACGGCTTGGCTGATTTCGCCAGTGGCCATGTCCTTGCCGCCTTCAGTGCGATAGTCGGCGCGCAGCGCGACCAGTTCTTCGTCGGCTCCGAGCACGATCTGGGAAGCCAGTTTGGACGCGATGAAGCCGCGGCCTCTCTGCTCCAGTTCGGCAGCAGACATCTTGTCGGATACCGGCTTGCCGAGCGAGTGCGCCTTGGCTGCGACAGCCCGATCCTCGTAATCGGCTGCCGAGCCATCGGCGGCCACCTCCAGCGAAAACTGCGAACCCGCCAGATGCAGCTTGCCGGCAAGCGTGGAACTCTGGTGGCCGCTGCCCGGTTGCAGTTTCGCGATTAGAGCAGAGCCCACTTTGTTTTGGTCCACCGCGCCGGTGCGCTGCAACACTGCCAGTTCGGAGGAAGCGAATCCTTGCCGGACTGACTGCTGCTGGCGGGCTTTGGTTTGCGGAAGATCTTCCGCGCTTGCAGTGCCGGCGATCATCGTCATGACGCTTGCCGCTAACACCGCGCCTGCTACCAAACTCATATTCTTGTTTTTCATGACCATTCTCCTTGAGAGTTTTTATGAATTGCTGTGGCCAACCCTGGTTTGTTGTGAAGCCGGATCGCTAGTTCCAATTCGACCAGCAGTAGTATCCGATCGCGCCGTCACGCAGCACTTTTTCCGACATGAGGTTGCCGAGCGTGACGCCCTGACGATTCCAGCAGTCGCTGGAGTTGGCGCCGGTGTTGGCAATCGCGGGTTGGTTGCTGGTGTTGGCGTAATAAACGGCGTTCAGCCAGGAGTTGCCGATGGAACTGTTCTCCTGCATGTAGAGGGCGAAGTCGGTTCCTGCCTGAGTATCGTTATCGGTATAAAGCAGGTCGTGTCCGCCGACGCCGATCTTGAGTCCGCCGGCGAAAGCCTTTCCCCAACGCGTCGGCAGATTGCCGTCGGCGTTGTAGAAGGTGTCGCAGGAGAAAGTGGCCAGCGCTTTGGCTTGCTTGCCCGAACTTCCGATTCGCATATCGGGCGTCTGTGCAATGCAGCCCGGCCAACCCTGATCGCCGGGGCAACTCGCATCCCACATGGCGTAAACCGCCTGCGTCGAGTCGTCGCCGCCATGCGTTGACATGTAGAAGAAGTCCACGCTGTCAACCCCGCCGCAGGAGTCGCACGTTTCCGCCGCCTGGCCGTAGTAAAAGGCCGTCTGCGCACCGTGCAGGTTGAAATAGAAATCGACCGGCCCAGAAGCGCCGATCTGCGAGATGAAGTTGTCGCACTCGCCGTACACATCGATGGTGGGAGCCCAGCCATTCTGGAAGTCAGACTGGCAGCGCACGCCAAAGTGAATGGTCGTGGCCATAGCCGGGGAAGCGAAAATTGTGAGCATGGTAATTGCTGCCATGGCGATCAGTGCGTTGCGAACCGCACCGTTTGAAGACGAGAGAGATATTGCTTTCATAAAGCCTCCTTTTTTAGTGCTCCGTTTGGGAGCCTGATGTCGAATGCCGATTGGAGAAGTCACCGAATGAATTCGACGTTTGACGAGCCGCCGAATCTGTCCTCTCGAAAGCCCGTCACTTGATGTAGCGGGAACTGGGGCATCGAGGGGTCATGCGCGGAGAAAAAATTTCGATTGGGGAACCCGATCTGGATATCGTTGTCGCGGTTGGGGGCAATGTGATAATTTGCCCTCATCCTTTACCCCTAGCCCAACAAAGGCCAATTCCATGCAGGATTCTTCGGAAGCTTCTGCGAAAGTCGAGGTCACGCAGCTCCTGAAGGCCTGGGGCACCGGAGACGATAAGGCGCTGGAGCGCCTGACGCCGGTTGTGGAAAGGGAACTGCATCGGATGGCGCACTACTGCATGGCCCGGGAAAATCCCGGCCACACTCTGCAAACCACTGCCCTGGTCAACGAGGTTTACCTGCGCCTGGTGGATATTCAGGCGGTGGACTGGCAGGATCGCGCCCATTTTTTCGCCATTTCCGCGCGCATGATGCGGCGCATCCTGACGGATTTTGCGCGTTCTCGGAATTATCAAAAGCGAGGCGCCGGCGCGGTGCAAGTTTCGCTGGACGAAGGTCTGCTCGTCACTCCCGGGAAGGATGCGGATCTGATGGCGCTCGACGAAGCCTTGACGGAGTTTGCCAAGCTCTATCCGCGACAGAGTCAAGTCGTGGAACTGCGATTTTTTGGTGGACTGGAAGTCACCGAAGCAGCCGAGGCCCTAAAAATATCGCCCGAGACCGTCAAGCGCGATTGGAGATTTGCGAAATCCTGGCTGCTGCGCGCTCTGAGTGAGCAACCGACCGAGGCAACGAGCGGGGAAACAACCGGAGAAAAGGACGATGGACGCTGAGCGAGCCCGTCGTCTGGAGCAACTCTACCACTCCGCGCTGGAGCACAATGCAGCGGAGCGCGGCGCATTTCTGGAAGATGCCTGTGGCCCGGATCTTGACCTTCGCCGCGAGATTGAATCCCTCCTCGTCCACGATCAGGAAGCGGGAAGCTTTATCGAAGCGCCCGCGATGGAAGTGGCGGCGCGCATGGTAGCCCACCAGCAAAAGTACGCTGAGGATCGAACTGTCGCCATTGTCGGCCAGACCGTCTCCCACTACCGCATCATAGAGAAGCTGGGCGGAGGCGGCATGGGCGTCGTCTACAAGGCCCGCGATACCCGCCTCGGCCGTCTGGTCGCGCTCAAGTTCCTGCCGCAAACTTTCGCCGGCGATCCCACCGCCATCGTGCGATTCCAGCGCGAGGCGCGTGCCGCCAGCTCACTCAACCATCGCAACATTTGCACCATTTATGACATCGGCGAAGAGGCTGGCCACGCCTTCATCGCCATGGAATACCTGGAGGGGCAAACGCTTAAACACGTCATCGAGTCCCGGCCGACAAGCGATCGCCTCCTACAGATGGCCATTCAAATGGCCGAAGCGTTGGAAGCCGCTCACGCCCAGGGCATCGTTCATCGCGATGTGAAGCCCGCCAACATTTTCGTCACCCGACATGGCCAGGTAAAAGTCCTGGATTTCGGGCTGGCGAAGCTGGCTCCTACGCCCCAACGGGCCGAGACTGGGCTAGTGCGCTCCGCCATGGTGGATCGGATATTGGAGGAGCAGCTCACCTCTCCCGGCAGCGCGATCGGAACGGTTGCTTATATGTCGCCGGAACAGGCCCGGGGCGAAGAAGTCGATGTCCGCACGGACTTGTTTAGCCTGGGCGCCGTTTTCTACGAGATGGCAACCGGCCAGCGCGCTTTTGCGGGCAACACCTCCGCCGTAGTTTTTGACGCCATACTCAACCGCGAGCCGCCTCTAGCCTCAAGCCTGAATCCTCAACTCCCCGATGGACTGGAAGACATCATCGCCAAGGCGCTGGTGAAGGACCGCCAGCAGCGCTATCAGTCGGCCGCAGAGATTCGAACTGATCTGAAGGATGTGTTGGGAGAAGAAAAGGCTCCCAGTCGCATCGGCGCGCTTTTTAGACGAAGGGCCTTGCGGAGGGTATTGGCGGTGAGCGTGATGGCGATCGCAGTCGCGGCTCTGGCCGGGCTCCTCTTTTATTATGCCCGCACCCGCGGCCTGCGCTCCACCCAAGAGATAACTCCTTCTTCCGTGTTTCTGAACGCCAAGCCTCGCCGCTCGGTTGCCGTTCTCGGCTTTCGCAATCTTTCCGGAAGCCCCGACAAAGCATGGTTATCGACCGCGCTTTCCGAAATGGTAAGCACGGAACTGGCCGCGGGAGAGAAACTCCGGCTGATTCCGGGCGAGGACATTGCCCGCACCCGGCTCGATCTGGCGCTTGCCGACAACGGAACATTCTCCAAAGACACGCTCGTGCGCATGCGTAAACACATGGGCAGCGACCTGGTTGTGCTGGGCTCCTACACCGTGATTGGTGGGACGCCTAATGGAAGCATCCGGCTTGACTTGCGGGTGCAAAGCGCCGCGACGGGAGAAACGGTTGGCGAGGTGGCGGCCACGGGAACGGAAGACGATTTATTTGACCTGGTATCACAGGCGGGCGCGCGCCTGCGGGAGAAGCTTGGGATCGAAGCAGTTTCGCCGGGCGACGCGGTAAGTGTGCGCGCCTCGTTGCCGGAGAACCCGGAAGCCGCGCGCCTTTATTCTGAGGGTCTCGCCAAGTTACGAGCCCTCGATGACTTGACGGCGCGCGATCTTCTGCAAGCTGCGGTGGCGGCGGACCCGGAATATCCGTTGTCGCACGCGGCGCTGGCGGCTGCGTGGGGCTCTCTCGGCTACCATGCCAGGGAGAAAGCCGAAGCCACCAAAGCTTACCAGTTGTCCGGCAAGCTCCGATATGAGGACCGCCTGGCCGTGGAGGGACGCTATCGGTTAACCATTAACGACAACGCGAAAGCGATCGAAATCTATCGCACGCTGTCCACGTTGTTTCCTGACAACCTCGATTACGGCATCGGCTTGGCCGACGCTCAATATGCCGCGGGAAAGCCGGCCGACTCGGCCAGTACGTTGGGAACTCTGCAAAAGCTGCCCGCGCCATTGGGCACCGACCCGCGGATTGACCTGAAGATGGCCTCGGCGTTCTCAGACACCGATCATGCGAAGTCCATAGCCGCCGCCGATCAAGCCATCAAGAAGGGACTGGCCTCGGGTGCGAAATTACTGGTCGCCCGAGCACAGGGGATCCGCTGTAACAACCTCCTGGACCTGGGCAAGATGACTGATGCTATCGCGGCCTGCCAGGAGGCGGAGCGACTTTATGCGTCCGCTGGAGATCGCAATGGCGTGGGGAAAACTGTGAATGACCTTGGCGATGTTCAGTTTTACCAGGGCAACATGGCCGCGGCCAAGCGGCTCTGGGAAGAGGCGGCGCAAGACCTTCGCGAGGTGGGCAACGATTTTGGGGTCGCAACGATTCTGGGTAATCTGTCCGAGATCGTATTCGCCGAAGGGGACCTCGGCAAAGCGAACGAGCTGATACACGAAGCGCTTGTACGGTATCGGAAAGTGGAGGACCCTGGAGGCGAAGCTGTCTCGCTGACTAATCTGGCCGCGCTCTTAACCGAGGAGGCCGAGGTACGCCGGGCCGAGGACGCCGGTCGACAGTCGCTCGCCCTGGCGCAACAAATCGAGAACAAGCCTCTTCAGGGTTCTGTCCTGGCCGAACTTGGCGATTGCCTGCTGCGCGCAGGAGATGTGGCCGCATCCCGGAAAGCGTACGAGCAGTCGCTCGCGATTCGCACCGAACTCGGCGAGAAGGACACGACGGCGGAATCACGAATCTACCTCGCTGACGTAGCGACTGAAGAGGGCCGTCCCGCCGATGCCGAAAAGACGGTCCGGGAGACCATCAACGAGTTTCGCAGCGCAGGGCGAGCCGACGATGAGCTGACCGCGGCCGCAGTGCTGATCTCGGCGTTGCTGGCGCAGGGCAAAAGTACCGAGGCCAAGGCAGCCGCGGATGCCGAGGCCGACGTCGCCGCGAAGGAGCAGAATCTTCCGGTGAAGCTTCAGTTTGCCACTGCTGCGGGGCGCGCCCAGGCCGCCGCGGGCAACCTGGCCGCGGCAAAATCAAGCTTGGAAACGCTCCTGAAAACCGAAATCAAGCAGGGCTTTATCTCCGATGGATTCGATACGCGCCTCGCGCTTGCCGAGATCGACTTCCACTCCGGCCGCTCCGCTTCCGCCCAATCCCAACTCACAGCTCTAAAACGCGAAGCCGAGGCCCGGGGCTTGGGCCTGGTCGCAAAAAAAGCCGCCGAAATGCAAACCCGTTCCGCGTCCAAGGCATAGCCGCGCTCCGGCGGCGCATTCAATGTTGATTGACGCCGGAAGGGTCCTACTCCGGAGAGGGTTGGACCCTGAGGGGATTTACTTCTGGAAGTATTAAACTCCGCAAGGAGCCAACCGGAAACCAAATCTACTCGCCGCCGACCGTAAGCCCGTCAATCCGAATCGTTGGCGACGCCACGCTCCCCCGGAATTCCAGGTCGCTCGCTATCTCTGAGATATTCTTGAACATGTCTTTCAGGTTGCCCGCCACCGTGATTTCTTCCACCGGATAGGCGAGTTCACCGTTCACAATCCACATCCCGGATGCGCCGCGCGAGTAGTCGCCGGTCACGAGGTTTGCGCCGTGACCGAGGAATTCGGTCACGTATAGGCCATCCTTGATCTCTCCAATCATGTGCTGCGGAGTTTTCTTCCCCGGCTGCAAAAAGTAATTCCCGGGAGAAATTCCCGGAGTGCCCGCGAGGCCGCGCGAGGCGTTCGCCGTAGTTTCCAGATTCAGCTTTTTGGCCGTGTAGGTGTTCAGCAGGTAGGACTTGAGCACACCGTTCTCGATCACCACCGTGCGCCGCGTCGGAATGCCTTCGCCGTCAAACGGAGCCGTGCCAAATCCCCCCGCAATGGTGCCGTCATCGATCACGGTCACATTCGAGCCCGCGATTGCTTCGCCAAGTTTCCCTGCCAGGAAAGACGCTCCGCGATAGACCGAGTCGCCGTTCACGCCCTCAAAAATATGTTCCAAGATCGAGCGCGCCACCATCGGATCCAAAACCACTGGCACATGCGCCGTTTTAACCTTGCGCGCGCCGAGCCGCCGGAGCGTCCGCCGCGCTGCCTCTTTCCCCACCGCTTCGGCGGAGTCGAGCTTCGCCAGGCTGCGCGAGACCGAGTACCAGTAGTCGCGCTGCATGTTGCCATGCTCGTCCTGCGCAATCGGAACCGCCGCCACCGAACAGTACGACCGCCGATATTCGCCGATAAACCCGTGCGAGTTGGCGAGAACCTTGCGCCCGGTTGCGGCGTCAAACGAACCGCCTTCGGAATTCTTGAGCCGCGGATCGCTATCGAGCGCGGCCTTTTCGGCCCGCCTCGCATAATCGATGCGCTCGGCTCCCGGCAGCGAGTACACGTCTTCGTGATAAAGATCGAGCGGTCCGGACAGCGATCCCAGCTTCGACGCCTCCGGAATGCCGGCGAACGGATCTTCGGAGGTGATCTTCGCCAGTTCCAGCGCGGATTTCAGCATGCGGTCAATCCCCGCCGCCGAGAAGTCGCTCGAATAAGTCGAGGCCGCGCGCTGTCCAAAAAAAACACGCACGCCAATCGAGCGCGAGCCGGACTCCTTCAGCGTTTCCGTCTGCCCCAGCCGCACGACGGTCGAAAACTCGTCGCCTTCGCGCACCACGCATTCGGCCGCCGATACGCCGGAACGCATGGCGCGGCCAACCACCTCCGCCGCCAATGATTTAAGGTCGATTTCGAGTTTCGGGGAACGTGTTTCGAGATCGGGTAAGGGCATAAAGACTTTTCACAACGGAATCACAGAGATAAGCAAAACTATCTTTTCCGGGCTTTTGATCTGTGCGGTACGCTTAGACGTCTATTATCCAACAAACGCAGGAAATTCACATGGCCGGCCGTCGAATAAAACAGGGCAAAGTGCTTGATCGGAGCAAGGTGGGAAATTCACGAGGGTCCGCGCCACAGCGGCCCGGAACTATTCGTGCGTTCTTTGGCATACTTGCGGGCAAGACAAAGAAGGTCGCCACCATCGAAGAAATGAATGAGGCGGCAGCCGCCGGTTGGGCGGGGTTATCCGGCACGGATGGTAGTAAACGGCGCGATGGAAAAAGAAAATCGCCCTGGTGAGCGACGCCGAAGTCGCGTTCGGACGCAAGATTGCGTTATCCTGATCTTTCTTCCCATGCGGAGGCCCGCGATGCGACGCAAACCGCCACAAACCGACGGGAGCAAACACGTGCAGTTCAGCTTTGAAGTTGATCGTGAAGTCGATGGCCGTTGGATCGCCGAGATTCCTGAAGTTCCCGGAGCGCTCGCGTACGGAACTTCCGCTGAAGAGGCGAAAGCAAAAGCGTATGCATTGGCGCTATACGCGATTGCGGACGACGTCGAGCGGCAAGACAAGGAAATTCCGGATACCATCAGCGTGCCCAGAGTCTCGGCTTGAGCCAGTGGTCAAGCGCCAAGGCAAGAGTTGTATTACCCGCTCTCCTCAGAAAAGGTTGGACCGTAGTATCCCAGCGTGGCTCCCACATTAAGCTGAACCATCCCGAGCGCGGCAATTACATGTTCGGCTTCCACGAGAACGAGGAAATCGGTCCGAAGATGCTGGCCAGGGTCGCAAAGCACACGGGCTTGGAGCCGGAGGACTTGTAACGGCGCACGGCGTGGGACACGTTGGTTTCGTTCGACCGAAAGGCGGTCGAGATGCTCAAGGCGCAAGGGCAGGCGGCGAGGCTGTTGTAGCACATCGCAGCGTGGGCGATGAGCGGGACACCTGCCGCAGTATCACTTAATCGCATCAGGGTGAAGAGACCGCGATCCCTCAAAGCAGAACCCCAAAGAGCATCCCGCATGCTTCGCACGATGTTCTGCGTGGGCTGCCGGAACACCATTCGGTCCAGCTTTATGCAGCCTCACTGCGCCATGGCATTCCGGACATCTCGTCTCGGGCCGCTCTCCCATTTGCATCGCGCGGAGCACAGGCATCTTAACCCAGACTAGCCCGCGCTTTCCGGTCGCTTGGTCGCTTTGGAAAATCCGTGCTTCACACTCATAAAGTTGATCAGCCATGTGTATAACGTAACCTACAACCTCTACTGCATAAACCCGCCCGGATCTTTCCTCGCCGTCCCGCCGACTGTCAGCCGATCGATCTTGATCGTCGGAATCCCAACGCCCACCGGCACAGCCTGTCCATCTTTCCCGCACGTCCCGACGCCTTCATCCAGTTTCAAATCGTTCCCCACCATCGAGACTCGCGTCAGCACATCCGGCCCATTGCCAATCAGCGTCGCTCCCTTGATCGGCGCAGTGACCTGCCCATCCTCAATCAGGTACGCCTCCGACGCCGAGAACACAAACTTGCCGTTTGTAATATCGACCTGCCCGCCGCCAAAGTTCACCGCATACACGCCGTTTTTCACCGAGCGAATAATGTCCTGCGGATCGTCCTGCCCGGCCAGCATATACGTATTCGTCATGCGCGGCATCGGAATATGCTCATAACTCTCCCGCCGCCCATTGCCCGTGTCGGCAAGTCCCATCAGCTTCGCGGAAAGCTTGTCGCTCAAATAGCCCTTCAAAATCCCGTTTTCAATCAGCACCGTTTCCTGCGTCGGTTGCCCTTCGTCGTCCACGTTCAGTGATCCGCGCCGCCACGGCATCGTGCCGTTATCCACCACCGTGCATTTCTCGCTGGCCACGCGTTTGCCAATCAGCCCGGCAAACGCCGATGTCTTCTTGCGATTGAAGTCCGCCTCCAGCCCATGCCCAACGGCCTCATGCAGCAAAACTCCCGGCCACCCCGGCCCCAGCACGACTTCCATATCTCCCGCTGGCGCCTCGCGCGCATCCAGTTGCAAAATCGCCTGCCGCGCCGCTTCCTTCGCAAAAAACTCCGGCGTCTTCTCTCCGAAGAAAAAATCGAGCGCCACGCGCCCGCCGCCGCCCGAACTGCCCCGGCCCGACGCCGTCTCCGTCTTCGCAATGCACGACACACTCAGCCGCGCCAGCGGTTGCGAATCCTCGGCAAACGTTCCGTCCGACCCAACCACCAGAATGTTCCGCAACTCGTCGCCATAACCCGCGCGCACCTCTTTAATCCTCGGATCGTACGCGCGCGCCGTCTGGTCCCCGCGCATCAGCAACTCGACCTTCGCCGTAATCTCCGCATCCACCGATGGCAGCGCCACCGGATACAAGCTCCGCGCCGGCTTCTGCTGGAATCCCGTAATCGTCGTCTTCGCGGGCGCGCTCGCAATCAGCGCGGCCGTTCGCGCCGCATGCAGAATCCGCGCCGGCGAAAGATCGTCCGTGTATGCGTACCCCGTCCGCTCCCCCGAAACCACCCGCACCCCGCACCCCGCCGAAATTCCCTGCGACGCCGACTTCACCATCGATTCGTCCACCATCAAAGACGTCGACGTCAAATACTCGAAATAAAGATCCGCGTAGTCCCCACCCGCAGATAGCGCCGCCGCCAGGTACTTTTCCAGATCTTGATGATTGACCCCGTAATACTCGGAGAAAAAACGCTCTTGCTGCGTATTCACAATGTGGCTGCTCACGATGTTTTGGATGCCTTCTCTCAGGAAACGACTCGGGGAATCCCCGTTATTATCCCACGCCAACTTCTTACGCGCGACCTAATCGCCCGGGTGACCAGAGTAACTGTCCTCCACTCCTTCCACCCGAACCATTTTCCCGCAGTCGACCTTATGTCCGCGCCGCCCGCACTTACTCCACTCTCGCCGTCTGCTCCCGCCGCCGCGCCTGAATCTCGATATACACATTGATCAGCGAGACCGCCGCCGGCGTCACTCCCGGAATGCGCGACGCCTGCCCCAGCGTCTCCGGCCCCACCTTCCCCAGCTTTTCCTGCATCTCCCGCGACAGCCCGCTCACCGACTGATAATCGAACCACCCCGGAATCCGCTGCTGCTCGGCCTTTTTCAGCCGATCAATCGCCCGCTGCTGCTGATCCAGGTACCCCGCGTACTTGATCTCGGTTTCAATCGCCTTCAACTCGTTGCGCACCTCGGCTGACAATCGCTCGCTCGACTTCGATTGCGGCTCGCCCCGCTCAAAAAATTTCGGCGCGATCTCGCGCAGCGCCGGTACCAGTTGTTCAACCGTAATCTCCGGTCGCTTCAGTAACTGCGCCATCGCCTGCCCCACCGCCGATTCGTACGAGATGCCTTCCCCTGGCGCTTTTTCAATCTCCGGCAGCATCGTGCTCGTAACTCTCGTTTGCTCCAACAACCTCTTCATCTCCTCCAGGCGCGCCTGCTTCGCCTCAAAGTCCGCCCACGCACCATCTCCTATCAATCCCACTCGGCGCCCATGCGGCGTCAGCCGCCGGTCCGCATTGTCAATCCGCAGATGAAGCCGAAACTCCGCCCGCGACGTAAACATCCGGTACGGCTCGTTCGTCCCCTTCGAAATCAAATCGTCAATCAGAATCGCCGTGTACGCCTCGGTGCGGTTCAGCACCAGCGGCGCCTCGCCCTTCACCTTCAGCGCCGCGTTGATTCCCGCCATAATTCCCTGGCATGCCGCTTCTTCATACCCCGACGTCCCGTTGATTTGCCCCGCCAGGAACAGTCCCGCAATCTTCTTCGTTTCCAGCGTGCGATTCAGTTCCGTCGGGTCAATCGAGTCGTACTCAATCGCATAGCCCGGCCTCATCATCTCCGCTTGATCGAGTCCCGGGATCGACTTCAAAATCGCCATCTGCACATCAATCGGCAGCGACGTGCTCATCCCATTCACATAAATCTCGTGCGTGTTCAGCCCTTCCGGCTCCAGAAAAAGCTGGTGCGTCAGCTTGTCGGGAAACTTCACGATCTTGTCTTCAATCGACGGGCAATAGCGCGGCCCAATCGAGTGGATCTGCCCGCTGTACATCGGCGAGCGATGCACGTTCTCGCGGATAATCCGGTGCGTCTCCTCCGTTGTGAACGCGATGTAACACGGCACCTGGTTGTCGTGATGCGCCACACGCCGCGTGCGAAAACTGAAGGGCGTAGGATCGGCGTCCCCCGGCTGCACTTCAAACTTCGCCCAGTCAATCGTGCGCCCATCCAGCCGAGGCGGTGTTCCCGTCTTCAGCCTGCATCCCCGCAGCCCAAGCCGCTTAAGCGCCTCGCCCAGCAGCACCGCCGCCGGCTCCCCCGACCGCCCCGCCGGATACTGCTGCTCCCCGCAATGAATCAGCCCATTCAAAAAAGTTCCGGTCGTGATGATCACAGCCCCAGCCGCAACCCGCCGCCCATCCCGCAACAGAATGCCAGTAACGCGGTCGTTAGTCGTTACTCGTTGGTCGTTCGGAAAATGGCCGCGATCGGCAGTCGCCTGTCGATGGTCGTCGGCAAGCGAGCCGCGACCCTCATCAGAAACCCCGGACGGCTGACGTCCAAGGACCGACGCCTCCCCAGAGAGCTGAGAGCTGAGAGCTGACGGCTGACGGCTGCTCACTGCAACCTGCTCCACCACAAGCTCCGCCACCTCCGCCTGCTTGATCTTCAAATTCGCCTGCGACTCCAGCACCTCGCGCATCTTCAGCCGGTAAGCCTGCTTGTCGCACTGCGCCCGCGGCGACCAAACTGCCGGGCCGCGCGACGTATTGAGCAGCCGAAACTGAATTCCAACCGCATCGGTAACCTCGCCCATGATCCCGCCGAGCGCATCCACCTCGCGCACCAGATGTCCCTTGGCAATCCCCCCAATTGCCGGATTACACGACATCTGCGCGATGAGATCGACGTTCAGCGTGTAGAGCGCGGTCTTCAGCCCCATGCGCGCCGCCGCCATCGCGGCCTCGCACCCGGCATGCCCAGCGCCTACCACGACCACATCGAAATGTTCATTGAACGTCTGCATTGTGCGATCGCTCGCGAACCCACATCCAAGGCGGGAGAACTTCTCCTCCAATTGTAACAAGGTAGCTGTACCCTCCCCCTTCGTTGTCTTGTCAACCTTTTCTCCACTCCGTATAGTGAGAGTTCCGAGGTGATCTATGGAAAGCAACACCTTCCTGTCCGAACTAGACCGCCGCATCGCCCGCTACGATCTGCTCTGCCATCCTTTCTATAAAGCCTGGTCCGCCGGCAAGCTCACCCGCGAGGACCTGTGCGAATACGGCGAAGGGTACTACCCGCACGTCGAGGCGTTTCCCTCGTACCTCGCCCAACTCGGCATTCGCCTGGAAGATGGAGATCTGCGCCGCGCCGTGCTCGCGAACATGACGGACGAGAAGGGTGGCGAAGATTCCTATGGCGAGCCGGAACGCTCTCACGCCGACCTGTGGCTCGATTTTGTCCAAGGCATGGGCGGACGGCGCATTTCCGCGCGCCCCGCCGTCAAAGAAGTCGCCGATCTCATCTCCTGGTTTCAGCGCGTCGCCAGTGAAGGCGCGCCGGAAGAGGCGCTCGCCGCTTTTTATGCCTATGAGTCGCAGGTGCCGCGCGTGGCCGCGGAAAAAGATCGCGGCTTGCGCGACTTGTATCACGCCGATGCGAAGACGCGTGGCTACTTCACTCTGCACACCACCGCCGATGTTTACCATTCCCAGGTGTGGCGCAACCTGCTCGAAAAACGTATTCAGGCAAATCCCAAAGCGGCGGAACCTGCGCTCGCCACAGCCGAGACGGCAGCTAAAGCTCTCTGGACCGCCCTGGACGGCATCGAATCGCGCCGTCTGGACCGAGTCGCCGCCTAACAAAATGCAACAGAGATCAGCTCCTTGTTTCTTTGCCATTCCGAGCCGCCCGGAGCCGCGCTTGCCCCCTTATTGCTTGTCATTCCGAGCCGCCCGGAGCCGCGTCAAAGCGCGGCGAGGACGAGCGAGGCATCTGCTCTTGCCGGCATCCCTCACGGGCCCTGCCTGACCGAATTGCGTTCTACAATCGAACCATGACCCGACCAGTACCAATCGGCGTGTGTGGCGACGCGGAAGAAGTTGTCGATCGCCAGCACACCCTCGCCGCCCACCATCCCGAACTCCCCCCCGTCTACTCGACTCCCGACATGATCCGCCTGATGGAGACAGCATCCTTTCGCGCCCTCCAACCGTTCTGCGATGAGGGAGAGATCACCGTCGGAATTTCCATTCACGTTGAGCACCGCGCTGCCACCGGAATCGGCATGCGCGTGCATGCCCGCGCCGAGTTGGAGTCCTTTGACGGACGCTTCTACACCATGCGCGTCACCGCCGACGATGGCTCCCAGGAAATTGGCCGCGGCACCGTCGGTCGCGCCGTCGTTCATGTCCCCACATTTCTCGCCCGCATGAGGGCCAAGGCCGCCGACCAGGAGGCGTCTCACAAGGAATGACGATGCCGACTCAGATTGAAAAAGCCGTAGACTTCCGGTTGCGCCATCGCGGCATCGGCGTGCTGCTCTTGCCCAATGCTTGGGACGTAGTCAGTGCCCGCATCTTCGAAGAGGCGGGATTCACCGCGATTGCCACGACCTCCGCCGGGATCGCCTTCTCGCTGGGCTATCCCGATGGCCAGCGCATCTCCCGCGAAGAGATGATCGCGCGCATCGCCCGAATCGTGCGCGCTGTCAAGCTTCCCGTGACCGCCGACCTCGAGTGGGGCTTCGGCTCCACGCCGGAGGAGGTTGCGCGAACGACGCGGGAAGTCATTGAGGCCGGAGCCGTCGGCATGAATCTCGAAGATGCGTCGGGCCGCGCCGATCAGCCGCTGCTGCCGTTGGAACAGGCGGTCGAGAAGATCAAGGCCGTGCGCGAGACCGCGGCGCAGATGCGCGTGCCCATGGTGGTCAACGCCCGTACCGACGTCAACCTCCTCGAAGGCGGCAACCCCGATGCCGACTACCGCGAAACCGTGCGCCGCCTCAACGCCTTTCGCGACGCCGGCGCCGATTGTGTCTTCGCCCCTGGGATCAAAGACGCCGAGACTATCGGCCGCCTGGTCAGGGAGGTGGCCTGCCCGCTGAATGTTCTCGCCATGCCCGGCACGCCCCCAATTTCGGAACTGGAAAAGCTGGGCGTCGCCCGGGTCAGCGTAGGGTCAGGGTTCATCCGCGCCACCCTTTCCTCCCTCCGCGCCATGGCCGAGGAACTAAAGACCTCCGGCACCTATTCGGCCCTCGAACAAGCCATCCCCTACAAAGATATAAACTCAATGCTTGGTATTACATAGCGGCGGCTCCACGTGAAACATTGTGTTCCACGTGGAACATACCCTAGGCGTTCACCAGGCCATCATGTGCTCGGAGTAGCGCTCTGTTGCGGGGCACTTTTTCGTGCTCCGGCGCAAAAAGTCGACGATCTTGCGATCCTCGGCGGAGGCTCTTGCATCAGTCGTTAGGGGATCTCTATGACGCAGATTGCCAAGTGGTATGAGCGGAAGTTTGAGTTTTCGTTTCCAGTGGAGCTGTATCCGGATCTGTGTGTGCGGTTGCGGGGCACTCCGGCGCGGCTGGAAGAAATGGTGCGCGGGCGCGCGGCAGAGCGCATGGTTCGGGCAATGGTTCGGGCAACGCCGCGGGCGGTTGAGGGCAGTTGGTCAGCGCAGGAGCACGCGGGACATTTGGTTGAGCTTGAGCCATTGTGGAGGGCGCGGATTGAAGATTACGTTGGCGGGCGAAATGAGTTATCGGTAGCTGATTTGAGCAATCGCGGGACGTTTGAGGCCAGGTACAACGAACGCGCGCTGCCGGAAATCCTCGCGGCGTTTCGACGAGCGCGGCTGGCGATGGTGGATCGATTAGAGGAAGTGGATACAGGGTTCTTTGGGCGGACGCTTTTGCATCCACGGCTGAAGACGCCGATGCGGCTGGTGGATCATTTATTTTTTGTGGCGGAACATGACGATCATCATCTGGCGATTATTTGGGAGATGATTCGGGGGTGATGCCAGCCCTTCCTCTGCGTTAGATGTTGTGGCGGCGAGCCGCCACCATGACAGCCAGCGAGGACTGCCGGCGCTACGGTTACAGGCCGATCTAACGGACGAAAATTAGCGGCTTCGTCACGGCAACGACTTCGCCAATTTCTAGGGCTGGGACTTGGGCGGATTGGAGGGCTTCGGTGAGTTGGGCGGCGGCGGTTTTGGCGACTGAAATGAGTAGACCGCCGGCGGTTTGCGGGTCGAAGAGGAGAGTGCGGATTTCTTCGGGGACTTCGGCGGCATAGCCGACGAGGCATTCGGCGAAATCGCGGTTGGCTTTGAGGCCTCCCGGGATGTAGCCGGCGCGAATGCAGTCGAGGGCGCCATCGAGGATGGGGATTTTCTTTGAGTCGAGGATCAGGCTTACGTTGGAGGCCAGGGCCATCTCGCGGGCGTGGCCGATGAGGCCGAAGCCGGTGACGTCGGTGAGGGCGTGGACGGGAAAGGCGTCGCTGGTCGCTGGTCGTTGGTCGTTGGGAAAAACGTCGTTCGTCGTTCGTCCTTCGTCGTTCGCTTTCGTGATTACTTCTGCGGCTACTTTATTTAGGGTGGTCATTGACTTTACTGCGGCGTCGATCCAACTTTGTTTTGCAGTGCCTTTTTTAATCGCTGTCGATATCACGCCCGTGCCTAGAGCTTTCGTGAAGATCAGGCGGTCGCCTGGCTGCGCGCCTTGATTTGCGAGAACTCGCTTTGGATGGACCACTCCCGTTACCGCATATCCAAATTTTGTTTCTTCATCGCGAATGCTGTGGCCGCCTACTACCGTGCAGCCGGCTTCGATCATTTTCGACAGACCACCGGCGAGAATCTGCTCGAGGATTGTGATCTCGGCTTTATCGGGGAAACAGACCAAAGCGAGCGCTGTGAGCGGCTTTCCGCCCATGGCGTAGACATCGCTGAGGGCGTTGGTGGCGGCGATCTGACCGAAGGTGTAGGGGTCGTCGACGATGGGCGTGAAAAAGTCGACGGTTTGAACGAGCGCGGTGTCGGGCGTGAGTTGATACACTCCGGCGTCGTCGGCGTGATCGAAGCCGACCAGAACGTTGGGGTCGTATTGCCGGGCTAATTTCCCAAGCACCGTGTCCAGCACCGCCGGACTCAGCTTGGACGCTCAACCGGCGGCTTTGACGGACTCCGTGAGGCGGAATGGCTTTGTTTCGGGCACGAGGAGATTGTAGCGCTGAAGTCAGAAGTGGGAAGTCAGAAGGAAGAAGTGAAATCAGTTCTGACTTCTGACTTCCCACTTCTTACTTCGTTGCGACCTGCGTAACCTTGAGATCGGGATAGGCGTGGTTCCACTGGGCGGAGATGCTTTCGAAGGTGAGGCGGAAGGGCTTGCTCTGGCCGGGGAGGAGCGGAGAGACGTTGAGGTCTACGGCTTCGTCGTAAGGGCCGCCGGTGCGGAGGACGTGAATGGGCAGCTCTTCACGCTGGGCGGTCTGGCCCATGTCGTCCTTGAAGGTGACCTGGACGAGGGCATGAATGATGGTCTGATTTCCGGAGTTGGTGACGGTGCCATCGAGATAGCTGACCGTGGCGCCGGCGAAATTTTGCGCGGCACTGGCCTTGAGCTCGGAGAATTTCAGATCGGCGGCATAGGGCGAAGGCTCGGCGGGCTTTTTTTGCTCGGAGCGGAGGATAAGCGCGATCGCGCCGAGGATGACGCCGACGATCACGATGCCGATGAGGATGGGACGCAGGCTGGACTCGGCGGGTTCGGTGGTCGGATTGAGACTTGGCTCGAGCAGGCCGCCCATGGCGCGATTGTACTACTGGGAATCGCCCAGGATGGCAACCTTCGGCGCGGCAAAGACCAACTGCATTATCGGTCGTAGTGGAGCAGGGAAAAGACTTCGTAGTTTGAGAGCTTCTCTCTTCCCTTCAGAAAATCCAATTCAACCACGAAGGTGAAGCCGGCGATGTGCGCGCCGAGCTGATTGGCGAGTTCGGCGGTGGCGAGCGCGGTGCCGCCGGTGGCGAGCAGATCATCGACGATTAAAACGCGTTGGCCTTTGGCGATGGCGTCGCGGTGAATTTCGAGCGAGTTGCTGCCGTACTCGAGGTCGTAACTGATTTTCGCGGTTGCGGCGGGAAGTTTGCCGGGCTTGCGCACGGGCACGAAGCCGGCGTTGAGGCGATAGGCGAGAGCGGGGCCGAAGATGAAGCCGCGGGCTTCCATGCCGAGGATGAGGTCGATTTCCTTGCCGATGTAGTGCGCGGAGAGCGCATCGATGAGGCGCGCGAAGCCGAGCTTGTCTTTGAGCAGCGTGGTGATGTCATAGAAGAGAATGCCGGGCTTGGGGAAGTCGGGCACTTCGCGAATGAGTTTTTTGAGCGCGTCACAATCCACTGTTGAGTCTGGCGAAATCATTGTTTCCTTTCTTTCATCGGCACCAACGCGTCGGGCATCGGCAACACCGCCGCAGGGTGTCGGCGGCGGACGGGAACTGGAAATGATAAATGCTTGTTCCTGCGGCGAGTAGTGATTTCGGGAGGGCGTGTGTTGTAATGCTGAACGCATGCGCGCCGCGGCCATTCTGGGATTGGGAACTTCGGAGAGCGATCTGCGGGCGTTCGGGTCGGGCGCCGCGACGACGTGGGCCGAGGGACTGCCGTCTTCGGCGGAGGAGGCGGACGCGGTTGTAATTTTTGGAGGCGATGGAACGGTGCACCGGCACCTGGCGGCGCTGGTGCGGCTGCAGCTTCCCGTGCTGGTTGTGCCTTCGGGCAGTGGAAACGATTTTGCGCGGGCGCTGAATTTGCGGTCGGTGGGAGACTCGCTGAAAGCGTGGCGCGGATTTGAGGCGGGGAAGGTTCGGCCGCGGGCGATGGATCTCGGTGTGATTCGGCCGGATGCCTCGCCCGGTGTTGCGCGCTATTTTTGTTGCGTTGCGGGATGCGGATTGGATGCGGCGACAGCGCGGCGAGCGAACCAGATGCCGCGCTGGCTGCGGGGACACGGCGGATATGTGCTGGCGTTGCTGCCGGCGCTGGTCAGGCTCCCGGCATACGCGATACGGATTAGGCGGTGTAACGGCCCGGGCGAACATCGCACCGGCGAAGATTGTTCCGGCGAACGTCGAACGGGGGAACATCACTTCGACGGGCCTCACTTCGACGAACATCGCGAGGAGGCGCGGCCTACGCTGCTGGCGGCATTCGCGAACACGCAGTTTTTTGGCGATGGGATGCGGATCGCTCCACAGGCCGATGCGAGCGACGGCCAGCTCGACATCTGCCGCATCGGGAAGATGAACGCGATTGAGTTGGCGGGCATGTTTCCGACGGTTTATTTTGGGCGGCATCTCGGCTCGCCGAGAGTTGAATATTGGAAGGACAAGCGGGTGCGAGTGGAGTCGGACGTGCCATTGGAGATCTATGCGGACGGAGAATTCGTGTGCGAGACGCCGGCGGAAATTTCGGTTGCGCCGGGGGCGTTGCGGGTGATTGCCGGCTGACTAATTCGCTTTTCTGCCTGACTTATTTTTCCATTACCTTATCTTCCCGACACGCTTATTTTGCGGGAGTGAGTGGAAAACGCTCGTCCAGCTCCAGGTTCAGCTCAAGAACGTTGACTCGGGGCTCGCCGAGAAATCCCCACTGACGGTTTTGCGTGTGCTCCTGAACTAACTTTTCAATCTCCGCTTCCGACACCTTGCGGGCGGCGGCGACGCGGCGGATTTGAAATGCGGCGGCGGCGGGAGTGATGTGGGGATCGATGCCCGAAGCGGAGGTGGTGACAAGATCGATGGGAACGGGGGCACCCGGATTATCGGCTTGTGCGGCGGCTACGTCGGCCTTGACGCGATCGACGAGCTTTTGATTCGTGGGGCCAAGCTGCGAACCGTTGGAATTGGCCGCGTCGTAGCCATTGCCCGCGGCGGAGGGCCGCGAGTGAAAATATGCCGGAGACGTGAAGCCCTGGCCGATGAGACTGGAGCCGACGAGCTTTCCGTGCTGCTCGAGGAGTTCTCCGTTGGCCTGGCGAGGAAAGAGCAGTTGGGCGAGGCCGGTCACGACGAGCGGATAAATGATTCCGAGAAGAATGGTGGTGGCGATCGTCATGAGAACGGCGGTGATGAGATTTTTTTTCATAAAAGCTCCTACGCGAGGCCAATGGTGGTGATGAGCATGTCGATGAGCTTGATTCCGATGAAGGGGACAATGATGCCGCCGGCGCCGTAGACCCAGAGATTGTTGCGCAGCAGGGCGGCGGCGGCCATGGGACGATATTTGACGCCGCGCAGAGCGAGGGGGATGAGCGCGACGATGATCAGGGCGTTGAAGATAACGGCTGAGAGGATGGCGGACTCGGGCGTTTTGAGATGCATGATGTTCAGCGTATTGAGCACGGGGAATGTGCCTGCGAACATGGCGGGGATGATGGCGAAATACTTGGCGACGTCGTTGGCGATAGAGAAAGTGGTGAGAGCGCCGCGCGTCATCAGCAGCTGTTTACCGATTTCGACAATCTCAATGAGCTTGGTGGGATTGGAGTCGAGATCGACCATGTTGCCGGCTTCTTTCGCGGCCTGCGTTCCGGTGTTCATAGCGACGCCAACATCGGCCTGAGCGAGCGCGGGTGCATCGTTGGTGCCGTCGCCGGTCATGGCGACGAGTTTTCCTTCGGCCTGCTCGCGGCGGATCAAATCCATTTTGTCTTTGGGAGTGGCCTCGGCGAGGAAGTCATCGACGCCAGCCTCGCGCGCGATGGCGGCGGCGGTAAGCGGATTATCGCCGGTGATCATGACGGTCTTAATACCCATGGCGCGGAGTTGCTTGAAGCGGTCGCTCATTCCGCCCTTGACGATGTCCTTGAGGTAGATGACGCCGAGGGCGCGCTGATTTTCTGCGACGACGAGGGGAGTGCCGCCGGAGCGCGAGATTTGCTCGACGGTGGATTGAATTTCGCGGGGCAAGGAAGTGCCGAACTGGTTCAGATATTTCGAGATGGAGTCAACTGCGCCTTTGCGAATCTCGCGGCCATCGAGATTGACGCCGGACATGCGGGTTTGCGCCGTGAAGGGCACGAAGACGGCTTCATGGGAGGCGAGCTCGCGGCCGCGCAATGCATAGCGCTCTTTCGCGAGGACGACGATGGAACGGCCCTCGGGCGTTTCGTCGGCGAGCGAGGAGAGCTGCGCGGCGTCGGCCATCTCGGATTGCGTGATGCCGGGGGCGGGGATGAATTCGGCGGCCTGTCGGTTGCCGAGCGTGATGGTGCCGGTTTTGTCGAGGAGGAGGGTGTTGACGTCGCCGGCGGCTTCGACGGCGCGACCGGACATGGCGAGGACGTTGTGCTGGACGAGACGATCCATGCCGGCGATGCCGATGGCGGAAAGCAGGCCGCCGATGGTGGTGGGGATAAGGCAGACGAGAAGGGAGACGAGAACGAAGACGGTTTGCGGCGAACCGGAGTAAATGGCGAAGGGCTGCAAGGTGACGACGGCGAGAAGAAAGATGATGGTCAGGCCGGCGAGGAGAATGTTGAGCGCGATTTCGTTGGGCGTTTTCTGGCGCGATGCGCCTTCGACCAAAGCGATCATGCGGTCGAGGAAAGTTTCGCCGGGATTGGAAGTAATGCGGACCTTGATGTTGTCGGAGAGAACGCGAGTGCCACCGGTGACGGCGGAGCGGTCGCCACCGGCTTCGCGGATGACGGGGGCGGATTCGCCGGTGATAGCGGACTCGTCGACGGAGGCGACGCCTGCGACAATTTCGCCGTCGGAGGGAACGAACTCTCCGGCGGAGACGGAGACAAGGTCACCGACGCGGAGTTTGGAACTGGGTACTTGCTCGGTGGGAGCGCCGTCGCAGGCGATGAGGTTGGCGATGGTTTCCGAGCGCGCTTTGCGCAAAGTATCGGCCTGCGCTTTGCCGCGACCTTCGGCCATGGCTTCGGCGAAGTTGGCGAAAAGCACGGTGAACCAAAGCCAAAGCGTGATCTGGAGGTTGAATTTGAACGCCGGACCGCCTTTGAACAGAAGGGCGGTGGTGATGACGCTACCGACCTCGACCACGAACATGACGGGATTGGCCATCATGGTTCGAGGGTTCAGCTTGACAACGGAGTCGAGGAGGGCGCCGCGGAGAATTTTCCAATCCCAAATTGCCTTTTTGCGGGAGCGTTTCGCCGGGGGCGGCCCGACCTGGACCTTGATCGGCTCCACGACATTCTTAGTTTCGGTTGTCATCGCCATCGTGATTTCCTTTAGAAGGTCTTACCCGCGGCCATGAGCAGGTGCTCAAGGATGGGGCCCAAACTTAAGGCCGGAAAGAAAGTGAGCGCACCGACGATCACAATCACCGACACCAGCAGAACGGTAAACAGGGGCGTAGTCACCGGGAACGTACCTGCCGTAGCGGGCACGGCCTTCTTCTTCGCCAGATTGCCGGCAATCGCCAGCATGGGAATGATCATGAAGAAGCGTCCCACCAGCATCGTGAACCCGCCCGCGGTGTTATACCAAGGCGTGTTGCCGTTTATCCCGCCGAACGCGGAACCATTGTTCCCTGCCGACGACGTAAACAAGTAGAGGATTTGGGTGAGGCCGTGCGGACCCGGATTGCTTATGCTCGATGTGCCGAATCCCTCCACCGATGAAATGGCCGTGAGCACGAGAATGATCAGCGGGAAAACCAGCGTGACCAGCATCGCCATTTTCACGTCGTAGGCTTCTATCTTCTTGCCCAAATACTCTGGCGTTCGCCCGACCATGAGCCCGGCAATGAACACCGCCAGCACCACATAGATCAGGATGCCGTAGAGGCCCGCGCCCACTCCGCCAAAAACGGTCTCGCTGAGCATAATGTTGGCCAGCGGCACCATTCCGCCCAGCGGAGTAAAGGAATCGTGCCAGCCGTTGATGGCGCCACAACTCGCGTCGGTGGTGACGGTGGCGAACAGAGCGGAGTTGGCGATGCCAAAGCGGACTTCTTTGCCTTCCATGTTGCCGCCCGGCTGCATCGCGGTAGCGTGTTGGTCAACTCCGTGCAGCAGGGGATTGCCTCGGGACTCGGCCCAGTAAGCCGTCGCAACCCCGCAAAGGAACAGAACTGCCATCGCCGCCCAGACCGCCCAGCCGTGACGGGGAGACCCCGTCATCCGGCCCAGCGTGTAAGTAAGACCTGCCGGGATCGCGAAGATGGAGAGCATCTGCAACAAGTTGCTAAGTGGTGTCGGATTCTCAAAGGGATGGGCGCTGTTGGCATTGAAGAATCCGCCGCCGTTGGTGCCCAGCATCTTGATCGCCTCTTGCGAAGCGACGGGCCCTTGTGCGATGGTCTGATCGGTCACGGTGTCCATGGCTGGCTTGCCATCCGGCCCCACCATCGGCTTGCCGTCCGTTCCAGTCTTCTGGACCTGTTGCGGCTCGACCAGTTTCGCCGTGTCGTACGGCTTGAGATTTTGCACGGCTCCCTGCGAAACCAGGAGCAAGGCATAGACGATGCAGCCCGGCAGCAGCACCCACAGGGCGGAGCGGGTCATATCTACCCAGAAGTTGCCGATGGTCTCTTTTTCCTTGCGCGCGATGCCGCGAACAAAAGCGACCGCCAGCGCGATCCCCACCGCCGCCGACGCAAAGTTGTGGTAGGCCAGGCCAGCCATCTGCGTGAGATAGCTCATGGTGGACTCGCCCGAATAGTTCTGCCAATTGGTATTGGTGGTGAAAGACGCAGCCGTGTTAAAAGCAAGTGCCTGGGCAACTGCCCCGAACTTCTGCGGATTCAACGGCAGGAACTGCTGCACTCGCTCGATCAGATAAAGCAGCAGCATGGAAGCGCCGCTGAACAGGAGCATGGCGAAAGCGTATTCCGTCCAGCGCATCTCGTGCTTGTCATCGACCCCGGTCACGCGATAGAGCAGGCGTTCGATGGGCCGCAGCACGGGGTCGAGAAACGTGCGCTCACGACTGAACACTTTTGCCATGAACACGCCGAGCGGCTTGGTGATGGCCAGGATGATGGCGAGGAACAGGAAGATCTGAAACCAACCGTTCGCTGTCATTAGAACCTCTCCGGCCTGAGCAGGGCATACAGCAGGTAGACCATTAAACCGGCGCTCACGATGAGCATGATGATCGATTCAGTATTCATAAAATACCCTTCAGTGAATCAGTGAATGCGGTCGCAGAAATGCACGTAAGCCAGCGACAGCGCGAAAAACGCGATGGTAATCGCGACATAGATCAGGTCTTGCACAGCGGCCTCCAGGTACGAGCTAGATTCTTCTCATGATCGGCACTTTCGCTAAAACTTGACCATGACGTCGATGTCGACGAGCGACTCGTCGCGGCGAAGGTCGGGGAACCATACGCTGCTGCCCATCGCTCCGCAGGCGGATTGCGCGCCGCTCAGAGACAGCGACAGCGACGAATTTCCGTTGTTGCAGGCATAGTATTCCGGATACCCGTTATTGGTGTAAGGCACGCCACCGGGACCTGGCGGCGTTATGCCTCCGTGACCTGTCCAGTAAGGCACGTTTGCATGGCGGTAGTCATACTCCCAGCGAAAGGTGATCCACTGTTTGGGCATGTAGTCGTAGGTAATCGACATATCCCAAGCTTTGAAAGGATCCGAGGGATTGCCGGGAAAGTAGGGTGAGTTTATAGCCGCGGTCGGAGCCGTTTCCCCGTTGATCGGGGGAATCAAAACGAGATAGCGGCCGGGGTTGTTGATCATGCCGCCACCGATCGTGACCGCATACTTGTCTTTGTTGAACCACGTGCGGTCGTAGAGCATGAAGCCGATAAAGCTCTGCTTGGGATTGACGCCCGCCGCGAAGTGATCGCCGCCGACCGATTTCGGATCCCTCTTGTCACCGTGGCAGCCCACGCCTTGTAAGTAAGTGCCCGCCGCAGTCACTGTGCTGGGAGCAAACTCGCAGCCCATATCGCCGGTGAAAGTGAAGGCCATCTTGTCGATAGTTTGGCCGGGCTTGTCGAAATACTTGATTTCGATGCTGTCGTCGGTATGAACGCGGCCGCGGTTTGGAATATAAAGGTCGTCGTGCCCGAGACCGTAGTTGTTGGAGATGATATTTACCCAGGGACGCGGAGTCCACTTGATTTGTCCGCCCATGCCCTTCCTGGTATTGGCGGAGCCATAGGACTGCCAGCCATTGATGAACCAGGGCTCAATCTTCAAATGGGGTGTCGGAAAAATCTGCACCCGCAGGCCCTCAAAGAACCAGGGCGTGTTGGAGGAGACGTATGAGGGCTGGTAGGCCCAGTTATCGTAGTTGTAATAGCTGAACAGGCCAACGTAGGACATGAAAATTCCAGCGTCGATGTTGATGCCGTTCAGCGCGTTAATGTGGTAGCCGCCGTAGGCCTCGGCCAGATAGCGATCGGCGGTGTCGAGATTCCACTGGCCCTTAGCCGGGCTGGGGTCGTTGCGGGGCGTGGTCGCGGAGTACATGCCGAACTGCGTCATCAGCCGCGCTCGGACATTGTCATAGTGGAAGTCTCCTCCCACCCCGAGTTGTTCAATCTGAAGCTCGTTGGCGCGGAATATTTCGCTCGATCCGCCCATGGAATCGTCGACAGGCCGGTTGAAATCGTAGTTGTAAGTAATGTCGGCGCGGATTTCCGGGGTGAAGAACTTCGAGTCGAACACCGTGTCCTTGTTGCGCGGATTGCCGTTCAGCCAGGTCCAATCCCAATCGGAAAAAGGCGCGATCTTCTCTGGCTTTGTGGGTTGCGCGGCCGGCGACTGGTCCTGCACCGCAATTGCAACAGGCGCGACCAGCATCTGGACCGGCGCCGTCGCTTTTGCGGATTGCACAACCGTGGTGGGCTGCCCCGCTGCCTCATGCTGCTCGAGTTGTTTTTCCAGCTGTTCCACTCGCTTGGTCAGCGCTTCGATCTGCTTTGTTACCTCGGGAGGAATCGCGGCTGTGGCACCGGCAGTCGCGGGAGCCACGCCGCTTTGTTCCTGCGCGCAAACCGAATGCACGCCAGCGAATGCAAGAGTCACCAAACCAATCAGCACGAGGGCTGCGGTCTTCGTGCCGGATGATTGCTCACGCTTCGACTTTTTGTTGCTCGATAGTAAATTCATAGAAAAAAGTTCATCACTTTCTGCTGCCGATCTCGCTGCTGCCGATCTCGAACGGCGACGCTTTGTTCCGCGTTCCCGAGACGCGTTTCGGGCCTCCTCTACCAGGGCGATAAGGAACCGGACGAGGAAGGCCTCGCAAAAAGCGCACAATACCAGGAACGAGTACATCATCACGATCGCTAAAGGAGTTCGCGGTTCCGGAGGTGATTAAACAGGGATGTCCGTAAAGGGGCGATAAGGAATCTCTAAAGAATTCATAAAGAAGGAATCGTCGGTACCGCCCCATGTATGCCGCTCAGCAATGAAGGTCAGCAACCCCACTCGGCTTCGCCGGGTTTTGCAAAGTATCGCCTGGACTCGCGTTCGCTGGGAATAACCTCGACCTCGAGCAGTGCAAGCCTGGTGGCCGCGATCATTCTGTTTTTTTCTGAGGGTGGTACATTCGCCCACGCATCGCAGGTGCGCAGGTGCGCCGCATTTCCAGAGTCATTGCCGAGCGCCTGATGGTAATGATGAAACAATTGGGCAAATCGTTCTGCAGATACTTCCTCAATAGACATTCGCTTGTTCCCCTTCTGCCGACCACATCCACCGGCAGCAAGAACATTTGAATGGACAGTGCGTAAAGTGTGCGTAAATTGAAAATAAAAAAATCGTAAGGGGCGTAGGCAGAACGCCCAGATGGCCATTCCAACCGCGGGGGAATCCCGACCCAGCCCGGGACTACCGAAGGTGTAGTCTACGCTCCCGGCTCGAAACGATAACCCACCCACGGGTCCGTGACAATGTAGCGCGGCGAATCGGGTGACGGTTCAAGTTTCTTTCGCAGTTGGCCGACAAAGACGCGCAGATACTCTACCTGCTCAGTGCTCTGCCCACCCCAAACGGCGCCGAGCAGCGCGCGGTGGGTGATCACCTTGCCGGGATGACGAGCGAGGTAGACGAGTAAGTCGAATTCTTTCGGCGTGAGATGGACGGCGCGCTCGCGGACGGTGACCTTGCGCGCTCCGGGGTCAATGAGGAAATCGCCGAGGTGAATGGGAGTCGTCCCGGCATCGTCGTTGGTGGGTCGGCGGCGCAAATTGGCGCGGACGCGCGCGAGGAGCTCTTCCATCCCGAAAGGCTTGGTCACGTAGTCGTCGGCGCCGGCGTCAAGGGCCTTGACCTTGGTTCGCTCCTCGCCGCGAACCGAGAGCACGATGATGGGAACCTGGGTGCGGGCGCGCAATTGCCGACACAGTTCCAGGCCGTCCATGTTAGGCATGGCGAGGTCGGTGATGACGAGGTCAGGGGTCCAATCCTTCATGATCTCGAGAGCGGTTTCGCCGTCGTTGGCGGCGCGGATGTCGTAGCCATGGCTCGACAGCGAAGTGCGCAACACGCGCGTGATCTGCGATTCGTCGTCTACGACGAGGATGTGCTTGTGTTCCATGGCAGACTTAGCCTGGCTCCTGCGTGACGATGTGAACGTCAACGGCGGGAGCGTCGCGCAAAAATTGGTGGATGACGTTGAGGTAAAGATATCTTCTCCAGCCGCGAGTGGCGGAGCGGCCGAACACGACTTGAGTAATGTGTTTCTCATTGACGAACTCCGCCACGGCATGGGCCACGGTCTTGCCTTGCAATCGGGCTAGCGTTGCGCCTACGTTTTGGGCGAAGCGGATGTTGGCGTTCAAAGTCCGCTGGTTTTCTTCGCTGGCATCCTGCCCCAGGTCGATGTAGACAACGAACAGCTCGGCGTTCATGGCCTGGGCCATGCGCGCGCCGCGGGCGATAAGATACTGCGCGGCGGGATTGGAGCTGATGCAAACGGCGATGCGCTCGCGAATGGCGACGGCGCCGCGGTCGCGCTGCTCGAGGACGTCGCGGCGCTGCTCGAGGCTTTGATCGACCGCCTGCGCGACCTGACGCAAGGCGAGCTCGCGAAGAGCGATGAGGTTGGTCTCGCGAAAAAAGTTTTCCAGCGCGCGCCCGACGCGATCCTGAGGATAGACATCGCCGCGGCGCATGCGGTTCTGGAGCGCTTCCGGCGTCAAATCGATCATCACCACCTCGGTGACGCGCTGAAGCACCCAGTCGGGAACGGTCTCGCGCACTTGAATTCCGGTCACGCTCTGGACAGTGGGCGTGACGCTTTCAAGGTGCTGGATGTTCATGGTGGAGAGGACGTCGATGCCGGCATCGAGTAACTCGAATACATCCTGATAGCGCTTGCGATGCTTGCTGCCCTCGATGTTGGTGTGGGCGAGTTCATCGATGAGAGCGACGCCCGGCTTGCGTACCAGGATCGCGTCCACGTCCATCTCTTCGAACTCCGCGCCTTTGTACTCAATGGTCTTTCGCGGGACGATCTCGAGTTGGGTGACGAGCTCGGCGACCGCTTTGCGGCCGTGGGTTTCAATAACGCCGATGACAACGTCTTCGCCGCGACTGTGGCGGCGGATGGCCTCGGTGAGCATGGTGTGCGTCTTGCCGACACCGGGAGCGTATCCGAGGAAGAGCTTGAAGACGCCACCCTTGCGAATGGGAGGGGCGGTTTCTTCGAGCCATTGTTCGGGCGTCTTCGTCATCGCAATGCGAGTATTGTCGTCGAGAGTCCGAGCTTTGTCGATGGATGGTCGCACCTGTAGTCGCGTAGTGGAAACAAGGGTGTGCGCCGGTTGGGTTTTGGCGTGGTTGCTGTCAGCGGCCCGGCGTACCTAAACTTGCGCCTTGTTAGGCGTCTGCTGTGGGCTACAATCTCCTCGTGAATTCCGCTGTCAGATCGGCCATTGGCTACGCGATTGCTGTATTGTCCGTAATCGCTATGACGCTGGTTGGTTATCGCTGGCTTCATTTGAATGCGACGACGATCGCACTCACATTTCTCTTAGGCGTGCTGGGGATGTCCGCTTTCTACGGATTGCGGCACGCGGTTTTTATGTCGCTGATCGCGACGGTCGCATTCAATTATTTTTTTCTTCCACCGATTGGCACGCTCACCATTTCCGACCCGCAGAACTGGGTGGCGCTTTTCGCGTTCCTGGTGACGGCGGTTTCGGCGAGCGAACTCTCGGCGCGCGCGCGGCGCGAGGGACGGACCGCCGTGGAGAGGCGGCAGGAACTGGAACGACTTTACGGCTTCAGCCAGTTATTGCTGTCGAGCGATAACGCGGCGGAACTGCTGAATGCGATCCCGCGCTATATCGTGGAAACGTTTGGCGTGCGGTCAGCGGCGCTGGCGCTGACGAGCCGCGCGGACGTCTACCGCTCGGGCGCAGAGATTGACGGGCTGGAGACGCACCTGCTGCAACTGGCTTCGCTGCGGGGCGAACCGCGCATGGATGCCGCAAGCCAGATCAGCTTTATGCCGCTGCGCATCGGAATGCGGGTGGTGGGCAGCATGGGGGTTTCGGGTTCGCGGCTGTCGCGGCAAACTCTGGAAGCGATCGGCAGCCTGGTTGCGATTGCCATCGAGCGAGCGAGCGCGTTTGAAAAACTGAGCCGCGCGGAGGCTTCGCGCGAAAGCGAGCAGTTGCGGTCGGTCCTGCTCGATTCGGTAACGCACGAATTTCGCTCGCCGCTCACGGCCATCAAAGCGTCGGTGACCTCACTACTCGGGAATACCGCGCATGCGCCGCACGAAGAAAAAGAGTTGCTTACGATCATTAACGAGGAGAGCGACCGACTGAACCGGCTGATCGGCGAGGCGGCGGAGATGGCGCAACTGGATGCCAACAAAGTGGAGTTTCGGATGGAGGCCGCCCCGATCCGGCCGACGGTTGATGAGGCACTCGACGAACTGAAGCAGCTTTTGGCGCAGCACCCGGTCGATATTCGAATTCCGAGCGATCTGCGGGTCGCGCGGATGGACCCTGCGCACATCAAAGAGGTCGTGGTTCACCTGCTGGAAAATGCGGCGAAGTATTCGCCCGCAGGGGCGCCGATTCGCATTACGGCCGAGGCGCGGGATGCCAGCACGAATCAAGTCGGCATGTTGACGGTGAGCATCGCCGACCGCGGTCCGGGCATTGACGACTTCGAGCAGTCGCTGGTATTCGAGAAGTTTTATCGCGGGCGCAACCAGCGAGTGAGAGTGCATGGAACAGGCATGGGGCTGGCGATTTGCAAGGCCATTGTGGAAGCACATGGCGGGCGGCTCGGCCTGACCAGCCAGTTAGGGCACGGATCGGTTTTTTATTTCACTTTGCCGGTGGGATAAGAAGTCGATTCCGCGCGCGGGATGGTTTTGCGCTAGAATCATGGAGCGCGATTTCGTTTCGGAGCCCAAGTCCCGAAGCCCTGAAGGGTTTCGCAGATATCGAGGTGCTTTATGAAGCGATCTCTCCCCGCACGAATCGGCATTTTTTTCCTCGTCATTTCCATCGTTGCGATTTGTGGCGCGCTGGTCGCGCGTTACGAAACCGTCGCCAACGCCGCGCCTGCGTTTAAGGGCGTGCTCACCTGGCATAACGACAATCTGCGAACGGGCAGAAACCCGAGCGAGAATACGCTCACGCACAAGAACGTCAACTCGAATTCGTTTGGCAAGCTGTTCCTGCTTTCCACGGACGGACTGGTGGACGCGCAACCTTTGTATGTGCCAAACCTCAACGTAGGAGGCAGCACGCACAATGCGGTGTTCGTGGTCAGCGAACACGATACGGTTTACGCCTACGACGCCGACACGGGTGCTGCCCTTTGGCAGGTCTCGGCGCTCGGAGCGGGAGAGAGTCCTTCCGACAATCGCGGCTGCGGACAAGTGAGCCCGGAGATCGGCATCACCTCAACTCCGGTGATCGACCCGAGCTCCGGACCCCACGGAACCATGTATCTGGTAGCCATGAGCAAGGACACGAGCGGCAACTATTATCAGCGGCTGCACGCGCTTGACATCACCACGGGTGGGGAGCAATTCGGAGGACCAATCGTAGTCGCAGGCAAATATCCGGGCAGTGGGGACAATAGCCAGAATGGATATGTGATTTTCGATCCGAAGCAGTACAAGGAACGCTCGGCGCTGCTGCTGCTGAATCATGTGGTGTATACGTCGTGGGCGTCGCACTGCGACGATCGTCCTTACACGGGCTGGATCATGAGCTATGACGAGAATACGCTGGCGCAGAAGTCGGTATTGAATGTGACGCCGAACGGGAACGAGGGGGCGATTTGGGCCGCGGGTGCGGGACTGGCGGCCGACACGAGCGGGAACATCTATTTTCTGGATGCAAACGGGACCTTCGATACCACGCTGACTCAAAGCGGATTTCCGGTCAATGGCGATTATGGGAATGCGATCCTGAAGCTGTCGACCAAGAAAGGGCAACTTGCGGTCGCCGATTACTTCAATATGTACAACACGGTTGCCGAGTCGGATGCGGATGAGGACTTAGGCTCGGGCGGCGCCATGGTAATTCCCAACGTGAAAGATTCGAGCGGGACGGTGCACCAGTTGGTTGTCGGCGCGGGTAAGGACTCGAACATTTATCTGGCGGATCGCACGAACATGGGCAAATTCAATCCCAACAACAACAATCAGATTTACCAGGAACTGTCGGGCGGCCTTGGGGGCGGGGTCTACTCGGCGCCCGCGTTTGCGGACAATCGAATTTATTACGGGGCGGTCGGGGATAACATCAAAGCTTTCGCGTTCAACTCGAGCGCGATGCTGAATTCGACGCCGCAGTCGCGCACCGGCAATTCGTTTGGCTATCCGGGCGCGACGCCCAGCATTTCGGGCAGTACGAAAGGCAATCTTATTTTATGGGCGGCGGAAAACGCGTCGCCGGCGGTTCTGCACGCTTACGATGCCAACAACCTTGGGGATGAGTTGTATAACTCGAACCAGGCGGCAGGCGGACGCGATCATTTTGGAAATGGGAACAAATTCATCACACCGATGATTGCGAACGGCAAGGTTTACGTGGGAACGCAGACTGGCGTGGGCGTGTTCGGGCTGTTGCCGTAAGTCCCGAAATAGAGATAGCATTCCGTCAGCCAGAGCTTGTCGAAAAACTGCACTCGCCTTACCATCGAACAGCGCTGACGGCAGGAAGCGCCTTTGGGGAAAATCATGAAATGTAGGATTCTCAACTTTTTGTCGGTCGCGGTCTTGTGCGCGGGCTTTGCGAACGCGCAGAGTGCAACTCCGAATGCGGGTGCGCCGCCGGCGACTCGCCGCGACGATGTACAGGAAACGTTTCACGGAGTCACGATCTCCGATCCTTACCGCTGGCTGGAGGATCAGAACTCGCCGGAGACGCGCGCGTGGATCACGCAGCAAAACGAGTACACGCACAAATTGCTGGACAGTTGGCCGGGACGCGGGCGGCTGCAGCAGCGGCTGACGGAGTTGCGCAAGGTGGAGCGGATCAATACGCCGATCGAGCGCGGCGGCCGGCTGTTTTATCGCAAGCGGGGCGCGGATCAGGAGCAATTTGTGATCTACACGCGGCAGGGCGAGGCGGGACGGGAAGAAGTGCTGATCGATCCGAACCCGATGAGCGCCGATCACTCGACGAACGTCGAAATCATGGACGCCTCCAGAGATGGGAAACTGCTGGTGTATGGCATCCGCTCCGGCGGGAAGGATGAAACCGCGCTGCACGTGATGGACGTGGACACAAAGCGTGATCTGGCGGACGTGCTGGCGGCGCGAGTTTATTTCGATGTTTCGCTTTTGCGGGATGGGAGCGGCTTTTACTACTCGACCATGCTTGACGATGGCCCGCGCGTGTTTTTCCACAAAATGCAAACGAAGGCGGAGGACGACAAAGAAATTTTCGGCAAGGGCTATGCGAAGGAGGCGATCATCATCGGGCAGCCGTCGGAGGATGGGCGGCATTTGATCCTTCACGTGCTGCACGGCTCGGCGGCGGATAAGGTGGAGATCTGGGCGCAGGATCTCAAGACGATGGGCGCGATTCAGCCGGTGATCAAGGACATCGATGCGCGCTTCTTTGGCTTTCCCGTGGGCGATCACCTATTCCTGGAGACGAATTACAAAGCGCCGAAGAGCAAGATCATGATGCTGGACCTCGCGAATCCCGCGCCCGAGAAGTGGCGGGAGGTGGTGCCGGAAGCGGACACGGCGATCGACAATGTGGCGCTTGCCGGGGGCAAGATTCTGGTGACCTACGTGAAGAATGCGACATCGGTAGTGAAAGCATTTGAGCCGGATGGAAAGCTGGCATTTGAAGTGAAGTTGCCGGCGCTGGGGTCGGCGCTGGATGTGCAGGCAAAGTGGGAAAACGAGGCAGCCTATTTCACGTATATGTCGTTTGCGATTCCGACCACTATCTTTCGCTGCGACATGAAGAGCGGCAAAGAGTCGGTGTGGGCGCGGGTGAAGGTTCCGGTCGATGCGTCGAAGTTCGAAGTCGAGCAGGTTTGGTACGCGTCGAAGGATGGAACCAAGGTGCCGATGTTCGTGATGCATGCGCCGGGGATCAAGCTGGATGGATCGCATCCGGCGCTGCTGGAGGGATACGGCGGATTCGCCGTCAACAACACGCCGAATTTCGACTCGAATGCGATCCTCTGGGTGGAGCGCGGCGGGGTTTACGCGCTGGCGAATATTCGGGGCGGAGGCGAATTGGGCGAGGCTTGGCATCGGGCCGGGATGCTGGAGAAAAAGCAGAATGTTTTCGACGACTTTATCGCCGCGACGGAATGGCTGATTGCGAACAAATACACCAGTCCTGCGAAGATGTCGATTGTCGGCGGCAGCAACGGCGGCTTGCTGGTGGGTGCGGCCTTAACGCAGCGGCCGGAGTTGTATCAGGCAGTCGTGTGCTGGCATCCGTTGCTCGATATGCTGCGCTATGACCAGTTCATGGAGGCGCAGTTCTGGGTGTCGGAATACGGGACGGCGAAGGATGCGGAGCAATTCAAGTGGCTGCACGCGTACTCGCCGTATCAGCACGTACAAAAAGGAGTGAAGTATCCGGCGGTGCTGTTTATGACGGGGGACGGCGATACGCGAGTTGCGCCGCTGCACGCGCGCAAGATGGCGGCGCTGTTGCAAGCGGATACGGGATCCGATCGTCCGATTCTTCTGCGCTATGAGTTAGCGGCGGGGCACTCGCGCGGGCGCTCGCTAACGCAGGAGATTGGCGATGCGGTGGATGAGTTGAGCTTTTTGTTCTGGCAGGTTGGGGTGGCGCCGTAGAGAGTTGGAAGGGTGTGAGTCGCAGGTCTGTGGTGGGCCCGCCTGGATTTGAACCAGGAACCAACAGATTATGAGTCTGCTGCTCTAACCGTTGAGCTACGGGCCCGCTCTCCAGATATCTTACACATTGCGAACTTGTCAGAAAGGCTGCGCGCACACGTGAGTAAGCCAATTCTCGGGAAAACGATTTCCTGAGCGGAACGGCCGGAGTTTAATTCGCCGGGGGTGCGGGTGCTACGGGAACGCCCGCCGCTTCGCTATTGATCAGATCCTTCAATTCCTTGCTTGGCTTGAAGAACGGGATCTTTTTCGCGGGCACTTCCACGCGGTCGCCGGTCTTGGGGTTGCGTCCGATGCGCGGCTTCCGCTGACGCGTGCGGAAACTGCCAAAGCCGCGGATCTCGATCTTGTCACCGACGCGCAGGGACCGCACGACGCTATCAAAGATCGTCTCCACAATTACTTCGCTATCCTTGCGGGTCAATTCCGCCAGTTTGGAAACTTCTTCGATCAGATCCGCCTTTGTCATATGCCTCATCTCTCCCATTCGACTGTCCGGCTCGTAGCGCCCAACGTAGCTAGGGACTCTATTCCTTATAACCTTCTCAAATTTCAAGGGTTCTGCGCAAGTAGGGAAGAATGTACCTTGGGCATAGCACCCGGATGCTGACCCCGGGCCAGGGTTCTTGCCGAATACCATCGAAGGCGATTCGGGCCTTGATGAAGTTTCGATCTACGCGAAATTCGACATTGCATCTTGCGAGCAACTCGGGCGCATTGCGCGGCTCGCTCGGCACAGTTATACTGTGGTTGCTGTCAAGTTCGCGTCGCCCGGCGCGGCCGAGCCGCATTCCGGGCGCGGGAGGCCGTCTTCAGCAGTACTGGCTTTCGAATACGGGCTGCCCAGCCCACAGCCGCGACCGCTCCGGTCGCTCGCTGGGCAGAGCGCGCTGCTGCCAGCCTCTTCTTTACGCTTTTTCCCGCCGATTGTCGTATCTGTGGTTCCCCGCTGATTGAGGTTTCCCGGTTACCGGTGTGCAAGGACTGCGTTTATGAGCCGGCCCTGGTAAGTTCCGGGGTGTGCGGCATTTGCGGGGAGGCGTGCGATTTCCCGCCGAGCCTTGCTCCGGCCGATGCGTTGTGCCGTTACTGCCGAAAAGCGCGCCCGCCCTTCCAGCGAGCAGTCGCGTGTGGCAATTATGAAGGCGGGCTGCGCGAACTCATCCATCTTCTGAAATTCGATCACGTGCGCCCCGTGGCATCGGTGCTGGGAGGAAAACTGGCGGAGGCAATCTCTGCTTTGGAGCCTTCATTGCCGAGCGGTACGATTACCGTCGTCCCTGTGCCTCTGCATGCGAAAAAGCTGGCGCAGCGGGGGTTCAACCAGGCGGAAGTCACTGCCCGGGCCGCTTTGAAGGAACTTGCCGGCCGGGAGGCGGCGCACGGCGGATCACGATCTGCGCGACGGTGGAGACGAATCGTTGGGGTAAAGCTTTTGTCGGCGGGTTTTGCGCCAGCATCGACGAAGCGTTTCGAACTTTGCCTGGGTGTGTTGGGGCGCGCGCGCGACACGGGGAGCCAGATCGGCCTGACTCGTCATCAACGGCGTGAGAACCTGCGTGGCGCGTTCGTCATTCACGATCCAACGCCGATTAAGAAGCGCAACATCTTACTTATTGATGACGTGTATACGACGGGCGCGACGGCGTGGGAATGCAGCCGCGTGTTACTGAAGGCCGGCGCGACCGAGGTGTGGGTGGCGACAGTGGCGCGCACACAGCGAATTAACGCCGCTTTAATAAACGAGCATGCACCGCAGGAGGAAAATCAAAACGAGGCCGAACGTGGCCTGGTAGCAAGCTAGGCAATCATGTCGTTACGCATGCACAATTTCGGAACGAGTTATCGGCCGCATCTGCCGATGGGGATGCTCGCGGCCGGTGTGCATCAGGAAAACGATGGTTACGCGCTGCACCAGCCGGTGCTGGTGCTGAACGCCTCCTATGAGCCGATTAATGTGTGCGCGGCGCGCCGGGCGATTGTGCTCGTGCTCAAGGGCATTGCGATGACCGAAGAGGAGAATGGGCATTTTCTGCACGCGGCACGAGTTGCCATGCGCGTGCCGTCGGTGATTCGCCTGCTGGAGTATCGCCGGATTCCGCACCAGTCGCGCGCTTTGTCGCGCAAGAACATTCTGCTGCGCGACCGCAATACGTGCCAGTACTGCAGCACTACGCTGCCGTCGGGAGAACTCACGCTCGACCACGTGATCCCGCGCTCGCGCGGCGGCCTCTCGACTTGGGAGAACCTGGTGGCCTGCTGCCATCCGTGCAATCGGCGCAAAGGGAACCAGTTGCCCCACGAAGCCAACATGCGGCCGCTGCGCGAGCCGCGCTCGTTTAATTTGCACACGTCACGGCACATCATGCGGCTGATGGGACGGTCGGACGATAAGTGGAGGAAGTATTTGTTTTATTAAGGTTTCAAAGTGGCAAGGTTTCAAAGTTTCAAGGTCGAAAGGTCCCACAAATTCTCAAAGTTTCAAGGCGCCAAAGAAGTCCCCAGAATGGCCGAGGCTTTCTTCGGCGAAACCTCGAAACTTTGAGACCTTGAAACCTTCGGACCTTGAAAGTCTGAAACCTGGCCTCTACTGCGGCTTTTGCGGCTCTGGCGCTTTCTGGTCGGGAGCTGGCTGTTCCGTTCCCTTTTTTACTTCCTGCCCTTCGTACGTGATTCTCGACTTCGAGCCGAAGCGCTTGTAGTTTGTGTACTTGATGACCTCGCGAATCTTAATATCACCCATGCTGAATGCGAGTGTGTCTTCGGCGCGGGTGTAAGTCGGAAACCAGTATTGCCCGTCGATCTGCTCACGCCAGGTCGTGAACTTCGGAAATAAATTTTCCTGACCTTTTTTCTTCTTGATGTCGGGCACGGTTTTGCCAAACGTTTCCACAATCTGGAAGTCGTGATCGTCCACCCAGATGCGTCCCTGGAAATAACGCTTCTTCCCTTCGATCTGCTTGGGCGCCACGTCAAAAACGTACGTGTTCAGCTCGTCCTGTTTCTGCTGGCCAACGTACAGAATGTCGTACGCGCCGATCTCATCCGAGGTCAGCACAAAGGGCAGGCGGTTTTCGATGTCGTCGAGATCCTCTTCCGTCATCATGATGCGCTCGAGCGTGTTCTGCGGGGCGAAGACCACATTTTTGATCCGGTGTCCTTTGTCGTCGAAGGTCACGTCGAAAACCTGCTGGTACATGCCGTCCGGCGTATTGCCATCGAGCGTCATCACCTTCACGTCCTGGCGATAGGTGTATTGATCGCGCGCCTCCTTGAACTCCTTCTCCTTCGCCGCGAAGTGCCTGATGATCTCTTCTACTGTGGTTCCCTTGGGCAGTGACTTGTCGAGCGGACCTTCCTGAGCTCGAGCCTGGGGTAACGCACCGCAGAGGAACAACAGAAAACACGCAAACAGCGCAGCGCTAAAAACGAGAGGAGACGGCTGGGAAGCGCGAGAGGGAAGTCTCATTGTGGTATTTTAGCGAAAATCGACTCGAGAGAAGTTTAACGGCAGCTCCCACCCCCCGAGCCGCCGTGCGTCAGCTCATATCAAACGGGGGTGGAAGTCTGCAGTTCTGCCTTCATGTTTCGATGCCCGGGTGCGCGAAAAGGTAGCCGGATTTACGTTTCTTTACGAAGGGAGCGACCGGTGGTGCGCTCGCGGGGCGATCCCCGTAAAGACGGCGGCAGAATCGCGTCTCCACAAATCTAGACTTGCCCGCTCGTCATATTTTTTCGGAGCATCTTTTCCCGCACGACTGAGGACTTTGAAGCTAACTCTTTGGCGGCGAATCCCCGTTACAATTAAGTGGACATGATGCCCGATCAAGATCGACGCGTCCTCGCGGACCGCCGCCATGTTCATGCCGTGCGCAAAGCCGTGTTTCCCGCTGCCGGCCTCGGAACGCGTTTTCTTCCCGCCACCAAGGCGCAGCCGAAAGAGATGCTGCCGCTCGTCGATAAGCCCATCATCCAGTACGGAGTGGAGGAGGCGGTCGCCGCTGGCTGCGACCAGATCATCCTAGTCACCGGCCGCGGCAAGAGCGCCATCGAAGACCACTTCGACGTCAGCTACGAACTGGAGACGATGCTGGAGCAGAAGGGCAAGCTCGATTTGTTGAAAATCGTGCGGCAGATCTCCGACATGATTTATGTCTCGTACGTGCGCCAGAAGGAGGCGCTCGGTCTGGGACATGCCGTGCTTACGGCCCGCGAGCTGGTGGGCAACGAACCCTTCGCCGTCTTGCTGGCCGATGACGTCATTGACGCGAAGGTGCCGGTGCTCAAGCAGTTGATGGAGGTGTTCAACGAGCGCCAGTGCTCGGTGATTGCGACCATGGCGATCGATGGGCCGGCGATCTCGTCGTACGGCGTCATCAAGGGGAAGGAAGTTGAGGGGTCGGGTGGAAGACTGTTTGAAATTCTTGATCTGGTCGAGAAGCCGAAGGTCGAGGACGCGCCTTCGAACCTGGCCGTGATTGGGCGTTACATTTTGACGCCCGCGATATTTGAGATGCTCTCAAACGTCAAGCCCGGCGCGGGCGGAGAGTTGCAACTGACCGATGGACTGCGCGCGCTGCTGAAGCGCGAGAAGATATACGCATACGTGTATGAAGGACGGAGGCACGACACGGGCGACAAGCTGGGATTCTTGAAGGCGACGGTGGAGTTTGCGCTAAAGCGCGAGGATTTGGGCGGGGCGTTTCGGGAGTATTTGAAGGGGCTGAAACTGTACAGTACTATTTCTCGCCAGCTCCCCATTATGACTGACCACGAACAAGCACGAATCCGGGAAATTATTACGACGATCAAGCCGCTTGCAGCCGAGTACTATCGCCTTACAAAAAAACCGTTGGGTATAACAGGGGAAGTGGCGGAACATGTTGCGGAAACTATCTTAGGTGTATCCCTAGTGGATGCCCGAAACGCGGGATACGACGCGCTACGCGGTAAAGAGAGGATACAGATTAAGGGTCGCGCGTATGGAGTAGATGCGAAGCCTGGACAACGCATGTCAACCATAAAGCTGCAAGCAGACTGTGATACGGTTCTGCTTGTTCTTCTCGACCCCACAACCTTTGAGCCCCGTGAGATGTGGGAGGCGCCATACTCGGAGTGCTGCCATTATCTCAGGGCAACGGAGGCCAAAGGGAGGAAGCGCGGCGCTATGCCCGTATCCGCGTTCAAACATCTCCCCTCTGTGAAAAGAGTATTTCCTGCCTAAGAGCTCCCTTTTAGCTTCCTGGACTTTTCCTCGACACCCTTGGCCAACTTTTCTTTGTGGGTGTCGAGTTTTTTTGCGACCGCCGCATCGGCTACGCCTAAGATCTGGGCGGCGAGGATTCCGGCGTTGGTTGCGCCGGGCCGGCCGATGGCTACAGTGGCCACGGGAATTCCCGCGGGCATTTGCACGGTGGCCAGCAGCGAGTCCATGCCTTGAAGCGAAGTCGATGGAATCGGAACGCCGATGACCGGGAGCGTGGTGTGCGCGGCGATAACTCCGGCGAGGTGGGCGGCTCCGCCGGCGCCGGCGATGATCACGCGAATGCCGCGACTGGCGGCTTTTCTGGCGTAGTCGGCCGTGCGATCGGGAGAGCGATGCGCGGAGGTCACGTCGATTTCATAGGCGATGCCGAATTCTTCTAGCGCCTTGGCGGCCTCACGCATGATCTCCAGGTCGGAGTCGCTGCCCATTACGATGGAAACTTGTGGGTTCGTCATAATTCCTTTCTCGCGTTTGTAGTTTTCGCTCCCGCTCCGGTTGTGGAACTATGCCGGAGAAAAGCCTTCAACCAAAGCGTACACGGATGCGCACGGGAGAATCGAGAGGCGGAAACATTCGGCAGCTAAGTTTTCTTCAGCGCCCTTGCCGCGATATCTTTGCGATAGTGCGCGCCGTCAAAGCTAATTTTCGCGCATGCTTCGTACGCGCGATCGACCGCCAATTGCAGATCCGGTGCTCGTGCGGTTACCCCTAGCACGCGGCCTCCCGCGGTGTAAAAATCTCCATCGTGATGACTGGTGCCCGCCTGAAAGACTTTCACACCGTCTAATTTTAATGCGTCTTCCAGACCGGTGATTTTTTTCCCCGACTGGTAGGCGCCGGGATAGCCGCCCGATGCCATCACCACACAGACGGCCGCGTCGTCGGACCATTTGAAGTCGCCGTCGCTGGTGCGGCCGTCAATCGAAGCTTCCATGGCCTCGACCAGATCGCTTTCCAGGCGCATGAGAGTGGGCTGCGTTTCCGGATCGCCGAAGCGGCAGTTGAATTCGAGGACCATGGGACCGCGGGCGGTCATCATCAGCCCGCAATAGAGGACGCCTTTGTACTTGGCGCCCTCGGCCTTCATTCCGGCGACGACCGGGCGCGCGATGTGCGTGACGAGCCAGTCGCGCATCTGTTCATCGATGATGGTCTTCGTTGTGTATGCGCCCATGCCACCGGTATTGGGACCGGTGTCGCCGTCGCCGACGCGCTTGTGATCCTGCGCGGCGACCAGGGGAGCCACGCGCTCGCCGTCGCTGACGACGAGGAAGGAAAGCTCATCACCCTCGAGGAATTCTTCGAGCACAACGCGCGAGCCGGCGTCGCCGAGCATGCGGCCGCTGAGCATGTCGCTGGCGGCGGTTGTGGCTGCGTCTTTGGTCGGCGCAATGACCACGCCTTTGCCGGCGGCAAGGCCATCAGCTTTCACGACAATTGGAGTATGAAAGTGCGGGAGGGCATCCCCGACTTCATCCATCGAATTGCAGATGGCATAGTGCGCCGTGGGAATGCGATGGCGCTGCAGGAATTCCTTGGCAAAGCTCTTGCTGGTTTCAAGTTGCGCGGCGGCTTTCGTGGGGCCGAAGGTGCGCCAGCCTCGACGCGTGAACTCGTCGACTACGCCGAGCATGAGCGGGAGTTCGGGGCCAATGACGGTGAGGTCGGGCTGAAGGCGGTTGGCGAGCGCGACCATCGAATCGAGGTTTTTGAAGTCGACGGGGAGGCATTCGGCTTCTTCGGCGATGCCGCCGTTGCCGGGCGCGCAGTAGATTGTGCCGGCGCGAGGCGATTGGCGAAGCTTCCAGACGAGGGCGTGTTCGCGGCCTCCGCCTCCGAGAACCAGGATTTTCATGGAGCCGGACATTTGGTGGACTTTCAAGGTTATGGGGGAGTGTGAAGGATGTCAATGCGGAGGAGAAGTGTGTGTCATACCACAATAGAAATGTCCCCGTCTTCTCCACAATAGAAATGTCCCCTGGTTTTGGTTCACGCAGGTCCGGAAACGTGGACCATGTTTCTTGGTTGAAAGCCTTGCCGCCAAGGATGATTG
>Ga0224558_1000079_pt1 | contig 107553 bp, 96 predicted proteins | sample 714S32024metaG_FD_180682 | JGI IMG/M metagenome (GOLD analysis project Ga0224558, IMG submission 180682) | Peat soil microbial communities from Stordalen Mire, Sweden - 717 S3 20-24 | ecosystem: Environmental > Terrestrial > Soil > Wetlands > Peat | place: Sweden: Norrbotten County, Stordalen... | reverse complement strand
GAAGTGAAGCTGCTGAACCTGACCAAAAAGGTTCAGGGATTGCTGCAGTTGACCAAGCTTTACACGGTTTTCGACATCTACGACGACGAGGCCCACGCCATCACCGCTTTCAGATAGGTGAGCGGCGGGCAGCAGCCCAGTAGAAACCGATAAAAAAGGCCATTCCGCGACGCGGTATGGCCTTTTTTGCTTATGTGCCGGACCAGTCAGGTTCAGACCAGCATGGAAGCGGGTTCCGGAATGTGGATCACCGGCATAGCTGCCGCTGCCGGCTGCTGCGCGTGGAAATGAGTGCTGCAAGTAAGCCGGTGGACAAAGTGGTAGGGCGGCCAGGGACCGGAGAGCTGCATTTGATACTCCCGCATTGAGGCGCAGGTTGTGGAGTACTTGCTCAGGTAGCGATCTACGTGCTTGCGGTCGATCAAGTGGGCCATATCCAGCGCCATCTTGCTGTTATCGGCCAACCGGCAGCTAACCTCCTCGTCCAGAGGCAAAAAGAGCCGGTGCATCTGGAAGCTGACGGCGCGGGCGCGGGTTTGGCGCTCGCGCTGGCGTGTGGCGTTCTCGCGAAGGTTGGTGAAATACTCCCGGCTCGCTCCATCGACCTGCATGCGTTTGCCTGCGCTGTGGCTGGAGCAGTCGTCCACCAGAATTTTCAGATGCATCTCGGCCTTGCCACGCAGTTTGTCAATGTGGCCGAGGAACTGGCGCTGATTCGAACGAATGGATTTGCGTAGGCTATCGTCGTCGTGAAAAACAGTTCCAAAGCGAAAGGGCAGCACGGTGGAGTGCTGGAAACAGTCGGCGATAACCCGGGCGTGGTCGACGCCGGATTTCTGGTTGAAGGCTTCTGTGGGGTTGTGTTCGCTTACGATGACGGCCAGTTCGCTGGCGGGGTAGAGAAAGACCTGGTTTCCGCTGACTCCGAGGACCGATTCCATCGGAATGGGTTTGCGATGACGGGCCAATTCAGGAAATGCTTGTTTCTCACCGATACAGTAGGCATACCACGACATAAGAAGACACTCCGTCTCCGTGCGCCGGAAAGCGCCACTCGTTGGTGAATCTATGAGAACGTCGAAACAACAGCATACAAGGCAAACAACCGAAGTATGGAAAAACAGACCCGGATAACTTGAACGATAGTAGCCACGGGAAAATACGGCTGGCAACGTTCCCCGTCACAGAGCAGTGTTAACGGAGCCCTATCTTTGAAGTCTGTATTTATATGGATAAAATATTAGTTGACGGCGTGAACAATTGTACTATTCCGGACAGACTATCCAATCTGGGGCATTAGCAATGGCTGCCATAAAGTCGCTTTACGGAGTCAAATCCCAGGGGTATTTGAACGCCGTCCCTGAAGCAGCGGTGACGGATTGAACACTGCCTTACGCGGCCCGATTCGAGTATCCTCATCGACAGGAGGAATGCTTGAAACCCGTCCTTTCCCGTACACTGCGCAGCCTGCAACACAACATGCTGACTGGCATCATCACCATTGGGCCCCTGGTCATTACATACCTGGTCTTCAAATTTCTTTTTGACGAACTGGCCAAGGCCGGCATGCCGGTGATTCTGCTGCTGACAACGATTTTTCCGGAGAACTGGCTTCACAATCCGTTGATCCAGCCACTTCTGGCCATCGTGCTAACCCTGGTAATGCTGTACGTGGTAGGCCGGGTCACATCGCTGGTGATTGGCCAACAGGCCTTTGAGCTGTTCGAGGCATTGCTGGAGCGTTTGCCCTTCGTCGCGAAGATTTATACCTCGGTGCGCCAGTTGCTGGACAGCATGATGGCCAAAAAAGACTCCAGCAAGCGGGTGGTGCTGGTGGACTTTCCCATTGCCGGCCAGAAGTCAATCGGGATTCTGACCCGCACCATGACGGACGAAACCACCGGCGAATTGCTGGCCGCGGTGCTGGTGCCCTGTGCCATCAACCCGACCTCGGCTTTCTTGCAGATTCTTCCCATCCAGAGGGTTACGGAAACAGATTTGAACATGGAGCAGGCGATGAGCATGATCATGACAGGCGGGGCCGTGGGGCCGGAGAGCATTCGGTTCACGCAACCGGAGCTTGCGGCGGGAAAGGATGCTACGCCGCCTGCGCCCGCGGTTTGACCCTGGATAAGGACTTATCCTTTGCCGCAAGCCAGATATCGTGCTTGTTCTGGAGATTCAGCCAGAACTGCGCGGAGCAGCCGAAGTAGGCGCTGAGACGCATCGCGGTGTCGGCCGTGATCGATCGCTTGCCAAGAACAATATCGTTTACTCGCGGTGCGGAGACGTGCAAATCCTTGGCCAGCCGGTAGCTGGAAAGCCCCAGCGGCTCCATGAACTCCGTCTTGAGAATCTCGCCGGGATGGATCGAATATGCGAATGGAATCTTCTTCATCGCGTCTCCTATCTGCCAGGCTCATCGATAGTCAGCGCCTCTCCGGCGTGACCGCTTTCGGCGGACACTTTGCGTAGGCTGACATGCTCGAAGCGTGCCCAGACCAGGCCCACGGGCGCGATACTCAGAAAGGTGACAGCGAGCAGTGTGGCAGCGCAAGCAGTGGCCGGCTCGGCCGCCACACCGAAGAAGCCTGTCAAGGCGGCGGCCACAAAGCCAATCTGCGTGAACCAGCCCAGCACCGGCAGTTGGAATCCGCTGACCGCCATGCCGGAGGCCATGAGCAAGATACATCTGGCCAGCGTCAACCCCTTTAGTTCTGGGCTGGCGACAAAAGCCGTGGTGATCTCAAAATAGGCCAGAGTAATCAGCATCCACATGGTCAGCGAGAGCGAAGAGGCAAGGCCGAAATCAGCGAATGAACGCAACGTATCCAGGCCGGCGCGAAAGGCGCGAATCTTATCGCCGATTGCGCGTCCCAGGCCTTTGGAAATAATGCTGAAAGCGTCTTCCAGCAGCAACGCCACCGCTCCACCAGCCAGGCGCACAGCGACCAGAAAGAGCGCGCCCGCTACAGTGACGGCCAACCCGCCATAAGCGGCGTTTTTAATGATTTCAGGGTGGGGCAGCGCGCCCTGGGGAGCCAGCAAAATGACGGAACAAAAAATCAGAGCCATTGAAGCGAAGTCAAAGAGGCGCTCGACAATGTAGACAGCGATCTGGTTGCTGAGCGGCAGGCCGGTCTTCTTCGCAACCAGGTAGGGGCGCACGGGATCGGCGATGCGGCCGATGAGCGCGACCGCGGTAAAGCCGATGACCTGCGTTCCCAGCAGCGAGAAGAGCGGCACTTTTTTGATGTGGCGGAGCAGAAGCACCCAGCGCACCGCGCGAAAGACGTAGCAGACGTAGATGCAGCCAAAGGCAATGCCGATCTTGCGCCAGTCGGCCAGTTTGAGTTGAGAGACAAAGACGCCAAAGTCAAAGTGAATTCTATCTCGCCCCCACACCAACAGCGCCGCGAGCGCCGCCAGCACCACCAAACCAACAATCAACTGATTCTTCTTCAAGACTTTCCGTCCCCGCGGCTATGACTCTCTCTTGTGTCTAGTTTCTCACTTGTGAACGAGAAATATACTTTAGTGGTCTGGCTTTTGCTGAGATGCCGCTGCATGCCTGGCTTGCGCGGCTGCTCGTTTCGCCTCGGCTTCGCGCGCCAACACGCGGCGATTGAACTCGTGAATCACGCGCGCCACATAAGCGCGCGTCTCGCGGTAGGGTGGAATGCCATGGTACTTGTCGACCGCCTCGGGGCCGGCGTTGTAGGCGGCCAGAGCCAGCGCCATGTTGTCGTGGTAGCGGGTGAGCAACTGATCGAGATATTTTGCCCCGCCGCGCACGTTCTCGTCCGGCTTGAAGCTGTCTGCGACGCCCATATCTTTGGCGGTGGCGGGCATCAGTTGCGTCAAACCGCGGGCACCGGCGCGGCTGACGGCGCGAGCGTTGCCGCCGCTCTCGGCCTTCACCAGGCTGGCCAGCAGGTCTACGTCGAGATTGTGCTCATGGCCGGCATTGGTGAGCATCTCGCCCAGATCTGCCGAAGAGAGCTTGGCGTCCTGTCGGGAATGTGGGCTGGCTGAGGATGGAATAGAGGTTGCGCCGGATTTTGGAGCGGGCGGCGGGTCGGGAAGCATTTCGATTGTGGCGATTTCCTCTGGACGGAACTCGATGTAGTTGTCCTCGCCAGCGCTGAGGTAGAGCCGAACGTGGCCATTGATCTCTGCATGATGGTCGCAGAGATAGTCGTAGCCGTTGCTCAACGTGATGCGTTCGGCGGCGTATGCGGATGGGGACACGGCTGCGAGAGCTGCCATGATCCCTGCCGTGATGAAGAAACTTCCGCGCATCATTGATCCCGCTCTCGTATTCGGTCGGTACCACTCAAACATTTGCGGCGGCGCGCCTGGCAATCACGGCTTCCAACACAACGGCCACGCCGTCCTCATTGTTGGGCGGAGCTTGCTTCCAGCCGCGCTTCCTGGCCAACGTTCGCAACTCCTGCGCCGCATTGCCCATCATCACGCCCTGGCCGGCCCACTCCAGCATATCCACATCGTTCCAGTTGTCGCCAATGGCCATGGTCTCCTTGCGGTCCACTCCCAGCAGGCCAGCAAGTTTTTTAAGAGCCCAGCCTTTGGAAACGCCCTGCGGCAGCAGGTCCAGGATAGAGATATCGCGCGCCGGATACTCGGTACGCACACACTCGCAATAGCCGGCCCACTTGCTGGCTTTAATCGCCTGCTCGGCGTTGCGCATCTGATTCACACCGCCGCAAGCCATGCCTTGAATGGGATCCTCGCCGTCTACGAGCGCATCCTCCAGCGGCTTGACCACCTCAATGAATTTGCGGTTGGCCTCGACCCATAGTGCAATGCGCCCGTTCGCCTGTTCGAGATCTTCGAGCACCAGCTCGCCTCGGCCGGGACGATCAAATGTAAAAATCAAGGCCCCGAATGGCCGCAACAACTGGCACAACCCGCGCGCGGTTTCAGACGGGAGCTGGCTGCGGTCCAGAAAATCTCCACTCAAGGTGCGGATCACTACTCCGTTAGACGTGATGAGAGGCGTATCCGCTCTAAGGTCGAGGCCCTCGAGCAGCGGAATGGTGTAGGCCGTGCGGCGGCCGGTGGCGATGGCCACCGTGATGCCAGCCTGCTGCGCTGCCTTGAGCGCCGACGCCGTGCGCGGGCTGATGATCTGCGCAAAGGTGGGCAGCAGCGTGCCGTCCATGTCGATGGCCACCAGCCGAACGGGAGGGTGCATAGCTCTAGTGTAGCTGGTGCAAAGAAGCGGCTGAATCCGGTAATCTGAAAGGCATGGAACGCATTTGCAGCCAGTGCCGGGCGGTGCTTGCCGAAGAAACTGAGGCGGATTGGTGTCCGGCTTGCGGCGGGGCGTTGGTCGAGCGAGCCAGCCTGCCTGCTTCCAATCAACTCAGCGCGCCCGCGGCCGAGGTCGATCATCGCGGCATCGTGCTGCCCCGGCGTCACGCGCTGGGCGGGATTATTACGCCGCAGTGATGTTGTGTTGCTAGATGAATCATGCGCTTGTATCGAGTCCAACTGCCTCGGCCAGACGGGCCTGACGCTCATCGAATGTCCAAAAGCGTTCTGCCTTCAATTCGAGTGCGCAGGCTACGTGAAGCGAATCGAGTGTGCGTACGCCGAGAGTAGGCGCGAAGAGTTTTGCGAGATCTACCGTACGGTGCAGGGCGGCAATGGGGAAGTCGATTCGCATGAGACTGCCGTTATTGCAGTCCTGCTCGAAATCCTGCCAGGCGCTGTTCGCTTGAGCGAGTGTGACGCGCCTTTGAAATACCTGTTGGTGCAGAGCAGTGCACACCTCTGCCCGAACGAACTGGGTAATCAGGATGCTCGGCAACAGAGTCCTCCTGTTGTCGGCCTCGGTGGAGTGCGCGTCTCCCGTATAGCTGGAGACCAGAAAGCTGGAATCAGCGTAGACGATCAATATCGGCTATCCTTCCGGGCTTCAATGACGATGTTCTCGGGGAATACGTAGTCGCCGAAGATGGCGCGGCGGCGCGCGGCGAAGTCGGGCCACTCGACGGGGCCCGGCTTCGGCGGAGTTCGCGGCACCAGGTCGCCTAATACGTCTTTCCGATCGCGGACTTCGACCTGCACACCGGCCTTGAGCCAAGCTTTGATCTGACGAGTGTCACGAAGTTGTCGAAGAGTGATGCTTTGCATACTCTACAATGTGACACATAATGTGACACATTGTCAAGTAATGCATTGATTGTAACGGGCCTGATTTATTGGGCACAGGTATTCCTGGATCATGCTAGACTTTACGCCATGAAAACACTCGGCTTAATTGATGTTTTGAAGGTTGCGGGATTCGACCCAAGCCTACGCACGAGATTAGTACGTCACCAGGATTCTCGTTACGACATGGAAGAGTTACGTCAGGGCAAATGGGAAGGATACAACTTGTTTGAGCTTTACCAGAGCTATCAGAGAAAGCCCGTATTTGGTACAGCAAAGCAAATAGTTACGTTCTATGGATTGCCTGGAACAAGAGCAGGATTTTACGGAGTGTACAAGGTTATCGACCGCCTCCCGGCCAGTGAAGGCCCCGGCATACCCCCTTCTCATAACTTTGGCCAAGGTGCCAATTTCTTCTATAAACTAGAACGCGATCCGCAGTTTGACGATTTTCGTGATCGATTGGTCATTGAATGGGGAAAGTCAGCGCTAAGTTGGTTCCAGGAGCTACGCAACAAAGAAGTACTTGAAATACTGGCTCCGGGTCGCAAGCTCCCCCCTTTCGTTGACTATCTGGAGTTTAGTCTCACGCAAAATCAACTGAAGGATCTCTTCAAGAACGAAGAAGCTCATCGAGATTGGAAAATTCCGTTAAGCAGTGTTGCTGGTGTCTACTTGATCCTCGCTGAGACTTCCGGTGAGATGTATGTTGGTAGCGCATATGGGGTGGATGGAATATGGGGCCGCTGGAGAGAATATGTACGCACAGAAGATGGTGGCGATGTACTACTAAGAGATTTGATTAAGAAGGATTCCTCATACCCAGAACGTTTTCGCTTCTCTGTATTGCAGATTCTGCCAAAATCAACCGCAAAAAATGAAGTATTACGCTGGGAGACTTTATATAAAAAGAAACTCGGTTCGAGGGCTACAGGCCTTAACTAGAACTGACGCGCTAACCCTTGGATACTCTATTCATACCGCAGCGCCTCGGCGGGCAGGATGCGCGACGCAGCCGACGACGGATAGAGCGTAGCCAGTAGCGAAATTCCTATAGAAACAACCGACACAATAATGCCGTCGAGAGGGCGCGGTGCGAAGGGCAGCGTATCAATCGAATAAACTTCGGCGGATAAGTGGATGAAGTGATAGTGCCCGCCAGCCCAGGCAACAAGATAGCCGAGGGCCAGGCCAATGATTGTTCCGATGATGCTGATGAGGAAGCCTTGCAGCAGGAAGATGCGGCGGACTTGCGCGGGCTGCACGCCGAAGCTCATCATGACGGCGATGTCGCGGGTCTTTTCCATCACCATCATGGTGAGGGCGATGAGAATGTTGAGCGCGGCGACGATGACGATGAGCGCGATGACGATGAAGGTGACGACTTGTTCGAGTTTAAGAGCGCGGAAGAGCTCGCGGTTCTGCTCCATCCAGTTGGTGGTCATGAAGCCGCGGCCGGCTTCGTGCTCGATGGCTCGGGCGATCTGCGGAGCGTGGTCCAGGTCATCCACCTTGAAGCTGATGACGGAGAGCAGGTCGGGCTCGCTGAAGAGGCGCTGGGCCTCCGAGAGGCGCATGAAGGCCATGGCAGAATCGTACTGATAAAAACCCGACTGGAAGATAGCGGCGACGCGGAAGCGCTGGTATTTGGGCGTGAGGCCGAGCGGGGTCAGTTCGCCCTGCGGGCTGGTGACGAGGACGCTGTCGCCCACCTGCGCGCCGATGGTTTCAGCCAGATTTTTGCCCAGCACCAGAGCCGGATAAGGCGCGTTGATCCAGCCTTCGCCGGGAACCTGCTGTGCGACCTTGTTGCGCGCCTCCGGTTCAAGGTCTTTGGCCGAGCCGGAGATGATGGTGCCGAGCAGGCTGCTGACCGTCCGCTCCTCGTCGGGGATGATGCCCTTGATGAGTGCGAAACCGGCGCGAGGTCCGCGCGAGACCAGCACCTGTCCGTAGATTCCCGGCGCGGCGGCGGTGACGTGGGGAACGCGGCGCAGGCGTTCGAGCAGGGGCTGCCAGCCGCGAATGCCGTCCGCCTCGACGCGCATCAGATCCACATGGGCCGAAACACCGAGGAGGCGGTCCTGCAGGTCGCGCCTCATGCCGTTGGTGATGGCCAGGGCGATGATGAGCGCCGCCACGCCCGCGGCCACGCCCGCGATGGAGATGACGGTGACCACGCCCACCACGGCTTGGCGCCGCTTGGCCTTCAGGTACCGGGATGCTACGTACAGCTCAAATAGCACTGAATCTATCCTAAAGAAACATTCTGGGTCGAGTTTACTAGAACTGGGCGGGAAGAGGGACATTACGGGCGGGAGTGACGAATGAGTTCGGCCAACAAGATGCACCTTTTTTCCCCAATGACGATGATAGGATGAGCCTTGACGCGGTGCGTCATTTTTGCGATAGTAGCGCATGGACTGGTTGGCACAGCCGGTCGTTCCGCCCAAGTACCGCGACAAACGCACGGAGCGTTTTGCCGGAGGTGAACGCATCCGGGAGTTTCAGGCTTTCAAGGATCAGGCGGAGCGGCGTCTGGATATTCTGGAGACGGCGGTCAGCCGAAGGGATCTGATGCTCTTGCCCAGCAATCGCTTTGAGGCGCTAGGTGGCGACCGCAAAGGGCAATTCAGCATTCGCATCAACCAGCAGTGGCGTGTATGTTTCGAGTGGCCGGAGGAGCAGGATCGGCCTTGCAACATTGAGATTTGCGATTACCATTCGTGAGGAGGCAGCTATGGCGCGCGATCCAATTCATCCGGGCAGGTTTCTGGCCGACGAACTCGATGCTCTGGGCATGAGCGTCCCCGAGGTCGCCGAAGTATTGCACGTTCCGGCCAACAGAATATACCAGCTTCTGAAGGGGCAGCGTGCCTTGACCGCCGATACGGCCTTGCGCCTGAGCCAATGGCTTGGCACCTCGGCGGAGATGTGGCTCAATCTGCAAAAGCTCTATGAGCTGCGCCTCGCCGAGCAAAAGGCCGGCAAGAAGATCAAGAGCACAATTATTCGTCGAGAGGCTGCACAGGCTGCTTAGGACGTTTTCCCTCCCAAATTGTGTGCATCGTGGTCTCCCACCCTTGCCGCAAAGAATGCGTCAAGGATGGGACACCTGGCAACCAACTATCACGGGCGAGTAATCCGCTTTGCTTTCTCTGCTCGTTCTTTCGGACTAACCAGATAGGTCTTCTTGTGCAGATCTCTTAGGTTTTTCATGTAGGCTCGGCGCATTGCTTTGTAGTCCTCGCTGGACCTGTAATATTTCTGCTGGCAGCGGACACAACAGAACTTTTGATGAGCAAAACTAGCAAAAAACCAGTCTCTACAGTGGCAACGTCGAATTTTGCATAAGAAACCTGCGCGCGCAAGATCAACGATGGCAACAATGGCGTCCTCTTCCGTAAACCAAACATCTTCCGTTGGATCTTCTTCATCTTTTGGCCTATTCTTTCCTGACCACCATCCAAAGATCGGATAATCACCCAAAGTCACCCAATACCACGGTGATAGCTTGTACCGAAGTAAGCGAAGATTCAGTTTCTGTGCAAGTTGAACCTCTCGATCGCTCCGCTCTGGATAAGATCCTCTTCCCATGTTCACACTTGCCGTGAAAACTCTTCCACGCCAACCGAAAGTGTGTTCTTTTTTGTTGCCGTTCTTCAGACTTAAATCCTCCAACTCAACGATCAACTGCAGGATTGCATTGATCCTTGTAGCCCCCTCAGATTTGGTGGTTGAAGCCCAGGCAAGAAGATCCTCGCCCGTCTCCGGACCTAACTGACGGCGAAGTGAAATCGATACAGACCCTTGTGTTAGACGTTTGAACGAAAGACTCCCGTCAGAATCATTCACTTTGAAAATGTGTGAGCTATGGCTTAACTGCTTTGTCATACGCACGATTGTACGTCTATTGGGAGCTCAACTGCGAAATACTTTCAATGAATGAGGAGAACAGTGTGTCATCGTTTCCGCTCACAACCCGACGCCCCGGGAAGCGCACAAAGCGCAACTCCTTCGATCTCAATGCTTTCCTGACAAGCGTAGAACTCGCCGCACTACGTATCGCCGTGACTGTCGTTTTTCTCACTTGGATTATCCGACATCTCATACAGGAAGTTTGGAAATGAGAGCACACGGGTGGCCCGGTTCCGACCAGCCAAAGACGAATAAACGGAATGGGTGAATTAAGATCTGGGCCGCCCGCCGGAAACTTATAGCCCAGGGCGAACGGGCCGCAGACGAAGCGGCTAGCTTCCGCGTCGGGCGCACGACACTTTATCAGGCATTTTGTTGAGTCATCCCAGCATAAGTAATGTTAAGTCGCCATCTCGGAAGGATCAGTAGGCCCTAACCAAGCCGCCAAGTCGAAAGCCTGCCCTGAACAAAGTCGAAGGGGCTTCCGCGTGGACGGCAAGTCCTTGCAGATAATTACGCTCAAATGGCGCACCATATCGATAGGAAGAATCTGCCATGACTCCAAAATCATCTCGGAACTCGGCCCGGACGCAGTGTCAGGTATGTCCCCGGTTCAATCTGCCAGAGATTTGCCCGGTCCGTACCCGTACTGGGTACCCCCCTCCCCCCCTACGATATTTATTTTGGCCCTGTTTCCTTGCAGATAATTTGAACAATTGCGAGAATGAGGCACTTTTTCAACAACATACACTCGGGGCCATACCAGAATATGAGATTTCAGAAATGAGCCTGTTTTTGTCTTGCAGATAATTACCTGCGCCGTCAATCATCCTTCGCCGTATCGAGATGATGATGCATCAGCAGAAAAACAGTGTTTTTCACTCTGATCACGCACTTAGGCGAGAGAAACTGTTCACTGTCCACTGACCACTGTCTAATGCCGGAAGTGGCGCATTCCGGTGAAGACCATGGCCAAGCCTAACTTGTCGGCAGCGGCGATGACTTCTTCGTCGCGGACGGAGCCGCCGGGTTGGATGACGGCGGTGGCTCCGGCGGCGGCTACGGCTTCCAGGCCGTCGGGAAAGGGGAAGAAGGCGTCGGAGGCGGCGACGCAGCCCTTGAGCGGCAGCACGGCTTTCATGGCGCCGAAGCGGGCGGCGTCCACGCGGCTCATCTGGCCAGCGCCGACGCCGAGGGTCTGGGCGAATTGCGACTGGGCGCGCGCGTAGACGATGGCGTTCGACTTTACGTGTTTGCAAACGCGCCAGGCGAAGAGCATGCCACTCAACTCCTCGGCGGTCGGCGGACGCCAGGTGACGATCTTCAGGCCGGGGTCGAGCGCGGCGGCGTTGATGCGGCCGGTGTCGGCGTCCTGCATCAGCAGCCCACCTGACACGTGCTTGACGACGGGATGCGGCGGGGCGGCCTGGACTTCGACGAGGCGCAGGTTCTTCTTCGCGCCGAAGCGCTCGCGGGCCTCGGCGGTAAAGCTGGGTGCGGCGATGGCTTCGACGAAGAGCTTGGCGATCTCCGCGGCAGCGTCGCTGTCTACAGGGCGGTTGATGCCGATGACTCCTCCGAAGGCCGAGACCGGGTCGCAGGCCAGCGCCTTCAGATAGGCTTCGAGGACGGTTGAACCGGTGGCGGCGCCGCAGGGGTTGGTGTGCTTGACGATGATGACCGCGGGCGAGTCAAACTCCTGCGCCAGCTCCCAGCAGGCGTCCAGATCGACAAGGTTGTTGAAGCTGAGTTCCTTGCCTTGCAGTTGCAGAGCACCGGCGATTCCCTGCCCTGAGCCGTCGGCGTAAAGCGCGGCGCGCTGGTGAGGATTTTCGCCGTAGCGCAGTGACTGCGCAAGCGGGAGGTTTATGCGCAAGGTCGAAGGCAAGCTGGGCACCTGCGGTGCGGCAGACGCTGAAGGCTCTGGAGCTTCCGCAATCCGGTCGAGCGTGTTGGCGATGGCCGTGTCGTAGGCCGCAGTCAGGGCGAAGGCCTGCTTTGCCAGCCGCCAACGGGTTTCGCGGCTCAAAGCGCCGCCGTTGGTCTTGAGTTCCTCAATCAGCGCCGGATAATCGGCGACGCAAGTCACGACGGCCACGTCCTCAAAGTTCTTGGCAGCGGAGCGGACCATAGACGGGCCGCCGATATCGATGTTTTCGATGAGATGGCCGAAAGCGACGCCAGGCTGAGCCGCGGTCTTCTCGAAGGCGTAGAGATTAACCACCACCATGTCGATGGGTTGGATGCCATGCTCGGCTACGGCGGCTTCATGCTCCTTGTTGCCGCGGATGTAAAGCAGGCCGCCATGGACGCGGGGGTGCAGGGTCTTGACACGGCCGTCGAGCATCTCCGGAAAGCCGGTCAGCTCGCTCACGTCTTTGACGGCGAGGCCGGCCTCGCGCAGTGCGCGCGCCGTTCCGCCGGTGGAGACCAACTCCACGCCAAAGCCGGCCAGCGTTTGGGCAAATTCCACCAGGCCGGTTTTGTCGGTCACGCTGAGCAATGCCCGCCGAATCCGCTTCACCGCAGTCACAGTCTCACTCCTATTTGGGGTTTCGCCAAGCTCCAGAGTACAACGATTCACTTGGAGGAGAAACAGAATCCATCGTGGTACAGCGTCCCGTTGTTGTCAGAATGGCGAGCTACCGCCTGCGAGGTTGCCTGAAATGCATTAAAGTTGAGATATGGGCAGTTTCCCTCCCACTCCACCACCCCAGCGATTAAGCCCCGAGCCGGAGTATCTGCGTCCGGAAGGCGGGTTCAGTCCGCCTCCGCCTCCCCCGGTTCTCCGGCGGCGTCCCTCCTTGCCTTCCGAGCCTGCTACCTATGCGCTGGTAGCCATCAACTGCCTGGTTTTTTTGGCCATGGTGGCGCACCACGTCAGCGCAGTCAGCCCTACCACCGATCAACTGATGCACTGGGGCGCCGACAACGCCGGCGCCGTGCTGATCAATGGCGAGTGGTGGCGCATCGTCACCGCCATGTTTTTGCATGTAGGCTTTCTTCACCTGGTGGTGAATATGTGGTGCCTGTGGAACCTGGCATTGCTGGCCGAACCGTTGATGGGTTCTGTGGGTGTGCTGGCGGTGTACATCCTCACCGGCGCAGCGGGCAACCTGCTTTCTACACTGGTCAACTGGCTGTGGCCAATGCATGAAGCCGGAGCGGTCGTGTTCCCAGTGGGGGCCGGAGCCTCTGGCGCAGTCTTCGGTATTGCCGGGGCGCTGATTATCCTGCTCAAATCGCATCTGCTGCCCGTGCCTCCATTGGAGTTGCACAAGCTGCGCAGGTCGGTGATCTACTTTGCCGCCATCAATCTGGTTCTTGGCCTCTCGATCAGCTTTGGCACCCACGTCACTGGCTCAGGGGTGAGCATCGACAATTCGGCTCACCTGGGGGGCGTTCTGTGCGGGTTACTCTTCGCGGCCCCGATGGTGCCCCGGATTGGTTCGTCCAAGGCGCTCTTCACGCGGCGTCTCCGCTACGCCGTGGGCCTGGTGGTAGTTTTGCTAGTGCTATTCGGGTTCTATCTTGCCCATGTTCCGCGACCTAGCTGAAGCGACAGGCCTTTGTCGCTGGGGCGGATAGCAAATAACTAACTATGATGATAATTATTGCCGCTAGCGCGTCGCCGTAGCCGCGAACTTTTTTACCATGGCCAGCAGCAGCTTGCGATCACTATCGTTCAGGTTGGTGGAGTAGCGGCGGATCTGATTGAGAAAGCGCAGCTCCTCATCGGAGAGCTTTTGCAGGTTCGGCTGCTTGCCCAGGGAGTCGTCGGCGAAGAACTGGGTAATGGGCAGGTCGAGGGCCCGCGCAATCTTCGACAGCGTGTCCAGCGAAGGCACCGTATGGCCATTCTCCACGCGCGAGAGATAGCATCGCAGCAGGCCAGTCTTCTTTTCAATGTCTCCCTGGGAAAGCCCCTTTTGCAGGCGGAAGGCGCGGATGGAGGTGCCAATCTTCAACATGGAATTGTCCTGTTCCATTGCCACCGGGGGTTACTCTCACGGTAGCAATCGATGAATTAATATCATAATAGTTAACATATGCAGCGCAGGAATGCAAGAGGTTTATTGCGCTCCGGGAACCAAGGTTACAGGGGCTCCCGGAAGCCGATTCCGCGCAATGGACGAGAAGCTGTAAACCTTCGCGGCACGTAGGCCGTCTGAATGAGTACAAGCGCGAAAGGTCAGGGAGCGTGAATGCGGCGAACAGCAATTCATTGGGCGGCTATTGCGGGAATCTTTGTGGCCGGCGGCCTAGCCGCCCTGTCCCAGTTGCCTGCGACCCAGCCCGTTGCGCCCGTGAGCACGTCCGGCGCCAGTGAATCTGCCGCACAGAGTATTCCCGCGCCGGCGCCGTCCGGCGGAAGAGTGCACGGCATGGTCAAGAGCGGGAGCATTCCTCTGCCCGGCGTAACCGTAACCGCCCAGAACACGCTCACCGGCAAGCGTTTTTCCACCACCACCGACATCACCGGCGCCTGGGTTCTGACCATTCCACAGAATGGCCGCTACGTTCTTCGCACCCAGTTCGCGGGCTTTGCGACTGGCTCGCAGGAGGCGGTGCTCAACGCCGCCAGTCGCGACCAGACGGTGAGCTTTGATCTGGTGTTGGCGTCGCGGGCAGCCCAGCAACAGGAGAACGAAGCCGCGAGTCAGCAAGCCATCCGGTCGACCATCCAACAACTAACTTCCAACGGCGCGCAGAGCCTGAACCTGATGAGCGCGTTGGGCACTGACACTGATAGCCAGGCTGGTCCATCCGGCACGGCGGGCGCAGCGCTCCCCTCGATTGCCGGCAACTCCGACTTTGGCGACGACTCGGTGGCCATCAGCGGCCAGACCGGAGCGGTGAGTCCGCTGGCCGGCCTGGACATGGACCGCGTCCGCGATGCGGTGGAGACGCTGCGCGCGCAGGGCGTTCTGCCGGGCGGGCCAGGCGGCGGTAACTTCGGCGGTGGAGGCGGATTGGGTGGTGGATTTGGCGGGCCTGGTGGGTTTGGTGGAGGCGGCGGACGCGGCAACTTCCGCGGCTTCAACCCCATCCAGCCACATGGCGCCATCTTCTGGATGGGCAGTAACTCGGCGCTCAACGCAGAGCCCTTCAGCCTGCGCGGCCAAGCGCAGCAGCAGCCGCCCTCCGGCACCAACCGCTTCGGGATTACCTTCATGAGTCCGCCTTATCTGCCGCATCTCACCAAGCCCAGCGGCAAAGACATGATGTTCCTGACGCTCAGCGGCCAGCGCAGTTCCAATCCTCTGGACCAATACGCAACCGTGCCCACCGACGGCAATCCAATTTTTGGGACGGTCAACGAGCGCGCGGGAATCATTCCGGGGCTTGCCAATCCGGTTACGCCCGTCTCGGCCGCCACCAACCTGCTGCAATTCTTTCCCGTGCCCAACCTTCCCGGTTATGCGCAAAACTACCATCTGCTAACTACATCGCATTCGAACACAACGCAGGCCGGCGCGCGCTATATGCGCAGCCTGGGCGCCAATGCCACCCAGCCTGGCGGCCGCGGAGGACTCGGACGCGGCGGCGGGCGCAAATCGCAGAATCAAGGGTTGCGCCAGAGCATCAACTTCAACTACAACTGGATTGGCACGGCCGCAGACAACATAAACGTCTTTCCACAACTGGGCGGCAAAGGGTCAACGAACTCGAATAGCGTGCAGGCCGGCTACACGGTCGGCTACCACAAAGTAACCAATATCTTCAACGCCAACTGGAATCGCGCCACGAGCCAGACGACCAACTACTTTACCAACAAGACCGACATTGCAAGCCAAGTTGGAATCTTGGGACCGCCAAGCGGCTCGCCGCTAACTCCTCCGTTGAACGCCAGCCCGCTTAACTACGGCCTCCCCAACGTGACTCTCAGCAGTTTCACCGGAATGAGCGAACAGCAGCCCAGCTTCTCGCTCACGCAAACCATCTCGCTGTCGGAGACGCTGAGCTTGATTTACGGCAAGCACAACCTGCGCTTCGGCAGCGATTACCGCCGTGTGCACCGGGACTTTCTGGGCGGATTCAATGGCACCACAAGCTCCTTCTACAACGGAACCGGAACCTTTTACTTCACCGGTCTCTACACCGGCTCCTCGCTGGCGGATTTTCTGCTTAGCGAGCCGCAGGAGACCACCATCGACTCCGCCGCGAGCAAGAGCTACCTTCGCGAAAATGTGTGGGACGCCTACGCTACAGACGACTGGCGCGCGCGTACCAATCTCACATTGGATTACGGCTTGCGCTACGAATTTTTTGCACCCTATACGGAGAAGTACGGCCATCTGGCTTTTGTGGACACAAATGCGGCCGGCGGGTTTACCTCGATTGCGGAAGTGCAACCCGGTTCCCCGCCATCATTCAGCGGCAAGCTGCCCGCCTCGCTGGTATTTCCTTTTCGCACGGCCATTGCACCGCGTGTGGGGCTGGCGCTGCGGCTGCCCAGGCAGACCGTGATACGCGCCGGCTTTGGCATCAACTTTACCAACAGCCAGTACGCTACATTTGCCACCATCATGGCGCATCAGCCTCCCTTTGCCAACGAGCAGACCAACGAAGTGTCTACAGCATGCGCGCCCCCGGCGGCCGATTGCCTTTCGCTGGCAAATGGATTTCCCTCGCCGAATACGGTAGGCAACTACGCGCTCGATCCGCACTATCATCTGCCTTACGTTGCAGTGTGGAATCTCGACGTGCAGAAGACGCTGCCATGGAACGTGGTGCTGAATCTGGGCTATAGCGGATCGAGGGGCAATCATCTGGACATCACCAGCGCGCCGCGCCCTACGCCAACCAGCCATATCTTCAACTATGAGCAGTCCGCGGCTTTCTCGAAGTTCAATGCAGGCCAACTGAGGCTCAACAAGCGGCTGAGCAAGGGAATTTCCTTCGGCGCCAACTATCAGTACTCGCACTCCATCGACAACGCCGGATCGGTGGGCGGCACGTCAACTGTGGTGGCGCAGAACTGGCAAGACCTCAAAGCCGAGGAAGGTAACTCAAGTTTCGACGTGCGCCACAAGGTGAGCGGGACTTATCTCTATGAGTTACCTTTCGGCAAAGATAAGCGATGGGTAACTAGCGGCATTGGCGCCCATGTTCTGGAGGGATTTTCCGTCTCCGGCAGCTCTACCTTTACCTCCGGAACGCCACTTACACCCACTTATCAGGCAGGCGTGGCTGACGTGAGCAGCGGCACAGCCGGAACCCAGCGACCAAATTACACAGGCGTCTCGGTTACGGCAGACGCTGGCTCGTTGAGGGAGTGGTTCAACCCCGCGGCATTCACGCAGCCTCCCAACGGTTCGACCACGCCAAGCTGCCCTAACTGCGGCAATGTTTCGCGCAACTCCATCGCCGGGCCTGGAACCGTGCAGAACAATATGTCTCTCGCGAAGACGATGCAACTGGGCGGCACGCGCAGCACGGAGTTTCGCGCTACGGCCAACAACGTATTCAACACCGTGCAGTACGCGGGCGTGGACACTAACGCAGCTTCACCGAGCTTCGGGCAGGTGATTTCGGCAGCTGCCATGCGTTCGTTCCAGTTTACGGCGAGGTTCAGGTTTTAAGTGCAGCGTGTTAGCGAGTTAGCAAGTTATTGCTGGAAGGAAATCGATGATTGGTTGGGCGCATAAGTTCGGGACAGGGTTAGCGACGCTGGCGCTGATATTGGCGGGCGCGCGGCTGGGGCTGAGCTTTGCGCAGGATTCTCAGGGCGGCTATGTATTCAAAATGAACGACGAGCTGGTGCTGACCAACGTGGTGGCGCGTGATGCGAAGACCGGTGAGCTGGTGCGCGGGCTCAATCAAAGCGACTTCAGCGTCTATGAGAACGGCAAACAGGAGCGCATTTCGACCTTTGATTTTGAAACCGTGGAGATGGCCACGCCGCTCAATGAAGCCACGATAAGCGGACTGGCTGTAGGGAACAGCGGAAACAAGGCCGCTGTCGTTGCACGGCCTGAGGATCTGCGCAATCACCGGCTGATCGTAATGTTCTTCGACCTGACCTCGATGCAGCCTGAGGACCTTGACCGCAGCGTGGCGGCGGCGCAGGAGTTTCTGCGCGCGAAGATGCAGCCCGCCGACCTGGTGGCGCTGGTCTCACTGGGCAACACGCTCAAGACGGATCAGGATTTTACCGCTGACAAGCAAGCGCTGATCAACAAAGTAGCAGTTTACAACGGGACTGAAGGGCAAGGCTTCGCCGAGGGCGCAACGGCGAACACCAACCAGGTGGAAGACGCGTCCGGCTACACGCCCGATGAGAGCGAATACAACGACCTCAACACCGATCGCGAGTTGTTCGCGCTGAAAGCTATTGCTAAGTCGCTGGAAAAGATAACCGAAAAGAAATCGCTGCTGTACTTTTCCGGCGGCATTCAGCGCAGCGGCATTGAGAACCAGGCTTCGTTGAGGGCTGCGGTCAACGCCGCGGTGCGCGCCAACCTGGCCATTTACAGCGTGGACACGCGCGGCTTGCAGGCCGTTACGCCGCTGGGCGACGCCTCCACCGGCAGCCTGCGCGGGACAGGAGCCTTCAGCGGCGGTGCGCTCACCAACAACATGAACGCTAACTTCGCCACTCAGGAGGTGATGAGCACGCTCAGCTCCGATACAGGCGGCAAAGCCTTCCTAGATTCCAATGATTTTGCTCCAGCATTTGCGCAGGTGCAGCGAGATACTTCGGCTTACTACGCCATCGGCTTCCGCAGTTCGAATCCAGCGCGTGACGGCCGCTATCGCAAGCTGACGATCAAAATCAATAAGCCCGGAATTAAGCTCGAATACCGGCCCGGTTACTATGCGCCAGCCGATTTTCAGCACGCCGGCAAGGAGGACCGCGAGCGCGAACTGGATGAGCAGTTAGCCAGCGATTTGCCGGCCACCGACATGGCCGTCTATCTCGATGCGTTGTTTTTCCGCCTTGACGAAAACCGTTTCTTTGTGCCGGTTTCGCTGATTGTGCCAGGCTCGCAGATTCCTTTTGTGAAGGGCGGCGACAAAGATAAGGCCACGCTGGACATCATCGGCACGGTGATCGACGAGGCCAAGCGACCCATCGGACAGGCGCGCGAGACGGTCAAGCTGAATCTTGATCCGAGCTTGCAGGCGCGGCAGAAAAATATTCAGTACACCACCAGCTTCAATCTTCCGCCGGGAAGGTATCGTCTGAAATTCGTTGTCCGCGAGAATCAGACCGGACGCATGGGCTCCTTCGAGGCCGAGATCACGCTGCCGGAGATGAAGAAGGCTCCGCTCAAAATGAGTTCGATTGTGCTGGCGTCAATGCGTCAGCCTAGCAAGAAGACCAGCCCTTTGGTGCGCGGCGGCGAGGAGTACGTGCCTAACATCAGCCACGTCTTTCGCCGGGACCAGCATCTTTATCTGCTCTACGAAATCTACTCTCCGGCGCGGGAAAAACCGGCTGAAAATCAGCCAAAGGGAACGAAGGCGGGAATCAATCTGCTCAGTAGCCTGGAGCTGATTCAAGGCTCTACGAAGGTGTATGAAACTCTGCTGGTGCAGGCTAAGGCGATCAACGTGGAAGGCCGCAACGCGGTGGCCGTGGAACTCGATGTGCCGCTCAGCGGGCTCAAGGCTGGCCAGTACGTTTGCCAGTTGAACGTGATTGACGACGCGGCGGGAAGCTTTGCCTTTCCGCGTTTTGCGGTGCTGGTGAAGGAGGCGCTGACCGCGCCTGCTTCAACAGTCACACCACAATGAGGAAGCACATCCCAGGGATTCGGTAAAATCGAAGCATGACTCTCACAGCTCAGGATCGCGCACGGCGCATCAAGATCATTCTCTTTGACGTGGATGGAGTATTGACCGACGGCACCATCTGGATTATTCCGGTTCCGGTGGCAGGGCCGGACGGGGCCATCACCACAAAAATGGTGGAGGCCAAGGGCTACAGTGCGCACGACGGAGCGGGCGTTACGCTGGCGCGGCTGGGAGGCATGAAGCTGGGCATTATTACCAAACGCATCTCGGAGACGGTGGCTCTGCGCGCGCGTGACCTTAAGCTGGATTTTGTTTACCAGGGCGAGGCCTTCAAGATGCGGCCGGTGCGCGAGATCATGGCCAAAGAAGGCGTGACGCTGGAGGAGATTGCCTACGTGGGCGACGACGTAATCGACCTGGCGGTGATGCGGGAGTGCGGATTTGCCGTGGCCACGGCGAATGCGCGGGAGCAGGTGAAGGCTGAAGCGCATTACGTGACGCCGCACCGGGGCGGCGAGGGCGCGGGACGCGATGCGATTGAGTTTATTCTCGAAGCCAAGGGATTGCTGGAGAAGTGCCTGAAGGCATCCATCGACGAAAACAATCCGCTTCCGCCCTCGATTGATATTGGCAGGGGCGGGGATTTGAAGTAGCTGCAAAGCAAGGCGAAGAGGCGCTTGTCAGTGAAGAAGTCGACGATAGTATTCTTTGAATTTGGAATGCTCGGAGGAATCATCGCGGCAGGGATCATGCTGCCGGATAGCACATCACTTTCCGTGTTTTTACTCGCAAGTGGGGCTATTTTTGTGGTCGGAAATATTCTTTTGTTTAGGAAAATTAAACAGGTCAACACGGGAGATATTGTTACTAAGGCTGGAACTTGGCCGCACATTTTACGTGCTTTCGCAATCCTGACCGTAGCTTGGATATTTTTGTGGCTCTTCAGTAGGAAATGAGATCGGAAAGCACAGAGAGGAATTTTCCAGGCCAGACTATGGAGACCCATATCAAACGCGCGGTGGTGCTGTTGAGCGGGGGGCTGGACTCGGCTACGGTGCTAGCTATTGCCAAGAGCCAAGGCTACGAGCTATATGCGCTCTCGTTCTCCTATGGACAGCGGCACGTGATTGAGTTGGATGCGGCGCGGCGGGTTGCCGCAGCTATCGGCGTGGCGGACCACCGGATTGCGAAGATCGATTTGCGGGTCTTTGGAGGCTCGGCGCTGACGGGAGATTTTGCTGTTCCCAAGGGCCGCACGTCAGACGAGATGTCCCACGACATTCCCATCACCTACGTTCCGGCGCGCAACACGATCTTCCTGTCGTTTGCGCTGGCCTGGGCGGAGGTACTGGGGTCGAGCGACATTTTCATCGGGGTGAATGCGCTTGATTACTCGGGCTATCCGGATTGCCGTCCGGAGTTTATTGCGGCTTTCGAGAAGATGGCCAATCTGGCGACAAAAGCCGGAGTGGAGGGGCGGCAGGCGCTGCGGGTTCACACGCCGCTGATCGCACTGACCAAGGCAGAGATTATCTCCAAGGGGATTGAGCTGGGCGTGGATTATGGGCTGACCAGCAGTTGCTATGATCCGGGGGCGAAGGGGGAGCCGTGCGGGGAATGTGATTCCTGTTTATTGAGGCGGAAGGGTTTTCGCGAGAATGGAATTGAGGACTTGCTGACGTATAAGAGAGGTCTGGCTTCTTCATGACCGGATGATTGAGATTTGTGGTTTCCCACCCTTTCGCTGAGAACGCGAATGGATGGGGCACCCAGCATTCGTGGAACTATGAAAATGTTTTGGTTTTGTGGTTTCCCACCCTTTCGCAGAAAACGCGAATGGATGGGGCACCCAGCATTCGTGGAACTATGAAAATGTTTTGGTTTTGTGGTTTCCCACCCTTTCGCAGAAAACGCGGAAGGATGGGGCACCCATCTGTGGGACGGTAGTTACGACGCTTAATAGGTGCGAGAGATGAGCTACGCGGTTAAGGAAATTTTCTATACGCTGCAGGGCGAGGGGGCGCAGGCGGGGCGCGCGGCTGTCTTTTGCCGCTTTGCCGGATGCAACCTCTGGTCGGGGCGCGAGCAGGACCGCGCGGAAGCAGTCTGCAAATTCTGTGATACGGAATTCGTGGGCGTGGATGGCGAGGGCGGCGGAATATTTGAATCGGCTGAAGCGTTGGCGGCGTCTATCAATCAGAAGTGGCCTATGGATTCGGCTGCTGGAAAACGGTTCGTGGTCTGCACCGGCGGCGAGCCTCTGCTGCAACTGGACGCAGAACTGATTGCCGCTCTGCATGGACGCGGATTTGAAATCGCCGTCGAAACCAACGGAACGATCACCGCGCCGGTGGGGGTGGATTGGCTTTGCGTCAGCCCTAAAGCCGGAGCCGCACTTAAACAGCACACGGGGGACGAACTGAAGCTGGTATTCCCTCAATTGGGCATCGACCCAGCGATTTTTGAGTCGCTTGCCTACAGGCATTTCTTCCTGCAACCGATGGACGGAGCCAGCCGCGAGATCAATACGGAGCTTGCGTTGCGCTATTGCCTCGACCACCCACAATGGTGTCTGAGCCTGCAAACCCATAAGTTTCTGGGCATTCCTTAGGACGAAAATACGGAAATCTTAAGGAAGTTTGCAAATCTGCAGCGTCTTTCAAGCCAAATGGCGGTTAGAATCGTCTTTACAGTAGGCAGTCTTCTCCCACCGGCTGCCTGCATTGCCTCTTGGCCCCTGATTACTGACGGCAGGCGGCCCGGCTGAAAAGGTATGGAATCCCAAGGATGATGAGAAGAAAACTAAGTTTGCTGACCCTCTGGCTCGTATTTGCCGCCGCAATCGCCTTCGTGCTGCCGGCCTGTCCCGTTCTCGCGCAGAATGAACCGGGCACAAAACCCGAAATCGCCGCACCGGCATCTCCGGCCAAGGCACCGTCGACGAGCCCTATCCAGATTGCTCCGGCAAAGGCGGCAGACTCCGCTACGCCGCTGCCGGACCGCGCCCAGGCGTACTATCACATGGCGCTGGCCAGCGGCTATGAGGAGCAGGCCGTGACCGAGGGACGCCCGGAGCTGGTGACGCGGGCTATCGAGGAGTACAAGCTGGCGCTGAACGCCGACCCCTCCTCGCCGCAGTTGAACCTGGCGCTGGCCAACTTGTACTTCCGCAGCGGCCACGCGCGCGAGGCGGAGAGCACGACGAAGGGGCTGCTCAAGAGCGCGCCTGACGACATCGAGGCACACAAGCTGCTGGGACGCATCTACCTGCGCACGCTGAGCGAAGGGCAAAACGCGTCGGCCGCCACTTCGCCCAGCGGCAACGTGCTGAACCTGGCGATCGCGGAATTCGAGAAGATTGTCGCGCTTCAACCAAAGGACGTCGAGAGTCGGATGGTTCTGGGCCAGCTCTACACGATCAAGCACGACCAGAAGAAGGCCGAGGAGCAGTTCAAGACGGCGCAATCCATGGAGCCCGATTCCGAGGAAGTGGTGCTGAACCTGGCCCGGTTGTATGCCGAAAGCGGCGATATGGAACAAGCCGTCAAGGCAATCGAGGCGGTTCCGGTAGCCGAGCGGACGGCCAAGATGGAGGATGCGCTGGGCGCGGCTTATGAGCAATTGAAGCGGACCAAGGATGCCATCGCCGCCTATCAACGCGCTAACGCCGTGGAGCCGGGAGACGCGCGCACGCTGGATTCGTTGGCCCGGGTACTGCTCAGCGACAACCAGCTCGACGAAGCGCTCAAGCAATACCGGGAGCTGGCCGAGGCCGACCCGGAGAACGCAGGAGCGCTGGTACGCATGGGCGAGATTCTGCGCCGCCAGGGGAAGTATGAGGATGCGCTGGCCACCATCCGCAGAGCGCGCAAAATGGACTCCAGCAGTCTGGAAGCCGGCTATAACGAGGGACTGCTGCTGGACGTGCTGGGGCGCTTTGACGAGGCTACGCAGACCTACGAGAAGTTGGTGGACATGACCTCGCACGCCAACGGCGCTTACACGGCCGAGGAAAGGAACAATCGCGGCATCTTCCTGGAGCGGCTGGGAGCGGTCTATCACGAACAGAACAAGACAGCCGAAGCCATCGCCACTTATCAGAAACTCATTGACATGGGCGGCGAGACAGCCGTGCGCGGCTACCAGTTCCAGGTGGACACCTGGCGCGACGCCAAACAGTTCGACAAAGCTATTGATGTTGCGCGCAAGGCGGTCGATGCCAACCCCAAGAATCGCGACCTTAAGCTGATGCTGGCCGCGGAGATGGGCGACCTGAACAAGACCGATGAAGGGCTGGCGATGGCCAAAGAGCTGCTGGCTAACACCGCCGACGATCGCCAGGTGTGGCTGGCGATGGGCCAGATGTGTGTGCGCGCACACCGCTGGAAGGAGGCTGAGGATGCCTTCAACATAGCCGAGACGCTGACCACCAAGAAGGAAGACCGCGGGTATCTAATCTTTCTTCGAGGTGAACTGGCAGAGAGGCAGAAACACTACGAGCCTGCCGAGCAGTACTTCCGCCAGGCGCTGGAACAGGATCCTGACAATGCCATGGTTCTCAACTACCTGGGCTATATGCTGGCCGACAAGGGAAAACAGTTGCCTGAAGCCCTCAAGATGATTCGCAAGGCCGTGGAGTTGGAGCCGATGAGCGGCGCCTACCTGGACTCGCTGGGCTGGGCGTACTTCAGGATGGGCGAGTACGAGCTGGCTGAGGAAAACCTGCGCCAGGCCGTGGAGCGCGATGCTACCGACCCCACCGTCCATGACCATCTGGGCGAGCTCTACGAGAAGACCGGCCGCTACCGCTTAGCCGAGACGCAGTGGGAGCTTTCACTGGATGAGTACGCCAAGTCGGCTCCGGCTGATGTGGAGCCGGCCGAAGTGGCCAAGGTGCAAAAGAAGCTGGATTCCGCGCGCGGCAAGCTGGCGCGGCAGGAGAGCGCCACCGGCCAGACCAAGCCGGAGTGAGAAGTACAGGGGTTAGGGATCAGGGGTTAGGGGTTAGGGGTTATTTCGCGGCTAACTTGAACTATCGGGCGCCAAAGCGCAGATGCTTCCATGAAAATTTTATGAGCGCCTTCGAGGATCACCAAAGTCGATGCTTTTCCCTAATCCCTGACCCCTAACCCCTGCCTTTCGAGCGGCCTATTTCCCTTTCGCGTCTATTCGTTGTAGGATTTTCTCGGATAGGGCGGAGGTTTTTCGAGCGGTTCTACGATTCATGTGCCCTGGTTATCATCGTGCAGAGTGGCATTTACTTCCGCACGAACGACGAAAACCTGACATATGTTGAGGAAATGCAACTTATGGCAGTGATTTCAGGGTACAGTGATTGTGGAACCGCTATAGGCGCTCACAAAGGAACGGAAACCGTATGAAACGTAAAGACACAAACAGTCACACTCGCAGGTCCATGTATCGCAACGGCTTTACGCTGATGGAGTTGCTGATTGTCATGGCCATTATCACCGTCCTGATGCTGCTTGCCATCCCCACCGTCAGCGCTCTGAAGAAAAGCGGCAACCGGCTCTCCGCAATCAAGTCCATCCAGGCCATCCAGACAGCGCAGTCCATGTATTCGCAAATCTATGGGACCAGCGGCTACGCTTGCACGCTTCCGGCTCTGGGCGGCGATCCGACGACCGGAGCTCCTTCAGCGACCTCAGCGCAACTATTGAAGGCGGACATTACCTCAGGCTACAAAGACGGCTATATTTTCACGATTACCTGTACCAGTAAGGTAACGGTCAACGGCATGGACCGAGCCACCGCATACAACATAACGGCCGTTCCGCAGACTGTGGGAAAAACCGGGGATAGCGGCTTCTGCGCCGATGATAACGGAATCAAGTCCGACCCGGCGGGTGGCACCAACTGCACCCAGCTTGTCCAATGACCGGGGCAGAGTCATCTGGCGCGGGGAATCAGGGATCCGGCCTCCCAGGCCGGACGCCCCCACCCCCTTCCGGCACTCAGTCGGGCAATCGGAAAGTTCCCGTCTATGTGTGGGTGCTTGTGGGAGTGGCTGCGTTCTTTTTCCTTTGCATTATTCCCATCATTGCACTCATTGCGATTCCTACCATGGGCAGCATGAGGAAACATGCCAGTGAGGCGCAGGCGATCCTTTCTATCAAGATCATCCAGCAAGCGGAGATGATGTATGCGGAAACTTACCCCTCCCGCGGGTACACCTGCTCGCTGCCAGCTTTGGGAGGCGATCCCAATGCAGGGCAACCCTCGGCGGAGGCGGCGCAGCTATTGCCGCGCGATCTGGCATCGGGCATCAAGTCCGGCTACATTTTTGCCATCAGCAACTGCGCCATGGTGAGCCTGAACGGCACGGATCGCGTCACCGGCTATACGATCACCGCTGTTCCCGTAACCCCCGGCAAGACAGGCAATCGCGGCTTCTGCAGTGACGAGTCCGGCATCACCAAATACGACCCCGTAGGCGGAACCAACTGCACACAGCCGATGGAATTCCGATGAGAACGATCATCAGGAATAGCGGCTTGTTGGTGGCTGTTGCGCTGATGTCTATCGGCCTCTGCGCCCAACAACCATCGCCGTCCGTGAAGGACCCGGCGCACGAGATGGCGGAGAAGGTCGATCTCCACTACAACCAGTTGCACTCGCTCAAGGCCAGCTTTACTGAGAGCTACGAGGGGCTGGGGATGCGGCGCACGGAAAGCGGAACGCTGCTGCTGCTGAAACCCGGCCGGATGAGGTGGGAGTACAGCGAACCGGCCGGAAAGCTTTTTCTGCTCGACGGCACCTTTGCCTGGTTCTACTCCCAGGGCGACTCTCAAGTGCAGCGCATCCTCACCAAACAACTGAACGATTTGCGCTCGCCGCTGCGTTTTCTGCTGGGCCGCACGAAGCTGGAGAAGGAATTGAGCAACCTGACCCTGCGGCCGGCCGCGAACGGCGAGTTTACGCTGACTGGCCAGCCCAGGGGCCAGGAAAATCGCGTGTCGCGGCTCACGCTGACCGTGACCGCGGATGGAACGATTACCGGAATCGAGATGGAAGAGGCTGATGGCGCGCTGACCCGATTCACGTTCACCGGCGAGCAGCCTAATGTGACGTTTCCTGCCGGAACGTTCCGCTTTACGCCGCCCAAAGGCGTGCCGGTAGTGGACGCACTATCTCCGGTTTAACTTTCGTAGGTGTAGAAGCCGCGTCCCGATTTGCGGCCCAGCCAGCCGGCGTCCACCATGCGCACCAGCAATGGACAAGGGCGGTACTTGGGGTCGCCGAAGCCTTCCTGGAGCACGCGCAGTATGTCCACGCAAACATCAAGGCCGATGAAGTCGGCCAAGGTGAGAGGCCCCATGGGGTGATTCATGCCTAGCTTGAAGACCTGATCGACGGCCTCCGGCGTGGCCACGCCCTCCATGACGGCAAAGGCTGCCTCGTTGATGAGCGGCATCAGCACGCGGTTGGAGACGAATCCGTGCGCGTCGTTGACCTCGACCGGTGTTTTGCCCAGCCGGCGGGCCAGCGCATGGACTGCCGCGAAGGTCTCATCGCTGGTAGCCAAGCCGCGAACAATCTCCACCAGAGCCATCACCGGCACAGGGTTGAAGAAGTGCATGCCGATGACCTGCTGTGGCCGGCGGGTGCGGGCGGCCAGCTTAGTAATGGAGATGGAGGAGGTGTTGGTGGCCAGGATGGCGCTTTCCGGCAGGATGCGGTCGAGCGAGGCGAAGAGCTCGGCCTTCAGGTCGAAGCGCTCGGAGGCGGCTTCAATGGCCAGTTCCACCGCGCTGAGCGCCTCGCGGTCCAGGGTGGGCTGGATGCGTGCCAGAGCCGGCTCGATCTCGGCCTCGGCAAGCTTGCCTTTGACGGCCTCGCGGCCCAGGTTGGCGCGAATCTGCTGGAGTGCCCGGTCAAGAAAGCGCTGCTCCACATCGCACAGCAGCACGCGAAAGCCCGCACGGGCAAAGACATGGGCAATGCCGGAGCCCATGGTCCCGGCGCCCACCACACCTACCGCCTGAATCTCGGCCATTGAAAAGCCCTCCCTAAACACATGAGGGAGTGTAGCAGGGCGAGGGGAGTGAGTGAAGAGCAGACGATTCAGGCCGTGGAAAGAACTCCTCGTGTAGAAAGGGCACGGCCAAAGCCGTGCCCTTTAAAAGTACGCGAATGCGCCCTAGTTTTCGTTGGTTGCCACGGCGCCTGGCGTGGTCATTTGCAGCGGATCTGTCAGGGTAAAAATCATCGCTGTGCCCGGTTCCAGAGTGGCCTGGGGGTGGCTGACCAGCAGGTGAGCCGTAATAACGCCTGCTCCGACCATGCTGCCGGCTAAAGCGCCGACCGGACCGCCGAGGATGGCTCCGGTGGTTGCGCCGGCTCCCACCGCCCCGCCGTATTCGATGCCGTCGCGCTTCAGGCGCGAGGCCGGCAGAATGGCGCCTTCTGAGCCGACTTTGGACTTGGCGCCGGGGGTTCCGGTGATCATGGCACGCAGTTGGTAACGCGTGCCGTTGGCGAGTATTACCGTCTCCGGCAGCAGTTGCATGGAACCGTGACCGCCCGGATGGCCGCTGGAAACCCCGACCACGCGACCGTCAATCTCCGCTCCGGCGGGAATCAGCACTTGCTCGCCCTGCAGCACGTCGGAGGCCACGCGACTACGAAAGGTCTCACCCTGCTCGCTGCTGACGGACGAAAGCCGATCCAGCAAGCGGACGCGGATGGTGGTCCCTTCCGGGAGTTCGCCGCGGCGCGGCGGATGCGGATGCACAATGTCACCGTCCGGATCTGCAGCGTAGTTGCGCTGGATCAAGACAGGCTGCCGGGGCACGGGAGCGCTCTTCTGGACGGCAACGATTCCGCTGTCCGGATCAGGATCGCTCACGGCTGCATTGACGTAAGCGGATTGAGCCTGTACTGGCTCCTGATTTTGAGTCTGAGTCCGCGTCTGATATTGGTCTTGCAAGACTTTCCGCCCGGCGGGTGGCTTGGCCTGGGGCGTGCTAGTGGTCACAATAGTCGAGTCCGGCGGGGGCGTCGAGGTTCCCTGATAGGGGCTCGGCTCGCTTGCCTGCTGCGCTCCCAGAGCGGCAGTGGTCATCAACAACAAGGCACACACAAGAATCGGCCGATTCATCCAAGTCTCCTTTTCCCGATCGCGGGCAGAAATATCCCTGTAATTTAGACACAGCCGGAGGGGAATAGTTGCAGGCGGCTGCCAAGTCGTGTGGGTTCTATGCATCAGCTCACCCAAATTAAGGCTAACGCAGGTGGACAGCCGATGAACTGCGAGCAGCCGGGCAAGTGCCTTGGGCGATACGAATCAACCTAGGCAACCCACTCCGGCACACTTCCCACGACGGTAACGGCTGAATGCCTGTGTCCGCGATTACATCGTCTGCCGGGGGCAGGTTTGCTAGAATTCATACGAGACGTAAGCCATTTTACACCTCGGACGGAGAGGAAATTGTGAGCGCGCAGGAGCTTCTGAACACCATTCAAAGCGCCGCCGGAGAAGCTCTTGCCGTGGATCGCCGTCCCCAACTGAATGACCGGCTACTGCATCACATTATGAGGAGCGATATGACTGAGATTGTTGCCATCCGCGCCCGCGAGGTACTGGACTCGCGCGGCAATCCGACCGTGGAAGCGGACGTAATCCTGGAAAGCGGCGCACTGGGCCGCGCCATCGTGCCCTCGGGCGCTTCCACCGGCGAGCTTGAGGCCGTGGAACTGCGCGACGGCGACAAGAGCCACTACGGGGGCAAGGGCGTGTTGCAGGCCGTCGCCAACGTGGAAACGGTCATCGCGCCGGAGTTGGAGGGCATGGACGCCTCCAACCAGCGACTGCTGGACCAGACCATGATCGCGCTGGACGGCACGCCGAACAAGGCCAAACTGGGAGCCAACGCAATTCTGGCTGTCTCCATGGCCGCCGCGCGCGCCGTGGCCCAAACGCTGGAGGTTCCGCTCTATCGCTACCTGGGCGGCGTGAACGCCTCTGTGCTGCCAACGCCTATGCTGAACGTGCTGAACGGCGGAGCCCATGCCGACAGCAACGTGGACTTCCAGGAGTTCATGATTATGCCGGTGGGCGCCGAGCGCTTTAGTGAGGCGCTACGCTGGGCCGCCGAGACCTTCCACACCCTCAAGAGCGTGCTGAAGAAGAAGGGCTACAACACGGCCGTCGGCGATGAGGGCGGCTTTGCTCCCTCGCTCAAGTCCAACGATGAAGCGATCGAACTGATTCTGGAAGCCATTGAGGCGGCCGGCTATAAGCCGGGTGAACAGATCGCCATTGCGCTCGATCCTGCATCCAGCGAGTTCTTCAACAAGGAAAAGAACAAGTACGTCTTCAAGAAGAGCGACAAGCGCGAGCTGACCAGCGAGGAGATGGTAGCCTTCTACGACAACTGGGTGCGCCAGTATCCCATCGTGTCGCTGGAGGATGGGCTGGCCGAAGACGACTGGGCGGGCTGGAGGATCCTGACCGACAAGCTGGGTGGCCGCATTCAGATTGTGGGCGACGACATCTTCTGCACCAACATCAAGCTGCTGCAGCGCGGCATCGAGGAAGGTGTAGCCAACTCCATTCTGATCAAGTTGAACCAGATCGGCACGATTACCGAGACGCTGGAGGCCATCGAACTGGGCCGCCGCTACGGCTATACTTCGGTGATCTCGCATCGTTCGGGCGAAACCGAGGACAGCTTCATCGCCGACCTGGCCGTGGCCACCGGCGTGGGCCAGATCAAGACCGGTTCGGTGAGCCGCACCGACCGCATCTGCAAGTACAACCAGTTGCTGCGCATCGAAGAGGAACTGGGCGGCGGCGCGGTCTTTCTTGGACTGGAAGGGTTGAACTATAACGACTAACCGCATGTGGTGGGTCAGACGGCTTCGCCACACAGGAAGGGAGGGGGCTTCGGCCTCCTCCCTTTGATTATGGAGCCATAATACATAGCCTGAGAAAGCTTCTTTGATCTAGTTTCTGTTTGTACAAAATAATTTTGGTAGACTTTTCGCATGAATACGTCCTACACACAAAAACTCACTTTTCTTCTCCTCTTTCCTGCAATGATGTTCTTGTCATCTGGACTGGGAAAAGACTCGTTTGCACAGTCGCCTGCCACCAGCCAGGAGCCTTCACCTGCCCCTCCCCAGGAACATCCGATTACCATGGAACAGCTCCACGCAATGCTTGAGGGGATGGGTACCATCGAAGCACAAAAAGTACTCATGCATGAGTCGCTCGAAGCCAAGCACAAGACAATGCCGGCCTGGTTTCCCGCAGACGTCTGGAAGGATTTGGAGACCAGGGTTGAGGGAGTCGATGTCGTCGAGGTCGCCCTGCCTGTTTACCAGAAGTATGTAAGTCAGGAACAAGCTGATACTGTCATTCTCCTGCTGCAAGGGCCGACGGGCAAAGAGATTCAACGACGCACACTGGAGCGCGTGATGACTGCGTTGCACTCAGGAGCAAGTGGATCGAAAGCGGATGAGCAGGCAACAGCAGCAGGCAATGCGGGTGGGGATGGGGTGCTGTGGCAAAGGCGAATCAACGAACTCACTCTTGCACAGCGCGAGCAGATCGCGCCTCTCTTTCTCGCGCTGCAGAAGATCTGGAAGCAGATCGACGACGAACAGGATGTGATCTATCGAAAAAAGACGAACGAAGTCTTCAGTACTGTTTTGAATGAGCATTTGATTGAGATTCAGCTGGCACAAAGGCGGGCACGCCAAACCACTCCCAAACAAACCACTCCCAACCAAGCGCCTGCGGCCCAATAGGCAGAAGCTACCGCAGGTCCTGCGACCTCCGCTGCTCTCCGCTCCGGATGGCGGAGTTGTGTGTGGTACGAACGTCGCAGCTAAGCCCGGCAGGTTATCCTAAAGAAGAGAATTTAGATCTAAACTGAGGTCTTTTTACGTGCCTATTTTCAAGCGTCCTCTCGTTTTGACCATCCTCGACGGCTGGGGCTATCGCGCAGAAATTGCCAACAACGCCATTGCGCTGGCCAAGAAGCCCACATACGACAAGCTGATTGCCGAGTATCCCAACACGCTGATTCAGGCCTCGGACCACTTTGTGGGGCTGCCCGACGGGCAGATGGGCAACAGCGAGGTCGGGCACCTGAACATCGGCGCAGGGCGCATTGTGCAGATGGACATTACGCGCATCGACGCGCAGATCGCGGCCGGCACATTTCAAAAGGACCCGGCCATTGCACGGGCCATGAAACAGGCGCAAGTGGGCGGGCGGCAACTGCATCTCTTCGGCCTGGTTTCCGACGGCGGCGTTCACTCCCACCAGGAGCACCTCTATGCCCTGCTGCGGACGGCGCGCGAGTACGGACTGGAGCGGGTCTTCGTGCACGCCTTCATGGACGGCCGCGACACGCCGCCCGACTCCGGCGCTGGATACATTGCGCAACTCGAACAAAAGATGCGCGAGTACGGCGTGGGCAAGGTAGCCACCATCAACGGCCGCTACTACGCAATGGATCGCGACAAGCGCTGGGAGCGCGAGCGCAAGGCCTTCGACGCCATGGTCAACGGAAAGGCCGAGGGCGGCGCGTATCCCGACGCCGTGGCGCGCATCAAAGAGAATTACAACAACGGTGTTACCGACGAGTTTCTGATTCCCTTTGTCGTGGTGGATGCTGCGGGCCGTCCGGTCGGGCAGATTCGTGACGAGGATGTGTGCATCAACTTCAACTTCCGAGCCGACCGCGCCCGCGAGATTACTCGCGTGCTGACGCGCGAGAGCGGATTGAACAAGCAGGGAGGCCGCGACCTGGACGGCTGGGAGGCGCTCGACGCGACGATTCCCCGCAGCGAAATTCCCAAGAACCTCTACTACCTGTGCATGACACAGTACGACAAACTCTACGATTTGCCTGTCATCATTCCGCCGGAGTCGCTGGATAACATTCTGGCCAACGTGCTGGCGCAACATCATCTGCGCAATTTGCGCGTGGCCGAGACGGAAAAATTTGCCCACGTTACGTACTTCTTCAACGGCGGAGTGGAGACGCCCTTCCCCGGCGAAGATCGCGTGCTGATTCCTTCGCTGAAGGTGGCCACGTATGATCTTGCTCCGGAGATGAAGGCCGAGGCTATCGGCGACGCCATTGTGAAGGCAATCAACGACGGTACTTTCGATTTGATTGTCGCCAACTTTGCCAACGCTGACATGGTGGGCCACTCCGGCAAGCTGGAGCCGACCATCCGAGCCATCGAGGCCATCGACGCGCAACTGGGCCGCATCTACAAGGCCATCCGGGAAAAGAACGGCAGTTGGCTGATCACCGCCGACCACGGCAACGCGGAACAGATGGTGGACCTGGTGACGGGCAACCCGCACACCGCGCACACCACCAACCCAGTGCCGTTGATCTATGTGGCCGAAGAAGCCAACCACTACCGCCTGCGTCCGGACGGCTCGTTGCGCGACATCTCGCCCACGCTGCTGAATATTCTCAACCTGGGGCTGCCCAAGGAGATGACCGGCGGGGATTTGAGGGTGCCGCTGGCGAAATAACTCCAGAGAAAGCCAAACAACAAAGGCGAAGCCGCAACGGCCTCGCCTTTTTTGTTTTTGCAGATGGTGAAATCTGCAACGGTCGCTCTAGAACGAGTTCCACAGCGACTGGTTGTAGACTTCGTGGTGGAATTGCACCTCAGAGCCCTTGACGAAGGTTCCCAACTCGCGCGGGCAGCGGTTGGCCGCAGCGTGCTTCAACTCGGCATAACGACCCTGCACGTCTCCGCCCAGGATCTTCTTGATCCAGGCTGAAGATTCGAAGTCCGCGATCGCCTTCTGGATGTTGTCTGGCAGGTAGCGTCCGCCGGCGCGCAGATCTTTCGCCTTGGAGATCTCTCCGTCGAGGCCGGTCTTGAAGATGCTGTAGAGGGCGAGATAGGGGTTGGCGTCAGGGGCTACGGCACGAACCTCAGTCCTCATGGAGCGATGGTTGCCGATGGGCACGCGCACCATGGCTCCGCGGTCTACGGCCGAGGCGCGAATCTGGTTGGGCGCCTCAAAGTGCGGGTCTAACCGCCGATAGGCATTCACGCTGGAGTTGAATACCAGGCACAGGTCCAGGGCGCTGGTCAGGATGCGGTCCAGGAAGTCCCAGCCGAACTTCGATAGCTGCTCCACACCCTTCTCTGCCCAGAAAAGATTGGTCTTGCCCTTGGTGACCGAGACGTTAGTGTGCATGCCGCTGCCGTTCACGCCGACCACTGGCTTAGGCAAGTAGCAGGCGGTGAAGCCCATGTTGTTGGCGATCTGGCGGGTGAGTAGCTTGTACAGCTGAACCTGGTCGGCCGCGATCACCGATTCAGAATAGCTGTAGTTGATTTCGTACTGGCTGGGCGCAACCTCCGGATGGTCCTTCTCGTTCTGGAAGCCCATAGCGCGCTGCACCTCGGCCGATGTGTCGATAAACTGGCGCAGCGGATCGAGCGGCAAAGAGTGGTAGTAGCCGCCGGTGTTGATGAAATCGAACTTGCCGGTCAGGTGGTAGGTACGCTCGGCGTCCTTGCCGGCAAAGAGGAAGCCTTCAATCTCGCTGGCCGTATTGAGGGTGTAGCCGTTCTTTTTGAACTGCTCGTCGGCGTAGTGCTTCAGAACGCCGCGCAGGTCGCCCGAGTAGGGGGTTCCGTCCTTGTCGATAACGTTGCCGAAGACCAGCACCTTTCCGTTGCCGAAAACGTCGGAAGGCACCCAGTAAAAGGCGCTCCAATCTATTCCCAACCGGAGATCGCTCTCTTTCTGCGCCGTGAAGCCGCGGATCGAGGAGCCGTCAAAGGTGAGGTTCTCGTGGGCGCCAAGCAGAAACTTCTTGTCGTAGTCCAGCAGGTGCAGGCGGCCCTCAAGGTCGGTGAACAGCACGGTCACAGCCTTGATCCGCTTCTCGTCGGTCAGGTACTTCAACCGCTTCTCGCGTATCTCGCCTTCCGCTACGCGACTGGCGCGCTCGGCCTTGGCTTCCAGGTTCTTCTCTTCCAGCTCCTCGTAAGAGAGAGCAAGAAAATTGCGATAGTCAGTGGACATAAGTCTCCTTTGGGGCTTAATGATGAGTGTATATGGCTTTCGATTAAATTATAGATTTTCGGCATAAGGATTCCATGAAGATTTCGCATAGAGCGGTGGAAAATCAGGTATTTACAGGTGATGGGCCAACAGGGACGTCATCAGCAATGCTGGGAAGAATTCCAGTCATAAAGAACATATCTGTCCGCTTTGCTCACCAAGTCGATTACACCAGAGCCAACTCGCGCAGCAATATGGCTTGTTCAGCGCGTCACTATGGCTTGGGAGAAATGCCGCCGTATTCGAGATGGATGGAGGCGCGCATCGGTACAGCCTTCCCGTTCACTCTGCCGGGTTTGTATTTGGAATTGAGAAGCGACTGGATAGCAGCCTTTTCGAGAACATGCCTTTCGCAACTTGTTACCACTGGGTCAGAGGGTTGACCATTTGCACTGATGGTAAGCGCGATGTCGCAAGCGCCCTTTCCGTCGACTCGAAATGCCTCATCACCATATCCCTCGTCGGAAAATTTGGTAAGGATAGGCGGAGAAGTTGTCTCAGTGAGCGGATATACGCCATTCGCATCAGGCGCGGAGGATGTGATCCCTGGAGAAGTCTTGAATGTGTAACTTACCGGTGTTCGTCCAACTGTAGAACGTTTGAATCCTCCATATAAGCGGTAATCGATCTCGACGGAAATCTTGACGGAAACAGGTTTCCCTTCTTGCGTTGCTGCAGACTTGAACCGGTACTGTTCGACAGCGTCCAAGCTGGTCGCTTCAAAAGAAGGATCGGTGCAACGAACCAATTTGATGTTCTGTGGCATACCATTCGTATCCACTGTTAGGGAAACCAAGCAGCGGCCATTGATCTTTTTCCGCCGCGCCTCGTCGGAGAAATGAGCATCAACACTATTAATCACTTTTGGCGGGTTGATCTTCTTTGGTTCTAGTTGGTCAACGGGTACGGGTATGTCCGTTGGCGGCGTGGCTTGCTGTGCGCGGCCGGGGTTTGCCGCCAGCACCAGCAACAGCACAATCATCCAGAAACGTCGCATAACTCTCACCCGATATTCGCAAAAAACTCTATCACACCAAACCCAACTCTCGCAGCAGGAAGGCGTAGTCGAGCGCAATCTCTTTCAGGTAATCGTAGCGGCCGCTGGAGCCTCCGTGACCGGCCTGCATATTAGTGACCAGCAGCAGTGGATTGCTGTCTGTCTTGAGCGTGCGCAGCTTGGCCACATACTTTGCCGGCTCCCAGTACATCACCTGGCTGTCGTGCAGCGAAGTCTTCATCAGCATCGCCGGGTAACGCGCTGCTTTGAGATTGTCATAGGGCGAATAACTCAACATATAAGAAAAATAAGCAGAATCGTTCGGGTTTCCCCATTCTTCATACTCCGGAACGGTGAGCGGCAGCGTGGCGTCGAGCATGGTGTTTATCACGTCCACAAAGGGCACGTGGGAGAGAACGGCGCGGAAAAGCTCTGGCTTGAGATTCACCACTGCGCCCATCAGCAGGCCGCCAGCCGACCCACCCTCGATGGCCACGCGTGCGGGGTCGCCGTATTTGGCCGTGGTCAGGTGCTCGACGGCGGCGATGAAGTCCGTGAAGGTGTTGCGCTTGACGAGCATCTTGCCGGCGTCGTGCCAGGGCTTACCCAGGTCGCCACCGCCGCGAATGTGCGCATAGGCCATCACCACGCCACGATCGAGCAAACTCAGCCGGTTGGAACTGAAGCCCAGCGGCAAAGAATATCCATAAGATCCGTAGCCGTAGACATACAGCGGATTCCGCCCCGGTTCGCGTGTTTCCCTTTTGTCGATGCGATAAACCAGCGAGATTGGCACCTTGACACCGTCGGGCGCAGTGGCATGAATGCGCTCACTGGCATAGAGAGTCCGGTCGAAGCCGCCGGGAATCTCCAACTGCTTGAGCAAGGTCGATATGCCGGTGGCCACGTCGTACTCGTAAATCGAAGCAGGTGTCACCAGCGACTGGTATGCGTAGCGGAAGCTGGGCGAATCAAAAACCCGGTTGACGTGAGGATGCGCGCTATAGGCCGGCTCGGGGAAGCTGATCTCTCCGGACGGCGTGAATTCGGGACCGTCGCCCCGGAAGCGGCCCACGCGCAGGCGCGGCAATCCGTCTTCGCGCTCGCAGGCGATAAAGAAATCGGCGAAGAGATCAATTTCTTCGATCATCACGCCGTCGCGGTGGGCAATGAGCTCTGTCCAATGTTCGCGGCCCGGCGTGGCCACCGGCGCAGTGACCAGGCGGAAGTTGCGTCCGCGGTCGTTGGTGCGGATGAACCACAGACCGTTGCGATGGTCGATGGAGTACTCGTGCTCGCCGTCGCGCGGAGTGATGATGGTGAATTGGCCTTCGGGCTCGCCGGCCGGCAGCACCCAGGATTCGGTGGTGATGTGGCTGGCTGATTCCAGCACAATGAACTTTCCGTCGCGCGTGCGTCCCGCGCCCAGGTTGAAGCGCTCGTCATCGTCCTGGTAAACCAGTATGTCGGCCGAGTGCGGCGTGCCCAGCGCATGGCGCCAGAGCTGGTACTGGCGCTTCTGCTCCTCGTCCTCGACGGTATAAAAAAGGGTGCGATTGTCTGCTGCCCAGGTGACGGAACCCACGCGCTCGACTACACCGGGGAGCGTCTCGCCGGTGGCCAGGTCTTTGATGTGCAGCGTGTACTGCCGGAAGCCGGTGGTGTCAGTCGTATAGGCCAGCCAGCGGCCATCACGGCTGATGTCGGTGGCGCCGATGGCGAAGAATGCGTGCTCCACGGCCATTTGATTGCCGTCGAGAATGACCTGCTCCGGCGCGTCTGCATCCGGTCCGGCAGCCGTGCCCCGCTGGCGACAATGAATCGCATACTGCAGACCCTCTTCTGTGCGCGTCAGATACCACCATTTGCCATCGCGGAACGGGACCGAGACGTCGGTCTGCTTCATGTGCGAGAGCATCTCCTGGTAAAGCTCGTCGCGCAGGCTGTCGAGCGGCTTCATTACCGCCTCGGCGTAGGCGTTTTCGGCCTCTAGATAAGCTGTGACCTCGGGATTGTCCTTGTCGCGAAGCCAAGCGTAGTCGTCTGTCAGGGTGATGCCGTGCAGAACGGTCTCTTTGTGGTCCTTGCGAGCGATGGGCGGCTGGAACTGCGGATTGTCTTTCATTACCTAATTAGTGTAGTGCAAGGGCAGCGTCTCGCCGTCATAGTAGCCATTGCGAGCGAACAGCGAGCGGCTGCCGCACCGCAGGTGCCGTACAATAGAAAGCGATGAAAGGCTTTCGCCGCGCACATTCCGCCATCTTCTCGCTGCTCGTGGCAGCTTGTGTAGCCGTTTTTGTCGCCGGACAGACTGCACAAGCCGAGCGGGTCGAGGACCTGCCCCAACCCACCGATTACGTCAGCGACTTTGCCCACGTGCTCTCGCCTGCGGCCATCGCCCGGCTGGACCGCCTCTGCGCCCAACTCGACCACTCGCATACCAATGCGCAGGTGGCCGTGGTCACCATCCACACGCTGGATGGCGTGGATCCGGCCGAATTTGCCAACGCGCTGGAGGACAAGTGGAAGATGGGCCGCAAGGGATCGGACCGCGGCGTACTGGTCTTTCTGGCCGTAGACGATCACAAGCGTCGAATCGAAGTAGGCTATGGGCTGGAAGGAATCTTGCCTGACGGGAAACTGGGCGACATTGGCCGGGAGATGGTTCCCGATTTGCGCGCTAACGATTTTGACGGCGCCGTGACACTGGCTGTGAGCGAAGTGGCGCAGGTGATTGCCGCCGACGCCAACGTCACACTCTCGGAGGACGAGGAGCCAGCTCCGGTTCGCCGCCGGAGTTCGACACACACCTCTGCCGGCATTGTGAAATTGATCTTCTATCTTTTCTTCTTCGGCGTATTTGGCTTTGTGCGTCTGTTGTCGCACATCGGCATTTTGCCGCGTAGTTGGAGCCACAGAGGGTTTTTTGGTGGCGGCTATTATGGCGGAGGGGGAGGCTTCGGCGGTGGCGGTGGCGGTGGAGGCGGTTTTGGCGGCTTTGGCGGCGGCGGCTTTGGCGGCGGCGGAGCCGGTGGAAGCTGGTAGGATTTCAACTTTGAAGGGGCTTGCCTGAGGGCGGGCCGGAGGAGAAAAGAACAGTATGAGCAAGGGATTTTGGATTGCATTGGGAGTGGTCGGCGTCCTGGTATTGGGCGTGCTTATGGTCTTTGGCAGTTATATCGGCGCCCGGAACCAGATGGTGGCCAAGGATCAGGCTGTGAAAAGCAAGTGGTCGGAGGTGGACGTGCAGTTAGAGCGGCGCGCCGACCTGATTCCCAACCTGGTGGAGACCGTGAAGGGCTTTACCAAGGAGGAGAGCACGGTTTTTGGCGATATTGCCAACGCCCGCGCCGGCATGTTGAATGCGCAGGGACCGGCAGGCAAGATCGCGGCTAACGGGCGGCTGGATTCGGCTCTAGGCCGCTTGCTTCTGCTTACGGAGAACTACCCACAACTGCGCTCCAGCGACCAGTTCATGCGCCTGCAGGATGAGTTGTCAGGCACCGAGAATCGCATCAGCGTGGCGCGCAAGCGTTACAACGACGCGATCCAGGAGTACAACACATTCATTCTTCAGTTCCCCAACAACATCTGGGCGGGCATGGCCGGGTTCCACGAGAACACCGCCTACTTCGCGGCCCCGGAAAGCGCAAAGACGGCACCTTCGGTTAAGTTCTGAGGACTTCACACCAGCGGCCTCCAGAGTCTCGAAACTGGGACCAGGGAGGCCGTTGTGCATTTGGCCGATTTTTCTCCGGCATGGAACTTCCATGCTGTCCTGAGCGTATTCGAGAGAATCCTGGGTAAAAGAGAAGATTCCCGTTCAGGAGCGCTGTATGAAAGCGATTGTCGCCACACGATACGGATCACCGGATGTGATTCGGTTTGAAGAGATTGCAAAGCCCTCGCCCGCGAACAATGAGGTCCTGATCAAGATTTGCGCGGCGTCCGTAAATCCACTCGACTGGCACTTCATGAGAGGCGATCCGCCGTTCCTGCGCCTCATGCTCGGCCTGCGCAAACCCAAGGACACACGCGTCGGCGTAGATCTGGCCGGCAGGGTCGAAGCAGTTGGCAGCGGCGTAACTCAGTTCAAGCCAGGGGACGCCGTCTTCGGTTCATGCCGCGGGGCCTTTGCGGAGTATGTGTGCGCACTTGAAAAACAATTGGCGCTGAAGCCGGATGCGCTGTCGTTCGAGGCCGCGGCGTCCGTGCCCGTAGCTGCCATCACCGCCCTGCAGGGCCTTCGTGACAAAGGGCGCATCCAGACCGGCCAAAAGGTTCTGATCGAGGGCGCCTCCGGCGGCGTGGGCACATTTGCGGTCCAGATCGCCAAAGCCTTCGGCGCTGAAGTCTCCGCCGTGTGCAGCACGAGAAATGTACAGATAGCGCGATCTATCGGCGCGGACCATGTTATCGATTACACGCGTGAAGATTTCACACGAAGCGGGCAGCGTTACGATCTGATTTTCGCCTCGAATGCCCAACATTCGGTCTTGGATTACCGGCGCGCGCTGCGCCCTGACGGGATTTTTGTCATGGCTGGAGGAGGATTGGCTCTATTTTCCCAGGTTCTGACTGTGGCGCCCCTGCTGTCCTGGATGGGTAACATGAAGTTTTACAGCTATGTCGCAAAAATCAACAAGAAGGACATGGAATTTCTTAAAGAAATGCTTGAATCCGGAAAAGTTGTTCCCGTCATCGATCGGCGTTACCCCCTGAGTGACACGGCTGAGGCTATCCGCTATCTTGAAGAAGGACATGCACAGGGGAAGGTTGTCATCACCTTCCCGAGCTGATTTTGCAGGTCTTTATACAAAGCTGAATTTGTGCCCTGACACCAGGCAACGAGTGTGCCGTTTATTTCTTTTTAGAGGCCTGCGGGTTGGCAACCTGCAAGTAGTTCTTCACATCAAAGACGCCGGGAACGGCGTTGGCGCGCATGAAGGCCATATCCTTGTCTGCCTGCCTGTCCACCAATCCATATAGCTCCACGTGGCCATTCTGCACTGAGATGCGGATGGGCTTGGCGGGGTCAATGGCGTACCTGTTCAGCGGGGGATAGCCGTAGATGGCGCGGTAGGTCTGCATCCGTATCCGGTTGTCGAACGTGGAGACGGGATCTACCTGGATCTCGTCAGCCACGTTCTTGACTCCGGGATAGAAGTTGACCAGGTTGAGAGCGGAGTTCCGGGCGAAATAGGAGACGGCATGACCGCCGAGGGTGACGCCGCCGTTCTGTACGCTGACGGTGATGGCGTTGAAAACGTTACCGTAGAAAACACGGTCATATTCCAACTTCTCCCGGAGTTTGTCCTCGAGCACCGGGTCGGGAATATCGGGGCCAGCGACCTGGATCAGGTTGCGTACCGCGGTGACGCCTTTGGTCTTGCGCACGCGATTGTCGGCGTCGGCCTTGAACTGGTAAAACTCCACAGTGCCGGTCAAGGTGGCAGTGCCTTGGTCCACGCTCACTTTCACATTGCTAAATTGCTTCTTGTCGAGCCGGGCCGTGGCGGCGCTTTCCGCCGGGTCGGTGGCTTGCGCGGATGGAGTGACACCGGGAGTCTGGGCCTGGCCCGCCGCGATGGAAACCTGGGGGAGGCTCAAAATGACTCCGGCGAGCGTCGCCGCCAGGAGTGTCTTGCGGGAAGTACTCATCGTCCAGATCATGTTTTTATTCCTCCTCGTGGATCGAACCCGATAATTCGGTGCTACTGCCGACTCTAGCGCAGATTACCGGACTTCGACTGTCCAAATAGGCTCAATAGGTAACCCATAAGTTCGCCGCTTTTCAGTTTAGACACGATTACCGAAAAATAGTTGCGCTGAGTCCCACACTAGCCCGGGGAGCGTTCGCCTTTTTCTTCCCTGCGTCGCGAGACTAGCCGCCCGGCCTGATTTCCACCTTAGTACTCTCTTGCACTGGGCAACTCCAACATCCGCATCATCGTCGAAGAGCGGCTGGGAGCAGCGCTGGGCATCATTATAATGAGTGGATGCCAACACCTACAGATCACCCCGCGCGCACGGAACATCAGGGCTCATCCCGCTGGTTGCTTCCCGTCATCATTCTTGTGGCCTTTGCCATCCGTATGGTGGTGGTCTGTTTCTCTTATCGCGAGCTGCCCGACGCGGATAAATACTATGAGCAGTTCGGCTGGGAGATGGGCTGGATTGCGCGCGCGCTGGCCAGCGGACATGGATTCAGTTCGCCCTACTACCCCATAAGCGGGCCCACTGCCATTGAATCACCGCTCTATCCGGCATTGCTCGCTGGTGTCTTCAAGCTCTTTGGCATCTACTCACTCACCTCTGGATTTGTCATTCTCTCCATCAACAGCCTGTGCAGCGCCCTCACCTGCATCCCGGTTTACTTCAGCGCAAAATATTCTCTCGGCGTGCGCGGCGCTCGGGTTGCGGCCTGGGTATGGGCCTTTTATCCGTTTGCAATTTACTTTTCCGCCGGTCGTGTGTGGGAGTATGCCCTGACCGGCTTGCTCTTTACCACCTGCTTCTGCATTGCACAGCGCATTCATCACACCTCGAATCTTTTTGCCTGGCTGGGCTGGGGCGCGCTCTTCGGCATAACCGCGCACTCCAATCCAGCGGTGCTTTCCTCGGTTCCATTCCTGCTTCTGCTGGCTCTTTACAAGGTGCGCAAGGCGGGCGGACGCTGGCTGTTGAACGGCGCGCTCACTGCGGTCGCTCTCATCGCTGTCCTCACCCCGTGGACAGTGCGCAACTACCGGGCTCTCGGCGTCCTGTGCCCGGTGCGCGACAACATCTGGCTGGAGTTTTATGCCGACGACTTCGGCAATGCTCCCTTTGATACCTCCTCGCCGCCGAGCGCGGACGGAAGGCCGTACCCGGCCAGCAATCCGGAGGAGTTGCGCAAGTATCTTGCCATGGGCGAAACGGCCTATCTGGCGGAAAAGCACACCATGTCTCTGGATGACTTCCACCATCATCCGCACTATTCTTTTTTGATTACAAAAACTCTGCGCCGCATTGTCTATTACTGGACGGGGTACTGGAGCTTCTCCTCTGAAGAGCTGCGGGCGCAACCATTCACCATGGAGAATTGTTTTTATCTCACCTGCATCACGCTGCTGATGCTGCGCGGCATTCGCAGGTTCTGGCGTCAGAACCGCACCGCCCTCTGGCCCTACCTGGTACTCATCTGCATCTTTCCTCTCACCTACTACATGACCAAACCGATCATGGATTATCGCCAGGCGATTGAGCCGGCCGTCGTCGTCCTTCTAGTTTCCGGCGTACTGCCGTGGAGACGCATTCGGCCTAGCCGTTCCATTCAATGGGCCGGAGCGGAACGCGCGCATGAGCCGGAATTCGCCGCAACGTCTCCCGCGGCATAGACGTGTGTACCGGCATCCGGCGCTGTAAATCCGGGGCGCACTGCATCCGGCAACAATCAGCGGAAACGCTGGGTGGCTTTAAGAACTACGGAAAAGACGCCGGACTCGTCGCGGGCCAACTGCAGTGAGACGTGGCGGTTGATGACGATTTCCGCCTGAATCAACTGCTGGGCGGTGGTGTTGACGTTGGTGGCGTAGGTGAGGTTGACGTTGGAACCCAGCCTCTCTTCGACGATGATGCGGGAGGTGGAGTTACCCAGGGCGCCGAGGTAGTTGGGGTCCACCTTGACTGATCCCGTTCCAAAAAGCTTTTGAACGCGAGAGCTGACGGTGGCATTGAGTGCGCCGCCTAGCAGCGCGTCCGTGGTTGGGTTGGCGCCGACGGCCTCCTGCTGCTGCGTGTAGAGGCGTTCCTGATTCTCAGTGCGGCCCAGAGCCAGCAGAGCCACCACATCGGCCTCCGGCAGCGGAGGATCGGAGCGGTAAGTGACCGCCAGTTGTTCCGGCGTTCCGCGCAGACCAAGGGTAATGTCGTAGTCCTCGACGCGGGCGGTGGCGTTCAGGTCGATGGTGGGTTGAATGCGGACCGGGTTGGTGAAGTAGATGTCGCCGTGCTGTAACTCGTAGCGGGTTCCGGCCAGGATGGCGCTGCCCTCAGTGATGGAGATGCGGCCCAGCAGCGAGGGTGTAGCCAGGGTGCCCCTCAGGCGCAGATCGACGTTGCCGGCCAACTTGGCATAGGCATTCTGGAAGTTCAACTGCGGCGATGAGGTGAAATGTATGTCGAGGCGGACGTGGTTGGACGGTGCGTCGGGGGGCGCGATGGTCTCAACGGCGTTGGCCTGCGCGGCCAGCGCCGCGATGTCCAGATTGGAGCCTACCGTGAAGCGAGTGATCAACACATCGCCGGAAAGCAACAGATTATTCTGCGGACCTTGCAGGTGAAGCGTGGCGTCGGCCAGGGAGCTGACCCCTTGCGGGTAGCGGATTCGAATTCCGTTACCGGTGGCCGTCAGGTCAGCATAGATGCCGTGCTGATAGGTCAGATATCCGCCGAGGCTGAGCAGGCCGCCGCCGCTCATGGCTGTCAGCGACCTGACCTCCAGCCGGTTCTGGCTAAACTCCAGCGTTCCATGCAGCTGGCTCAGGCCGTTAGGCAAATCTTCCAGAGAAAGCGCCGCATCCTGGAAGTCGATGCGGCCCTTCAGGCTGGGATTTAGCAGCGGCCCGTGCGCCTCGACCTCGAAGCTGGTGATGCCGCTGGCAGTCAGGTCGGCGTCGATGGTCTCGGCCACCTTCAAATTAATCGACCCGTTGGCGGAAAAGTCCAGCTCATTTTTGTCCTTGAGCGACAAGCTGCCCTGAGCACGCAGATCGGTCTGTTCGCCAGTTACATGCAGAGGATCGAGGTGGAGGATGGAATGGTCGAGCGTGGCATGGACGCCTCCCTCGCTCTGCAGATGAACGCCAGAAACCGTGACCGCCAACTGCGCAAGACGGGCCTCGCCGCGCAGATCCGAGAGCCGCGCCAGTGGCCCTTCGAGGGTAACCGTTCCAGCCAGCGCCGACTCGCCGTTCAGTCCTTTAACATGTGCCAATCCAAGAAGAGGGGCGATGTTGAGCTGCGAAAAATCGAGTTTGGCCTGGGTGTCATAGTCGCCGCTGAGCGCCGTCTGGCCATGCGCGGTGAGTTGGGCAGCCTCCAGCCGGGATGTCAGGTCATACGTGACGACGCGGTTGGCGGTTCGCGCCGTCAGTTCCACGCTGCCCAACGATTCTCCGCTCAGAGCCAGACCTTCCAGATTGGCGTGAGCTTCAAGGCGCGGGTCGTCGAGTGTCCCCATGCCCTGCACGGTAAACCCCAGCTTGCCGGTCATCGCCAAGCCGTTACGGCGCAGAGTTTCGATGCGGGCCACATTGATCCCCGTACCTTTGGCGTCCAGTTGAAAAAGTCTGGAAGAGAGGTTATAGCTGCCTGTTGCCGCAAATTTTCCCGCGTCCTCGCTCACTGTTACCGAGGTCAATTTGATGATCTGGTTGGCAATGTTGCCTTGCGCCCGGATGCGCGCCATAGGTTCGCCGTAGACGCTTCCTTTGTCCAGTTCGACCCATCCGGAGCCGGCCAGTGCGTAGATGGGCCCGTCGGCTTGAAGCTGCGCAGCCAGCGAGCCCGCCACGGGCAGATTCTGTCCGAAGATAGGCCGCAGATCGTCCAGGTTGACATGGCCGGCGCGCAGACTAAGATGAAGCACTGAATTGTCGTCGAGGGACGGAGGCGGCGCCGAACGGCGTACCACGCTTCCAGGGGCCAGGCCGGCGTTCAGGCTGCCATTGAGGGCAATCTCGGCGTTTCCGTGGCGCAGCAGCGCATGGGCAATGTCAATCCGCGATGCCGAGTAGCTGCCCGTGGCCTCGGCCGTATCGAGACGGATGTATTGGGGTGGCGGGGGCGGCTTCTGGGCTGAGTTGACGCTCGGGCTAACAGGAATTTCGACGGCCAGTTGTGTGGCTTTTGCGGAGCCGGCAAGGCGAGGATCAACCAGCGAGCCGGTCCATGTGCCGTGAAAATCTCCTTGGCCATAGAGCGCGATGGGCAGGGCGGCCGTGCCGGATCTGCCGTTGCGATTCAATCCCAGGTCGCGCAGAACCGTGTCGAACTCGCCCAGATTGCCGCTATGAAAATCGACCGAGAGCACGGAGGGGCTGGTCATGGGGTACGCGCCCAGATGGCCATGAGCCTCCAGTTGGCTGGTAGGCAGATTGAGCTTCAACTTGCGCAGATCGACCGCGCCGTCGCGCTGGGTATAGGTGGCATCGATCAAGCCGCCGGCAAGCACTTTACCCTGAGCAGCCTGTACCGGTGGAGTGAGGCTGAACAGGGCTCCCACGGAGAGGGTGCGACTGTCGCCGTTGATCCACAGCGCGTTGGCAGGACCGTTGACCCGCGTATCGAAGCCGAGATGCTGAAAGGGCGGGTCGCAGAGCATCTCCAGCAGCGTGTCCAGGGCAACGTCTTTGAATTGTGCGGCTACCTTGCCGTTGACGGGGATGTCGATCTCATCCGCGGATGGAAGCGGATGGGCAACGACGCGTGATTTGCCCTTGGCCGGGCTCTGATGCGGAGTAAGCCATGGCGTGAGCGAGAGATCGCCTCCAATCTGGCCGCCCTGGCGCAGGCGGAGAAGGATTGAGGTAATCAGCAATTGTTTGGAATCAGCATGAACGCGCGCATCGAGACCAAAGCCGGTGGCGACAACGCCGGTCCCGATGTAAGAACCGTCTTCGACGTGAATGCCACCATCGGTGCGGAAGCTGTCTGCTTGTCCTGACCCGGTGAGGTCCAGATGAGCGATGCCTTCCGGCGCATTTGGATAGCCGGTGATGGGGTCGACCAGGCGCAAGTCCAGCTCGCCCACTGCTTTGGCCTGCCAGCGGGGGTGGGCAAAATCATCCAGGGTTCCGGAGATTTCCAGTGTCCGGTCCTTGACGCCGCGGCCGCTTGAGGTGATGCGCAGGGAGCGCAAAGTTGCAGCGTTGCGCGTCAGCTCGAGCGTGCCCTGTAGGTATCCATGAACCGTAGGCGATGCTCTGCCCTGCTTGGACGAAGCGCCGCGCGAAAGATCCAGATCGCGGACGCCGGCTTCGATGAGATAAGACTCCTGGCCTGCCACCCTTGGGGTTAATAATTGGCGCAAGGATGGGGCGCCTTTTTGTGGCGTACCGGAGCCCGCGGGTAAATAGACCAAACGCAGGGAGAGATCGCTGGCGTCGAAGTCGAGCGGAATGTGCCGGTCCTGGAAGTCGAACTCCGCGGCGCGATTCTCGTAATCCAGATCGCCCTGCTCGACCGATACGTAACTGGCCTTCAAATCAAAGAATTTGTCGAGCGCGGACTCGCCAGACGGTTTGGGCTTGCGGGGATGCGGCTGGTTGGTCGAGCCGTCGGGGTACACAATCAGGTGAAATTTAGGCTTCAATATCTCCAGGGCGTTAAGCTGGATGCGCGGACTCAGGATACCCAGCACACTGAACCGCACACGCACGCGCTCGGCCTGGGCGTAGGGCGCCTCGCCGGGAGCTTCGAGGCCGTGGATGACCAACCCGTCGGCCTCTGCCTCCTGAGTGAGCAAATGCCAGTGGAAAGAGGCGATTTCGACGCGCCCGCCGGTGGCCGTCTCCAGATTGAGCACCATTTGGCGGCGGATAAAGTTCTCAAAAGCGGCTGAACTCGCCGCAAAATAAAGTCCTATCGTGGTTACCGATAGAAGAATCAGTATACCGGCCACCGACAAGGGAAGATGGCGAAGGAAGAAGCGACGCAAACGGCTGGGACGAGGTGCTTTGACCGGATCCTCCGGCTCAGGCGCACGGGGCTGCAGAGACTCAGCGGGGACATGGGGCGTGGATTCGGTCTCGCTCATACGCCTCCCTTCCCTGCATCGCCCGCAGTTTCAGGAGTTTCGAGCGAGGGGTCAAGCACTTCCACGTCGCCCTGCTTGCGCAGATTCTTGAGCCAGTCGTCGAACAACACGTTCACCTGCCGCTCCAGCAAAATCTCCTCGATGCGCGGGGCCACCTTATCCAGCGGCGGAATCGCCTCGCCCGGAGCATACTGGGGCAGCAACGTTTCGCGGTAGTACTTCTCAATCTCCTCCGGAGCAATGCGAATTCCCTGCCGAAAACGCAGTTCGATGAAGCGCAGAATCTGAACCCTATAGCGTAGATAGCTCTCGACCCGTTGTGATGTCAGCCCATACGCAAACAGAAACGCCGACCACCCCTTCTCCGTGGTGCAGTTGAAGTGAATACAGGCAGGCACTTCTTTTCGTAGTTCCGCCAGCCGTGCATCGACCTCGGTCTGCGAAGGCTCCGCCGCCTGGGCGTCCTCCTGGCGAATCTGCTGCTGGATAAAAGCACGGCTGATCAACTGCTGCAGGGCGCGCTTTGGCGTCAGAACGACTCCCGCTCGGCCGGGGTCCAGCACAGCCAGCCGCACCTCATCGTCCACGTCGCTGGCCAGAATGGCCTGGTTGTTGACCACGGCCACCACGCGGTCGAGCACCACGGCGTTGGCGGGCGGAGCCGCCTGGGCCGGACTCTGAGCAAGGCCCTGAGCCAAGGCAGAATGTGCTCCCAGGGCGGCCAGGCATACACCCATCACTCCCACGCAGGCGGGTCCTAAGTTGCTTTTGCGCCGAATTTGAGTCCGGTTGCGCATCAGAAGGTCTGCCCCAGGCTAAAAAAGAAGTTGAAGTGCGTGCCTTCGCCCACATGCGGGGCCGACCCCGGTTGCGTGAGCGAGTAGTTGTAATTCACCGGAAAGATGGGTGGATTCATGTTATAGCTGAAGTCCAGCCGGATTGGTCCCACCGGCGTATGGTAGCGCAAACCCAGCCCCGGCGCGTGAGAGAAATAGTTGAAGCTGCAAGTCCCTTGCTGTCCGGTAGAGGTTTGAGGGCCAGAGGGAAGATAGCTCGCGGGGTTAGAGACTGTGGCTACGTTCCTGCAATTGTCGCGTAGCGGCTGGTGAACCCGGAGAGCGCTGGCCCAGGCATCGGAGGCGTTGGTGAAAACGTTGCCCATATCGTGGAAGATCACAAAGCTGACTGTGTTGCCAAGCCAGGGCAGCGTGGGCGGCGGCAGGCGCAACTCCGTGCTGTTGATGAGCGCGCCCGCCCCGCCAATGGGGTATCCCGTTTCCGAATCACGCGGCCCGGCCTGGTTCGCGCCGAAGCTCCTGAGAGAAGTGGCCCCACCCGCGTAGAGTCGCTCAGGCAAGGGGATCAACTCCGCCTGGAGTTTGCCGAATGCACGCTCCTGCCCATAGCGCGTGTTGCGAGCCAGAACGACGCGGCCCTTATCGAAGCGGTAATAACTCGAATTCGACAGGTCGAGACGGCTGAAGTCGGCCTGGGCGCCGAACCCTCCGCCAGAGAGGAACTCCTGGAAGCTGGTGTAGGTGCCGCGATGCGCATCGAGAGCCGAGTCGCGCGTATCGCGAATCCAGGTCAGCGACGGACCTGCCACGCGCACCGCCGTAGCCAACTGCGCGATCTCGAGGGGGGCGACCTGGAGGCTGTCCGCCTGCACTTTGATCCTACGGAAGTTGAATTCATAGACGAGGGTGTTGGCCTTGGAAAAGGCAAACCCCCGCGAATTTAAGTGCTCGGTCCAGCGCACCCCGCCTTCCAGCTTGGAGGCCACGTAGGTGGAAACATCCAGGCTGTTGGCGTAGCCGCCAGAGATCGTCAGGCCGAAGCTCCGGTTGCCCTCGAAGTGTGGATTCTGGAACAACAGACTGATCTTCTGCTCCAGCAATCCGTAGGTGCCGCGCAGAGAAATGGATTGTTCCCGCCCGAAGAGATTGTTGCGGGTAATGTCGGCCAGCACACGGGGGCTTACACCGGTTTTGCCGTTGGGGCTGCAAGTGGCGCCGCTGGCGATGATGCCGCCGCAGTTGTACTGTGGGGTTCCGGTCTGGGCCTCAAGGCCAAAGCCATAAGTAAGGGCCCAGCGCTGCGCCTCTGCTACCTGCAAGAGCACAGTCTTATTCACTTCCTCTCCGGTGGGGTTCTCGATGGCCGTGTCGATCTCGTTGAAGAGAGCAAAGTCGTAGAGATTGCGCTGCGTTTCCATCAGCGCCGTCTCGTTGAGCGGGTCGCCGGGATGCAGCGTGATGGCCTTGGCCACCGTCTCGGGACGGGTGTAATGCAGCCCAGTCAGCAGCACTTTACGCACAAAAATCTGCCGCCCCTCACTGATGCGGAAGACCACGTCCACCTTGCTCGCATCAGCCGGCTCAACCTGCTGGACAACCTCAACCCGTACCTGGTCGAAGCCCCGGCTCATATAGTCGATCAACAGCGCATCCCGGTCTCCGGCCAGGTTCCGCGGCGAAAGCAGTTGCCCGGCCACCGTATTCATCAGCAGCGCGAACCTGGCGGCGTCCGCATGATCGTTTCCCTCCAGGCGCACCGTGCCCACCCGCAGTTGCTCGCCTTCCTTGATGCGATAGACCACCGTGAGTGGTGCGGTCGTTCCTGCTTTCCACCCCAGCGAGCCAAGATCGCTCGCCGGGGACCCCGTGTCGCTGGAGACCCCGGCTTTCGTTTCTGCCGCGCTGGTCTCGGGGATAATCGTGGCCTTGGAGAATCCGTTATTCCGGTAGAGAGCCTGAAGGGCGTTGACGTCGGCGGAGACGAGTGCCTGACTGTAGTCGCCGTGCCGGTCAAGAGAATCGGCGGCATGGACGCTGAGCAGCTCTCTGAGCGTTGCAGAGTCAAAGTAGCGGTTGCCCGCGACCGAGACCCGCTCGACGCGCCGACGCGGCCCCAGTCGCACCTTGAAGACGATCGTCACCGGCCCGGCGGTCGTGGATTGCAGTTCGTGCTCCACCTTCACGTCGAAGTAGCCCATCCGCTGGTAGTAGTCGCGCAGCCGGCGATTGCCCTCCATGAGAAGATCCTCGTCCACGCTGCCTTCCTCGAAGATAGGAATCACCCGCCGGATCAGTTCAGAGTTGGCGCTGGCGCCCTCCACCAGCACCTTGACGACCGGACCCCGGTTGGCGGAAAAACGGTAGTCGACCTTTTGGTTCTCACTGGAGTACTGCTGGCTTTCCAGCTTGATTTCAGCTTCCAGGCGCTCCTCGCCACGATAGGCCTTCAATACCCCGGCCAGAGCCCTGTTGCCGGTTTCGCGGTCCACGTGCTCGCCTGCCCGGAGGTGCGCATGATGACGAAAATCATTCACGCTCATCCCCGGCTCGCCAGTTACCTCCACTGTGCCCACGCGCGCCTGAGGTCCGCTCTGCACATGGAACGCAAGATCGACGAGCTGCTCCTCCGGACGGGCCGTCAGAGTGTGGGTAATCACCGGAGCGTGAAAGCCATCCTGAGCCAGCGTCAGGCGCATCTGCTCCAAAGCCTGATCGAGTTTGGCGGGGGTAAAACGCGCGCCAGGCGCCAACTGAGTGGCGCGTTCCAGCTGCGTATTGACCGTGGCGCTCCTGCCGCCCTCCACGCTGACCGTGCCGATGAAGGTGCGCGGCGTTCCGCGAAAGATGAGGGCCACGCCATCCTCCTCGCGGACTCCCTCCACGGCAATGGTTTCAAAGAGGCCGGTCGCATAGAGCCGGCGCAGGCTCTTCTTCAGGTTATCCCCACTCAGGGGCGCTCCTTCGGCTTGGTCCAGATGGCCGGGCAGGGGTGCGAGACGATCAGCTGAAACGCCAGCGAAGGAGATGCGATGTACGGGCAAACCCTCCCATTGGGCAAAGGAATCCACAGAAATAGGTGTCGCTGGTGCGCCACCTTCGCCTGAGCTGCCTGTGACGCTCAACGGGCTCTGGCTCCAAACGCCAATTCCACCCGAAATCCCGAAGGCAAGGAGAGAGGCCAGAAGAATGCCATATACCGACCTCCTGCCGCATTCACACTCTGGCTTTTCTTTCAAAACCATATCTCCCCAAAAAAACACGGGGAAAAGCGCCCCGTTGCACACTCGCTACAGTGATGAGTTGTCAGCCACCTTGTTCCCTATTCCCTATACTAACGAGGAATGGCGCCCGTTGCAGCGTCCGGCCATGTTTAGGCAACAGAATCGCACCAACCCCCCTCTATGCCCTCCGCGCACATTGCGTGAGTTCTTTTTGAGTACCGGCGTGTTCACAGCCTGAAGCTTCCGTCGACTCGCCTGCTCTGCTACACTCACATTCACCTTGCTTTAGCCGATACATTTTCCAGTTACAGTGCATCTACCGGAACGGAGGAGCGCTGCGGGGGGAGAGACGCACGTCCAGATGATCATGAGTTTCTCCGGTTTGTGTGCATTAAACGACATGAAAATCTGCTATGTGGCGAAAGCTCCAATACCGGAACCCCGTCCGGCATGGGATCGTACCTGAATCGGATGGTCTGCCCGGATTACAGGAGGAGGAAAAGAGGCAGAAAGTAGAATAATACTGAAACTCTTAGGAGTTTGCGGCGTCTAACGAAGATAAGCTGATACGAGGACACTCAATGTCGAACCACCCCTCCATCTCGCCATCCCCTAAACCACTCACCGGAAAAGAGATCCCCGTCGTACGCCGGATTCCCGTCCTGCCGGTCCGGGATACGGTCCTGTTCCCCCATGCCGTTTTGCCTCTGACCGTAGGCCGGGAGAGCTCCATCCAGTTGATCGAGTCGATGGGCGAGGATCGGGCCATCGTGGTGGTTGCCCAGTTGGATCCACGACTGGACGCACCCAAACCAGCCGACCTGCATGCGGTAGGAACCCTGGCCACGGTGCATAAGGTTGTGCGTATGCCCAACCAGAGCCGGTTTGTCTTCACCGAGGGCACGGAGCGGGTGCGGTTGCTGCGCTACACACAGACTGAACCCTTCATGGTGGCCGAGGTGGAGACGCTGGAGGACATGGAACCGGCGGCTACGGCCAGCATGGAAGCGCTGGTGCGCAACGTGACGGGAGAGTTCCAGCAGATAGTCACTGAATCCCCAACACTCTCCGACGAGCTTCGAACCATTGCCGCGAACATCGAAGAGCCGAGCCGGCTGGTGGATTTTGTGGCCTCGTCGCTTCCCTTCCTAACCACCGACGACAAGCAGCAACTGCTGGAGACGGCCAGCATCGCAACCCGTCTGGAGTTGCTGAATCATCATCTGGCCAAGGAGATCGAGGTTCAGCAGTTGCGCACCAAGATCCAGACCGAGGTGCAGGATCAGGTGCAGCAGTCGCAGCGCGACTACTACCTGCGCGAACAGCTCAAGGCTATTCAGAAGGAGCTGGGCGAGCAGGATGAGGGCCAGCGCGAGACGGACGAACTGCGGCAGAAGATTGAAGCCGCCGGCATGCCGGAGGATGTGAAGAAGGAGGCCCTCAAGGAACTGACGCGCCTCTCGCGCATGTCTCCCATGGCCGCCGACTACTCGCTCACCCGCAACTACATCGAGTGGCTGGCCGTACTGCCCTGGGCCAAAAGCTCAGGCTCCAAGATCGACATTGCAAAGGCCAAAGAAATTCTGGACGAGGACCACTACGAGCTGAAAAAGGTGAAGGACCGCATCCTGGACTACCTGAGCGTGCTCCAGTTGAAGCCGGACATGAAGGGGCCGATTCTGTGCTTTGTTGGGCCTCCTGGGGTGGGCAAGACGAGCCTGGGCCGGTCCATCGCCCGCGCCCTGGGCCGCAAGTTCCAGCGTGTCTCGCTGGGCGGCATGCACGACGAGGCGGAAATTCGCGGACATCGCCGCACCTACATCGGCGCGCTTCCCGGCCAGATTATCCAGAGCATACGCAGAGCCGAAACCAACGACCCGGTGATGATGCTGGACGAGATTGACAAGCTGGGCCGCGACTTCCGCGGCGATCCGGCCTCGGCACTGCTGGAAACGCTGGACCCGGAGCAGAACAATACCTTCCGCGACAACTATCTCGACGTGCCCTTCGACCTGTCGAAGACCTTGTTCATCTGCACGGCCAACATGCTGGACACGGTACCGCCGCCGCTGCTGGACCGCATGGAACTGATCTTCCTGCAGGGCTACAGCGAAGACGAGAAGATGCACATCGCCTTCCGCTACCTGATTCCAAGGCAGATCAAAGAGAACGGCATCACGGCGGAGCAGATCGAATTTCCCGAGGACGCGGTGCGCTATATCGTGCGCCACTACACGCGCGAGGCCGGGGTGCGCAAGCTGGAGCAGACCATCGGCACGGTCTGCCGCAAACAGGCACGGCGCGTGGTGGAGGGCCACACGGAAAAAATGATCGTGACCCGCGACGTGGTCAAGGAGTTTCTGGGCGGCATTCAGGTGCGCGTAGACACCGAGGTCGCCGAGCGCGTCAAGCGCCCCGGCGTAGCAGTAGGATTAGCGTGGACGGCAGCCGGCGGAGACATTCTCTTCATCGAGGCCAACAAGATGAAGGGCAAGGGCAACTTCGCCATGACCGGGCAGATCGGCGAGGTGATGCAGGAGTCAATGCAAGCCGCGTTGACCTGGGTGCGTTCGAACGCCGCCTCGCTGGGCCTGGCCGAGGACTTTACCAAGGAGATCGACCTGCACATTCACGTGCCTGCCGGAGCGATTCCCAAGGACGGCCCATCAGCAGGCGTCACCATGGCCACAGTGCTGGTCTCTCTGCTCACCGACACACCGGTTCTGCCGCTGACCGCAATGACTGGCGAGATTACCCTGAGCGGCAACGTACTGCCGGTGGGCGGAATCAAGGAAAAGTTCCTGGCTGCCCGACGGGCCGGGGTGCAAACCATCATCCTGCCCGCCGAAAACCGCCAGGATGTGGATGAAGACCTGACCCCCGAATTGATTGAGGGCGTCACGATTCACTATGCCAGCCGCATTGAAGACGTGCTGGCCGTGGCCCTGCCGCTGCTGAAGGCCCGGCCGGACAGGCTGCCGGTAGAAGTTGAGCAGGGTGTTGGAGCTTCTGCTTAAAACGAGCTACGAGCCTCGGCTTAGGCCGCCACCGACTGAAGAGGCTCAACTTTTCTGCGTCCTGCTTGTGCGAGGGACGCCTGCCAGAAGTCGTAATCGTTCTGTAGATTAAACCAGATCTCCGGGGAATTCTGCCCAAACGCCTCGCTGATCTTGATAGACATCTCCGGCGTAACGCCAGCCCTCTCGTTCAGAACGCGTGAGAGGGCAACCCGCGACATTCCGATATGCGCCGCAAATCCGGTGACGCTCATGGGGATGGCCTCAATGGCCTCCTTGATAATCCTTCCGGGATGGGGTGGATTGTGCATCCGCATAGTTGCCTCTCGCTAGAACTAATTGTTTAAGTGCCTACTGTATCGTTCATCGATACGGCGGTCAATAGGAAAACCCCATCACCACCGGCCAAGTGCGCCGCTCAATCCCTGTGCGCCCCAGCCCTGCCCCTGTCCCAAATAAGAGCAACTATAGTGCGATTGCCCTGCTGAAAACCGCATATGTGCCGATAAGAGTCACAGAATCCATTGCGCGGTATCGCGCGAATTGCGGTGACCATGGCATCGACCACACTAACCATCACACCAACCATCACTCCGTTGCATCTCTCCGGCAACACGACGCCCAGCCAGAATGCACAGCTCCAGGAGTACCTTGGGGCAGCTGTTCAGTCAGCCTATCTTGCGGCTATCGAGCAACTGGACCGGCAAAGCGCGCAGACCGTGCTGGATATGGGCAAGAAGCTCAAAGCGGATGTTGCCGCTACGGTGATAGAGATCATCCACCGGCACACGGCCAGCGACAAGTTCAAGGACGAACAGGTGAGCTCGAATCGGACCTATCCATCCAGCTACAGGGAACGGCCGATTGAGGCCCAGGTCACAGAGCTGAAGAAACTTTTTCCGACGCTGGGCAGTTGCCATGAAAAGCTGGCGCGCAAGCCGTTGCTGGAGGGCGCAGAGGCCTGGTTTGCGATTCCCCGCTGGCAGGCGCTGGCTTCCACCTATAACGATGCCACGGAGATGGTGCTGGAGGTTCTTGGCAAGCGGCGCAAGTTCCAAAACCGCATCATTGGCCGCCTGGGGCCTACCTACCTGCGCCAGAGCGAACGCACCAAGCTGGCCGAAAAGATACTGGCCGACCAGCAGCAGGGCCAGGACATCCTGGTGATGGCCGCTCAGTTCGGCATGCTGCATCGCGGTTGCTCAGCCCGCCGCGCCCGCGCAATCATGGCCGGCAACGAGTTCGGCCTTGGCACCTTTGCCGTCGCCTGCATGCTGCTGACCCATACCGAAAGGCTTTCAGCCGAAGACACGCTGATGATCGACTGCGGCGGCGACGAGTACTCTGTGCGCGGCGACATTACCTTCGACCGGGTGCCTCTGTTCGACTTCGACATCGCCGGTATTGAGTTCAGCATCTTCTATGAGGACCGGTCGCGAAACCTGTGGGGTACGCCCTCGGGATTCCTGTACAAGTTTGATTGATTTGCCCGGTTTCCTCGACTGATTGTCGCCTGCCGCGTCTAACCTGCAGGCGGTATTCTTTGGGGATGCAGGCACATATTCACTCCTTAGGCAGGTTGAAAAAATGCTGGCAGGCCAGCTTCTGGGCGCTGATCGCTCTCGCGCCCCTGACGCTGGCGGCACAGGAGCTCACCCTGCATGTGGATGTGAAGCTGGTCAACGTTTTTGTGAACGTGATCGACCAGAACGGCGCCATAGTGAGCGGTTTTACGCGCGAGGATTTCGCGCTTGCCGAGGACGGCTGGCCACAGCAGATCGCGGTCTTCGAGCGCCAGTCGGAGCTGCCGTTGAATCTGACTCTGGCCATCGACACCAGCGGCAGCGTGCGCAAGGACATGGCCGAGGAGGCGGATGCTGCCCGGCGATTTGCCCACGCACTACTGCGCTCTCAAGACCAGATGAGCCTCTTGCAGTTTGCCACCGGTGTGCGCGAGCTGACTCCCTTCACCAACAAGGTGCGCCATATCGATCACGGGCTGGGCCATCTGCGCGGCGATTGGGCTACGGCGCTCTACGACGCCATCTGCCAAGGCTCGGCACGGCTGGGTGGCAATCCAGGGCGAAGGGTGCTGGTACTCATCTCCGACGGTGACGATACCGCCAGCAACGCCACTTACGCCCAGGCCCTGGAGCAGGCGTTGCGCAATGAAGTGATGATCTATAGCCTCATTGACGTGCCCATCGAGGCCAGCGCCGGCCGTAACCTGGGCGGAGAACACGCGCTGATTACCCTGGCCGAACAGACCGGCGGCAAGAGCTTCTATGTGAGCGGCGGCGGGCTGGACAAGGCCTTTGCGCAGGTGAGCGACGACCTGCGCACACAGTATCTGCTCGGCTATTATCCTCATCATCAAGAGCCCGGAAGAGCTTTCCACCACATTCAGGTAACCATTCCCAGGGCCACGCCCCAGTCCTTCAATATTCGCCATCGCACCGGCTATTACGCTGATTTGCCGGCCAAGGTGAGGTAATTTACAGATAATCCGCACTGGTCCTGCACATTCTCCGGGACAACCTGTGTACTGGGCGGGGAAAAAGGCTACAATTTATTTATGTTTTTGGCTATAGTTGCAATGCGGGTGTTGGAAATCATGTTTTTTGCCGGCCTTGCGGGCTCTACCGTGGTTGTGCTCATCAGTTTTGTCGAGGACGGAGTCGAGCTTTTCGGCAAGGATGAGCCACCTGAGTCACGCGCCTGAGGGCGCAATCCGCCATGGTATGTTCTCAACCATTGACTCCGTCTTGATTTGGACATAAACTCATCGCAGTGCGGGCGATGATTACCGCACCCGCAACCCAAGTAAGCCGGCTCTGGATACGGCACAATCGCAATGGCATCCACCCGAACGACATTTGCTCCTCCTTCCGACCGCGTCAAGCTCATCGTGGCATCCTCGGTGATGCTGACTTTTATCTCCTTTTGGCGAGCGGCTGCAATCGTTCTAAATGATTTAGGTTCCTCAGCCTTCTATGCCGGGGGCATCGCCGAGCAGATGGTGGGCGAGGCGGCGCCGTGGTTCATTCTCGGCATCATGCTGTTCAGCTTCGCGGTGCGCGCGGTCTACGTTGAAAGCTGTTCGATGTTCACCCGCGCGGGCGTATACCGTGTGGTGAAGGAAGCATTGGGCGGCGGCTTTGCCAAACTCAGCGTCTCCGCCCTGATGTTCGATTACATACTTACCGGGCCAATCTCCGGAGTATCCGCCGGACAATACATTACAGGCTTGATGAACGAACTGCTGATAGTGGCCAACACCAGCCACTGGCTTCCTCCAGCATTGTTGGACGCGCATCGTCATCCCTTCCAATTCAACATGAATCACACCGCGGCGATATTCGCGGCCGTGGTGACAATCTATTACTGGTGGCAGAACGTCAAGGGCATTGAGGAATCCAGCGGCAAGGCCCTGCGCGTCATGCAGATCACCACGGTGATGGTGGTGATTCTGCTGCTATGGGGCACTTACTCGGTGTTTATGACGCCCGGCGTTCACCTGCCTCCATCGCCTATCCCGTCCCATCTCACTTTCAGCAGTGACGCCCTGGGATTCCTGAGGGGCATGCCGCAACTGCTTCCGCTGATGGGCCTGTTCGGCATTCTCATGGCCTTTGGCCATTCGATTCTGGCCATGAGCGGCGAGGAAACCCTGGCGCAGGTCAACCGCGAGATTGAGCACCCCAAGCTGAAGAACCTGAAGCGGGCAGCGATTGTCATCGCCATCTACAGCCTCATCTTCACCGGCGGCGCCACGCTGCTGGCTTCCATGCTGATTCCAGCATGGCAAATCACCCATATTTATCAGGACAACCTGATCGCCGGCCTGGCCATGTTCATGGTCGGTCCTTTGTTCTGGCGCATCGCCTTCCGCATCTTCGTGGTGCTGGTCGGCTTCCTGATTCTCTCCGGCGCCATCAACACCTCGATGATCGGCTCGACCGGCGTGCTGATGCGCGTGGCCGAGGACGGTGTGCTGACCGACTGGTTCCGCAAGCCGCACAAGAAGTTCGGCACCAGCTTTCGCATCATAAACATGGTTTTCATCCTGCAGATGATCACCATCATCGCCAGCCGGGGCAACGTCATCGTCCTGGGCGAGGCCTACGCCTTCGGCGTGATCTGGTCATTCACCTTCAACAGCCTGGCCATGCTGGTGCTGCGCTGGAAGTATCATGGCGAGCGCGGCTGGAAGGTTCCTCCCAATATCCGCATAGGGAATTTCGAGATTCCCGTGGGGCTGCTCTCGGTATTTCTGGTGTTGATCTCCGTCGCCATCGTCAACCTGTTCACCAAATCAGTGGCCACGGTCAGCGGAGTCCTGTTTGCAGCGGCCTTCTTTATCATCTTTACCGTCTCCGAGCGTGCCAACCTCCGCAAACATGCCCTGACCGCACACCAGATGAAGGATATCTTCCAACTGGAACACCAGGACACGGTGAGCCGTGTGTCCGCGGCCATCCGTCCCGGCGGCGTGATGGTGACCATGCGCGACGCCGCCAACCCCTTCGCACTGAAGTGGACGCTCTCTCACACCAGCACCGAAGATCAGGACGTGGTGGTGATCAGTGTGCGCATGATGGGCGCGGGCGGGCCGGAGTACCTGAGCGCCGTGGACCAGAGCTTCAGCGAGCACGAACAAATGATCTTCACTAAAGCCATCTCCATTGCGGAAAGCTTCGGCAAGAAAGTTTCTCTGCTTCTGATTCCCGCTGGGGATGTGTTCGCTGCGCTGGCGCAGGGCGCGAATTCGCTGGAGGTGGATTCGGTGGTCTCCGGAGTCTCCAACTCCATCACCGCCGAAGATCAGGCATTTCATCTGGGACTGGCCTGGGAGGCGCTGCCGGAGCCCAAGCGCCAGTTCAACTTCTATGTCGTCGATCCCAGCGGCGGAGCCAAGGTGTTTTACATCGGACCGCACGCGCCCAAGCTGAGCCCTGACGATGTGCAACTGGTGCATCGCTTGTGGGTGAACATGCGCCGCGATCCCTCCATGCAGGAATTGCACCACAGCGACATCATTACTTATGCCTTAACTCATCTGGCCGGCCAGTATGCCCGCGAAAAACAGGAGATCCTGCGCGATCTGCGCAACTATCGCGCCGCTGAAGCTCCTACAGGCGTGCGTCTTGGCGGCCAGGATATTTCCGGGCTTCCCCCGGCATCCGATGCATCCGATCGACCGTTGCCCGCGCCGAAACCCTCGCGCTATCTCTAGTAATCACCAGTCAGATAACTCATGCTCCGGCTATCCGCCGATTTCTGAAGTAATTCTTGCGGAGAATAGTTACATCCGTGGTGCTAAGTATTTTTAATTTGTAAAAGAGTTTTAAGTTGCGTATTGTGTTTGTCAGGAAGAGTGAATTGTTCGCGCGCATGGTTTTTCGCATGGCGAACGGAATCACTTACCAGCATCTAACAGGAGGAACCGTGGGAGTATCGGAAATTCTGGTTCAGATCGATCACGAGATTGCTCAGTTGCAACGGGCCCGCGCTCTGCTGGCCAGCGGCTTCGGGGAAACGCACAAAAAGGCTGCGGCTATTCCAGCCGTCAGGAAAGCCTACAAGAAGAGGAAGAAGAGGCATATTTCCCTTGAAGGACGGAAGCGCATTGCCGATGCCGTCAAGCGCCGCTGGGCTGAGCAGAAGAAAACAGCGTCGGGCAAGTAACTGAAGACGAGGGCGGATACGGGGCTGGCTTGCCATCCCCATACGCCTGGCAGCGCAGCATCCAATCTAGATAGTTTCTCCTGGCGCCAACCGCACCACCTGAACATTGGCATCGACCAGTGCGGCCAGTTGATCCGGCGTTCCGGTCAGCGGCGGGAAGGTGCCAAAGTGCAGCGGCAGAACCATCTTTGGCTCCAGCAGGCGCACAGCCATCGACGCTTCCCTGGGGCCCATGGTGTAGTGTCCTCCGATGGGCAGCATGGCAACTTCAGGCCGGTAGAGCTCGCGAATCAGCTTCATGTCGCTGAAGACCGTCGTATCGCCGGCGTGGTAGAGGACCGGACCGTCCGCGATGGTCAATACAAATCCTGCCGCGACTCCAACATCGTGAGTTCCCTGTTCATCCTGCGCCGCCGACGAATGTTTGGCCTCCACCATGGTGGCCGCCACATCATCCAGTTGCACGGTTCCACCCAGATTCATCCCAATGGTGTTAGCGACCCCCTTATTCGCGATATAAGCCGCCAACTCATAAATGGCCACCACGGTGGAATTGTGCCGGGCAGCCACGGGCGCCGCGTCTGAGATATGGTCGCTGTGGCCGTGGGTCAGCAAGACGTAGTGGATCTTCGCCGGCAGGACGAAATCCTTCGGGTACTTCGGATTCTGCGCGATGAAGGGGTCGATCAGGATGTTGGTGCCTCTGCCGGTTTGGACCAGCACGGTCGCATGTCCGAGCCAGGTAATGCGCGCTCCATGCAAGCTCATTTGGGTCTCCTTGTATTGGTATTCTCGTCCAAGATGCCGTCAGCGTGTGATGATGACTTCCGAAACGCCGTCCTTGGCCAGAAACTGGCGGTAACCGGACCAGGCGGCGAAGAGCCGCTCGATTCCTCGGTTGCTAAAGGCGCGCTGAATGGGAAACTTCTGGGCTATCTGTATCTCAACATCGTCGCCAGTGGTGACGTGGTAGCGGGAATAAGCCGTCTCTATGCCCTTGGTTTGAATGTGGAAGAAGGCCAGCACCTGCCCGTCCGGTTTCGTGGCCTCAAACAGGCGCGCCACCACCGGCTCCACGAAGGGTTCTGGCAGATAGTCGAGAGTGGTCCACAACAGCACCACGTCAAACATGCGTCCTGCAAAATCGAGCGACTGCTTCAGAAAGCCTTCGACGTCCCAGACCGGGTTGCCGTCCTCACCAATGGTCTGCCATTTCCCCGAACAGGCGTCGCGGACCAAATCGGTAAGGAAGATGCTGTGGCCCCGGCTTGTCACGTAGTGGACGTTGGCCGGAGAGGTATAGCCTATGTCGATGGCCTGAAGGGTGGACTTGGAATCCAGCCGCCTGCGCAAAGCTGCCCATCCGCCCGAGTGACGCATTATCTTGGGCCCGGTAAAACCCGGGAGGGTAGCGGGAATAACGCTCTCCTCTTTTTTGTTTAACCAGCGGCTGAACACCTTAAAATCCTCTTGCATTCCGGCTGCCGGCACACGGTGGAACCTGCGCGCAGCTTCATGTTAAGAGATGCCACCGGCCCGAGGCGCGATTCCGCCCTCAGAGCCTCTGGAAACAGCTTGCGTCAGGTCCACCTTGCCGCGAAAGATCGCATTGTCCTCCACCGCCAGGCGGAGAGCGGAAATATCGCCTTCCACCATGCAGCCGGCGCGCAACTCAACGCGGCCGCTGGCGGACAGGTTGCCATGAACCCGGCCCATGATCAGAATGTCTTTGGCGGAGAGATCTGCGGCTATGTTTGCACTGGGACCGATGGTCAACCGGCTCTCCAAGAGGCTTACAGTCCCCTCCACGCGCCCATCCAAAATTAAGTCTTCACTGCCTTTTACTTCGCCGCAAATCACGATGGTCTTGCCGATGCGCGCGGGAACGTTTTCAACTGCCATGGTGTAATTCCTTCCCCGGACCTTGCTTAAAGAATACTCAGAGAATCCGAAGTCCGGTACTGCCAGGACCGGCCGCTGCTCCCCCGGGGAGTAGGGTGTATTGGCCGAAAGTCGTCTGCTTCAGTCTCTGAGAGAGCTCTAGGCTTTTAATTGGCCCTGAACGCACTATACGCGTCAAGCCGCATGGCTTCAATCAAAGTGTCGTAAGGGGCATCTTTTCGTCAAACAGACCAGGGGATTCAATCCATATCCACGGACGGCCCATGCCCGCTAGACTAGAGATCGTGCGCAATATTTTACCGTTTTTCCTGCTCTTTTCCTGGGCCGGAGCTGCCCTGGGGCAGCCTGCTGCCGCCGCCCTCTCGCCCACTCAGGCTCAGGCGCTGGTGGCGCGAGCGCTGGCCACCGAGGTGCGCACAGCCCGGGACTTGAGCCACCCCATGCGCTACCGGCTGCGTAAATCCAGCCCGCGGCTGACTACGACCAAGGAGATTGCCGAAACCCGCGACGGCGATGTGGCCCGGCTGGTGGCCATCAACGACCAGCCGCTGAGTCCGGACGACGAGCTGCAGGAACAGGCCCGCCTGGATGCTCTGCTCAGCGATCCCAGCCGGCAACACCATCGCAAACAGAGCGAGGAATCCGACACCGGGATCGTTCTGAAGCTGCTGCGCATGTTGCCTGAGGCGTTTATTTACGAATACGCGGGCGTTGGCCAGGGTTCCGCCGGAGCCGTAGAGAAGTTCCGTTTCCACCCCAACCCCGCCTTCAACCCGCCTGACATGGAGACGCAGGCGCTGACGGCGATGTCCGGCGAACTCTGGGTCGACTCCGCCGGGGAGCGTGTGACGCGCCTGGAGGGCCACCTGCAGCAGGACACCAACTACGGCTTCGGCATTCTGGGCAAGCTGGACAAAGGGGGCTGGATTGTCCTCGAACAGGCAGAAGTGGGCGCGGGGCAGTGGCGCATCGCGCGCTTCCAGATCAAGATGGAGCTGCGCATTCTGCTTAAGGTAAAGAACTTCGACAGCGTTCAGGAGATGACCCAGTACACGCCGATCCCGGCCAATCTGGACTACCGGCAGGCCATTCAGATGCTGCGCGGGCGGCAGGAAAGCGTGGCCCCGGAAGTACACTGAGAACTCACTCAAATGGGTACAAGCGCAAAGCGGCCTCACCCGTCTGGGTGAGGCCGTTTTGCTGACCGGAAATAGGCCTGATTACACCTTGGCAAAGATGACGACCAGGGTAAACAGGGTGAGCGACTCCATGAAGGCCAGGCCGAGCACCAGGAACAGCATGATGCCGGCGCGAGCGCCGGGGTTGCGGGCCAGCGCTTCAGTAGCCGAGGCGGTTGCGCGGCCCTGGCCCAGGCCGCAGAGACCGGCAGCTATACCCATGCCGATGCCCGCGCCGATGGGGACCAGGCTGATGACGGCCGATCCGCCATCCGCGAAGGCCGGAATGGCGAAGCAAAGAACCGCCAGAGCCATGAATACATATTGAAGTTTTTGCATAGTTCTCCTGCTTCCTTGGAATTGGCCGCCAGTGGGTGGTTGAGGCTCACCGTGCTGGCCCCCTCACTCTGGCGGCCGTTCGTTACCCGGAGCGGAAGCGATCTCCGGCGAATTCTGTTGAAACAGCTATTAGCCTTTAGCTGTTAGCTGTTAGCAAAACGCTGTTTTAGTGCTCGTGCGAAACCGCCATGGATAGATAAATCATCGACAGCAGCATGAAAACATATGCCTGAATGAGCGAAACAGCAGCGTGCAGGCCAAGAAAAATCGCCGGAATCGCCACCGGCACCAGCGAAAAGAAGACCAGTGTCACCAGGTCGCTAGCCAGCATGTTGGCGTAAAGACGGACGGTGAGCGACATGATGCGTGCCAGGTGGGAGATGATCTCGATCAGAAACATCGGCGGTCCAATCCACCACAGCGGCCCCGCAAACTCCTTGAAATAGGAGATGAATCCCTTCTCGCGGATGCCGTAGAAGTTGTAGTAAAGAAAGGTGAGCAACGCAATGCCCAGCGGCACCCAGGGTTGGGCAGTCGGCGTTTCCAAGCCGGGAACCAGTCCCATCAGATTGTTGAGCACCACGAATAGAAAAACGCAGGTGACAAAGGCCTGGAAACGCTCGTAGCCGTGGCCAATGATCTGGTCTCCCTGGCTGCCGGTGAACTCGTGAATCATCTCGGCGATCTGCTGCGCCGGGTTGGGCTTCTCCACCTGCAGGGTCAGCCGCACAATGATGAAAAAGACGATTAGCCCAGCGGCGACCAGCAACTCCAGACCGAAGGCCTGATTGACCTTGACGGCCTGTTGAGCGGCCTCCGTGGGATGAACCCCAATCGATTGAAAAGCCCTGGCCTCGACCCCCATGAAGAGGGCGTTCAGCCAACGGACAAGCGCAAAAGTTTCCGGCATCGTGACTTGAATCTTTCTGTTTCCCGCCCGCTCGCTGCGATTAACCGCTCATTCCCTGAGCAGCCTGAGCGACTCCCAGGCCGTGGCTGCCAAAGCCAGGGTTAGACCGCATAAAAGCGCTACCACAGAACCATGGAAACACTTTAGGCTACCATAAATAGCCACGGCAAAAACGGTGAGCCGGAGCACAAAGAAGACCACCACCGTCACCGCGCCCCTGGGACTCTTCTTGTGGTCCATTCTGGCATTGATAAACCGGACCAGCCGCTGCCATTCCAGGATGCTGGCGGCCGAGATTGCGGCTCCCACTGCCATCATCGCCGCATCGCGCCAGCCAGAGGCAATCAGCAGCACCACGGCGGAGATCAGCCCCAGAATCAGCGTGTTGCGGATGGCTCTCTGTAGCAGAGCCTGAAGCGCGGCATCACTGAGGTCGGTAAGCGGGTGGGTTTCTTCGCTCATGGCTTGTCGGGGCTTCCCTTCCCATTTCCGTTTTCAGTCCCCGCGCCATTTGCGGAAGTACCTGCGCTGGCAATCGCCAGCCGAACCACATAAACCAGTCCGGAGATGCCGCCAAAGATGCATCCGGTGATGCCGATCCACGATTGGTGAAAGTGGCTGTCAGCCCATGCGCCGGCCAGCCAGCCGATACACGCCGAGGAGGGCAGCACAAGCGCAATCTGCATCAACTTTTCAGCCTGCACCAGCCCCTGAATTGCAGTTGACGGCTTGCTGCTCGATTTGGAGTCCGGAATGGGGCGGTTGAAGGGCATCCTTCGTGATTATGCACGATGGACGCCCTTCTGCGCGAAGATGGCAGGGTTAATCTATTTGGATTTCCAGGTGGCGAGCTTCCAGGCTTTGACGCGGTACTTGCCTTTATCCTCGTCTAACTGCAAAAGACCGAAGGTTATGTCGGCGGTGTTCTCGCCGGTGGGAATCACCTTGACATCGGCCGCAAAGTAGTAAACCTTACCCGGCTCGGCGGTGAAGGATGCCACATCGACATTCTTCTCTATTCTGCGCAAGGCTGATTGCCAACTCGCGCAGAGGTGATGAACTCCTGGCGCCACATCAAGTGTGAAGTACGAGTTGTTGTTGTTGGCGCCCACCCAGGCTCCGTCCATACCGAAGCGTACCGTCGCATACATGAAAGGGCCTACCATGTGATTCTCGTTTTCGATAAAGACAATCTGCGCCTTGCCATCTGTCGGAGGGGCAGGCGGGGTCTTGCTCGTTTCTGTTTTGACGTCGAATTTGACCTTGTCGTCGCCGCAGGCGTCCGGCAGAACCGTTGCCCGCGCCTGCGCGGCAAAGGCGAGAGATGCGGTAAGGAACAAAATACCAAGGCTCGGCTTCATCGGGATTCTCCTTGGGATTAGGACACGGCCGCGGCGGATTAGTTGCACGCGACCCAACGATAAGTCTATTCCACGTGAGCAACCTTCAGCACCCGCCACGCAATGGGCGATATACTGGCAGTTGAACTCGTAACGCAGTTTTCGCAAAGGAATCACCGTGTTCGATTCGGAATTTGAGCGCAATCTTTTTGACCTGCGCAAGACGAAGCTGGAAGAGATCGTCAAGCTGGGTCAGGCGGCTTATCCCAACCAGTTCCCTGCCTCGCGTACTGTTCCCCAGGTGCGCGCCAAGTGGGACGAGTCAACAGCGGAGGCGCTGGAAGCCGACCGCGTGACGGTGGCCGTCGCCGGGCGCATCATGGCCATCCGCGCGCAAGGGAAAGCCGGCTTTGCCACACTTCAACAGGACGGCCAGCGCTTGCAAATTTACGTACGGCTCGACGCTGTGGGTGAGCAGGGCTTTGCGCTCTACAAGCTGCTTGACCTGGGCGACCACATCGGCGTCTCCGGCTACCTCTTCCGCACGCGGACCGGCGAGTTGACCATTCACGTCGAGACGCTGACCTTCCTGGCCAAGGCTATGCTGGCGCTGCCGGAGAAATTTCACGGCCTGGCCGACGTGGAGTTGCGCTACCGCCAGCGCTATGTGGACCTGTTTGCCAACCTCGAAGCCCGCGAAGTCTTTGTCAAGCGCGGAAAAACTCTCAAAGCCCTGCGCCAGTTCTTCGACAGTCGCGGATATCTCGAAGTCGAGACGCCGATGATGCAGCAGATTGCCGGCGGAGCGGCGGCAAAGCCCTTCACCACCCACCACAATGCGCTCGATCTGGACCTGTTTCTGCGCATCGCGCCAGAGCTTTACCTGAAGCGGCTGGTCGTCGGCGGCTTTGATCGCGTCTACGAAATCAACCGCAACTTCCGCAACGAGGGCGTCAGCACGCAGCATAATCCCGAGTTCACCATGTTGGAGTTCTATCAGGCCTACGCGAATTACCACGACCTGATGGACCTGACGGAGGAGCTTTTGAAGTCTGTTGCAATCGCAGTTAATGGAACAACTATCCTTCCTTCCGATGAAAACGATGAGAATGGAAAGCCAATTCCGAGACTTGATCCTTTCGGTAAGCCGATCGATTTCGCAAAGATCGAGAAACTGACGATGCGGGAAGCGATCATCAAGTGGTGGCTGGATAACGAATCGCGTCCGACCGTTGATGACCTTTCCACTGAAGCAAATCTTTTTGCATGGTATAAGCGAGCACTAGAATTCGCAATTAGCATTAGAGATAAAGATGAGGACCACCTAGCTCTTGCTCTCACGATGAACACCATGATGAAAGTGGATGTGCCTGCAGGTGAGCCGTGGGGAAAACTTATTGCAGATTTGTTTGAATTAGTTGCCGAGCCACATCTCATCCAGCCAACTATCATCTACGAATTTCCGACTGCCATTTCGCCGCTCTCCAAGCAGAATCCGGATAATCCCGATTGGGTTGAGCGTTTTGAGATTTATTGCGGCGGCTTCGAGTTGGGCAACGCCTTTAGCGAGTTAAACGACCCCGTCGAGCAGCACAAGCGCTTTGCTCAGCAGCTTGAAGAACGCGCCCGTGGCGACGACGAGGCCCACCAGATGGACGAGGATTACGTGCGGGCGCTGGCCTACGGGCTGCCTCCCACCGCCGGCGAAGGCATCGGCATCGACCGGCTGGTAATGCTGCTGACCGGCTCCAAGTCGATCCGCGACGTAATTTTGTTTCCGCTGATGAGAAAGCAGTCGTCAGTTATCAGTTCTCAGTAGTCAGTTATTCCGGGTTGTCAGCCGTCTTTTACTGAGAACTGGGAACTGGGAACTGGGAACTGAAAACTACAGGAGCTTCCTTGAACATTCTTTTCATCGGCGACATCTTCGGCAGCGCGGGGCGCAAGATCGTGCATGAGCACATCGACCATCTGCGCGCCGCTCATAACGTCGAACTGACCATCATCAATGCTGAGAACGCTGCAGGCGGCTTTGGCCTTACGCCACAAATTGCCGAAGAGCTCTTCGATATGGGCGCGGACGTTTTGACCACCGGCAACCACGTATGGGACAAGCGCGAACTGATCGACTACCTAAACGCTGCCCCAGCCGAGAGCGATGAGCGCGGCCGCCGCGTGCTGCGGCCCGTCAATTTGCAGCCGGGCCTGCCTGGCCATGGCGTCTACGAGGGAACCACCGAGAGCGGCGTGGACTATGCGGTAATCGACTTGCAGGGATGCGTCTTTATGAGCACCACCAACGACCCCTTCCACGCCATCAACGCGCTGCTGGCCGGCATCAAAGCAAAGGTTATCGTAGTGGACTTCCACGCCGAAGCTACCAGCGAGAAGGTGGCGATGGGCTGGCATCTGGATGGGCGCGTGACCGCGGTGCTTGGAACACATACACACGTTCCCACCGCCGACGAGCGGGTGCTGCCGGGTGGAACCGCTTACCAGACCGACGTGGGCATGAGCGGCCCCTACGACAGCGTGATCGGCGTCGAAAAGGAGTTGGTGCTGCGCAAGTTTCTCACCGGAATGCCGGGCAAATTCGAGGCCGCCAAAGGAAACCCCAAGATGTGCGCGGCGCTGGTCTCCTGCGATCCCAAAACTGGGCGCGCCACGCGAATTCAGCGCATCATGCTGGGGGAATAGTGGCCATAATATAATCGCGGGGAGATTGAGGACAGGCCGCTCATTGTGCCTGTTCTTACGTGAAGAATTTAACTCTAACTCGAAAGGAGAAAGGTTATGCGGCAAAGAATTTATCGGGGCATCTTTTTCTTGGCAATAGTTGTCCTTTTCGGGTTGAATCTGGCGCTTGCGCAAGGCGGCGTCCAGGCGACATTCATGCCAACCATATCGCAGAAAGTCGATGCGCGTACCGTACCCGCCAAAGTGACAGGCGAGACGGAGAACGCCCTAACCAGTAATGGCTACGTCCAGATCGGGACGATTAATGCCTCAGTGAATGGAAAAATGGCAGAGATTCGAATAACTCAACAGCTCCAATCGGCCATCCTCCAGAAGGCAGCCCTGGCCGGTGGCGATGTCGTTCATTTCAGCAAAGAAGGCTCATTTCAAGAAACAGACGTGCCGACCGGAAAGTCGCGGAAGATCCGGGGGGAGTGCATAAGAGACGGTCTCCAAGCTGTAGCCACTCCAACCACCACGCGCAGTTGTACGACCGATATTCATGGTTTCACCAATTGCTCCACAACCACCACAATCAATAGCACCCTAGGGGTAAAGTGTGTGTATGCTGAAGCGACGTATGTCCCGATTACCAGAAAGGAAGAGTCCCTGGTCAGTGAAGGCACGGTCTGGCGGTTCGATCCTATGCTGGCCGAAGACATCGCACGCGCAGGGACATTTATACCCCTGTCTTCGATACTGGGCAAGGATATCAACTCTGCGGAAATGAGAGCATGGCTGTCGAACCTGGGTACTCCGGAGAAATTTGGGAATGACGATAGGTATTATTACGACTACAAATCCAAAGGAATCCGTCTGGTCTTCACCCGCACTCGTAGGCTGAATATCATATCATTGTACTCCGAAGGCGTAGACGGTTACCGGCAGTACAAGGGTAATTTACCATATGGATTATCTTTTCAGAGTTCCAGAAAAGAGATCGAAAGTATCCTTGGCACGCCGAACATGTCTAGTGAAGGTGTATCCGGTTACCAAACATCCTACCATTCGAAGGGCATTGATATTTCGTACAACACAAAGCGGTCTCATGACATGAATGCGCGGATGAAGATCATATCCATCCAAACAGTTCCCTGATTCGCGGCGGGGGCACTCCTCTCCGCTGGTAAGCATAATGCGTTGGATCTTATGTTTTTGCGGGGATGTGGTTAGCACCGGCTGCTATTGCGCCGCGCGAAATCCAGCAAACGGCAAGACGGCGTCGAACTGTTGCGGCTCACTGGATGATGATCGCCTTCGAACTCGGGTCCTCCGCCTGAACGGGTTTTCCCTGAACCTCTGCCGGAGTAAGCTGAACAGCCTTCACTGCGCGGGGCAGACTCCTGGTTGAGAAACGTGTACATACAAAAAGGGCAGCCAGATGCAGGCTGCCCCTTAATGGCCCAGGAGGAGGGTGTGGTACGCCGGTGCCTTTCTGGCCCCGGCGCAATCTACAAATCAGTCGATCACCCGTTACTTCCTCGGCGCTGGCCTGTGTCCGGCAGCCGGTTTGGGATGCACGGCAACAGCCTTTTTCGGCACGATCGCACCGTCGCGAAGAACGATTTGTGCGGCCTGCGCCGCGGTGGCCGTGGCTGCGACCTGTGTGTAGGTGTCATAGGTGCCGTCCAGTTCCGCTTCACCTTTGCTCGCCTGCCCATACACAGACCCTGCTGAAGGAGCTTCCTTGCAAACCACATGCGTCTTCAGATGGACGATGAAGTCGGGGATCTTGGCATCCTTGGCTTCCTGAGCCACGGCAACCTTGATTACCTGAACGACGGGCTCAATCACGATCTTCTTGATCGGCGTCTTGGTGTCATTGAAGAGATCAGTCAGTTTGTCGGTGTCCGCCTTGACGCCGGAGGCAAGAATGTAATCCTGCTCCTCCTTCAGAACGGTACTGACCGCCGGGAAATCCTTGCACGCCATTGGGGTCGTCAGACTGACGATAAAGTCGGTCGGTTTGACGCCTTGGGTCACGACCACCTTGATCGCCGAGGCATTGGCTTCCATTACGATGCCCGGAACCGGCGTAGCCTTGTCTTTCAGCAGTGACCACAGCTTGTCGGCATCTTCCTTGGTGCCGTTGGCCAGAATGTATTCCTTGTCACCCAGATTAAGCTTCTCCGGGTCACCACCCACCAACGCGATGTGTGCGATTTCAGCTGGCGTCTTAGCCGCCTCAATCTTCAAGGTTCCCGGAGGAAACGTCGTGAGGGCTGCCTGGCTCTTGATGTCGTCAAGGCCATTCAAGTCGTTGCCGTGGTATTGCTTGTAGTAGTATTCCAGCGACTTTTCAATGGTGGGCTTGTAGCCGGCGGGGGCAAAGTTCCATGCGCGGGCATAGAACCAGATCGACTTCACCAGATCCTTGGCGCCGGGCTGGGAATACGCCTTGGCTAGAAGAAGCGTGTCCTGCAATGCGGGCCCGGCCTGGGTCTGAGCATCCGTATACAGCATCAATTCAGCCGTGTATTCGGCGACTGCGGCCTTGAAATCCTTCTTGGCGACCGCGTCGTCGAATGCGATAGCCGAATGAAATGCCGGATAGGCTCCGCCGATCAGCTTCTTCCAGTCGGCGTCAGATGTGCCGGCCGGCTTGGGAACAAGAAGACCCTTGCGGGCAAGCGCCGCGGCATCGTCGCAGGTCTGCGCATCGCTGGTCTTGCCGCATTGGCCCTTCTTGAGGAAGACCGAGATGAAGATGGCCTTCATGTTGTTGGGGTCCGCCTCAAGCAAGCGCCTGGCAGCGTCGAGCGTATGGTCGGCATCGCCCAGACCCTGGTAGGCGTCAATCAGCACATCGAGAACCGCGGCCTTGACGACGCTTTGCGGATAAGCTGTCAAAAAGCTCTCCAGGGCCGCCGCTTTGGCCTTTGGATCGCTTAGTCCAATAGCGTTGTTGTAGGTGTTGTACTCTGCCGGATCCTTGATGGTGATTGTCGAATCCTGGGCACGCAGCATGGGCGATGAAAAGAGACTAATGATCGCCAATGCCATCACAGTTGCGAAGACTAACTTCTTCATTCAGTACTCCTGGGAATTGCGAAAATAGAAATCAATGCTCAAACACTCGCTTGTGGAATGCAAAACCGCTCATTTGGGCGGTTTGCTCCGGGGGGACGGGTATTCCATGCCACCTCGGATTCCTATGCGGTCTTGGATGGATTATAGAAAGCCCTGCCCCTCGTGACAAGCATAGTTTGCGGAAAGGCAATAATTCCTTCCTACGCTGGCCGCTACGCTCTGCATCAAGGTTTCAAGAGCAAGGTCATGAATCCTGGCTTGCTCGATCTGCCCGCACACCCGGCAAAAAGGGCGTTAGGAAGATCCACCCCTGCCTCATTCCCACCGATTTGCCGCTTTTTCGTGTGCATACCGGATTAGACACCCTTGCCTGAAAAACTGTTCCCGGCCTCGATGGAACAAGTGCTTCAACTCGGCTTTTCAGTCAGAACGAAAGAGTGGCCCCTAAACACCAGTCATTCGCGCCGCCGACAGGTAGGGCCCATTCCAGCCACAAAGCAGAGTACCTCATTGAGGCGAAAAAAAACATTGGTTACAGCAAGTTTGCTCTTGTACGACAATGTCATAATTTGTCATAATAACAGGGTGAGCGCTTCACGAACCCGTGCCTCCCGTGTCTTTACCATCAGCTTTCCCGAGGAACTGGCTAAGCAGGTGGTCGCAGTTGCCGAAGAGGAGAACCGCAACCTCAGCGAACTCTTCCGCGAAGCCTTCCGCACCTACCGGGTGGAGCGAGTCCAGCGCAAGCTGATGGCGATGCGCAGAATCAAAGCAGAACGAACCTCCATGCAAGATCCTGAAGACGAGATTGAGCCCGTCGCCGCTAGAACTCGCGACGAATAATTTTCCAGATTGCTGGTCCCAGACTGCAAGTTAAGGAGAAGAGCATGAAAAAAAGCGCTGTTATAGGGGTTTTACTGGCCATCGGACTATCCGCAACAGCCGGGGCACAGGCTGGAAATGAGCTGGCCGGCCAAGACGTTTGGGTTTCTCCGCCGCGTTCGACCGCGACCGGCATGGCGCCTGGCATGAAGGTGGAACTGTTGAGCGCGAAGGGCAATCGGAAGACGTATGCAGTCATCTTCAGCAAGGGCGACGAAGCATTCTCAGGCTTGACGGATTTTGCTCGCCAATACCATGTCACAGCGGCGCACTTTACCGCCATTGGCGCGCTGGAAAGCGCCAGGCTGGCGTGGTTCGACCCCACCCGCAAGATGTACAAGCAGATTTCGATTGATAGCCAGGTAGAAGTGCTTTCGATGATCGGCGATATTGCGCTCTACAAGGGCAAGCCTGCCGTTCACACGCACATGGTGGTCGGATTTCCTGACGGGTCAACGCGCGGCGGCCATGTGCTGGAAGCTCATGTAAGGCCTACCCTGGAAGTCATAGTTACAGTAGAGCCGAATGCGATGCACCGTCGGCTTGATCCAGAGACGGATTTAACACTGATCGACCCTGCCGCACACGACTAGGACTTCTTAATGCAGCCTGCGACTGTTACTCGTCCGCCTTCCACACAGAGGCTCCCGGCTGCGTCAGGCCGATGTGGGCCAGCACGCGAAAGGCGAACTGGCGCGCCATCTCGGTGGAGTTGACAGGGTGGTTATAGAAGGCAGGGATGCAAGGGAAGATGACCGCGCCGGCCTCGGCGGCCAGTGCCATGTTTCTGAGATGAATGCGGTTGAAGGGCGTCTCCCTCACGCACAGCAGCAGCGGGCGGCGTTCCTTGAGAGTGACGTCGGCGGCGCGGGCAATCAGCGAGTTGGCCAGGCCGTGTGAAATCGCCGCCAGCGTCCCCATGGAGCAAGGCAGAATAATCATTCCGCTCGATGGATAGCTGCCCGAGGCAATAGCCGCGCCGATGTCTGCGTCGGAGAGCTGGACAGTTTTCTTCGGCATCGTGCCAAGCATCTTTTCCAGCAAATCATTCCGCCCACTTACTCCCAACTCCTCGGCTAGCACACGCAACGAGTTCTCCGATGCGACGAAGTGCACGCGGGCCACGCGATCATCCGCTTCCAGCGCGCGTAAAAGCTCACGGCCAAAGACCGCGCCGGATGCGCCGGTAAGTGCGACCGTAAGATTCATGACTTCCTCCCTTACTCCCCCAGCACCCTCTTGAAGATCGCATCCACATTGCCCAGTTGCCGCGTATAGTCAAACGTCTTCGCCAGCTTTTCCGGGCTGAGCAGCTTTGTAATCGCCGCATCCCGAGCAACCTCATCGCGGAAGACCAAATCCTCCTTCCACACGCGCATGGCGTGGGCCTGGACGAGTTTGTACGCGTCCTCGCGCAACATTCCGGCCTCAGCCAAATCCAGCAGCAACTGCCCGCTGAAGATCAGTCCACCGGTGCTTTCCAGGTTCTTCTTCATCCGCTCGGGATAAACCAGTAGCTGGGCAATCAGGTCGGTCGCCTTAGCCAGCAGGTAGTCCACCAAAATCGTCGAATCAGGAAAGATGATGCGCTCGACGGAGGAGTGCGAAATGTCCCGCTCATGCCACAACGGAATATTCTCGAATGCTGCCTGCGCATTGCCACGCAGGACGCGCGCCAGTCCGCTGATCTGTTCCGAAGTAATCGGATTCTTCTTGTGCGGCATCGCCGAGGAGCCTTTCTGTTGCTCGCTGAAATACTCCTGCGCCTCGCGCACCTCGGTGCGTTGCAGGTGGCGAACCTCGACGGCGATCTTATCTAGAGAGCTGCCGATAATCGCCAGCGTCGAAATGTACGCCGCGTGCCGGTCGCGCTGAATCACCTGCGTGCTCACCGGCGCGGGCTTGAGTCCCAGCCGCGCGCAGATCTTCTCTTCGTGCTCCGGCTTCAGATGTCCAAATGTCCCCACCGCGCCCGAGAGTTTACCGACGCGCATATCCTCGGCAGACGCGTCAAAGCGGGTAAGGTTGCGCTCCATCTCGGCGTACCAGTTGAGCAGTTTGAGTCCAAAGGTCGTCGGCTCGGCATGAATGCCGTGAGTACGGCCGATGGTGGGCGTGTGCTTGAACTCGACGGCCCGCCGTTTGAGCACCTCCAGCAGCTCCACCAGGCCCGCGCGGATCAGCACCGAGGCTTCTTTAATCTGCAGCGCCTGCGCCGTATCCACTACATCTGTCGAGGTTAGCCCGTAGTGCAGCCAGCGCGATTCGGCGGCGAACCCCTGCGCGGTCAGCCGCTCGGCTACCGCCGTGGTGAAGGCGATGACGTCATGCTTCACCTCGGCCTCAATCTCATGGATGCGGGCAACGGAACAGCCAGCCTTCGAGGAGATGGCCTCAGCCGCAGCGACGGGAATTACGCCGTCTTCGGCCAGCACAGTGCTTGCCGCCGCCTCGACTTCAAGCCAGCAGCGGTACTTGTTCTCATCGCTCCAGATGCGGCCCATTGCCGGGCGGGTATAGCGGTCAATCAAGGGATACTCCTTGCCAGAGCCACCTTCGGCAGCCCTGCTCCAACCCTTGATTGTACAAGGAGATAGGCTTCAGGTGCGAGGAATCCCCAGCCTCTGGTGCAACTCGTCTACCAGCAGGCCGCGACCCGGCATATAGGGCTGGAACCACTCACCGTCGATCACCAATTGCGGAACGGCCCTCTTGCCCACGCGGCGCAACACCTCGGCAGATGCGGCTGCATCGGCATCCACATCAATCACTGTGTACTCGATGCCGTGGGAGTCGAGAAATCTCCTGGCCGCACGACAATCCCCGCACCAGGAAGTGGCATACATTTGCACGTTCATGCGGGTAGTTTACGCCTATCGACGCTCGCGGAAGAAACTTCTCAGCAATTCCGCGGACTCCTCGGCCAGAATTCCCTGTTCCACTTCCATTTGATGGTTGAGCTGCGGATGGTTGAGCACCGCAAGCACCGAGCCGGCCGCGCCCGCTTTGGGATCGGCTGCAGAATAAACCAGCCTGTCAATCCGCGCATGAATCATGGCTCCGGCGCACATGGCGCAAGGCTCAAGCGTGACGTAGAGCGTGCACCCGGACAGACGATAATTGCCGATAGCCGCGGCAGCCGCGCGCAGGGCGACAATCTCGGCGTGGGCCGTGGGGTCCAGGTCGCGCAACACGCGATTTTGCCCGCGCGCGATGATTGCTCCGCCGCTGACCACGACCGCGCCAATCGGCACCTCGCCTGCCTCTCCAGCCAGGCGGGCTTCATCAAGCGCGGGTCGCATGGAATCATTGTCGGTCATTGATATTGCATTTCACGAAGATTATTGAAGTTAATTACATTCAACTTTCTAGACTCCAAATAATTGCTCAAAGGGAAATCGATGGTCATAATCACGTAAGTCGAAGCCAGCGCGCACAGAGCTGCATCAGTCAAGCCGAGGAAAACTGCATGCGTCTGCACGATTTTCCGTGCTGGGATCCATTTTTCTTCAATCACATTGACTTGCTTTGCAAAATGATCTGTCCAGTTATCTTTTCTCCACTGTGGAAGATTACCGGCCAAATTTGAGACCTCCGTTAGTACATGCGGAGTTGTGTCTATTGTCGAGAAAAACTTAAGTGTTTGATGAAGTAATTCAATATCTTTGCCGGAGAAACTGTTGAGACGTTTAAACGAATGGACAAGTGTGGAATCAAAGCTGGCGCACCAATAAAGTAATAGTACGTTTGTATCGAGGATGACTGGCTTCCCACGATATCGTCTGAGCAGCGGATTCACTGCCCTTTTCATGCCGCGCGCTCCTGAATATCTCTGAGAGCGACGAGTGTTCCTGTCTCACCATCTATGATGAGAACTTTCGCCACACGGGCCAATCTCCTTGCCTGACGAATTCCCTCTAGCAAATCCCCCTCCTTAAAGTCAGGATTGGGAACACTCAAAGTGACTGCCCAATTTCCTTCTTCTCTCTCCAACTCTTCTAGTCGAATACTAGATTCGAGCCATGAACGCTTCACAGCAGGAGTCATCTTGGACGTAATACTTTTTGGTCCCGGAGGTTCAGGGTAAATTGCCAACGCAGGAAGTAATTCTAAAAAGTGCGATCGAGCCACCTGAATGACTTCTTTAACTGTCAATGACATCTCAACCCCTCCATTGCCAACATTCTACTCCAGAACTTCCAATTCAGCTATTTGCGCGGCTGGCTGCTGTTGGGTCATGCAATGCAGTGTGCCCAAGCCCCAGACGAGATCGACGCAGTGGATTCCGATGACCTCGCGACCGGGAAAAACCTCGGCCAGCGTGTTCAGCGCAACGCGGTCATTGGGATCGTGGAATGTGGGAACCAGAACAAGGCCATTGGCAATATAAAAGTTCGCATAGCTGGCCGGCAGGCGTTGTCCACGAAAGACGACCGGACGCGGCATCGGCAACTCAACCAGCGTGAACTGTTTGCCGTCGCGCGTGCGCGCGGCCTTGAGTCTGGCAAGGTTTTCGGCCAACGGCGCGTGATTTGGGTCGCTCGAATCCGGCTCAACAGCGGCTACAATCGTCGTTGGTCCAACGAAGCGCGCGACGTCATCGATATGTCCGTGCGTATCGTCGCCCGCGATGCCGCGATTCAGCCAGATGGTCTGATCGATGCCGAGATAATCGTGAAAGGCCTGCTCTAGTTGGGCGCGGCTGACGCCCGGATTGCGCTGCTGCATTTCGCTGAGTTGGCACTCCTCAGTGGTGAGCAGAATGCCCGCGCCGTTTACGTCGATGGAGCCGCCTTCGAGGACGATACGGTGCTCGCGGCCGTCAACCAACTCAATCGCCGGTTTCCACTCCGGCAACCCAAGCAACTTCGCCACGCGCCCCGTCAGTTTATCGTCTAGCGGCCAATCGGAGTACTTGGCCCAGGCGTTGAAGCGCCAGTTCGTAAGGCCAACCTTACCCTCGGCGTTGCGAACAAAAATAGGACCTGAGTCGCGCGTCCAACTGCGATTAGTGGGCCAGGTGTGAAAGCTCACGCAGTTGAGATTCGCGCCGGCACGCTCAAGAATTCCACGCACGTGTTGTTCGGCTTTGGCGTCCTCGACGACCAGATGCACTCGCTCATGCGCGGCCAACAGCCGCACGATCTCCGCATAGAGCCAGGGAATGGCCTGAAACTTTCCCGGCCAATCTTCGGGATTGTGCGGCCAGGCCAGCCAGGTGGCCTTGTGCGGCTCCCACTCAGCGGGCATTCTGTAGCCCAGCTCACGCGGCGTTTTTTCGGGCACTGGAGCAGGCATTTCTACTTGGCATCTCCATCCGCCGGCCATGCGCTCGCCGGATCAAGAAACCGCTGCGCAATCGGCGCGTAGGCGTCGATGCGGCGGTCGCGCAAAAAGGGCCAATTGTGGCGCGTCTCTTCGATCAAGCCCAAGTCGATCTCGCCTATCAGAATTTCTTCCGCATCATGCGAAGCTTTTGCGATGACGCGACCAAAAGGATCGGACAGGAAGCTGCCTCCCCAGAACTCGATTCCCTTCCCCTCCGCGCGATTGCCTGCAACATCGCCATGCTCCATACCGGCGCGGTTCACTGCAGCCACATAAACTCCATTGGCAATAGCGTGCGCGCGCTGAATCGTCTGCCAGGCATCATATTGCGCCGCGCCGAACTCTGCCTTCTCGGCTGGATGCCAGCCGATGGCGGTGGGATAAATCAACACCTCGGCGCCTTGCAAAGCCGTGAGCCGTGCGGCCTCCGGATACCACTGGTCCCAGCAAACCAGCGTACCTACGCGGCCAAACGCCGTCTCAACAGCCTGAAAACCCAGGTCGCCCGGCGCAAAGTAATATTTTTCGTGGTAGAGCGGGTCGTCGGGAATATGCATCTTGCGATAGACGCCGGCTATGGCCCCATCGGCATTCAATGTGACGGCGGTGTTGTGATAAAGTCCCGGCGCGCGCCGCTCAAAGAGCGAGGCGATAATCGCGACCTTCAACTCGCGCGCCACCTCGGCCAGCTTCACTGTGGATGGCCCCGGAATCGGCTCGGCCAGGTCGAAGAGGCGCAGATCCTCGCGCTGGCAAAAGTACTGCGTGCGGAAAAGCTCCGGCAGGCAAACAATGTTCGCGCCCAGTCGCGCCGCTTCGCGGATGCGGCCGACAGCCGAAGCAAAGTTCGCCTCCGGATCCGCGCCCATGCGCATCTGCACCAGTCCCACTTTATATTTGCGCGCATTTGCCATGAACGCCGAACATTCCTCCGCAACCTTGCAGCAAGGCCAACCTCATCAGCGGGATTGGCCTCAAAGCTCCGCCGGCTTCAATCCCTACTCTTCCAGAATCAGGACGGCAGCGGCAATCGTAGTGGTCCACTTTTCCCGCTTGTCGCCCACGGCCGACTGCGTCACGTTGCTGGTGCGGACAATCTTGTTGGAGATGCGGTAAATCTCCTTCTTCTCATCCCAGCTCTTGTCCGGATCGAACTCCACGTCCAGGGTAGTGGCCAGCATCTCCGCCGCCAACTCCTCGGCGTACTCGCCGGCCTGATCCTCGGTCTCGCCGAAGCTGTGATGCTCGCTCAGGTAGCCGTAGGTGTTTCTATCCGCGGGGATGGCCACGCCAATGCTGGAAACCAGCAGCCGGTGCGGCTCGCGCGTCGAGTTCTCCGCAATCACCGCAAAAACCACCTCGCCTGGACTCACTAATTTAAGCCCTTCCTTGCGCGGTATCAGCTTGCAGTTGGGCGGAAAGATGGAGGATACGCGCACCAGATTCTGCGAGGCGATCCCCGCATCCCGCAGGGCCAGCTCAAAGGAAGTCAAGCGCTCCTTGTGTCTGCCGACGCCCTTGGTAAAAAACAGTTTCTTCGGGACCATGCTTTTTCCCAATTTCGATGTGTCCTCCGTGTCTTTGAAGATATGGCTCTTGGAAAGGGTTCCCGCATGAGTTTATCGCATTCGGACGGGCATCAACAGATTTTGCAGGAAATTTGTCATCCATTGGTGCGGATCGACTCGGCCCGCCGGAGGCTGCCCCGGCCAAGCCATTTCGGGCTACTCTCGCAGCCGGGGCATTTTTTTCATCCGCCATTGCAACCTCTGAATCCCAGATGGTAGCCTCATCCTCTAACCAAATGGGAAAAGGGGTATTCCAAAAATCGATGCAAACCACTTATAACGGGCTCGAGCTGCCCAAGAACGGCAAGCCGATCAACTATAGAAACGGGCAGTTTGAGGTACCCGACAATCCCATCATCCCGTATATCGAGGGCGACGGCACAGGCCGCGACATCTGGAGGGCCTCTGAAAGGGTCTTTGACGCCGCTGTGGAAAAAGCCTACGGCGGCCGGCGCACCATCCGCTGGTTTGAGATCTTTGCCGGCGAAAAGGCCTTCCGGCGATTCGGCAACTGGCTGCCGGACGACTCAGTGGCCGCGGCCCGCGACTTGCGAGTCTCCATCAAGGGGCCTCTGACCACGCCGGTGGGCGGCGGCATCCGCTCGCTCAATGTGGCCCTACGCCAGACGCTCGACCTCTACGCCTGCGTGCGCCCCGTGAAGTATTACCAGGGTGTCCCCAGTCCGGTGAAGCACCCCGAAAAACTGGACATCGTCATCTACCGCGAAAACACCGAGGACGTTTACTCGGGCATCGAGTTCAAAGAGGGCAGCACGGACGCCGCCCGCCTGATCGACTTCCTCAATAACGACCTCCTCAAGGGCGGCAAGAAAAAACTACGCGCCGACTCCGGCGTGGGCATCAAGCCCATCTCCATCTTCGGCTCGAAGCGGCTGGTGCGCTCCGCCATCAAATTTGCCCTGGAATCCGGCCGCAAGACCGTCACGCTGGTGCACAAAGGCAACATCCAGAAGTTCACCGAGGGCGCCTTCCGCGAGTGGGGTTATGAGGTTGCCCAGCAGGAGTTCCGCGCTGAGACCGTCACCGAGCGCGAGAGTTGGATTCTGGCGAACCAGGACGCCAACCCCAGCCTGACTATCAATCAGTACGCGGCGCTCATCGAGCCGGGCCTAGACATGGCTTCTACTGACTACCAGGCTGCGGTTTGCAAAGAAGTAAAGGACGTCCTCGACTCCCTAGGCCAGACCCACGGCAACGGCGCATGGAAGTCGAAGCTGCTCATCAACGACCGCATCGCCGACTCCATCTTTCAGCAGATTATTCTGCGCCCCGAAGACTACAGCGTTCTGGCGACAACCAATTTGAATGGCGACTACATCTCCGACGCAGCCGCGGCGCAGGTTGGCGGCCTGGGCATAGCACCCGGAGCCAACATCGGCGACGGTTATGCTGTCTTCGAAGCCACGCACGGAACCGCGCCCAGGTATGCCGATAAGGATGTGATCAACCCAGGCTCGGTGATTTTGTCGGGCGTAATGCTGCTGGAGTTCATCGGCTGGAAGGAAGCAGCCAAACTTATCGAGGCGTCACTAGAAAAGACCATCCTGCAGAAGTTCGTGACCTACGATTTCGAACGCCAGACTGCGGGCGCCACCAAGGTCGGCACCAGCGAGTTTGCCTCCCGCATCATTTCCAACATGTAACGGAAGTACAGTTTTGAGACTCTAATCTCTGAGGAGAGAAAACATATGCGCAAGAAGGTAAGCATTATCGGCGCCGGCAATGTCGGCTCAACCGCGGCACACTGGCTCATGGCCAAAGAATTGGCCGATGTGGTGATGATCGACGTTGTCGAGGGCGTGCCTCAGGGCAAAGCGCTGGACCTGCAGCAGGCGCTGCCCATCGAACGATCCGACGTTCACATCACCGGCTCCAACGATTACGCCGACACGGCCAACAGCGACGTGGTGATCATCACGGCCGGCATTCCCCGCAAGCCCGGCATGAGCCGCGACGACCTGTTGCACACCAACTTCAAAATCATGACCGATGTGGTCAAAAATGTGGTCACTTATTCGCCCGAGTCGATTCTCATCGTCGTCTCCAACCCGCTGGACGCGATGGTGCAGGCCGCTTATCGGTTGTCGGGCTTCAATCGCGAACGTGTGCTGGGCATGGCAGGGATATTGGATTCAGGCCGCTTCAAGAGCTTCATTGCTCAGGAGTTGAAGGTGAGCGTGGAAAACATGAGCTGCCTGGTTCTTGGCGGTCATGGCGACCTGATGGTTCCGCTGGTTCAATACACCACCGTAGCCAGTATCCCGATCACCGAACTGCTCTCCAAGGAGCGCATCGACGCCATTGTCCAGCGTACCCGCGAGGGCGGCGGCGAGATTGTGAAACATCTCAAGACCGGCAGCGCCTACTATGCGCCCTCGGCTGCGGCAGTGGAGATGGCCGAGGCCATTCTCAAGGACAAGAAGAAAATTCTTCCCTGCGCAGCTTACCTTGAAGGCGAGTACGGCATCAACGGCTACTTCATGGGCGTGCTATGCAAGCTGGGCGCGGCCGGCTTGGAACAGATCGTCGAGATCAGGCTTAACGATGAAGAACGCGCAGCCCTGATGAAGAGCGCTGCGGCCGTCAAGGAACTCTGCGACGTGATCGGCGTGTAGCCATACCATGCCACGTAAATATGGGTGCCCCAGGTCTCGCTTCTGAGACCTGGGATCTCGCGCACAATTAATTTAGATCCTCAACCCTACCGCTTCACAAACTCCACCACCTTGGGACCGATCTGGGCTGAGCACTGCACGGGAGCCAGATGTCCGCAGCCTGGAATGACCAACAGCTCAGATTGCGGGACCAGCCTGTGCATCGTTTCGCCCAGAGCGAGAGGCAGAATCCGGTCCGCGTCTCCCCACACAATCAGCACTGGCATCTTGAGCTGCGGCAGCAGGCCGTCGGTGGCGTCCTCGCCGGTGCGCATGGAATCGAGCGCCCGGTGAATCACCCAGGCATTCTTCTTCGAGTGGCGCAGAATATCCCGTGCGACGAAACCAGGCACAGGAGGCGGATTGGGCATCAGCAGCGCATCCAGTTGGTTCAGTTCATCCGGCGTCGTAGGCGTAAACAGCCGCACATCAAACGTGGGCACCTGTTTGATGCCGACGCTGGCGAATAGCATCAGCCGGCGCACCCTCTCCGGATGCCTGAAGGCAATGTGCTGCACAATTCCGCCGCCCATCGACCAGCCGCCCAGGTCTACCTGCTTCAACCCCAGCGCATCGAGGAACCCAACCACCGCTTCGGCCTCATCGTGTATTGAGTAGGAGAATTCCGCGGGCTTTTCGCTGCGCCCGTAACCGGGCAAATCGGGCATATAAACGCGGTAACCGGCCTTGACAAGATAAGCCGACAGATTGATCCACTCATCGGCATGACCGCCCAGCCCATGAACCAGCACCACCGGTGTCCCGGAGGCCGGACCCTGAGCAAGGTAATGCACGCGATGGCCCGCAACCTGAATCGAGTGGCTCTCCACGCCGGAAATGCACTCCCACACATACGCCGCTTCGTTGAAGTAACTCACCGGGCGCGCCCAGAAACCGATCCCGGCAACTACAATTAGCACGCCCACAACCCACAACAACCTCTTCATGGCTTTCATCTTTCCTCCAACTCTTTTGCCTTTTGCCAGCCAGCCTCGATGACTCGCGCGGTAATCGGATCAAGCTGAAGCGCTCCCGCCGTATTCCACTCTTCACGCTCCACCCACCGCACCGCATCGGCGTCGGAAGCAGCCTGCAACTGGCCGCCCACAACACGACACAGATAATCGGCAATCACATAATGGTAGCGGACGTGCTCAGCGTGGCCCTCTTTCAGGCGATGAATGCGGTCCAAGAGCTCGATCAACTGCAAAGCTTCAACCATCAGCCCCGTCTCTTCCCGCACCTCGCGCATCACGCCTTCTATCAGTGACTCGCCCAGCTCCAGCAATCCGCCGGGCAGCGTCCAGTGGCCTTTCATTGGCTCGGTTCCCCGCCGCACCAGCAGCACCCGGTCCTTGTCCACAATCACCGCGCCCACACACATCAGCGGCGCCAATGGAAACTCTCTCTGCATGATCCTCCAAATACTGTAATCCTCTACGATAGCGCAACTTTTTACCCGGCGTATCATCAAAAATGGAACAGAAAAAACGAATGGCGGAATTCACGCTGCACATCGATGGAATGCACTGCGGCTCGTGCGTTAAGCGCGTCACACAGGCGCTGGCCGCGGTCGAAGGCGTCACCATCAACGAAGTGCGTGTGGGAGCTGCGCGGCTCACCTCCAGTCAGAACCCCGCGCCCGTAGATCTTGCTGTTGCGGCCCTGGCCAAGGCCGGCTTCGCGGCGCATCTGGAAGCATGACTCAACCCATGCCCTCGCCTGCGACTGAATCCCTCACGCTGCCCATCAATGCCCCCGCCAGAGCCCGGCGTGACGCGGCTATGGATGGCTCTCAACTCGGCCCCAGCCGGCTATTTCGACGCCCGCGACACACTACGCCCCAATGCAGCCGAAGCCGTAGCCGCATTGCGCTGCGCTGGCCTGCGGGTGCTGATGCTCACCGGCGATTCGGCCGCCGCCGCCGCGCCCATCGCACAGCAAGCCGGCATCACCGAAGTTGAAGCCGGCCTTGACCCGGCCGGAAAGCTGGCCCGCATTCGCGCTCTGCAAGCGAGTGGCCTGCGCGTGGCAATGGTGGGCGACGGCATCAACGACGCAGCCGCCCTGGCCCAGGCCGAAGCCGGCATCGCCATGGGCACAGGCGCCGATCTTGCGCAGGAGGCTGGCGATGTGCTGCTGCTGCGCTCGCGTCCCGCCTCCATTCCCGCTGCAATTGATCTCGCCCGCTCCACGCTGCGCGTGATGCGTCAGAATCTGATCTGGGCCGTGGTCTACAATCTGCTCGGCATTCCACTGGCCGCTGGCGTGCTCTATCCCAGCTTTCACATTCTGCTCAGCCCCTGGCTGGCCGCCGCCGCCATGGCACTCAGTTCCGTCAGCGTACTGGCCAACAGCCTGCGCCTGCGCGGCTGGGCACCTGCGGGCGCATGAATCGCCCCGGCACGATAAAATAGCCTTAACCGTGCGCATACTCACCCGTTACATTACCGGCGAAATTCTCTCCCATGCGGTTATTGGCGGCGTGATCTTCACCTTCGTTCTTCTCATGAAGGAACTGCCCCATATTCTGGAGATGGTGGTTCACAACAGCTCCACCTTTGCCAGCGTTTTCGAAGTCGTTCTCTTCATGCTGCCCAATTTCTTCATGATCACTATTCCCATGGCGGTGCTGGTGGGAGTGCTGCTGGGCTTGAGCCGCCTGGCCGCGGACAGCGAAATCATCGCCATGCGCGCCTCCGGCCTGGGCATTGGCTACTTTGTGCGCGTGGCCTCCATCGTGGCCATCTTCGGCACGCTGTTGGGGCTGTTCAACTCCCTGTATGTGGCGCCGCGCGCCAATCAGGCCATTCTGGAGATGGACAAGGCACTGGCCATGCAGGCCTCCTACGAAATTGAGCCGCGCGTCTTCGATGAGGATTTTCATAATTTTGTTCTCTACGTGCAAGACGTGCGCTCCGGAACCGGCGCGGCCAACTGGCGGCAGGTCTTCATGGCAGACACCACCGATCCCGCCGCGCCACAGATCACCACCGCCGCATCTGCCACTGTGGCCAACGATGCCGGCCAGGAACTGCTCATGCGGCTGCGCGATGGATCGCGCCACGAGACGGTGGCCGGCCAGCCGCAACAGTACAACATCTCCACGTTTAACTTTACCGATATGCCCCTGGCCGCCAGTCAGCAGAGCGAAGGGCATCTGGGACGCATGGACACCGCCATCTACGCTCTGCGCATGAACGATCTGCGCGCGCGCACTCACGGTCCGGATGGCAAAAAGTACCAGATCGAGATGCAAAAACGTTTCGCCTATCCGGTAGCCTGCATGGTGCTGATGCTGGTTGCCGTTCCTCTGGGCGTAACCTCGCGGCGCGGCGGCAAGAGTTCCGCCTGGGTGGCTTCCCTCGCGCTGGTCGTCGTCTACTACTCGCTCTCCCTGATTGGCATCGCCCTTGCCAGGCAGAACTGGATCTCCGCTTTTCTCGCGGTATGGATGGCCAACATTCTGTTCGCCTCGGGCGGCCTCCTCCTGGTGTGGCAAATGGCCTCTGGCGGCCGCGTTCTGAATGCCATCGACACCTGGATCTCACGCTTTTATGAGTCTCTGTTCGCCATTCCGGACAAACCCCTCTATGCCCCCCTGAGCGGCCTGCTGGGCAGGTTTCAATCGCGCCCGCAGCGCGCCAAAGCCCGCCATGTCTTTCCGCGCATCCTCGACAAGTACGTAGTGAGTGAGTTTCTCAAGATTTTTTTTCTAGTGCTGGCCGGCTTTGTCGCGCTCATACTGGTCTTCACCGTCTTCGATCTGCTCAAGGACATCCTCAGCCACGACATCGGCTGGTCAACGGTTAGCCAATACCTGATTAACCTCACCCCCAGCATTCTCTACCAAACCACCCCCTTGGCCGTGCTGATCGCCACGCTGGTCACCTTCGGCGTGCTCAACCGCAACTCGGAGATCATCGCCATGAAGGCCTCCGGCATCAGCCTTTACCGGCTGGTGATTTCCATCGTCTTTATCGCTGCCATCGTCTCGGCCAGCCTCTTCCTCTTCGACCAGTACTATCTGCCTCAAGCTAACCGCAAGCAGGAGGCTCTGCGCAATATCATCAAGGGCAAGCCGCCGCAAACCGTCCTGCGCCCCGAGCAGAATTGGATCTTCGGCCAGCCAAATCCCGGCGAGCCCGACCGTATCTTCTACTACCAATTCTTTGACCCGGGACGTAAAGAGTTCGCCAACCTCTCACTCTTCGAGTTCGATTCCTCCACCTTTGCGCTTACACGACGCATCTTTGCCGCACGCGCCACGTGGGATCCAGAAACCGCTTCCTGGATTTTTCTGAACGGCTGGCAACGCGACATTGACGGCGCCAACGTCAGCGAGTACCGCGATTTCGTGAAGACTTCCTTCCCGGAGATTCACGAATCCCCCAGCTACTTCCAAAAGGAAAGCAAGAAGGCGCAGGAGATGAACTTCGGCCAGCTTGAGAACTACATCGGCGACCTGAGCCAGAGCGGCTTTGACACCATGCGCCTGCGCGTGGAGTTGTGGCACAAGCTGGCTTATCCACTCATGGCTGTGGTCATTGCGGTACTCGCCATTCCCTTTGCCCTCGTTATGGGACGGCGCAGTTCGCTCACCGGCATCGCCGTGGCCATCGCCGTCGCCCTTAGCTACATTGTTCTCAACGACCTCTTTGAGAACCTGGGCGTCGTAAACTACTTGCCCGCCGCGCTGGCCGCATGGTCCTCGGATCTATTGTTTGGGCTGGTGGGCGGCTATCTGCTGCTGAGAACGCCGACATAAGACAGCTTTAGGGAACCTCTGAACAGGTCGATGTTTTGAAAGGGCACGACTTGTAGGTCATGGCTTTAGCCATGACTGCCGCAAAGTCAGCAAAATGAACGCGGGCTTTAGCCCCTGAGGGAATATCCCGCTAGGAATAGGACTAAATCAGAGGTTCCTTGGGTCTTCAAGCTGGTTTCGGCGATGGCCGCGTACGCGGGGTGCAATGCGGCGGTGATTTCGGCGGTGGTGCTTGTGCTGAATGCATAATGGGACGTATTATGAAGTTGATTTCCAAGGATCCTCTCTCCGGAGGTGATTTGTGTCGGCTCGGCTGCTTCTTAAATGGTTTTTCTGGATCTCCGGATCGCTGATTGTAGCGTCAGGCGTTGTATTTCTATTCCTTGAACAGGCGAAGTGGAATCAGGCTTCTGTAGTAGAGAAACCAATCAATGGCAAATTCGACACAATTGGTGGGCGATTTGCATATACGCTTTCCTGCAACTGCCCCAATTTCATTATTGAAAGGGACTCAAAGGACCTTTCCTACAACTTGACACTTACCAGGCTCTCAGGATCTGTGACCAAGAGGGACGTCCATAGCGAAATTCAGGCTGAAGGCGCCGCCGTTGGTATCAAGATTCCCTCCAATATGTTCCAAGACGTTTCGATGCTCCCAAATGGGGATAGTATTTCCCTGCCCTTCACTGTTAAGCTGGAGGGCGCAAAGCCTGATCTCTCGCAAATCGACATACGTCTGATGCTCGTTAGCAATGACGATTCGCGAGAGCCGCCGTTGCCCTTCTACTCTTGGATTTGGCCCATCCAGTCGAAGCCTCCATTTTCGAAGTATGTTGCTCCATATGTGTACGCGTCCATTGTGTTGTGCGCTCTGGGTATTCTGGCATTTTGGTTGAACCGGCGGCTAAGGATACTAAGGGAAAAGACAGAGCAGCGCCTCTCTGCTGCATCTTCCCTGGCAGAAGCCAATCCTGAAGCAGCAAGATTCGCTTGGGATTTAGCCAGAGTCAAGTTGGAAGCCTATTTTGATCGGAATCTGATCCAGGTCAACCTCGTTTTTTGGGTGGCGTCAATTGTGATGGCTGTCGGATTCTCATTTGTCCTTGCCGGTGTGTGGCTCTCTTACGAGAGTCCTGATTCGATCAAGCCTGCACTTGTCGCTGCAATCTCGGGAATCATAACGCAGTTTATCGGGGCAACCTTTATGGTGATCTACAAGTCAACGATGGGGCAGGCCAATGAGTTTATGACGGTTTTAGAGAGGATCAATAATGTGGGAATGGCCGTCCAAGTTCTCGACGCACTCAAAGACGGAACCGATTTGAAGGACCAAACCCGCGCAGAGATCGCACGGCTGCTACTGTCCATGAAGGGACACACTAGCCCGGCCGATCAGATCAAAAGCGGGTCCGTCTAACGTCTCCACGAAAATAGGCCCAACCTAGACACCGGTGAAAATAGGGGTCAACCTTTTCCCTTTGGCTTGTCCGATCGTGAAAAATAGTACTGAATAGCGTGGATGTTTTGAATGGGCACGACTGGTAGGTCATGGCTTTAGCCATGACTGCCGCAAAGTCAGCAAAATGAACGCGGGCTTTAGCCCCTGAGGGAATATCCCGCTAGGAATAGGACTAAATCAAAGGTTTCTTGGGCCTTCAAGTTCGTTTCTCTGGCGGCGTAGCCGCTAAGCTGAGCTCCTTTATCAGATTCTTGAGCCAATCCGGCGGCTGAGAACCGGGAAAAATGAATTCAAGTCCCACGCCTTTGCCTGGGCGGACATCCATAGCACGAGCGGCGACGCGAAAGTGACTGTTTTTTAGCGTGAAACGAAGATCCACCGCTGTGGAGTGCCTCAAATTCAACCGGGCGCTGGTCCTGATGTAACAACCAGTAAGGCTGATGTCCCGAATCTCTCCGCGAAACAGCGATTCGGGATCAGACACCCAGCACTCGGCGAATCCCACGCAGTCATGTCGGTAGCTGCGTCTGCGCTCCTTGCCGCCAACACATTCCTCTTTCGGCGTTTCGCTGATGATGGACGTGGTTTCCATGGCAACTTCTCGACGGCAGAGATCGATACCGCATTTACACCGCCTGTTACCCCTATCGGCAGTTTCCCCGCACTTATTGCCGGTCGGCGGAGATATCATCCCGGCATGGGATGAAAAGCCGCTAATTACCAAGGAATGTGCTACTCCAGTCCGGTTATCTTGCTTCCGGTCAACTCTCTCTTCACTTCGAACCGGCGCTCATGCGCTAATCCACTTAACCCGCTCCGCCCCGTACAATAAAACCATGTTTCGCGACCTGGCCCCGCTCTAACAGAACAACGAACAGCGATTTGGCAAAATCCACAAAATCTGATAATCTGATTCTATGAGTACCAAGGCCATTACCGTTACTAAGGCTGCTCGCAACTTTGCCGACTGCATTAACCGCGCCCACTATCAAGGCACAACCTTCGTGCTACATAAGAATGGTGTGCCAGTAGCCCGGATTGTGCCGGAGGAGCATAAATCCTGTACCGCATTGGAGTTGGCTGCGACGCTCGCGAAGGTGCGCCTGACAGACGAAGAGTTTGCCTCATGGCGGCGCGATCTCAAAATTGCCCGCAAAATTCTCCTTCCACCGGTAGACAAATGGCAATCATGATAGATGCAGATGTGCTCATCGCGGATGAGCGAGGGATTTTCGACCTGAAGGGTTGGCTGGTTTCACGGCAGAATGAGCAGGTTGAGATCGCCGCTATTACCGCAGCTGAGCTATGGCATGGCCTCGAAAGGGCTTCCGGCGCACAGAAGGTAAAACGCCGGGCTTATATTGAGAACGCGCTTGCGGTCTTTCGTGTCATTCCATTTACTGGCTTGACAGCGCAAATTCACGCCCATCTGTGGGCCGGACTGGAGTCGAGTGGCAAAATGATCGGCTACCACGATCTGATCGTCGCAGCAACTGCCCTGGAGCGTGATAGCACTGTCGCCACCTTCAATATGCGACATTTTTCTGTAGTGAAAGGCCTCAAGGTCATCAAGCCAAAGTAACGCCTCCAGTTCCGTCCCCCCCTCCCCGTACAATAAAACCATGTTTCGCGACCTCGCCCCTCTCTTCAGTTACATGCGCCGCTACCGCTGGGGATATCTGTGGGGCACCTTGTCGTGCATTTGCACTAACTCCATCTGGGTGCTCTTTCCCCAGGTCATCCGCATGGCTGTCGATGGCATTGGCGGCAAATGGGTGATCTATCCCAAGGTCTTGCAGGTGGCCGTCGACGCATTGAGCCACGGAGACACGCGCATCAAGGTATTGATCTTCGCCGGCCTGCTGGTCCTCATCGCCCTGGTCAAAGGCGTCTTCCTCTATTCCCAGCGCTGGATTCTCATCGGCATCTCGCGGGAGATCGAGTTCGACATGCGCAACGATCTCTTCCGAAAATTGGAAGAGCAGGATTCCGGCTTTTATCAGCGTTATCGCACCGGCGACATCATGGCCCGGCTTACCAACGACCTGAATGCCGTGCGCAATTTGCTTGGCCCGGCTCTCATGTACAGCGCCAATACAATCTTCTTCACCGTGGGCGCGCTGTTTTTCCTGTTGCGCATCAGTCCCTGGCTCACCCTGGTGGCCGTCGCCCCCATGCCTTTGGCCAGCATCCTGGTGCAGTACTTCGGCAGCAGGATTCATGACCGCTTCGAGCGCATCCAGGCCAGTTTCTCCGATATCTCCTCGCAAGCCCAGGAAAACTACTCCGGCGCTCGCTTGGTCCGCGCCTTTGCCCGCGAGCAGTCTCAAATCGGCCTCTTCGAGCGGCTCAACCGCGAGTACATCGCCCGCTCCCTCAAGCTGGTTCAGCTCATGGGCATGCTATGGCCCACGCTGGAGTTCGTTCTGGGCATCGCCATGATCCTCACCTTGCTGGTCGGTGGACACCAGGTTATTGCCCACCGCATCACTGTAGGCGATTTTGTGGCCTTCAACACCTACATGGTTCTGCTCACCTGGCCCATCATCGCCGTTGGCTGGGTGGTAAACATCTTCCAGCGCGGCACTGCCTCGGTAAAACGCATTGACGAACTGATGCGCGCTGAACCCGTCATCGATGACAGCGCAGCCGATCCTTCCATCCAGGCCAACACCGTTCTCGGCGGCGAGATCGAATTCCGCAATCTGAGTTTCAGCTATAACGAAACTCTAGTCCTCAGCGGCATCTCGCTCAAAGTGCCAGCCGGCTCCAGCCTGGCCATCGTCGGCCCCACCGGCTCGGGCAAATCCACGCTCATCAACCTGATTACCCGTCTCTATGAAGCGCCGCCAGGCTCGCTGCTGATTGACGGCCGTCCGGTGCGCGACTATCCCCTGGCGGTGCTCAGGCGCAATATCGGCCTGGTTCCCCAGGAAACCTTCCTCTTCAGCACCACGATCCGCGAAAATCTTGCCTTTGGCGCGCCTCACTCAACCGCTGAAGCCCTGCTCGAAGCCGCTGAGGCAGCACACATTCGCTTGGAGTTTGAAGAGTTTCCCCAGGGCTTTGAAACCATGGTGGGCGAACGCGGCGTCACACTATCCGGCGGGCAGAAACAACGCGCGGCCATCGCCCGGGCGCTCTTGCGCCGTCCGTCCATCCTCATTCTGGATGACGCGCTGGCCAGCGTGGACACCTACACGGAAGAGCGCATCCTCGGCGGCCTGCGCGATTACATCCATTCCTCGACAACCATCCTGATCTCCCATCGCGTCTCCACCGTGCGCAATGCCGACCAAATCGCTGTGCTAGACCACGGAAGAATTGTGGAGTTGGGACGCCACGACGAGTTGCTCGCCCTCGAAGGCTATTACGCCGGCCTCTATCAGAAGCAGCAGTTGGAAGAGGAACTGACCGTCGCAGGATGATAAAGGCAGGGAACAGGGAATAGTAAATTCAGGTTTGTGCTCTGGCAAATCGCGAATTTTGAACTGAAATCTCCTATGATCGAGCTTTGCAGCTTTTCATCCTTGTGGCAGCAAAGAGTTGCAGGGATGGGCTCCATGAATGGATTCGCCAATTCCTGTTCCCTATTCCCTGTTTTCTGTTCCCTGTTTTCTCACGCATTCCATCGCGCGCCGGAGGAAGTATCCTCGCCATACTCAGCGCTATTCTGACTGCCCTGCCTGTTCCGCGATAAGAAGTCGGCTACCTGCAGCGGAGCCGGATTGACTTCAGGATCCCTGGCCACCTGACGCCAGGCATCACGCACGTTCTTCACGCATTCGATGGCATGTTCAAACTTCTGCCGCGAAGTCGACTGCGAGGCCTGCAGTATCTGCGCGAAGATCGACGCATAGAATTCGCTGAGCACCTGCGCGGGCCGGCCACCCACATCCATGCGAAGCCGCGCCTGCAAATGAATAATAATATCCAACGCCCGCTTGACTGCGGTCCTGCGGGCCTCCGCGTCGTCACGTTCCACGGCTGCCGACGCAGTGTAAAGAAAACGCAGAATTCCGTCATAAAGCGCCACAACCAGATCAACTGCCGAAGCGCCTTCCAGCGCATGCTGCTGATAACTTCCCATTGGGATATAGCTCCTTAGCCGTTCATTTGTTGGTTATATCCGGTGATCGCCGAGTAAAGCTCGTTGACGCCTTCCAGTTGCGTGGGCATCTCCTGCATGACCTGATTCGCCGTGTTCAGTTCTTTTGTCAGGCTTACCTGCTGAGACGAGATCAGCGCGTTTTCCTTGGAAATCTCCGCATTCAAGGTGGATTCAATGTTGCTGTCGGACTTCAGACTAAGCGCCATAATGCCTGTTGACGAGCCGGTTCCGGTGCTGGTCAGCATGGTCGAGAATGTCTGGCCCCAACTGTTTGCGTTCTGGAAGAAGCCCGCCACGCCGCTGTAGTCCGAGTTCAGCACTGAATCCAGGCTGGCGGCGTCGAAGGTAAGCGAGCCGTCGTTGTTCACGCTGATGCCCAGATTGGTCAAATTGCTGATGTCCGAAGTTTTTGTATAGCTCAATGTCGCGCTGCTGGTATTGGTGGTGTCCAGTAAATTGGAGGTCAACGTCAAATCGCCGGCCGACCCCATGGTGCCAGAGGTCAGTGATAGGAACGATCCATTGCTGTTGGTCACCACCGAAGCCGAGACTCCTATGCCGGCATTGGTGATGGCGTTGGCTAGGCCTGAAAGGTTGTTATTTGGAGTGTCCGGCACGTTGATCGTTTGCGCGGCCCCGTTGCCAACCTGAATGGAGATGGAGCCGGAAAGCAAATCGCTGCTGCTGGGAATCGTGTTCAGCGTTGCAGTCGAGGGCGTCGCGCTTGTACTTCCCGAAGCATCTGTGCCCGCCGTTGTGGATGCGTTCACCTGCGTATCGCTTGTGGCAACGACGCTGGAATCAATCGTCAACGTTCCGCTGGTGCCTTCGGTCTGCGACGCCAGCGTCAGGGATGATTGGCCGTTGCTGGTCACCACGTTCGCCGTGACTCCTATGTTGGCCGCGTTGATAGCGCTGGCAAGCCCGGAAATTGTGTTATTTCCCGATGTCGTTGGGACTGTGATGACCTGTGCTGCGCTGCTGCCCACCTGAATCGAGATCGAGCCAGCCAGAGTCGTGTTGGTGCTGGTCGAAATCGCGGTCAAACAGCCGCTGGGGTTCTGCATGTTTAGCCCGCTCAGCAACTGCTGCTGCAGCAGCGAAAGCGTAGGAGAGCCGAACAGCGGCTCGGCATTGCCCGAGCTGTCGTTTCCTTCCTGGGCGTTCACGCCGCTGATCAGCGAGTTGTAGTCGCTCACCATCCGGGCAACCGTGCTCTCCACATCGCTGTTGTCGTTGCCGATCACCACCTGCACCTGCTCGCCACTGGCGCTGGGCGCCAGCAACTGAAAGGTCACGCCGGGAATCAGATTGGCCACCGTGTTCGATGCGCTGGTCAAATCCACGCCGTCCACCGTCAATTTGGCGTCCGCACCCACAACCGGATTGGCATAGGTCAACGCAGTCGTGCCGGTGTTGTCGTTGATGCCGGAGTTCACCGTCAAGGTTCCGCTGGAACCCGTGGTATTGGAGGTAAGCGTCAGGATTGTGCCGATAGCGTTGCTGCCGACCGCGGCCGTATTGAGCGTAGCCGTGACCCCCAGGCTGGCCGAATTCGAATTGATTACACCCGCCAGCCCGCTGAGCGAGCTGTCGGTCCCTGTGTAGATGGTGTTCAGTGCAGGTCCGCTGTTCGGCTCAGCGCCAACGACGATGGTCTGCGCCGTGCCGCCGCCTACTTGGATGGACATTGAGCCGGTAATCGTATCGCTGTTACTGGCAAGAGCGGCCAAAGTTCCGGTTAAGGCTGTTGAGCCGCTGCCCGCCGTGCCCGTGTAACCCAGCAACGCGCTGTCGGTGGCGACGACGCTATTCGAGGTAACGGAGATATTTCCTTGCGCCCCCGAGGTGCCCGAAACCAGGCTCAGCATTGAGCCCGCCGAATCCGTCAGCACACTGGCGTTGATGCCGATCGCGGAGGCGTTGATCGTCGCGGCCAAACCGGCCAGCGTATTGTCGGATGAGTTCAGCGTGAGGGTCAACGCTGTGCCGCTGCCCGCCTGCAGTGTGATGGAACCGGCCAGCGTGTCATTGCCGTTGGCGATCTGCGCCAGATACCCGCTCGAGGTCGTCGCCAGATTGCCCACCTCCACCGTGTGCGTTCCGGCCACCGCCGACGCAGTCGCCGCCGTCAGCGTCAGCACATTGGTGTCCGAACTGGAACCCATCTTCTCGGACAGTATGCCCGTCAAGTTAGTTAGCGAACTCACGTCGTTGGAGAGATTCGATAACAGCGTCCCCAGGCTGGAGATCGCCGTGTCCTGGCTTTGCAATTTAGTAAGCTGATTCTTCCACGGCGTCTCTACATTCTGAAGATTGCCCACAATCTCGGCCACCGTCGAGCTAACATCGAATCCCGCGCCGCTGGTCGGTGACCCAAAACTCAGCCCAACTGTGCCCATTGTCTTCTCCGTGTTCACTTTCTGCAGCCGAAGAACCACACGGTCTCAAGGCAAATTAAAAAGGACTCATGAATTTCACTTTTTAATTCGCGCTGCCGGCATGTTGTCAAAACCCATTCTTGCCAAACAGTTCATCGGCGCTGAAGACGAACGGCATTAGTCCGTTCCTCTTGAAATTCGCGCGCCACTGCTCGCTAGCGCAGAGAAGGGCGTCCTGATGGACGCCCTTCTCTGGTGAATGTTTTACACCGGTGGTTTAACCGCCCCGGCGATGATGACTTATCGCCGGGGACCTTGGATTATTGCAGCAGCTTGGTCACTTCCTGCTGCATGCTGTTGGCCTGCGCCAGCGCGGCGATGCCGGTTTGGCTCAGAATTTCGTACTTGGACATGTTGGAGGTTGCCGTCGCATAGTCGGTCGCCTGCACCGCGTTCTGCGCCGAAACCACGTTCTCCTGCTGCGTGCTGAGAACCTGGCTGACGGAGTTCAGGGTGTTGATCTGCGCGCCGATGTAGCCGTCTTGCGCAGCGACGTCGGTGATAGCCGAGTTCAGTTGATTGAGTGCCGTCTGCGCATCCGTCTGGTTGGACAGATCGCTGGCGCTCAGGGATTGCCCCGCACCGTCGGTGTAGCTGATGGTTGCGGTTCCCTTGCCTCCAGATGCATCGGAGACGAAAGACGCCGCGCTCTGCGAGGTGGTTGAATCGCCCACGCTTCCCGAGATCCCGGTGTTGTAGGCGGCTCCCTGCGTCCAGCTCAGGTTGGCGGTGGATGCCGTGTCAGCGATGCTGGTGCTTCCCGTGTTGCTAATGGTTCCACTCTCGGTGGTCGAGGTCAGCAGGATGCTCGCGGCGCCGTTTGCCCCGTTCACCAGTGTGGCGTCGACTCCATATGTCGCCTTGCCTGCGTGGATCTGGTTGACCAGGCTTTGCACAGTGGTTCCCGCGGCCAGAGTGATGCTCTGCGCCCCGTTACCACCGGTAAAGGCCAGGGTTCCCGAGATCGTATCATTCGCGCTGGCAAACGTGCCCAGAGTGTCTGTCGCGGGGCTGCCCTGCGTTGCATCGGCCATCGTTGGTGTCCCGATCACTTTGATCTGGTTGGCATCAAAGTTGGTCGAGGTTAGGTTCAGGCCATTGGTGGTTGCCGTGGCAGTCACGCCCAGGTTGGTAATGCCCGAGATTGCGGTTGCCAGGTCGGCCAGCGTGCTGCCGGCGGCCAGCGTGGTTGTGTTGCCGACGGTCACATTCGAGTTGCCTGTGCCGACGGTGAATGTGTACTGGTTAGCCGTGTTATTAGGGGTAGCGGAGTTGGCCAGCACGATGGTGCCGCCGGCAGCAAGCTGGTCGGTGGTGCTCAGCCCGCCGAGAACCGTGCCTACCGTGGTTACCGAGTCCTGTCCTGCAACGGCTGTTACGCCGTTCACAGGAGCAGACGGAGTGATAGCAACCGCGTCGGCCAGCGTGTTGACCCCGGCGGGATTGGAGATGGCAGTGCCGGTGGCGGTGGACTGCAGATAGATGCTGCCCAGCGAGCCAGCGCCGTTGCCTCCCGCGACGGCGGTCATGCCCAGGGTGGCATCGCCATCAATCGCGGTCAACAGGCTGTTGACCGTATAGGCGCCGGTGTAGATCGTATTCCCCGAACTTGTGCCCGCGCCCATGATGATGGTTTGCGTAGCCGCGGCGCCATTCTTGAGCAGTATCTGACCGGTGAGCTGGTCGGTGGCGTCGGTGATCGTCCCGCCGTTGTCGAGTTGCAACACCGCCGTGCCATTGGTGGCGGGAGTTTGCGGCACGCCGACTACGGTGCCGGCATTGGCTGCATCGATTGCCACGGAGGGCGAACCCGTTACGGTCGTGTCCTGCAGGGTATTGGTGCCGACCACGGTGATCGGGTTGGCGCCTTTGGCGGTTGACGTCATCAGAATTGCGCCGCCCGAGAATGTAGCGGTGACGCCTAGGTTGCTGGCGCCGATGGCGGTGACCAGATCGCTGATCTTTTGTCCGGCAGTGGCAACGTAGGTAAAGTTTTGCCCCGTGTCGCCGTTGGAGAGGGTGATGACGCCGCCGGTGTTTAGAACGTCGGTTGCCAGGGTGGACGCACCCGCGTCCAACGCTGTGACCGTATCGGAGCCTGCCACGGCTACGCCGCCATCCGTCGGGTTGTAGAGGCCGATGGTGGCATTGGCGTTGGTCAGGCTGTTCACGCTTGCGGTGATGTTCAGGTTGGTCTGCGCAGTTGCCGCTGTTACCGTGATGCCGCCGCCGCCTACACTGGAGTCGGCGCCAAGAGCGGTGGCCTGCTCGTGGATTGCTTCCGCAAGGTCGCCCAGCGTGTTGCCGGCGCTCACAGTGTTGTTGGCGGTGTAGAACTTTGTTGCGGTGTTTGTGCCCGCGCCGACAACAAACGTCAAAGCTGTGTTCGTGGCAGAGTTGGTGAGGGTAATGCTTCCGCCGGCCGATAGCGTATCGGTTGCAAGGTTGGCTCTGCTCACGCCGAACGTGACGGCGCCCTGTGTGGCCGGAGTGACCACGTTCCCGGTAACGGCCGTGCCATAGGCAGCCAGAAGTGTAGTCGCCGAACCTGGCGTATTATTCGAGAAGACCGGAGTCACAGGTCCCGAACCGGTCTGCGTGGTTACTGTCATAGCTCCGCCTGTGGAGCTGTTATCGGCCAGTGCAAGGCTCTGCGAACCATCCCCGTTGGTCACGATGGAAGCCGTGCCCGCGCCGGCCAGGTTATTGATCTTCGCGGACAACTCGCCCAGCGTGTTCACCGTTCCGATGCCATTCACGTTGGCGGTTGTTCCGATGATGACAGTGGCCTTGACAGCTCCACCCTCACTGACCGTCACGGTCTGGCCGTTGGTCAGAAGTTCGCTGGCCGGTATGCCGGCCGCGTTGAGCATGCCGTTGGTGCTTGCAGCATTGGGATCGACACCGGCTGATACCAGCCCGCCGGAGATCTGAATGCCGGTCTGTGTTCCGCCGCCCTGCACCCCGGCCCCTGCCTGGGTGGTAAAGCTGGCGGTGAGTCCAAGACCTGAGTTGTTGATGGCGCTCATCAATCCATTCGCCGTGTTCCCGTAGTTGGTGCCCTGGCCCACAACGATCTGTGTCGAAGCCGTCGATGAGGTGCCGGTTGCGCCCTTCACCATATAGTTGACCTGGAGGGTGGTGGTTCCGGTGGCGCCGCCGGCCAGGTAGTCGGTGGCCGCCGCATTCGCGGTGCTGCTCGACAGGTTCAGAAACACATTGTTCGCGCCGTTGCTGTACGCCATAACGCCGCCGGAGTCGCCCACGTTGGACGAGGACAGCGTACGGATGTTCAATGAGTCGACCGACGCGCCTGCCGTCGAAGAATCGCCGGTGTAGATGTTCACCGGGCTGCCCGCGCCAAAGACCGCTTGCTGGTTGTAGGTGGTCGTGGTGCCGATGTTGTTGATCTCGGACAGAATCGACTGGTACTCCTGGTTGGCCGCCGTATCCTGTGAGGAGTTGAGGGTGCCGTTCGAGGCTTCGGTAGCCAGCGTCACGGCCCGGTTAAGCAGGCTTGTCACTTGCGATAGTGCGCCATCGGCAACCTGGAGAAGGCCCACGCCTTCAGTAGCATTGGTTTCCGACTGGGTAAGTGCCATGGAGTTGGCTTGGAGGCCATTCACCAATGAAAGACCGGCTGCGTCGTCGGCGCCAGAGTTGATCTTGGAACCGGACGATAACTGCTGCAGCACGGTATTCAGGCTGTTATTGCTGTTGTTCAGATTGTTCTCCGCGTAGAGGGCGGAGAGGTTATTCAAAACACCCAGGGACATGGGGTTTCTCCTTTTGGGATGTGTGAATTTGCGGCTCTTTCCGGAGTGCTCCCATTTTTTGTGCAACCCTGGGTCGCTGCTTCCGGTTCAGTTACCGCCACATCTTGCCCCTTCTTCGGCGCGCTACCTGCGGACTTTATTACCCCTGCTTTTGTGTCCTGCCCCGGACACTCTATCTTCACCTTTCCTAATCTCTTATCCTTTCTCGCCCTTCGCCGATAACTATTACGAAGGAGCTTCAAGGAAATGATCGAACTTACACGGCTCAACGGCACTCCCATGGTGCTCAATAGCGACTTGATCAAAACCGCCGAGGCCTCCCCGGACACCATGCTGACTCTGATCAATGGAGAAAAGCTAATTGTGCGCGAGGATACGGCTGAGGTAGTGGAACGCGTGCTTGCCTACCGCGCGCGACTGCTGGCTTCTGTCGCCAGGCGGCTGCCATCCTATGCCGAATTGCAGCGCGCAGTCTCGCTGACCAGCCTCGATGTTTCCGGCCAGCCGCTTCCATCGACTCCGCCCGAAAAAAACCGCGTTAAAGCTACTGAAGGATGAATCCCGCTCTCCGCGCATGTTTTTCGAGGAGTTTTCCGAGGAGTTCTCATGGACAAGGGCAGCATTGGCGGAGTTTTCCTGGCCATCGCCGGCATCGTGGCCGGGTTGCTCATCGAAGGAGGCAACCTGGGCCAGGTTCTGCAGCCGACCGCGGCCCTGATCGTCTTTGGCGGCACCATGGGCGCGGTGCTGCTCCAGTTTCCGCTGCCAACTGTGCTGGCCGCATTCGCCAGCCTGGCGCACGTCTTTTCCGCGCCCCGCAAGCACAACAACCAGCTCCTCAAACAGTTGGTTTCCTTCGCCAACAAGGCGCGCCGCAACGGCGTCGTCTCGCTGGACAGCGATCTTCAAACCATTCAGGATCCGTTTCTCAAGCAAGCCCTCATGCTGGCCGTCGATGGAACCGAACCTGCTGAGTTGCGCAAGATCATGCGCGTCAGCCTGGACTGCACCGCGGAACACGAAGAACGGCTCCCCGCGGTCTTTGAATCCGCCGGAGGATTCTCGCCCACCATCGGCATCCTGGGCGCAGTGCTGGGGCTCATTCAGGTCATGAAGAATCTTGACAACATTCAGGAAGTGGGCAAGGGCATTGCCGTGGCCTTCGTCGCCACTATCTATGGAGTGGGTATCGCCAATCTCTTCTTCCTGCCCTTCGCCGGAAAAATGCGCATCCGCATCCGCGACGAACACCAGAGTCGCGAGATGATGCTGGAAGGCGTGATCTCCATCCTCGAGGGCATGAACCCGCGTATGCTCGAAGTCAAGTTGTCCGGCTTTCTGAATAACACCCAGTAGAAGGAGAACGCGGCATGAGGAATGAGCGGCGCAAAAGCAACATCAGCCGTGACCGCTGGATGGTCTCCTATGCAGACTTCATCACCTTGTTGTTTGCCTTTTTCGTGGTGCTGTTCGCCTTCGCCAAAGCCGACCAGAAAAAGCAACAACAGGTAACGAAGGCCATCGACACCGCATTCCAGTCGATGGGCGTCTTTTCCGGCTCTAACTCCGCCGACGGCGAAGACCATGCGCCACTGCCCATGAATGCCGTCATGGAAGAGAATGTACTGTCGCCAGCCAGGGTTAAGGAAGACCTGGAGCGCCTTCACCGCGAGCTGGAGCAGAGTCTATCGAGCCAGATCGCCTCGCACACCGTCTCCATGAAGATGGACCGCGCCGGGCTGGTGATCAGCCTGCGCGAGGCCGGCTTCTTCAGCTCCGGCTCGGCCACTCCCAGGCCAGAAGCGCTCCCTGCGCTGCGTCAGGTGGCCGCCTCGCTGAGCCGCACGCCCTACGACCTGCGCATTGAGGGCCACACCGACAACATTCCCATCCACACTGCGGAATTCGACTCCAACTGGGAGCTTTCCTCAGCCCGCGCCACCCACATCGCCCGCATCTTTATTGATCTGAAGGCCATTCCCCCGGAACGCATCTCGGCCGCCGGGTACTCCGAGTTCCACCCCGCGGCCGCCAACGACACCGCCGAAGGCCGCAGTGAAAATCGCCGCGTCGATCTGGTCGTCCTGCCCCGCACCCGTATCGATCTCTCCGCGCCGGGTTCCGATCATCTCGCCGGCCCATGGCGCAAGATCACCGACAACGACCCGCCCGCGCAAGACACAGTTCCATCTCCATCGAATCCATAAATGGGCCCAGCTAGCATGATTAGCATCGCCAACTTGCCAACACGCGCGAAGCGCGGCCAACTTGCTAAATCTTCCAACCACCTACTCCACCCCCAGCACCTTGACGATCACCCGCTTCCTGCGCTGCCCGTCGAACTCGGCATAGAAAACCCGCTGCCAGGTTCCCAGGTCCAGCTTTCCGTTGGTCACCGGCAAGGTGGTCTCGTGGTGCAGCAGCAGCGACTTCAGATGCGCGTCCCCGTTGTCCTCGCCCGTCAGGTGGTGCCGGTAATCAGGCCGCGCCGGCGCCAGCTCCTCCAACCACTTGCCGATATCCTCAATCAGCCCGCTCTCCAGGTCGTTCACATACACGGCGGCTGTAATATGCATCGGCGAAACAAAGCACAACCCATCCTTGACCCCGCTGCGCCGCACTATCTGCTCCACCTCGTCGGTGATATGGACCATCTCCCGCCGCTTCCTGGTTTCCATCACCATGTACTCCGTGTGACTCTTCATCACCGCCTCCTGCACGGGTATCTCACCCATTAGGCTTGACAGTCAATAGTGTGATATTCGCTTGCCTTTTTAGTCGTCCACCGGCTTCGCCGACCCGCGAAGCATGAAACTGTAGCGCCGGCCTCCCGGCCGGCTGTAGCGTGGGTCTCCAGACCCACGCTTCTCACCCACGCACGGTGCTTATTCTTTAATGACTTGCGTTTTTGTTTCTTCCTAGACCCAATATGTCACCCCCCAGCGTTCACAGTTTTGCTGTGACGACACTAATGCACAGTGGGAGTAACAATCCCGTAACTTAACCACAGGACTGGGCAATCAGCCCCGGTACAGGGCAGCTTAGGTTCCTGCGCTACCTACTTTTTCTTCTGACGTTTTGATTTCATGATCTCTTCCACTTCTCCAGCCCCCTTGGCATAGAGCGCCTTTTCTTCGGGAGCAAGCTCATACAACAGCTTCAGAAACTCTCCTGCGTGTACAATTTCCTCGTCCGCTATGTCCTTGAGCACAGCCACTGCAAGTTTGTTATCGGTTGACTCGGCAAGCTGCATATACATCTGAGTCGCTTCGTATTCTGCTGCTACCATGAACCGAATCGCCCTGACGAGTTCCTCGATTGTAAGCTTCCTGCTGTTTGCCAACTCTGAAAAAGGTGAACCGAACTGTGGCATATCATTTTCCTTTGCTTCATGCGTGTTGACACATTAAGGTTTAGATTGCGACGATGAGTGCTACCACGTTTGTAGTTCCATGGTTTCTTGAGGTCTGAGCGGAATTGACCATCGCGACAATGCCCGTCCAAGTGAATGAGTGAGTGCACTACCGAATCCCGCACGTCCTCGATGCATTTCTGTAGCAGAGTGAATTCCTCCACCCTAAGGCCAGCCGTGACTTCGACCCAACTCACCGCCGCCCAGCGCCTGCGCCGGATGCACGACCGGCTTTTCCAAGCCTATGGACCCCAGCACTGGTGGCCGGCCAACACTCCATTTGAGGTCATCCTCGGCGCTTACCTCACTCAGAACACATCCTGGAAGGCCGTCGAGCGCTCTCTCGCCAACCTGCGCGCGGCCGGAGCTTTGACCGTGGACGGTCTGCGCTCGCTCTCCCTCAGAAAGTTGCAGCGCCTCATCCAGCCCTCCGGCTTTCACACTCGCAAAGCGCCCGCTCTTAAGGCATTTATAACCATGCTCGACGAAGAATTCTGCGGCTCACTCGAATCGCTCGCCGCCGCGCCCACGACCACCCTCCGCGCCCGTCTGCTGAGCCTGCCCGGCGCTGGACCCGAAACCGCCGACGCCATCCTGCTCTACGCTCTCGGCCATCCCGTTCCGGTCGCCGACGAGTATCTGCGCCGCATTGCCGAGCGCCACCAGCTTCTGATGCCCACTCCCGGCCGCAATCGCATAAATTACGATTCCCTGGCCGAGTTCACCTGCCAAGCCTTTGCCGCGGACGCTCCCAGGGATCACGCGCGCCTCTTCGACGAGTTTCATGCCCTCGTGGTAGCCGTGGGCAAGGCCCATTGCCGCCGTGCCGCACAGTGCGCGGGTTGCCCGTTAGCCGTCGATCCGCATATAATTGGCGCTCATTCGCGCTAAGATTAATTACCATCAGTTATGGAGGAAAGCGATCCAATGGCAAGATCCAGTTCTACCATGCAGCTAACGCGAGCCGCCGATTATGGGGTTCGCGTAATGATCCACATGGCCACGCTGCCCGCCAACGAGCGCACACTGCTGCCTGCGCTGGCCCGCGCCACGGGAGCCCCGCAGAGCTTTCTTTCCAAGGTTTTGCAAGTCTTGTGCCGTGCCGGATTCATCGTCTCCCGGCGAGGACAGGCAGGCGGCTTTGAGATTCTGTCTCCCGGCCGCAAGGCCTCAGTCCAAGCGGTGATTGAGGCCATCGAGGGACCCATAAACCTGAACCTCTGCCTCGTCTCCGGCGCCTCCTGCAAGAGGAAATCCTTTTGCCCGATGCATCCCATTTGGGCCAGTGCCCAGGATGCCATGCTGAAGGTTCTGAGCGCGTCAACCATCACCGATCTGGCACTTCAGGCCGCTGCACCGCAGCTTCGGACCTTGCGCGCCAGGTCTAAACCCGCCTGAAACTCACGCAGCGCCCTCAATCGAGCAACTGCTTAGCTACCTTAATGTACACTTCCACCGCATCCAGCAACTCCCGCTTCGCCAGCTTCTCAAAGGGCGTATGAGCCACGTGAATCGACCCCGGCCCCAGCAGCAGCGGCTCGCCCCAGTTGGAGAGCTTGGGAATGTCGGTGGTGAACTTGGCGACCATTGTCGGGAAGCCCTCAACAGCACGCAGACGGACGAAGGGAATCTCCAGCGTGAACTCCACTTCGGCCAGTCCGGATGCTGCTTCCGTCAGCTCGGCGCGTACCGGCTTCGAATCTCCCACCAACCGCACCAGCACCTGCGCCTCAGCCTTGTCGGCGATGACGTTGGGAGCGTAGCCGCCCTCGATTTGGCCGATGTTGAGTGTACTGGAGCCCACGTCTTCAGTGATCGGTAGCGGGAGTTTCAGCAGTTTGCCCAGCACCTTGACCAGCTTGTGGATAGCGCTGTCGCCCAACTCCGGATAGGCCGAGTGAGCCATCTTGCCGGTGGAACGGAAAACCGCGCGTAGAGCGCCCATCGAAGCCAGCGCGAGACGGTTGCTGGTAGGCTCTCCGTTGATGAGGTAGCGGTTGTTCCTGGGCATCAGGTTGGCCACCTTGGCGCCGGCCGAGTCGCGCTCCTCGCCACTGACAAACAACATGCCAATTCGATATCCCACTGCCCGCAGGAATTCGGCGGCGGCCAGCTGGGCGGCCAGAATGCCCTTGGCGTCGCATACGCCGCGGCCATACAGAAAATCGTCGTCCTCGCTGAAGTGAATGTAAGGCGGCACGGTGTCCATGTGCGTTGAAAACACCAGATCCGGCTTCTCGCCCGCCGTCTCCGCATAAACGTTCCAGCGCTCCCCGGCATCGGCGCTCTCCGCCGGCTGCGGAACGGATATCTTTTCCACCGCCCAACCGCGCAGAACAAGATAATCCGCAAGAAAATCGCCGATTGCGCCCTCATGATAAGTAGTTGACTCAATCTCGCACAGTTGACGTGTCAACCGGATGGGGTCAAGAGGTTCGACGGAAAAATTATCAACCCGGCGCTCAGTCATGGCTCTGTCAGAATACCGTACAAGGTGTCTGACGCCTTTAGAAGGGATAGGTTACTTTACTTTCGTCCTTGGACGCGGGTTGCCGCATCATATACTCAGAAGTCCTTGGGTTCCGGAATGGGAAGAATGAGCCCTCAACGCGTAGAATGGAGCGTGGAATGAACGCAGTAATCGCTCCCGCTCAACCCAGAACCACTCCCGCGCATGCCGCTCTGCGCAGCGTGAGCCTGCGCGGTCCGGCCGGTCGTCTGGAAGCAGTATTAAACGAGGGCGCGCCAGCCGCTCCCTTTGCCGCGATCATCTGCCATCCCCATCCGCTGGGCGGCGGCTCCATGCACAACAAGGTGGTCTACCACGCCATGAAGGCCCTCAACGACCCGCAATGGGGGCTGGGATGGCCGGTTCTGCGCTTCAACTTTCGCGGCACGGGCCTCAGCCACGGAGTCCACGACGGCCAGGCCGAAGCCGGCGATCTCCTCGCCGCGCTCGACTGGCTTGAAAACGAATTCCACCTCCCACTCGTCGTCGTTGGCTTCAGCTTCGGTGCCATGATGGCTCTCAGCGCCTGTTGCTCGCTTGCGCAAACTCCCAAGAACATCCGCGCCCTGGCCCTCCTCGGCCTGCCCACACATTCAGCCGACCACGACCTCCGCTATCCCAGCCTGGCACACTGCACAATCCCCAAGCTCTTCCTCAGCGGAGCAGACGACCAGTTCGCCCCCGACTCGCAATTGGCCAGCGTTGCCGCCTCCGCCGCCGAACCCAAAAAACTGGTGCTCCTTCCCCGCGCCGATCACTTCTTTACCGGTCAACTCGAGCCCATGCAATCCGCGCTCGCCGCTTGGCTCACAGGCACCCTCAAGGAGCAACCCCAATGACCACGGCCTCCGATTCCTCTCTCGATGCCCTGCACGCCACGGCCACCGAAATCTTCACCGGCGCCATCAAGGCATGCAACGTCGAATCCGCCTTCGACCGCCGCATCCGCTTTGAGGGCAGCAGGATGCATCGCCTTCTGCCTGACGGCAGCGGTCCGGCCTCCATCGATCTCAACTGCTACAAGAAGATCTTTGTCATTGCCCTGGGCAAGGTAGCCGCCCCCATGCTCGATGTGCTTCTCGACCGCATGAAGCGCCGCAAAGGTCTGCGCGGCATCTGCTGCTCCAACCAGCTTCCCGACAGCCGTTCCTGGCGCTTTCGCTACTTCGAAGGCGGCCATCCAGTGCCCAACGAGGACTCCTTCGCCGCCGCCCGCGCCGCCCTGGTCATGCTCAAACGCGCCCGCAAAGACACGCTCGTTTTCTTCCTCATCTCCGGCGGAGGCTCGGCCATCTTCGACCTGCCGCTTGACCCGCACATCTCCCTCGACGACACCATCGCCTTCCACCAATTGCTGCTGGCCTCCGGCGCGCCCATCAGCGAGGTCAACACCCTGCGCAAGCATTTCTCCGCCGTCAAAGGCGGTCGTCTGGCCATCGCCGCCGGTGAAGCCGCCAAGGTCAGCCTGCTCCTCCCCGACGTGCCACTGCGCTCTCTCGACGCGCTCTCCAGCGGGCCCACCTCGCCCGACCACTCCACCGTCTCCGAGGTCCGCCACCTGCTGGAAAAGTACGACCTCGCGCCCAAGCTCCCGCCCTCCATCCGCGCCTTCTTTGAGCGTGAAGACCTGCCCGAGTCGCCCGGCAACAAGGGTTGGTTTCCGCCCTTCTTCCCCGCCTTCGCCAAACCCGGCGCCCTGCCCGCCCGCCGTGTCACCGCCGCCGCCGCCATGTCCAGCGAAGACCCTGCCTTCCGCGATTCCGTCTTCGAGCTTTTGCTCAGCAGCCACGACCTCGCCGAGAACGCCCGCGCCCTCGCGCAACAGGCCGGCTTTCATGTCGTGGTCGATAACAGTTGCGACGATTGGGACTACGCCGACACCGCCCGCTATCTTCTCAAGCGCTTCCATGAACTGCGCGCCGTCCATCCCCGCCTCTGCCTCATCTCCGTCGGCGAGGTCACGGTCACCATGGATCGCACTCCCGGCGCCGGCGGCCGCAATCAGCAATTTGCCATGGCCTGCGCGCTGGACCTCGAGCAGTATGCCGGCCAGTGCCTCACCGTCTTCAGCGCCGGCTCTGACGGCATCGACGGCAACACCCACTCCGCAGGCGCCGTAGCCGACCCCACCACCGTCACCCGCGCCCACACCTTCGGCTTCCACCTCAAGTCGTCTCTAGCCAACTTCGACGCCTGCCCCATGTTCACCGCCCTCGGCGACTCGGTAGTCACCGGCCCCACCGGCCAAAACCTCCGCGACCTCCGCCTACTCCTCGCCGACAACGAATAACGGAGGGAGCATGGTAACGGAGGGAGTAGTGGCCTTTAGGCCACTAAATGATAGCCTTCAATGAATGTGGCTTTAGCCACGGGCATACTCAAATCAGATTAAAACGCTTTGTGCCCCATCCATTCGCGCTCGTTGCGAATGGGTGGGATACCACGAACCTCACCCAATCATTATTTTGAACTGCACGACTTCAGAAGTCGCCCGCCCCAGAGATTCTCTGTTGGAAGTCAAGCGTTTTCGGTGGGGAGGCTTTGGATTTTCAAGGCATAAGGGTCTATCCCTCTGATGATTTTCGGGGACAGGCGGGCCTATGCCGCCCGTCCCTTGGTTCATCGTCAGGATGAGCCCACCAGGCTATCCCTCGGCATGGTTGCTTCCCAGCAGAGCCCGCTTCTGTTTCACCCGGCAATCAATTCTACCGCCAATTGAATTTGTGGAAACAGCCGTCTGCC